>Ga0216309_1000001_pt1 | contig 46932 bp, 35 predicted proteins | sample Total_DNA_C_FD_161284 | JGI IMG/M metagenome (GOLD analysis project Ga0216309, IMG submission 161284) | Terrestrial sediment cell enrichment communities for BONCAT metagenomics from Utah, United States - Total_DNA_C | ecosystem: Environmental > Terrestrial > Deep subsurface > Rock core/Sediment ...
TTGATGATCAGCGTGTGGCGTTGTTTCAGTTCCGCCAGAGCGCCGGCGAGGCGCGCAACGTCCTCCTCGTGCAGGCCGCGTGCGGGCTCGTCGAGTAAGAGTCCCAGCCCCTGCCCGCCCGCACGCAGGAGTGCCGCCAGGCGAGAGCGGCGGCTCTCCCCCTCGCTCAGCGTCGTCATGCCGCGCTCGCCCGAGAGGTGCCCAAGCCCGGCAGAGACGAAGGCTTCGGAGGCCGCGCGCAGGACGGCCACGAGCGAGCGCACCTCTTCAGGAAAACCGCTCTCCAACTCCCCCCTCGGGGTGGCGAGCTTCTCCATCTCGTCGAATATCAACCCGAGCAGCGCCGGCACGCTCCAACTCCCCAGCCTCAAAGCGCTCGCCGCGCTGGACCAGCGCGTCCCGCCGCACTCGGGACAGGTACCCTCCGCCGTCATCTCTTCGAGCGCGCGCGCAGGCGCCCCGCTCCCTTCGACGCGCCTGAGGATGGTGGGGATGAAGCCCGGGAACGGGCGGGGCGTGCTGACCTTGCGCCTGGTCTTCGGGTCGATGTCGGCGACGGCTTCCGACCCCGAGCCGTAGAGGATGAGCCGGCGCGCGTCCTCGCCGAGTTTCTTCCAGGGGACTTCGGGAGAGAACCCGCGCATTCCGCGCAGACCCTCTATCGTCTCGTGCTGAATGTTGACGTAGCGGTAGTTCTTCTCGGTCCACAGCGAGAAGGCGCCCTCGTGCATGGCGCGCTCGGGGTGGGCCACTAAGATTGTTTCGGCCACCGTGCGCGCCCTCCCCAGCCCCTGGCAGGCGGGGCAGGCGCCGCTCCTCGGGTTCGACGGCGAGTTGAAGGAGAGCAGCGCGTCGCTTGGCGGCGCGAACGGAGGCAGCACCTCCGGGTGAACCCAGTGCAGCGTACTGTCGAGCAGTACCCCGCGCTCGCCGTGTAACTCCCGCGGCAGTTCCTTCCCCTTATGGAATTCGACGATGACGTCGCCGCCGATGTCGAACGCCCGGCTTAATAACTGCGACAGTTCGTCGCCCGCCTTCGCTTTTTTAGAGGCGTCCGCGCTCCCGACCTCGGCCTCGATCAGGTGCTTGACATTGGCGGAAAGGGGGCGGAAGTGCTCGAGGTCGACCTCGCGTCCTCTCTCGGCGCGGACACCCGTATCGGTCTCGCTGCGGACGGTCGCCTGCTTGATGTCGTGACGGCGGAGGCTGTCGGCCGCGCGCACGCCGTCGGTTCGCTCCCAGCGCTCGACTACCGTCCAGACCGTGAGCGGACCCGCGTAGTGCTTCCGTATCCAGTCCCCATAGCTTGAAGCCGACGGGGGGAACACGAACTCTTTGACCTCTGCGGCCCAAGGCTTCGAATACCGCCTGAAGTAGGAGCGCAGGAGTGCCAGCAAACCGCTGGACGTGGCGACGGTGGTGCGCCTGGAGGCGCGGAAGGCTCCCTGGCTGAAGTGCACGCAAGCCGGAACCGGACCCACGAAGGCAGGCACGTCTTCGTCGCCCAGGTGCGGCTGGCTTACGCCGAGGAAGCGCCGCATCCGCACGTTCGCCTCCGCGGCCAGAGTGTCAGCCAGGAGCGAGCTCTTACCGGAGCCGGAGACCCCGACCACCATGGTCGCCTTGCGCAGCGGCAGGGAGACGTCCACGCTCCGGAGGTTGTTGGTACGCGCCCCGACGATCTCGATCTTGCCGATGCTCATGAGGCTACCGTCTCCTCGGCCGCATGGAGGATGAAGACGCTGCGCGAGGCGAAATCGGTCGGGTAGCTCTTGAACAGGACGGAACATTCGCCCCGGTAATGCAGCGTGCGGCGGTTGGAGAGCAGCAGCACGTCCCCGCGGTCCAGGATGAAGGGCTCGGAGACCGCGAGGGCCGCCCGCGTTACCCCCGCGATCCGTTCTTCGAGCCCAGGCTCCTGACGACCCGAGCGCAATGCTGCGGCCCGCAGCGTCTCGGGGTGATACCGGACGACGCCCCCTTCGACTACAAGCCCCGACCAGCTCGCCTGGGAGCGGTCGTTCAGCATGGTGACGGTTTCGCGCGTCAGAAAGTCTAGAGCCTCCGCGTCGCGAGATTCTTCCAGGAAGGCGAGCAGGTCCGCCACGCGGGCGATGCGGCTTACTCCGTAGTCGGGCGCTCCCGGGTCGGGGTCGAGACACTGCATCGCGGTGATCGCCGGCGGATCCGGCTCCGTGTTAAGGTCGGTGTGGAATTCGCCCTCGCGCGTGGTGTGTGACAGTTCCGTGGTCCAAGGGGACATCTTGAAATGCTTTATGATCTGGCCGCCCCGGTACGTGCGGAACTTGGAGCCGACTGACCTGGCGGCCAGGAGCAGCGTCGCGCCGTGCGCGCTCACGGGCAGCCCTTTAATAACCAAGTGATCGCGGGCGGCGAAAGCCCGCCTCGCCTCGCAGGAGAAACTTGCCCACTCCCGCGCCGTGAGCACCGGTAGCCCTTCGAGGTCATCCACTCGTGCAGACTCCTCTAACTTCTGAAGCGCGTTAGGTGGCGTGCAGAGAGTCTCGACGGCGGCGGCTATCTCCGGGGGCGCAACGAGGATGGGAGGGTGGAAGCCGTTCACTGTTGCTTCACGAAGCGGAAGAGCAGCTTGTGCCGGTACTGATGGTCAAAAAGCTCCTCGGCGGAAGAGTACTTGAAAGCCGCGCGGTCGGGGTCGTAGATGACCCAGCCGTCCCGCCTGAGGGGGCGGAGGGCACCGCTCAAGCCCGCCTCTATCCCGGCCCGCAGGATGTCGAAGGGGGAGCGGTCCATTACCGTCTGCCCGGCGGCACGGAGCTGCTCGCCCCAGCGCGGCCACAGTGGGTTCTCCGTGTGACAGCCCGCGACCACGAAAGCCATCCCACTTGTGCGCAGCGTGCGGGCGATCTGGTGGAACAGGGCCGGAAGGTCTTCGACGAGGTGAAGGACTTCGTGGCAGGTGAGGAGGTCGACGCCTGCCGTCGGTATCTCACCCCAACGCTCAGGCGGCAGCAATACCACGGAAGGTGCGAGCTTGCGCAGCCTGAACGTGGCGCGCTCCCGGGAGATGGCCGAGGGCTCCACCCCGGCTATTCTCCGGGGGTGCAAGAGGTCGGCGAGGCGCGCCAGCAGCCCCCCGTGATGGCAGCCGACGTCGAGGACGCTCTCGACCGGCCCGCGCACCTCCGCCTGAATGTGCCGGAGCAGGCTCGACCAGAAGATCTCGTTGGCGCGCTCCAGGGAGGCGTCGTCTTCGAGCGCCGGCAGGGGAGGGACGGTGACGTGTCCCGACATCTTGGTTACGGGCAGCGCTGCGGGGCGCAACCACGCGCCTGCGTCTCGCCGCCACACGGGTCTACGCCGAAGTGGCGGATGAAGAGATCCCGGCTGTCGTCGAACGCCGACTGAAGCGCCGCGTAGTCTTCCGGCCCGCGCATCCCGAAGTACGGAAAGTGGTGCAGGAAGTGGCCGAACAGGTATTCGCAGTCACGCGCGTACGCCCTGGTGTCAAGGATGTGGGCGTGCCAGAACTCGTCGACCGGCCCCGTCGGGCAGATCTTCCTGCCCGGATACGCGACGTTGAGCGCGAGGAAGCGCCGGTAGAGGCCCTCGACCTCCTCCTGCTGCTCGGGCGACCAGCCTTTCTCCTGTCCGAGCTTCAGTTTCAGCATACTGAAGTCCAGCTCCGCGACGCGCGCGAGCGCAGCCTCGACCTCAGCTCCGGCCTCAGCCATGCCTTGACACTCTTCCCAGCCGAGCGGTCGGGCTAAATTCGTGCTCACGTTTGAGCCCTCCTATGCAGAATCGTTAATACATCTAGTTACCGAGCCAAAATGCTACCACAATTAGATGTGTTGCGAGAAATACTTTGAAAGGAGTAGAACTTGCTCAGATTACGCTGCCGGTCTGGTTAAGAACCGGATAGTGAGGCTGCCGTTGTAAGAAACCCAAGCATGTCCGAACCGGGAGGCGCTTATGAGTGGTACTGAGAAAATTACGGAGACGGCGGAAGAGGCAAAGAAGTTTGCCGATGAGATCATAGAGTCATTCAAGAGGCAGGCAAAGAGGATGCGACTGCTTAATAACCTGTTTCAAATACTGGCGGTTTTAGCCGGCGGCGTGACTGCGCTCGCCGCCAGCTTGGACTGGCCTAAATGGGCCGTGGTTACTCCGGCCGTACTAACGTCGATTTCAAGCAGCTTCATAATGACATTTCGTTATAGAGATAAGTTCGTAATCTTTACTATTGCCAACGAACGCCTGAAGCTGGCACAACTTCGGTTCAAAGCGGAATCATCCTCACCTACTGATGACGCCTTATTGCGTTACCTGGATCGAGTGGAGTTGATAGTAAATTGGGCCAGGGATCAGTGGCGTGAAGTAAATTTAAGCGGGTCGTTACCGACGCCTGCCGAGCGACAACTGTCGAATATCCGAAACCCTGATGACGGGAAATAACCCCTGACAGGGGGCCTGTGCCGTCTTGCCAGCGAACGCTCGGTCTGACATGAGGTTGTAGCTAAACCATGCTATACCAATGCCGAATGGATCCGCGTAAACTACGGAGTCAATCAACCCCGTAAGGCGTTATGGTGAAAATTGAAGTCACAGAGGAACCGGTAAAGGCTCTTGGGCAATACGCCAGCATTTCTATTGCGTACGAAGTCTGCCGAGTTTTTGATGTAATGGCGAGTAGTGTCGGCCGCGGTGCGACCATCCTCTCGGAACGCACTCTCGCCTCTCCTTACATAAAGGACTACGACGCGACTGAGGGAGAAGGTCCTATCTCTTGGTCCGTCCGCTTTGACGTATCAACCTGGGGATTTTTTGGCGCGTACGCTGAAGGCCGGCGCGTGGGCGGTGCGGCCGTCGCCTTTAACACCCCCGGACTCGATATGCTGGAGGGGCGTGATGATTTGGCGGTTCTATGGGACATCAGGGTCTCGCCTGCGGCGCGAGGACGAGGGGTCGGTTCCCTCCTGTTCCAAGCCGCGGAGATGTGGGCCAAGTCTAGAGGATGTCGACAGCTCAAGGTCGAAACCCAGAACATCAACATTCCCGCGTGCAAGTTCTACGCACGGCAAGGGTGCGTGCTTGGGACGGTTAATCAATTCGCGTACCCGGAGTACCCGGACGAAATCCAACTGCTCTGGTACAAGGATCTCTCTTACTAGATTTTCCTCATGTCTTATCTATCGCCCTCATCTATTACGGTCAACCAAAATGCTTCTAATCGCCTCTTCTACCTCATCACGGACTTTGGTCAGACGATTCTCCAACAGCCACTCGACCTCCCCCGCATCATCTGAGAGAGCTTCCAGATCTGGCAAAGCTATAGGATCCCTAATTCTGCCCAGCCCCCACGCGGCGACCCCGCGCATACTGCTTAAATCGCTGCTCAAGGCTTGGATTAGATCCGGAACCGCCTGCGCTGACCGGATCTCGCCTAAGGCGACGGCGCTGAAATACCGGCCTAACACGTCCCCTTGACGCATAGAGCTTAGCAGTGCGGGCACGGCGGCTTCGTCGCCGATGTTTCCGAGCGCCCACGCGGCCGTCCATTGCCCGTGCCAGCCGGTGGCGGAGAGGGCCTCGACCAGACCGGGGACGGACGACCGTTCCTTGAGCTGACCCAGCGCGATTGCGGCGACCCAACGCTCACGCCAATTCTCATCCTTCAGCGCAGAAAGCAGGTCGGGCACCGCGCCTACATACTGCATACGCCCGAGAGCTTGCGCCGCCCGCGCCCTGGATAAAGACGAGGCGCTTTCATCTCTCAAAACTTTCAACAGGCGCGCCGCCACGTCTTCACCCCCGATCTGCGTCAACGCGCCGACGGCGGCCAACTGGACGTTGAACCTTCCATGCTTTAAGACTTCTATGAGGCCGCTTACGACAGAGTCGTCGGCAATCAGTCCGAGCGCCTGCGCGGCCTCATCGCGGCGGTCGCTGTTCCCGCGCCGAAGAGCCTTCAGCAAAAAGGAGACGGCTTTCGCCTTCGCCTCCTCGGAAACGCTGTCGCTCTTGGCTGTGGCATAGCCGGCTAGGAAAAGGTGGTTTGACTCCAGGGCGGCGCTCACTATTTTATCGGCGTGCTGAGGTTGGAGGTCACAGAGCATAACCAGAGACTCATACCACTTGAGGCCGAAATCCCGGTAGACGTTCACCCTCGCGTGCGCGCTGAGCGCGCCGAATCGACGCTGGCGCATCAGCGTCTTCCAGTATTCCTTCCGCAGGAAGGCTAGTAACACGTGCTTGAGGGCTACCCAGGTAACACTCGGCTTCTTGCCGAGCACCCGGCGGAACCCGACCCGGGAGAGTCGGACCGCCGCGAAGTATTCCTGAAGCAGTTGATGGTAAAAGCGTACTTCGGCATTGCTCTGCTCGATGATGTTAGCACCGCAGCCGACACGAAGGACTTCGGAACTCTTCAGGTGTCGTAACGCCAATCCAACGGGGACGCTCGAAGGCAGATTCTCTTTAATCATCGAGAACGCTAGCCGCGAACAGGTATCCATCACTTCTTCTAAAGACTGTCCGCCACCGGCTCCGCGTTTGAGTTCTCTCTCCCACAGCCCCCGGACGAGTGCGTTAAGTAGAGTTCCCGTGTTGCGCGGGAGTTGGTTACCTGGTGACGCCTGATGCACCTCAATCAACGCTGTTAGAAGATACGGGTTACGCGCCAGCCTGCACAGATGCCTGGCGCTCTGCCGGTCGTCCTCTGTCTCAGGGAGCACAAGTTGTAAGAATTCTTCTGCCTTATCACCAAGATAGTTTCGGGCGAAATGTTCGATCTGCCTCTCATCCAACTCCTTGGCGCGCACAATCGGGAGTTCTAGATTCAACTCGGCGGTGTACGCATACTCCCGGCAGGTGACGAGAGCCCGCCTCGGCGCTTGTTGCGATTGCAGCAGTTCACGCAAACGTTCCGCATTTTTAGCGCCCCGCTCTCCCATCGCGTCGAGCCCATCGAGGTAGAGCGTCACTTCCCCCCTTGCGAGTAGGTCAAGCGGGTTCGCGTTGAAGGACCAGCCGCTTCGAATAAAGTCGTAAACGGTCTGCCCCTCTCGCCAGCGGACCATATCCAGAAGTAACGGCAGCGGCGCGGTCGCCGGCCTCGCCATACGTTCGTGTGCGGCTTCGTATGCTAGGCGGCGAACGGTTGTAGTCTTACCGCCGCCGGGCTCGCCTAGCAGCACAAACTTGGGAAGCTTTTCTACCGCCTCTTTAATCCCGTTGAGGGTTATAGTCCCCGCCTCGACGGGGTGCCCTCCGGCCTGCCCCATCATCAACTCTTCTATCAGTTGCAGGCCCGGCGCTTTTACCTTCTGCCCTGAAGATGCCGGCTCACCGTGTCCGTTCGATGTGACCTCACCTGTCGCCGAGAGCTCAACGTGTTCCTGTACCCCCTGGAAGCTTTCCAGTTCCGCTAGCAATTTTTTTAAGTATTGCCCTTCCGCCACAGGTTCGTTCAACCTGTTCACCCAGAGCGCGCCGCCGCGCCCGAGGTTCGCCTCCAGGATTTCCTCTATTCTTAGTAACTGCTCGATTTGGAGTGAGTAAATGTCCCGTAAAATGTCTCTGGAATCTCGAATGTCAGTGTCCTTATCGAATGTAAACTTGTTATCAATTATTTCGTCGAAACCACTGCCAACATAGGAATCCTGCTTCTTCGAGATGATGTAGACAACAAGGTGGTTGAACCTTTCGTAATGCTTATATTTAACGAACTTCGTGAGCGAGTCTTTAATCTTCTCAGAGCCTGGGGTGGCGGTGATCTGAAACGCAACTCCGGCTGTCTCGTCGCCAAGATCGATGCCGGGAAAGTCCTTGCGCTCGGTATAGTTGAGGTTCTTAAGATTCTTATACCCGTAAATTTCGGCGAAGAGAGGGATCAGCAGAGTTTCAGAAACGTGGTTGATGTCAGTCCTGTTCATGGAGGACGCAAATTCCACCTCGGTGACAAACCGCACCATCAATTGTCGAATTCTATTTTGAATGTCGAGGAGTTTCATATGATGGGCGTCTTTTAGATGAAAATGTGAGTAGTGTTATTAGCAATTGACTCTCCTGAAAAAACTGAGAGTGCTAAAAAGATCAGCAGGTTATACGGCCTTTCAATGTCGAGATTTATTTAATGCTTATTCTTGTCAATACAAGTTAAACCACCGCGCACGATGACTTCCCTCATCGCATTCATTAAATTCAGCCTGCGTTTGTCTGACATCAGATATTCAGGCTGAGTAGTGGTTCAGCAGAATGGCCGCGTTCAGAAGCATGAGGCGCTGAGTGACAGGCACGTTATTGTCAGTCAAGGTCTTGTCGGTAAAAAGCTCCGCTAAGGCATCTACCTGAAAATACTCTGATAATGTATGTCGGTGACCTGTGATGTAATCAAATGCGTCTTTAAGCAGTTCTCTGAAGTGGCGTTCGATATGTTGTTGCGGCCCCTTAGCGTATGTCGTTGGTAGCAGGAGTCTGCTCGAGGTTGAAGCGAACGGGACACCGCTCTTATCCAGAGTTTGAACGGCTGAAATGTAAGCCTTTTGGTCGCTGAGGTGCTCCTCCGGCAGATTTGTAAATACTTGCAACAGACGGTGATCTGCAAATGGGACTGCCACCGTTGAGAAGGTACGGAACAGGTTATAAGTGTCGCAAGTGACGAAGCCACACTGCCTAACTACCCACTCTAAATAAAACACTCTCTGATAGTATTCGGTCGCGTCAGAGGGCTCCTCCGCGATGAGATCGGCCACCGTCTCATTCTTTAACTGCTCGGGACTAAAGTTACAAAGATTCTTAAGATGCGTATCGCTCACGTTGCACCGGTTCACAGCCCGGTACCATTCGCGCGCTACGTCCGCCCACGATCCGCCATCACGCCTTAACCATTTTATCGGTGAGCCTGTTAATGGCCCTCCGAAAAAACCGTTCATGACAATTCTGTCTTTCTTAAAAGCGGCGGAAAATGGTTTTAGCCAGAACGGCGAGAGGTAGTCAGATACATGCTCCACCCAGACCACGGTGCGGATGTACTCGTCAAAGCTTACGAGATCTGGTGGCGGGCAGCGCGTTAGCCCGACGTTCGCAGCTTGGCAGAACTGGCCTGCGAGCACGCTGTCTATCCAATCGTCATCCCCAAGGTTGACCGCGTCAACGTCCGACAATGCCCGCATAGCTAGTAGGGTTATAAATCTTGAGTCGTACCCACCCGAGAGGGAAACGGTGACGCCACTGGAGGCGGCCCAGTCCTTCACAGCCTCGGCGGCGACGTCGGTGATAAGTTCCGCAGCCTCTTTCACTGTTAGATGGTAGTGCTCGTCTCCCCAGGGGAGCGTCGCCAGGTGTGGGGAGAGAGAGAAGCCGTCAGGCGTTAGTGTGAGCTTGTCACCTGGCAGCAGCCGAGAAGTTTTTTCAAGCAGCGACCTTCCACGGGTGGGACTTGAAATGAGCAGTTGCTGACCTAAAGCGACGCGGTCCGGCTTTAGCCCCGGCACGGCTGTGCGCAAGAGTTCCAGCGTCGTCGAAAGTACGAGCCGAGATCTGTCATCAGAAATCCAGAAGTACAAACATCGAAAGCCGAGCCGATCATTAGCCACCACTATTTTCTTAGGGTGATTTTCCCAAGCAATTAGATTGAATGAGCCATTAATCGTTGTGGGAACTACTGTGTCTAGGGCGTGCTGGGGGCCATTAATGAACTTACTCCACAATTCCTCCAAAGGGGGGGCGAACAAGCGGCCGTCAAGAAACAGCCCTTTACCTAATTTCTCATTAGTGCGTAACCCGTAGTCGAGGCCTTGCTTCTCTATTCCAGAATTCTCCTTGAACAGGATGAATCCCGAAGAGGTCGTCACATGTTTTGTTGAGGCACCAAGGCGCGCGCGTAATGCAGCGAGTTGAATTTCCAGTTCTCTCTGCAGAGTCGGATTACTGGACATGTCGAATATCGCAAGTAGCATGGTCTAGTTCACCATCTAGGCTCGCTAGGCAGGTAGCAGCAGGCGCTCACAGACGCCCAAAGAAATCTCCGTCACATTGGTACCTTTGAATAGCTTGGTTAAACTCTGCGGGAAGGGGCTGACGGTGGAAACAACGCTGAACAGGTTGTTTGAGCGTACGGCGAGCGGAACATGCTTATTACGGCTAAGTTCCCAGAGTTCTTGCTCTCCGCAGCAACTGTACTCCAACTCGTCTGGCCTAAGGCCGATTGGGCCGGGTAAACTGCCCCCTGATAAGTGTATGTTGAAATCCCCCGTTACCTTACCAAGGAATATATACATGTAGCCATCTTGTATCTCACTACCTGAGGAATACTCCCTCACGTAAGCCCTGTCAGCCCAGCCCAATAATTTCCACGGTGAGCCTCGGAGTGACTTGGCGATTTCACCCGAGAAATGGGTTAGCTCCTGCGGGTGAAAAATGCTTTCATAAAAGTGACTCGATATAGTGCCAATTACCGCCACCCCTTCATCCCGCAGGCCTGTCCACATTAATTCGAGAATGCCTCCGACTATGGACGGACCTGCCGCTACAGAAATATTAGGAAGGACATTGTTGCAGATAATGACGTCTGCTGGCGGCCCAAACGGGAGTTGCTCCTTCGTTTGTCTTACCATGTCTAAGAAGAACACCAAGAGTGCGGAGCGAATGCGCTCATCTACTACAAGTCGTCCGCCTCTGTCCCAGAGAAGTCTCGTTTCAACGCCGAGCTTTTCAAGTAAGTGAAGAAGAGTGTCAGGAACTGTAGACTGGTAGCCGAATGAATTCTCCGCGAGAACATCTCTTGCGATCCAGTCACCTTTATGCAATACATTACGGAGAGCGGATAAAACATCAGGTGAGTTGTCGTAGGCGTAGACTCTGGACCCGGACGGTAACCGACGAGACGCGGCTGTGGTCAGGGGTTCGAATATACCACTGCCCAAGATGGCCACTTCGATAGGCCCTCTGAATCGCAATAGATCCAAAGCTAAGCCGATCCCCGCCTCATTGCGCCCCCAGAAACTGGCCCGGGATGTTCCGAGGGCGGGAGCCGACGTGAGATGCTTGACCTGTTCGGTCATAAAGAGGTTGTATGCTTCAGAGCAAGTTGTTGAGCCTTGCTGCCGTGCCCTTCATATCACGAGGGTCTACAAGGTATTCTCTCTCAAGCACTGATAGGTATGAATATACCTTTGACATCGAAGCAGCGGTGGGCACCTTGGGTGCCGTGATACAGGACTCGCTCAGGAGTTGTTTCTGGCCTCCAAGGTCTACTGTAAAATCTTTTCCCGCATAAAAGGCCTTACCTAAAAGTACAACAGGCAAGCCGCACCATGCCGCCTGTAGCCCTGACTGTGAATTGACCGTAACTACAATGTCCGCGGCGGCCAAGTCCGACCATAGGGAGGGAGCGTCAGCGTTGGTACTGCCGTTAGTTTGTACAGGCCCGTTAGCCCCACCCTTGATGTTGATGAGATGCCTGCTTAGCTCGCCCCTGAGATCCTTAGGGTGCAGTCGCACCGCCAATTTGAAACCTCTCCTCCCCTCTAGTAGGGAAAACAACAGATTTACTGTAGTTACTTGGTCGCGAAAATCTCCGCCGTCACTTAGCAGTGATGCGTCGTAGGGAACTTGAGAGAGAAAGAGAACAACTCTTTCCCCGTCTTGGATATTTAATCCTTCCCTGGCACGCCTTCTAAAGGCGTCGCGATCTCTTATATCGGCGTCCTCAATGTTGAGGGATTCCATCATCAGACGGTCGATCACTGATGCACGTGAGGGGCTGATCACTAATGTCTCCGACCAGTGAGTATTCGAACCATTCGCAATACCACCCCTGTTGCCGGTAACGCCGGAGGGGTCCCAGTAGATACGACTGGGGATGAAGCTACTCTCAATTGCGACCGTACTTACCCCAAAGCTTTTCGCCGCCAAGAACGCGCACCGATCCTGATGAAAGTGCCCCCCGAAATAAATCGCGACGTCTGGCATCCATTCTAAGAATAATTTTTTGTAATAAATCAGATGCCGCACAGCGTCCTTATGGTAGGAATCTTCAACCAGAATGGGATCTTGGTTGTGACTTGGAGACGTGCCGCCTCGCAGGCCTCTAGTCCGCCTCGCGACCGAGCTATTACATATGTCATGAAGGGCGTAGCCTTCAAACACCCTATCGCGCGTAGGTTGGCTGCAAATACCCAACCAAGCTGTATCGGCGAGGGCGCTAGAAGCTCTGTCATTATCGACGAGTGAAGGTTGAAGCGCTCCAGAAGACGACCCTAGTAAATCCGAGAACAGGTCGAAGTGCCATTTGCAAAGCTCATCGTCTCCATGTAATCGGATTATATGTGAGCAGGTCTCCCGGCCTGCGAGCACGACTTTAACTTCGTGCCCCTCTTCGGCTAACGTGCCGCCCAGATTGAGTAGGAAACCAGCCTTGTCTGAAAAGTGGGGGCAACACGTAGAAATGATGACGCATACTCTGCCCATTACTATTTCATCCTGGCCTATTACCGCCGGCTTATCCCTTCCCCATTAAGAAGTCTGTGAATCGTCGGGACCGCACTTAAAAGCGAAGGGGAGGTGCTGACGAGATTGGCGAACTTAGCGGTATTAAGCTTCTTGTCTGTGATCAAAATCGAGTTGATACCTGCAACCTCGGCACACTCAATGTCTGTTTCAACACTATCCCCTAGCAAGACACTCTTGACAGTACTTGACCGGTGTGAAGCCAGCGCTTCGCGTATAAAGAAAGTTGAAGGCTTTCTACACTTGCAAGGCGTTCTATACATAGAAACCTTAGCTAAAGGGTGGTGCGGGCAGTAGAAAAATGCGTTTATGTAAATTGCGAGCCCACGCAAGTCGGCGAGCAGTTTTGAAATGGAGGCGTCTAGCTCGCTCCTCGTGTAGTCACCGAAGGCTACTCCAGCCTGATTCGAGATCACATATAAACAGTACCCGCTTAGTAATCGCAGGGCGACCAGTGAGTCCGGCCTTATATGGGAAACGTGAGGCGGGTTGGTTACACACTCCGCGGCGAGATCGGTTAAGACACCATGGTAATCGACGAAGACGATTCGGTGCTCCGAGTCCTTTCCGATCATTTTGTTCTAATGCCGTCAAGCGACAAGTTCTACCGGGATGAGCCCGTGTAAAAGAACCCGATCCCGAATCTCATACCAAAGTGAGTAGCGTGCCTCGCCTTGGTTCTTCTTGAAAGTGATGAAGTGCGCGATCACGGTTCCATCTGGCCAACTAGATGGCGGCCTTGGTGGGAATTGGTTAAAGCGCCGCGGCAGTTCGGAGATGGTTATTGATCCCCTGAAGACACATAAGGAGAATGCATTTTGCTCAGCAGCGAAGGGGGAGAATATTGGAAGACCTTTGTCGTCGACGATGCCCTTTATCAGATCGTATGTATTCTTCCATTCGTTGCTAAACTCGGCACCAGCCCTGAAGCCGAACACGCCCGTATTGTATGTCGGCACCGAAATAAATTCTTGATCAGACATTCCGAGCTGATTCGAGATGCGGGGGATATACCCCCAAGGTACGACTCCGCCTACGAAAGAAGAAGAGCGGCAGAGCTTCATTTCTACTTCCGCTCCGTCCGAGACGTCCCATTCCTTCATTATTGATATTTGGCCACCGGCTGAAGGCATGGGCAGGGGCTCCGGCGAAGTAATGAATGCGGTGTCACAGTCACAAATTAAATAATCATCCACTGATAGGCTTAACGCTTCGACCACTGTTTTTAGAATGTTGCTTATTTCAACCCTCGTGCGCATAACGCCTACACCACCGCCCGGATCTCCTCCGACAACATCATGCGGCTTTGGGAGCGTTAAAGACCGGACGTAAACTAACTCGTCCCTTAGTGTGTCCAGAAAGGAGCGCATCTGATCGCTCAACCCAAAGTCGAGGATCAGTTTAAGATTCTCATCCCAGAACCGCCGCGCATTTAGCTTTAAGCTACCTAAGCTGTTGGCAAACATGCCCTCGGCCCCTTTATCCAGAAGCCAAACAATGCATTTCATGGCTGCTCAGCGCCCTTCCTCGGGAAGGTCGATAAAGTTTCTATTCTCTTTGTACCAATGAATAGTCCTGGCAATCCCGTCTTCAAACCTTGTCAGTGTGGAAGGCTCGATTCCGATGGACGACAGCGTTACAGGATCTCCCATGACGACGCTACCTTCAGGTTCGCCGGGTCTCATCGGGACGTGCTCTAACTCCGATTTACTTCCCGAAATGGATATTATTATCTTGGCAATCTCGTTGACCGTGGTGCGTCGCCCGGTGCCCGCAGAGAGTACCCCCTCCACCTTATCCCCAAATAGCGCATGCACTAGAATGCGCGCCACATCCCCGACATAGATCATATCCATGATTTGCTCACCGTTTCCGTATATTCGGAGCGACTCGTTTTGCAGCGCGGCGCGGATAAAATTTGGGACGATCTTTCGAACGGGAAAGTGTTTCTGCTGCTCGCCATACGCATTGAGGACGCGAACTATTCTAACGTCCGTCCCATGTTCCGTGTTGTACATTTTGGCGAAGCGTTCGGATGTGCTTTTGGTAATTGAATATGGATTGTCCATGAAATGATTGCCGACCGTGATCTGAACGCAGCGTACTTTCAGGCCAGACCTTACTGCTCGTCGGCAACCTTCGAAAATGTTTACGGCGCCGATAATATTTGTGTTGATAGCGGGGACAGGATCGTCAACCATCTCGGATGTGCCTAAGAGGCCGGCTAGGTTAACAACCCCGTCAAAGTAAGAAATAACATCGTGAAGTAGCTCGGGATCTCTAACATCACCTAAGATAGGGCTTGCTCCAAGCGCGGATAATGTTTCTATATCCGGCCGCCTTTCAAGAACTGTCACTTCGCAGCCGCGATCTAAGAGAGCACGCGCCACATGTTTACCGATAAAGCCCAGACCTGTTACCAAGATTTTCTTCATATGACCTAATCAACTCCTAACAGGCATATCGTTTTCACGCCGAAATGCCAAATCTGAAGACTCGGAAGGCCAAACTTAACTGAGACATGTATGGAGACTGTAAAGCTGGAACCGGATGTGTGTGAGGCAGGAGAATTCAGATAGCCAAGATGGAAGTGATGCGGTATCAAGGCATTCTTAACACCTGCTCAGGACGGGCAGAGAGTATATCTGAAACCCCACAGTGTCAAGGAAATCTCTAAATCGTGTAGGTAGCACATTAGATGTCCGGTCTCAGTAGCACATGAGATGTCCGCTTTCAGGCGGTAACGGGTAAAGGCTTATGGGCAGGAGGACGAGCCCATGCCTTACTACTCGGAGGCCGCCGTGGAGCGGGCCATGAAAGTACAAGAAGTCATCTTGCGAGCCGCGGCCAAGAAGATCACCTGGATACAGGCGGCCGAGATTTTAGGCGTCAGCCCTCGCCACATGCGGCGCTGGAAGGAGAAGTACGAGCAGTTCGGCTTCCACGCCCTCTTCGACGGCCGCCGCGGCAAGGCCAGCCCCCGCCGCGTCCCATCCGCCGTGCTCGACGAGGTCCTGCGGCTCTATCGGGAGCAGTACTTCGACCTCAACGTCCGCCACTTCCACGAGAAGCTGGTCGGCGAGCACGGCCTCTCAGTGAGCTATACGTGGACGAAGGGCGTGCTCCAGGGCGCCGGGCTCGTCAAGCGACAGCCGCGGCGCGGCGGTCACAGGAAGCGGCGTCAGCGACGGCCACTGCCGGGGATGCTGCTGCACATCGACGCCAGCCAGCACCAGTGGTTCTGTGACGAGCGCTGGCACGACCTCATCGTCATCCTTGATGACGCCACTTCAGAGATTTATTACGCGCAGCTCGTCGAGGAGGAGTCCACCCGGACTGTCCTGCGGGCGCTGCGCCAAGTCGTTGAAGCGCAAGGCTTATTCTGCTCGCTCTACAGTGACCGGGCGAGCCACTTCTGGTTGACGGCGAAGGCGGGCGAACCCGTTGACCGGCAGGCGCTGACCCAGGTCGGGCGGGCCATGCGCGAGTTGGGCGTGCAGATGATCCCGGCCTACTCGCCGCAGGCCCGGGGCAGAAGCGAGCGCTCTTTCCGCACCTGGCAAGGGAGGCTGCCGCAGGAGCTGCGCCTGGCCGGCATCACCACGCTGGAGGAGGCCAACCGTTTCCTGCAAGAGCGCTACGTCGCGCAGTTCAACGAGCGCTTCAGCGTCGCGGCCTCGGCAGAGGGCACGGCCTTCGTGCCGTGCCGGCGCTCAGACCTCGACAGAGTCTTCTGCCTGCAACACGAGCGGGTGGTGGCCAGAGACAACACGGTGAGCTTCGCCCGCCTGACGCTCCAGATCGAGCGGCAGCGGTGGCGCGCTACTCTGGCGGGCTGCCGGGTGAGAGTCTACGAGCACCTGGACGGGACGCTCTCACTAGGCTACGGGGCACATGAGATCGGACGCTATGACTCGGAGGGCGCGCCGCTCAGAGCACCAGGGGCAGCAGATGAAGCGAAGAAGGCCGTGAAGAAACGTGCAGCCTAAAACGCAGACCGGACATATAATGTGCTACTAAAAGCGGACATCTTCACGTGCTACCAACACAATTTTTCGGGCTGTGTAAACCCCAAGTAGAGATGTCACCCTCCTGCCCCAGGTAGAGATGTTAAAACGGGGGCGTGAGGGGGGGCCGCGCCGTGCGTCTTTCCCAAGGGGGATGCACCGCCGTCAAAGTGGGGGCGCGACACAAAGCTCTGGCCGCCGCCCCGTCTCGTGTTATCATCCGTCGACCCCGAACAAACAACCGAAAGGGAAGAGCCAGTGTCATTCCGCGTACGCCTGCTCATGGTGTGTTTGCTCTGCCTGTCGACGTCTGTGCCCGCGGCGGCGCAGTCCAAGACGCAGCCGAGCGATAAGTTCCGCCAGCTTGAAGAAGAACTTCCGACGCCCAACGACTACAGGGCCGCTTCGGGTGCGCCCGGCCACCGCTACTGGCAGCAGCGCGCCGACTACACGATAGAGGCCGAGCTGGACGACGCCGGTCGCCGCCTGACCGCGCGCGAGACCGTCACCTATCACAACAACTCGCCGGACACGCTGAACTACCTCTGGCTCCAGCTCGACCAGAACATCTTCGCGCGCGAGTCCGAGGCGAACGTGACGCAGGCCGCCCCGACCTTTACCCCGACGCCGCAGCCCGGCGACGAGTACACCGAATCACACCGCGTCCCCTTCGCCACCATCGACCGCCTGCTCTCGCAGGAGGCGTTCGAGGGCGGTCACCGTATCACGGCCGTCCGCGACGCGCGCGGCAACCCGCTACGCTACACCGTCGTCCGGACGATGATGAGGATCGACCTGCCCACGCCGCTGGCGACGGGGCAGAGCACGACCTTCTCCGTGGACTGGAACTTCCTTATCAACGATGCCAAGGCGCTGGGCGGCCGCTCGGGCTACGAGTTCTTCCCACGTGACGGCAACTACATCTACGAGATCGCGCAGTGGTTCCCGCGCATGGCCGCCTACAACGACGTCTCGGGCTGGCAGCATAAGCAGTTCCTCGGCTCTGGCGAGTTCACCCTTGAGTTCGGCAACTACCGCGTGCGCCTGACGGTGCCCGACGACCACGTCGTCACCGCCACGGGCGTGCTGCAAAACCCGCAGGAGGTTTTGACCCCCGCGCAGCGCCAGCGCCTGAAGCAGGCCGAGACGGCGCGCGAGCCCGTCTTCGTCGTCACGCCGCAGGAGGCGCGCGCCAACGAGTCTTCGAAGCCCAAGGGCAAGAAGACCTGGGTCTATCACGCCGACAACGTTCGCGATTTCGCCTTCGCCTCCTCGCGCAAGTTCATCTGGGACGCGCAGGGGCACAACGTCGAGGGGAACAAGGTGATGGCGATGTCACTCTACCCCGTAGAGGGCGAGCCGCTCTGGTCCAGGTACTCGACGCACGCCATCGTCCACACCCTCAACGTCTACTCACGCTACTCCTTCAACTACCCGTACCCCGTAGCCATCTCCGTCAACGGCCCCGTCGGCGGGATGGAGTACCCGATGATCTGCTTCAACGGGCCGCGCCCCGAACCGGACGGCACCTACACGGCGCGCACAAAGTACGGGCTCATCTCGGTCGTCATCCATGAGGTGGGGCACAACTACTTCCCGATGATCGTCAACTCGGACGAGCGGCAGTGGACCTGGCTCGACGAGGGGCTCAACAGCTTCCTCCAGTTCATCGCCGAGCAGGAGTGGGAGACCAACTACCCTTCGCGGCGCGGCGAGCCGCAGAACATCGTCGAGTACATGGCGAGCGAGGCGCAGGTCCCCGTCATGACCAACTCCGAGTCGGTCCTCCAGTTCGGCGCCAACTCCTACGGGAAGCCAGCCACGGCCTTAAATATCCTGCGCGAGACGGTGCTCGGCCGAGACCTTTTCGACTTCGCCTTTCGCGAATACTCGCGCCGCTGGAAGTTCAAGCGGCCGATGCCGGCCGACTTCTTCCGCACGATGGAGGACGCATCGGGCGTCGACCTCGACTGGTTCTGGCGCGGCTGGTTCTACACGACCGACCACGTCGACATCTCGATAGACAACGTCCGTCTCTACGCGCTCGATACGCGCGACCCGGAGCGCGAGAAGGCCGCGCGCCGCCGCGAGCGCGAGGAGCGGCCACGGACGCTCTCGCAGCAGCGCAACGCGCCGCTCCCGAAGCGCGTCGACGAGTTCCCGACGCTCAAGGACTTCTACAACACCTACGATGAGTTCGCCGTCACCGAACGCGACCGCGAGGAGTACCAGAAGTTCCTCTCCACACTCAACGAGCGCGAGCGCGAGCTGCTGCGGACCGGAATGAACTTCTACGTCCTGGAGTTCAAGAACCTGGGCGGGCTGGTCATGCCGCTCATCCTGCGCCTTGACTACGCGGACGGCACGACGGAAGAGCTGCGCATCCCGGCCGAGGTCTGGCGCTACAACAACTCGGCGGTCTCGAAGCTCCTTATGCGGAAGAAGGAGATCGCCTCGATCACACTCGACCCGCACCTTGAGACGGCCGACACTGACCTCTCGAACAACAGCTTCCCGCGCCGCCCCGTCAAGAACCGCTTCCAGCTCTTCAAGGAGCGCACGCGCCCGAACCCGATGCAGCAGCAGGACCGCAAGCCACAGGCCCCGGAGGCGCCGAAGAACCCTTGAAGCCTCTGACGCACTTCACGACGGCCCTCCTGCTGGCCTGCGCCTGGGCGTGGGCGCCGCCCGCACGCGCCCTCGCCCCAACCGCCGTTGCGCACAAGTACTACACGAGCCTCGCGCGGGTCGAGTACAACGCCGAGGGGAAGACCGTCGAAATCTCCCTGCGCGTCTTCGCCGACGACCTGGAGTTGGCACTGACGCGGCGTGCGGGGCGCCGCGTCAGCCTCGAACGGACGAAGGACGCCGAACAGCTCGTCCTCGCCTACCTGCGCGAAACCTTTCAGATCAGGAACCGCGAGGGCGAGGCCAAGCCTCTCAGGTGGGTGGGCCTGGAACTACGCTCGGGCGTCGCGTGGCTCTACTTCGAGGCCGAGATGCCCGAAGGGCTCTCGGGGGCGCGGCTGCGCGCGCACGTCCTCTTCGAGCTTTTCCCCGAGCAGGTCAACACGGTCAGCGTCCGCTACCCCGGGGCGAGGGCCGACCTCGTCTTCGCGCGTGGTGACGGCGAGCGCGTCGTGCCCGCGCCCCCCAGGTAAGATGATTTCTGTGGCGCCGTTCAGACCCGGCCGCCAGTATCCTTCTTTCCGATTCCCGCAGGCGCGGGCGACACCCTTTTGCCCGCGCCTGCTCCGCGCTCCACGTTAGTATCCCTTCGCTTTCGTGAACCGGCATGAGCCAAACGACGACAGTCACGGACGTCCCACGAACGGTCTTTCGACTACTGACCTTCAGGATAAGTCGCGAGGAGCTGCTTCAACTCAATTCGAAGCACCTTGTGGCCGGCCTGGTCCTGACCTGGGTTGTCGGCATCGGGAGGTGGTGGGACGACCCGGGCGCCAACCTGCTCCAGCATCTGGGCGCCGGCTCGGTCATCTATATCTTTCTTCTGGCACTGCTGCTCTGGCTCGTCATCTGGCCGCTACGCCCTGTGGACTGGTCCTATCGCCACGTTCTGACTTTCGTGTCGCTCACCTCGCCCCCGGCCATCCTCTACGCCATTCCAGTCGAAAGATTCGCCGGCCTGGGGACGGCCCGCACTCTGAACGTTTGGTTTCTGGCGTTGGTCGCGGCATGGCGCGTGGCTCTTTTGTGCTTCTACCTGAGCCGCCACGCGCGCCTCACGCCTTTTCGGATTTCCGTGGCGGCGCTGCTGCCGATCACGCTTATCATCGTTTCGCTGACTGTCCTTAACCTTGAGAGGGCGGTCTTTGACCTAATGGGCGGCTTGCGCGAGCCGGGCACGGCGAATGATGGAGCCTACGCAGTCCTGCTCACGCTCACCCTCTTCTCCACGATTCTTTTTATCCCGCTCGTCATCTGCTATATCTTCCTCTTCGTCTGGTCTTTCAAGAGGAAGTGAGATGAAATAGACCACGCCCCATTCGACAGGTCCCTCCCACCCACGCGCCCTCGGCACCTGTGAACGGGATAACGGTGCCGACCCTTGTGATCGGCGCCCAGCACGACACGATGAACCCCACCCCCACATGGAGTGGATGGAGGGTCAGCTGCCGGAGGGGCGTTATCTCTTCTGTCCGAAGGGCAGCCACATGCCCTCTACGACGACCAGAAGACCTACTTTGAAGGGCACGTCCGCTGCATCCACGAAGAGGATGCGGAAGGCCGCCGAAGCCGCCGGCCCAGGCTCAATGCAGAATGCGTCGCAGCACGGCTTCGAGCCTCCCGAAGTCTATCGGCTTGACGATGTACTCGTCGCAGGCGGCCTCAAGGGCTTCCGCGCGAGGGTAGGCCGCGTCGTAGGCCGTCATCGCGACTACCGGAAGATTGTGCAGCCCCTCGTGTGCTCGGATGAGGCGCAGGGCGCTCATCCCGTCCAGAAGGGGCAGTGACATGTCCATCAGGATCGCGTCGTAGTGGCCGCGCAGGGCGAATTGCACGCCCTCCCACCCGGTCCCGGCCGTGACGATCTCATAGCCGTCCATCTCGAGCCACATGCGCAGCATGTCGGCGGTGTCTTCGTTGTCCTCGACGACCAGCAGGGTCCCCCTGCTTTCCGAAGTCACAGGCCCTCGGCCCTCGACGTCCTCGACGTATCCCTGACGAAAAGCGTTCGCGCCGTCCCCTTGCGAAATCAGGTCCATCACATCCCCCTTGTTTCTTCAATAATTTCGAATGTTCGATGGGTGAAGTGTAGCCGGCAGACTTGAGCCTTTCTTGAGGTTCGGGCGGCCAGTATTACGAAATGATTACCGGAGCGTTGTTATTGGCGAAAAAGGCTCGCTCGACGTGCGCGCTCAGTCACGCGCCCCGGCCGGCCGATACTTCATCCCGGTCGATTCGGCCAGTTTCACTCTGCCTGTAGGTTCTGCGGGGACAGTGCTCGCCGCAGCTGCTCGGGGGTGGCGTTGCCTCCGCTCAAGACGACCGCCACGGTCCGCCCCGTGAGCGAGCTGCCCGCCTTCAAAGCAGCGGCTAGCGCCGCCGCGCCCGCGCCCTCCGCGAGCGCATGCGCCTTCTCCGCGTAGTGAAAGACCGTCCGCCGAATCTCATCCTCCGAGACGAGCACGAAGTCGTCGAGCATCTCCCAGAGCATGCGCTGCGGCAGCTCGAAGGCCGTGCGCGTGGCGAGCCCTTCGGCCTCCGTCTCCATCGGAGCCTCGCGCAAAGCCTTCGCCCGCCAAGACTCGTGGGCGGCGGGCGCGCGCTCGGCCTGGACGCCGATGATTTTAGTCCGCGGGCTCAAGGCGCGGGCGACGAGGCACGCGCCGGCCGCACCGCTGCCGCCCCCGACGGGGACGTAGATGGTGTCGACCTCCGGTTCGTCCTCGAAAATTTCCAGGGTGTAGGTGGCGACGCCCGCGATCAGCAAAGGCTCGTTGCCGGAGTTGATGTAGCGCGCGCCCTGCTCGCGTGCGAGCGTTTCGCAGTGCTCCCGCGCATCGTCGAAATCCCTGCCGTGAAAGAGCACCTCCGCGCCGTAGTCGCGCATCGACGCGACCTTGAGCGGGTTGGCTCCGACGGGGACGACGACGGTCGCGCTCACGCCGAAAAGCTGCGCAGCGTAAGCGACAGACTGCCCGTGGTTGCCGGTTGAGGCCGTGATGACGCCGCGCGCACGCTCCTCCTGCGTCAGCCGCGAGACGAGGTTGACGCCGCCGCGCACCTTGAAGGCGCCCGTGGGCTGATGGTTCTCGTGCTTGACGAGAAGACGCGTACCGGCAAGGCGGACGAGCGCCGGGTGGTGCGAGAGGGGCGTGCGCGGCAGGTAACGCGTGACGACGAGCCGTGCGCCGAGGACATCTGTAAAGGTCGGAGGCCGCATCGTCTTCAACCCCGTGCCCTCAAGGGAGAGCCAGATTCAGTCGCGTGTGGAGCGGGTGTCGATTGGCCGCCGCTGACAGGTCGTGCGCGGGCTCCGACATGAAAGCGGCGCTCGTCCCTTCGACGTCGGCTCAAGTTCCGTTCGGCTCAAACCGGTTTCTCGATGACGCAGGGGATTCGACATTCGAGCAGCGTCGCGGCCACCTCGCCGATGCGCCCGACCGGCATCACCGACACGCAGCCGTCGAGCTGCTCACGCCCGAGCATCTCTTGGAGTGAAGAGTAGGCGCGTTGGAAGCCGAAGTCGCGCCGGAACTCCTCGGCGCGCGCGATGTCGAGGTCGCAGGCGGCGGCGAGCGTAATCTCGCCGGGGTGCTCGGCCGCGTACCGTGCGAGCGGGGCGGCGTGGCTCCCCCTAGAATGTTCTCCGCAGCCCACGAGTGCCAGTCGAAGCGTCAAGCGCCGTTACCTCCTCGAAGCAGCCTACGCGCCGGTCGCCACCGCCCGGACCTCGGCCTGTGCGGCGACCCTCTCGACGTCGCCGGCATCTATCATCCCGGGGGCCTCGGCCAGGCAGTTCGCCGTCCCGCACGCGGCGGCGAACCTGACGACCTCGCTCCCGGCCAGCCGCCGCCTGTGCGCGACCGCGAAACCGGCCACGGACGAGTCGCCGCTACCGACCGCCGAGCGCGCTTCCACGCGCGGCGGCTTCGCGATGAGCGGTGTCGATTCGGCCGACTCCTGCCAGAACATGCCGTCGGCGCCGAGCGAGATGGCGACGCCGCGCGCGCCGGCGGCGAAGAGGCGGCGCGCGGCCTCGGCCGCAGTCCCCTCGTCCGCGACGCGGAGTCCCGTCAGCGCCTCGGCTTCATCCCGGTTGGGCTTGACGAGGTCGGGCGATTCGCCGAGGGCGGCACGCAGTGCTTCGCCACTCGTGTCGAGGAGGACGCGGCAGTCCTGCGCGCGTGCGAGCCGCGTCAACTGCGCGTAGAAGTCCGCGGGCGCGCCCGGCGGGAGGCTGCCCGAGAGGGCGACCTGCGCCGCGCCCCCGTGTTCGTAGAAGACGTCGCGGCAGAGGGAGAGCATGCGTTCCACGTCGCGCTCGGTCACGCGACCGCCGGGTTCGAGAACCTCGGTGACCATGCCGTCGGATTCGATGATTTCGAGGTTCGTGCGCGTCTCTGCCGAGGTGTTGACGACGGCCACGGGGATGCCGAGCATGGCCAGCCCGCGCTCGCACGCCGCGCCCGCCGCACCTCCGAGGAACCCGACCCACATCACCGGCTCGCCGAGCGCGCGCGCGGCCATCGCGACGTGCGCCGCCTTCCCGCCCGGAAGCGGGGCGACCGAAAGGGCGCGGTTCACGCCGCCGACCGTCAGGTTTTCCAGACGCAGCCGGCGGTCGACGGCAGGGTTGGCGCTCACGCAGATGATCATCTGAGTTTCCGTTTCGCGCGCGACCTCACAAAGGCCCACTTTGCGCGCCTCATCCCCCGAGCAGCCGGAGGGCGTTCTCGCGATAGACTTTGCGTAGCACTTCGTCCGGCAGCCGGAGGCCGTAAATCTGCCAGCGCCCCTGGCGCGAAGCGTGCGACGGGTAGTCGAAATACTCGTCCGCCGTTTCGAGGAAACGGAAGTGGAGCCGGTACATCCCCTCTTCGGGTACGAGGTCTGTGCCGAAGAGGATGCGTTCGGCGTGTCGGAGGAAGAATTCGCGCGCCGCGCGTGGCTGTCGCCCGAGCTCGGCCGTGCGGGCGCTGATGTCGACGTGAAAGTTCGGGTGCTCTTCAAGCCAGCGGCCGACCTCCGCCAGGTTCTCGGCGCGCTCGGCGACGTGTGCGCCGACGAAGGTGGTCCGCCCGTGGCGCGCGAAGACGCGGTTGCGCTGCTCCAACAGCTCCGCTTTCGAGAAGTGCGAGCCGTGGAAGGACCAGTCAGGGTGCGCGCTCAGCTCTTCGTAACGTTCGTTGAAGCGGTCGATGGGTCGGAAGAAGGCTTCCGGGTCGGCCGTGTGGAACATGACGAAGACCCCCAGCTCGCCCGCCTTCTCGAAGAGGGGCGCGAGCCGCTCGTCGTCCACGCGCAGGAGCTGGCCCCCGGCGTCGCGCAGCCTGAGCCCGAGGTCTTTCCAGACCTTGATGCCGCGCACGCCCCCCTCGACCAGCCGCTCCAGCCTTTCGACCGCGCGCGGGAAGAAGCCGGGCTCGCCCAGGTCGCGCCAGTCCATCCACGCGACGGTGTGGAAACGTCCGGGCGCCGCACGTCGAAACCGCTCCAGCACCTCCAGGGCTTCGTCGACGCCGGGGCGCATCGTGATGTTGACGATGCGCTCGACGTTGCAGGCGTCCATCACGCGCAAGACCTCGCCGGGCTCCTGCGCGTCAAGGTGGTTGTGAAAGTCGACAGCCGGGAACCGCGCGCGCGCGACCTCGTGTGCGGGCACTTCGAGCACCGTGCGCGGCGCGAAGTCGCTCAGCCGGAGGTCGGTCTCGGCCCTTGCGGTCACCATGGAGATGAACTTGTCTTCCGTCTCGTCCTTCAACTCTCCGCCTGCCCCCCTTGAATTTCTTCCGTTCCTCTTCGGGGCCGCTCAATCATCGTCGCGCGCGATGGCCCCGCCCGGGTTCTTCTCCTCGGTCGGGTCCCCCTCCTCGCCCGTGACCTCGCCACTCGAAGCCCAGAGCCGGTTGGTGACGAAAAGCAGGACGAGGCCGCTCAAGACGAAGACGGCGAGGAGCGCCAGGCCATAGCCCGTCCGGCCGTAGAGGAAGTTTCCGACCGTGAAGAGCGCCGACCAGATGGTCACACATCCCGCCACCCAGCCGAGCAGAGCCATCGGGATGTTGTCGGCGCGCTCGACCGCCTGCTTCGGCAGCCCCGCTTCGCGCCGAACCCTCTCCCAGCCGGGGCCGGCCGGGTGGACCTTGCGGTAGAACTCGACGAGGGTCCGCCGGTCGGTCTGCGGGGCGAGGTATGCGGCCAGCACCCAGCACAGGGTGGTGAACCCGACCGTCATCAGGAGCCGCTGCGACGTGGTGGCGGAATAGACGCCCTGCTTCTCCAGCACGAGGAAGAGGACCGAGATCGCGAACGAGCTAATCATCGCCACCACCTCGCTCCAGGCGTTGATGCGCCACCAGAACCAGCGCAGCAGGTAGAGCAGACCCGTCCCGGCCCCGACCTGGAGGATGATGTCGAAGGTGTCCTTCGCCGTGTCGAGAACGAAGACCAGCGCCGAAGAGACGACGAAGAGCATGACGGTCGCCACGCGCCCCGCGAACACGTAGTGCTTCTCCTCGGCGTCGGTGCGAACGAAGCGGCGATAGAAGTCGTGGACGAGGTAGGAGGCGCCCCAGTTGAGGTGCGTGAGGATGGTTGAAGAGTTGGCGGCCGCGAGCCCGCCGACCACCAGGCCGACGAAGCCGGCGGGCAGGAACTTGAGCATCGCCGGGTAGGCGATGTCATGGCCGAGCAGTGCCGGGTCGAGGTCGGGGAATGCGCGCTGGATGTCGGAGAGCTGCGGGTAGACGATGAGCGAGGCGAGCGCCACCAGAATCCAGGGCCAGGGTCGCAGCACATAGTGCGCGATGTTGAAGAAGAGCACGGCGCCGAGCGCATCCTTCTCCGACTTCGAGGCCAGCATGCGCTGCGCGATGTAGCTGCCGCCGCCCGGCTCGGCCCCCGGATACCAGACCGACCACCACTGCACGGCGATGGGCAGGACGAAGATGGCGACCGCGATGTCCCAGTTGTTGGAGAAGTCCGGCAGGACGTTCAGGTACCGGAGCCCGTCCGGCCCGCTCATCGCCGAGACCTTCTCCACCAGCGGCCCGATGCCCCCGACCTCGGGGATGTAGACGGCGAAGTAGGCCACGGCGATGACGGCCGCCATCATGATGAAGAATTGAAGCAGGTCGATGACGAGCACGCCCCAGAGACCCGAGTGCGCGGCGAAGACGACGTTGAGGAGGCCGACGGCGAGAAGCGTCTGCCAGCGCGGCAGCCCGAACATGATGGCGGCGATCTTGCAGGCGGCCAGGTTGACCGTCGCCATGATGAGGCAGTTGAAGAAGAAGCCGAGGTAGACGGCGCGGAAGCCGCGCACGGCGCTGGCGGCCGTGCCCGAGTAGCGTATCTCGTAGAATTCGAGGTCCGTCAGCACGCCCGAACGCCGCCACAGCCGCGCGTAGAAGAAGACCGTCGCCACGCCCGTCAGCACGAAGGCCCACCAGACCCAGTTGCCCGCCACGCCCTGCCGGCGGACGATGTCCGTCACCAGGTTCGGTGTGTCGCTGCTGAAGGTGGTTGCCACCATCGAAATGCCGGCCAGCCACCAAGGTACCGAACGCCCCGAGGCGAAGAACTCCGAAGTGTCTTTGCTCGCTCTCCTCCCGAACAGCAGCGCCGGGATGAAGCAGACGGCGGTTACCGCGAGTGCGACGACCCAGTCAAGCGCACCAAATTGCATTTGACGATCCTTTCAGCTCGATTTTTTTCGCGGACACGAACCCGGCTGCGGCGGGGGACTTCGATTCACGAGTGCGCCAAAGGGGCGCGGGGCTTACAAAAGGGAACAGGTCCTGATCTTGGCCGACGAGATTTCGCGAACGGCCTCGACGGCCGGGGCGAAGGTCCTGCGCAGGTCGATCTCGTCCCCTTCGGAGAGCGAGCGCTTCACGGCCTGCGTGAAGGCGTTCTTCAGCTCGGTGCCGAAGTTGATCTTGGCGATGCCGCTGGCGACCGCGCGCCGCAACAGCTCGTCCGGTACCCCCGAGCCGCCATGCAGCACCAGGCGCGCTCGCTCGCCCACGGCGTCGCGTATCTGCTCCAGCCGCTCGAAGTCGAGCCGCACCTCCCCCTTGTAGAAGCCGTGCGCCGTCCCCACGGCGACGGCGAGTGCATCGACGCCCGTCGCCTCGACGAAACGGGAGGCGTCCTCGGGGCGCGTGTAGAAGCGCGTGATGTCGCCGCCCTCGGCGTTGTGCGCGACGTGCCCCAGCTCGCCCTCGACCGAGACGCCCGCGGCGTGCGCCACCTCGACGACGCGGCGCGTCAGCTCGACGTTCTCATCGAAGGGGAGCTTCGAGCCGTCGATCATCACGGAGGTGTAACCCGCGCCGGCGCAGCGCTCGGCCAGCCCGTAGCTCGCGCCGTGGTCGAGGTGGAGCGCGACGGGACGCTCGATCTCCTCGGAGGCCGCGCGCGCCATCGCGACGACCATCCCAATCCCGAGGTATTTGATGGTCGATTCTGTGGTCTGGAGGATGATGGAGGCACCGTGCTCGTTGGCGGCGCGGACGTGTGCCAGCAGCGTCTCGGCGTTGTAGAAGTTGAGCGCAGCCACGGCCCGCCCCTCGCGCGCGGCGGCGTCGAGGAGCTGGCGGCTCGGCACCAGGCGGCCGAAGGTGCCCGACTGCTCTGCTTTCGTTTGCGACATGGGTGCTGCTCCGTCGTGTGCGTGGCTCAGGAAGCCCGCTTCGACTGTTCACGTAAAAAGCGCCTGAGCGCGGGCTGGTCGGGCTGATTGGCCGTGCCGCCGGCCTTCAGCGTCGAGAGCGCCCCGCAGGCGTTACCCGTGCGCAGGCAGTCTTCGAGCGACTGCCCCCGTATGTGCGCCGAGACGAACCCCGAGGCGAAGGTGTCGCCCGCGCCCGTCGTATCCAGCGCGTCGACCTTGAAGCCGGGCGCCGAGGCGACCACGCCTTTACGCACCGCCAAGGCCCCCCGCGGCCCGAGCTTGACGACGGCGCAGGGCACGCGCTCGCCCAGGGCCTTGAGCGCGCCCCGCACGTCGCGTGCGCGCGTCAACTGAAGCGCCTCGGTCTGGTTGAGGAAGAGGATGTCGGTGTGCGCGATGACCTCCCATATCGCGTCGTCCCAGGAGCTGGTCGGGTCGGAGTTGGGGTCAAAGGAGGTAGAAAGCCCCATCGCTCGCGCCTCCTCGAAGATGCGCGCGAAGGAGGGGCGCAGTCCTTCCTGTAGGAAGTAGGAGGTCAGGTGGAGGTGGCTCTTACCCTTGAGGAGCGGCATCCGTACCTGCTCGTAGCTGAGCGAGGCGATAGCGCCCAGGTAGGTGACGAGCGCGCGGTCGCGGCGCGTGCTGAGCGCGAGGGTAATGCCGGTCTTCTCGCCCGGGTCGCGCATGACGTAGCGGGTCTGAATGCCGTTTGCGCGGAGGGCTTCGAGGCAGAAGTCGCCGAAGTCGTCGCGGCCGACCTTGCTGATGAAGGTCACCTCGTGGCCGAGCCTCGCCACCCCGCTGGCGAAGATGGCCGAAGCGCTCCCGAGCGCCAACTGAAAATCGGTCGCCAGAATCTCCGCCCCCAGCCTCGGCGGCTCGGTCAGACCCGTCGCCACTGCATCGACGTTCAACTCGCCGATCACAACGATGCCACCACTTGCCGACCCTGGTCTCATCAAGTTTGACTATTTAGTTGCGGATATTTACGATAACTTTCGTTTGGGGGCCGGATTGTAATACACCGCGAAATCGAATGTAAAGCCGTTCACCTGTGGATTTACGGGCGGGCGGAGTTTCGACCGTCGAGAGCGCAGGGAAGCGGGGGGAAAGATGGACGCTTTAAGCAGACTGCTGTCGCTCACCGAGGAGGAGAGACGAAGCCGCGGGCTCGTCCACACGCCCGCCGAGATACTCCAACAGCCGGAGACCTGGGGTCGCACATTCGACGTTGTTTCCGCACGCGGGCGGGAGGTTACCGAGTTCCTGGCTCGCGCAGGGGCGACCGGGGAGGCGGGCGGGCGTGCGACGGTCTATCTGGTGGGTGCCGGGACCTCGGATTACATCGGGAGGGCGCTCGTCGCGCTCCTGCGCAGGCAGTGGGATTGTGAGGTGCAGGCCGTCCCGAGCACAGACCTCCTGACCAACCTGGAAGAGTACTTCATCGAGGGGCGGCGCTACCTCTGGGTCTCCTTCTCGCGTTCGGGCGACAGCTCCGAAGGGGTCGCCGTCATCGAGCAGGCGCTCGAAAAGCACCCGGAGGTCCGTCACCTGATCGTCACATGTAACGGCCAGGGGCGCATGGCGCGCGAATTCGCGGGGCGCACGAACGTGCTCTGCCTCGTCCTCGACGACGCGGTCAACGACCGCGGGCTGGCCATGACAAGCTCGTTCACGAACATGGTGGTTGCCGGCCAGTGCCTCGCACACATACGAGACCTGTCCGCCTACCAGCCGACGTTGGAGGCTCTGGCCGCGGGCGCGCGAGGCTTCATGAGCGGGGCGGCCGACGCGGCGGAGCGGCTCGCGGCTGAGCGGTTCAAGAAGGTCTGCTTCCTCGGGACCGGGGCGCTCCGGGCCGTGGCGGTCGAGTCGGCTTTGAAGGTGGTCGAGCTGACGGCGGGGCGAGTCTTCACCTGGTCGGAGTCGTACCTCGGCGTGAGGCACGGGCCCCTGTCGGCGGTGGACGAGGAGACGCTGCTGGTCTGCTTTCTGTCGGGCGACGAGCGCAGGCGTTCATACGAGCTTGACCTTCTGAAGGAGGTCAGCGGCAAACGCCTTGCGGGCCGTCTCATCTCCATCGGCCCGGGCCGGGCCGCGGCGGGTGAGGAGTTCGGCGAGTCGCTCACGCTGGGCCCCGGGAGCAGGGTCACAGACCTTTACAGGCCGCCGCTCGACGTCATCTTCGGCCAGCTGTTCGGCCTCTTCTCGTCGCTGGAGCAGGGACTGACGCCCGACACCCCCAGCCCACGTGGAGCCATCAGCCGCGTCGTGTCACAGGTTCAAATCTATTAGCCGATTCGCCGTCGGGGGGCGAGCGCCGGAAGGGCTGGTGCGGATAATGTGCGGCGGGCTTTCAGGCGATGATGAGCTCGATGCCGAGTTCGCGTAGGTCAGCGCGCATGGCCTCGGGCAGCCCGCCGTCGGTGACGATCTGGTCTACCTCGCGGAGGTCGACTATCCGCGAGAGGCTCCGGCGGCCGAACTTGCTCGAATCGGCGACGAGGATGGTCTCCCTCGCCACGCCGACCATCGTCTGGTTGACACGCGACTCATCGAGGTTCGGCGTGCTCAGGCCAAACTCAAGGTCGACGCCGTCGACGGCCAGAAAGAGCTTGTCGACGGAGAAGTTCCTGAGCATCTCTTCGGCGAACTGGCCGACGAGCGAAGCCGAGTTCTGCCGCAGCACACCGCCGAGCAGAATCACTTCTACCTCGTCCGCACCCGTCAGCTCTGTTGCAACGTTGAGCGCGTTGGTGATGACCTTCAGGCCGCGCCTGCGCCTGAGGTGTCTGGCGACCTGCTGCGTCGTCGTGCCAGAGTCGAGGATGATGGACTCGCCGTCGCCGACGAGCGCGGCCGCGGCCGCCCCGATGCGCCGTTTCTCTTCAGCGTGGAGCGCGGCCTTGATCTGAAGAGAGGGGTCTGCGCCGACCGTCACGGCCCGGACCGCGCCGCCGTGGGCCCTGCGCAGGAGCCCGCGCCCGTGCAGCTCCTTGAGGTCTTTGCGGATGGTCACTTCCGAGGCGCTCAGGCGGCGGCTGAGGTCCGGCACTTCGACCTTGCCGTACTCTTCGAGCAGCTCGAGGATTTTGGCCTGCCTCTCAAGATTCAGCATCGTCTTCCCGCCCTTCGACGCCCCAAAATATAACAAACCGAAGAAGGAGGGAAACCCCTTCGCGCGGCGCTCCGACCCTCGGCTCGCGGGGTTCAGACGCGCATCGCGCCCCGCGCGGCCCCGAGCGCCCCGGCCGTGTGTCCGAGCGCGGCCGGGACGACGCGCACACGATGCCCTTCGGGCGTCCACTCCATCAGTTCGAGGTAGCGTGCCAGCGGGTCGAAGAGTGCCGGGCCGGCGCGCGCCACCCCGCCGCCGATGATGAGCACCTCGGGGTCGAGGACGTTGATCAGGGAGGTCACGGCGCAGGCGAGCTGGTAGACGGACCTCAGCCAGACGCGCGTGGCGTTAGGGTCGCCCGAGAGGTGCGCGGCGACCAGCCGTTCGGTCGAATGGAAGAGGCCGCGCGAGCGCATGGCGAGTGTGCGGTTGCCGACGGCCTCTTCGAGCGTGCCGGGGACGCCGAGGCTGTCGGGCTGGCCGTCAACGTCGAGGCAGATGTGGCCGAGGTGTCCGCCCCGTCCCAGATGTCCCTTGAGGAGCCGCCCGCCGGAGAGGATGGCGCCGCCGACGCCCGTGCCGAGCGTGATGAGCAGGGCGTCGCTCGCGCCGGCGGCCGCGCCCTGCCAGACCTCCGCGAGGAGTGCGGCGTGCGCGTCGTTGAGAAGCACGACGCTGCGCCCGGTCCGTAGAAAATCAACCCAGTCGAAACCCTGTAGGGATTCGAGGTGGCCGCTGACCGAGGCCATCGAACGCCCGTCGCGCGCAACCATTCCCGGCGAAGCGATGCCGATGGAGGCGGCCGGGCGGCCCACTTCCGCCTCCAGCCTCTCGATCAGAGCGCGGACGCACCCCGCCCAGGCGTTGCCGCCGTCGTCGGCCGTCTCGGCATCCGCCTTAGCCAGCACTTCACCGGCTTCGAGGGCGGCGACCGCCTTGATGTTGGTGCCGCCCAGGTCAATTCCAATCGTATAGTCCATGGCTCATTTGAAGGGGTAGATGTCCTCGAAGGCTCCGGGCACGCCTTCGGCCGGGCCGTGCCAGACGCTGCTGCCGAAGGTCGTCAGGTAGAGCATCCCCTTTCTGTGCGGGTCGGGGACGGGCCTGTGACCCCACTTGAAATTATACCCGCCGAGCCGCCGCCATTTGCGCCCGCGGTCAACGGAGCGGAAGGCCGCCCCGTCGAAGGTGTTGATATAGACGGTCGAAGTGTTCGAAGGGTCGACGGCCACGCCGTAAACGTGCGCCGAAGGGTCGAAGACGCTCAGCCAGCTCGCCCCGCCGTCCTCCGTCAGGTAGAGGCCGCCGTAATGTTCCGCCTGTTCGATGGTGCGGGGCCACGCGGCAAGGTACATGCGGTCCGGCTCGGAAGGGTCGAAAACGAGGTCGTTGGGCGCGTTGGCCCCGTGCGGGAGCTTGACCGTTTGCCAGCTCTCGCCCGCGTCCGTCGAACGGTAGAGCGCGCCGTCAACCTCGCGGCCGTTCTCCAGACCGCGCGCGACCAGCAGGTAAAGCGTGCCCTTCGGCGTGAGCACGAGCCGCCAGGCGTTGCGGTTGCCCCCCAAGCCCGCGTTCTTCAGTGCCCAGGTGCGGCCGTCGTCGGTCGATTTGAAGACGCCTTTACCGAACCCGGCCGCGTAGAGCGTGCGCCGCCCGGCGGGGCTCGCCGGGTCGAGCACGAGATGCGTGGTGACGGTGTTGTCCGGCATCCCTTCGGTTGTCCGTCGCCAGCTTGCGAGGCCGTCGTCCGTCCGGGCGACGCCGCCCTTGTAGCGCGCGAAGTTGCCGTCGCGGAGCATCTTGGGGCGGGGCAGGTCGTGTGCGTTGCCCCAGGCGGACCACGCGCGCCCGCGCACCTCCGGGTCGAAGACGACCCAGTAGCAGGTGTTGACCCACTCTTCCGGGAGACCCTTGATCGTGTGGCGCCAGGAGCGGCCGCCGTTGGTCGAGTGGAAGAGTCCGACGTCTGTGTAGGAGATGGCGAGGTGCTCTTTATCCAGTGGGTCGAAGTGGACGCCGTAGGTCGTCGTTACGTCGAGCCCGCGCGTGGAGAATGAGCCGTCGGCGTGCTCTTCGGTGTAGACCTGCTGCCAAGTGCGGCCGGCGTCGAGCGTGCGATAGGTCGTGCCCCAGTCGGTGGCGTAGCAGACCTCCGGGTTCGTGGGGCCGACGCCGAGGCCGAGCGGGGCGCCGCCCCAGCCCGGGCCGAAGCTGCGCCCGAGCCAGCCGTCAGTGCGGTTGGGAGGGGCGTCGCGCCCCGTCGCCTTGAGTGCCCACTGCCACGAGTCGCCGCCGTCGGCGCTCTTGAGAATACCGAAGTGGTTAAGGTCCGCGCCGCCCTCGCCCGCGCTCTCGGAATAACGGTGCGTGACGAGATAGACTGTGCGCGCGTCTCCCTCGGCGCAGGCGACGAGGTTGAATATTGGCGGTCGTTTCGCAGCCGCCGAAGTCGCGCCGCGTTCGAGTCCGCCGCGCAGCTCCGCCCATGTCCTCCCGAGGTCGTTCGAACGGTAGACGCCGGTCGAAAGTCTCTCTCCCTCCCAACGCGAAGCCGTCGTGATGTAGAAGACGGGACGGCGCGAATCAGGGTCGAGGCCGCCGGCGGCACCAGCGATACTCCCGACGCCCGAGGGCAGGCCGATGCCCTCCGTGCGAAGGTCTCTGGCCGAGGCGGCGCTCACGCCCGCGTCGGTGAAGACGAAGAGGCGGCGGTTATTCTCGGGGGCGGTCGCGTCGAGGTGGAGGGCGCGCACCTCTTTGCCTGAAACCTCGCCGCCCCTCTGCCAGGTCCTGCCGCGGTCAGTAGAGCCGAAAAGGAGAAGCGCTTCAGCCGTCTTTACCGCGACGTAAATGTGCGCGGTCTGCGTGGGGTCGATGCGGATGGCCTGGATGCTGCCGCCGGGCCAGTTGTCACTGCTGATGAAGGAGTGCTGCGCGTGGTCGCCCACCATACGCTCGCCCTTGACGGCCGAAGGGGAGGGGAAGACCAGGCGCCACCTTTCGCCCCCGTCTTCGGAGCGGAAGAGTCCGCTGGAGCCGGCGTAGATGACCAACGGGTTGGCGGGGTCGAAGGCGAAGGCGTCGACGCGCGTGCGCAGGTTGAACTGTCGCCAGGACCTCCCGGCGTCGCGCGTGATGTAAGAGCCGGTCATGTCGCAGGCGACGAGCACGGTGTTCGGGTCGTGCGGGCTGACGGTCGGTCGGTACTGTGCGCCGCCGCCGCCAGGCCCGATGACGCGCCAGCGCCCCTTCTCCGCCTTCTGTATCACGGCAGCCCCGCGCACGGCGGGAAGGCCGAAGGCCAGGGTGGCGGCGGCCAGTGTGGTCGAAAGGAGTTGGAAAAGTCTCATCTTGAAAAGTAGAACCCGGTTTGAAAAGGTAAAGGTCAGATGCGCCGCACCAGCCCCTCTTCGGTCGCGCGAGTGTTACGCACCAGCAGCAGGACGAGAATCATCCCGGCCAGCGGAATGAGGCCGGCCGCCACGATGATGGGGTCGAAGGCGGCCGTGCCCTCGCCGGCGCGCGCGTCCGAGACGTAGCCGACCAGCAGGAAAGCGACGATGGTGCCGAGCCCCGCGCCCGTCCCGCTCAGCCCGCTGACGGAGGCCACCGATTCGCTGTGAAAGAGGTCGGAGGGCAGCACGTTGGCGATGGTCGTGAAGGAGGCGTAGGAGAAGGTCGCCAGGCCGAAGAGCAGTGCGATGACCAGTAGATTGCCGGTGAAGATGGTCGGGATGAGCGTCGTTACGCCCACGCCGCCGAAGACCACCAGCGCCTTGCGCGCCGCGCCCACAGTCCAGCCGCGCTTGATGAGGTGCCCCGACAGCCAGCCGCCGAAGAAGTTGCCGAGGTCGGCGGCGATGAACGGAATCCAGAAGGCGAAGAGCCCCTCCTCGATTGAGATTCCCTTGGCCACGAGGTAGATGGGGAACCAGTCTGTGACGAAGAACCAGACCGGGTCTGTCAGCGTCCGCGCCGAGATGGTGCCCCACGTCTGCGGGAAGCGCAGGAGTTGGCCCCAGCCCGGGCGCGGCCTCTCGCCACCTTCGGGCTCGTCCTCGCGCCGGTCACTCAGAATCATCTCGCGCTCTTCCGTGCTCACGCGCGGGTGCGTCTCGGGTGTGTGGTAGAGCCAGCGCCAGGCCGCGAGCCAGGCGAAGCCGAGCAGTCCGGGCACGATGAAGGCCGGACGCCACCCCCAGCGGAAGTAGATGGCGAGGACGAGGTAGGGCGCGATGGCCGCCCCGATTGATGAGCCGCTGTCGAAGAGCGCGGTGGCCAGGCCGCGCTCGCGTTTGGGGAACCACTCGGAGACGGCCTTGGTCGCCGCCGGCCAGTTGGCCGACTCGCCGAGGCCGAGCAGGAAGCGGAAGGCCGCGAAGCTGTAGAAGCCGCCGGCCAGCGCCGTCAGCATCGAGACGGTCGAATACCACACGACCGAAATCGAAAGCCCCCGCCGCGTGCCGAGCCGGTCGACGAGGCGGCCGCTGAGCGTCTGCCCGACCGAGTAGGCTACGCGGAAGGAGATGACGAGGTAGGCGTAGTCCGTGTTGGTCCAGCCGTAGTCGCGCTTGAGGAACGGGGCGAGGTTCGAGAGCGTCTGCCGGTCGATATAGTTGACGACCGTCGAGGCGAAAAGCAGACCGCCGATCCACCAGCGTAAACGCCTGATTGGCCTGCCTGGACCGTTGGCGGCCTGTGCGGAGATTTCCATCTGTCGGTATCACCTCGCAGAGAGTGCGCCCGACGGGCCGAGGTCACGCTCTCGAACGTCCAGGGAACGGAAGAAAAAAACAGGGCGGTGGGTCAAACCCCTTCGTCCTCAAGCTCGGAGATGAAGCGTTCGCAGCGCGCCACGTCCTCAAGCGTCTTGATGCCCTGCCCCTCGCGCCCGTCGACGAAGGGGCAGGCCAACACGCCCGTCTCGCGCACGGCCAGGTAGTTAATCATCTCGTTGGGGAAACCCAGCTCGCCGCCCGGCCGTTCGTAAAGCCCTTCGGACTGACGCCAGTGGCGCCGCCGCAGATCGAGTAGCGCGTGGAACATCGTTGGGCTCTGGAGCAGGAAGAGGCCGCTGTTGGTCTCGCCGAAGTCAGGGCGTGCCGCACCCTCAAGGTGCGTCTCGCGCGAGGCGACGACCCGCCCGCGCGCATCGCGCTCGACCGGCGCGTAAGGCTCGGGCTTGAGCGCCGTCGGCAGCACCATCTCGAATTCGGGAAAGAGTCGGGCCAGTTTGAGCGTGCGCGCGATGGTGCGCGCCCTGACGACGGGCTGCGTGCCCCAGATGACGAGTGCGCGCCCACGGAAGTCATGTAACAGTTCGCGCGCCCAGAACACCGCATCGCCCGTGCCTCTCGGCTCTGGCTGCCTGACGAATAAAATCTGCTCGCCCGCGAGCGCGCCGCGCACGGCCTCCTCCGTCCCGGCCGAGACGATCACGACCGGCGTACGCGACGTGCCGCAGCCCTCGCGTACGCTGCGCAGCACACGAAGTATCGCCGGTACGCCGGCCACCTCCGCCACGGGCTTCGGGACCTCAAGCCCCGATTCGCGCGCGCGCGAACCCTTGCCAGCCGCAACGATCAAAGGCCAGACCTCGGAAGCGCCGGAGTCGGACGAGCCGGAGCCGGCCTCGACTGCGTCCAGCATCCCGCCGAGCCTTCCCCTGTAACGCTCCGCACTGCGCCCGAGCAGGTTGAACTCTTCGACCGCCTCACGCCAGACGCGTTCGAGGCTCACGCGCGAGAGCCCTGCGCCCGGTGTGGAGACCATCAGCGAGCCCTCGCCCGCCCCGTCGCGCCCCCTCGGCGCGTAGAACTCCTTCTGCACCCTGCCCGTGAGCGACGGCAGATTCTCCTCCGACACAAGGGCAAGCACGTTACCGCCAAAGCCACCACCCATCAGGCGCGCGCCGTAAACCCCGGGGTCCGAGAGTATCGTCCCCAGAAGGCTCTCGACCTCAGGGGTGCTGACGCCATACAGGTCACGCAGGCTCTCGTGCGACTCCTTCAAGAGCATGCCGAGGAGTCCCACGACCTTTTCTTCATCCAGGGCAGGCGCATCAAACGCAACGCGCGCGGCGTCGAGCAGGCGCCCGGCCTCGTTAACGCGGAGGACTTCGCCGAGATGGTGCATGGTGTATGCACGCAGGCGCAGGGGTCTTTCGCGCCGCTCCGACACGAGTGCGGGGAAGGCTTCGGCACACTCGCGGAACGCAACCGCGTGGTCGCGCTCGAACTCGGACAGTGTCAACGTCTCGGGAAGCTCCCCCAGCAGCCGCCCGATCTCATCCGGCGCGCCCGGGTCGCCGGCGCCCAGCGCCTCGACGGCGCGGAGCCAGGCGGCGTGGCGTCCCGTGTGCGACTCTCTCCAGGTCTCGATGATTGCGGGCAGCAGGAGGCGCGAGACGGCTGCGCGCTCGTTATACTCCAACATGATCTCACGCCCCTTATCCGCCGGGTGTGAGAAGAAGGTGACCCAGCGGAGCCGACCCTCGGGCAGGGGGACGAGGCGTGTGCTCCGCTCGCCGTAAGAGATACGGACGGCGTGCCCCCTCTCGGCGAGGCAGATTGTCAGGTGATCCATTGAGCCGCCGCGTGTGCCGACAAACCACTCCGCCGTCGAAGAGTCGAGGGCCAACTCGCCCAACTCGTATCCGATCCTGTTCGCCCCTCGAACCGCCGCACCGGCCAGTACCACCAGCGCCGAAGAAGAGGACGCCCCGCCCTTCGGCGGGATACTCGAATCCACCACGAAGTCGAAACCTTGTGCGGCCTGCGCGCCGAATTTCATACGCGCGAAAAAGCAGGAGCCCTTCACGTAATTGCCCCAGTGGGGCGGGGGCGGCGGTGCCTCGTAGAGGTAGGAAGTCCATGCATTCGCGAGCGGATGCGTTCCGCCGGATGGACCCTCTTCGAGTTGAAAATCGAATGGTGGATAATCTTCGTGCGTCGATGCGCCGCGGACGCGCCCCGTCTCCGACGGCCTGTAGAGCATCAACATGTCGTGCTCGCGGCTGCCGAAGGGCAGGGAGTAGGTCGGCAGGTAAGAGACGTAATCGACGTGCTCGCCCAGGATATTGATGCGCGCGGGGGCGCGAAGCAGTTCGACCCGCCCATCCCCGTACCGCTCCAGAAACCCTGCACAGAGCGAACTCAGACGCCGGAGGCTTTCCCGGAGTTTCCCCGAGTCCTGTCCGTAAATATCTGTGAGCAGGAATTTTAACGCCCGAGAGGTTGATGGCTGCCCGCTGCTCTCGTCCGCGAACAGGTCCTCAAGCACAGAGCGTCCGCCGGCGGCCGGACCGCCATCCGGAAGCGCTTCGCCGAGGAGCGCGGCCGTATTAGAAAGGAGACCTTGTAATTCTGATGCTAACAAGATTGCACACTTGTGGACGCGGGACGAACCCCACAGCCTTAAAATCAAATCTGCCCCATTACATAAAAGGGGAGGTTTGTTTGAACTTTTAACTAATACTCTGCGGATGACCGGGTATGACTTGAGGGAACCCGGAGACTGCGAACCGTGCTTATACCATCGAAAGCCACCATTGGACAATACCCGTGGCGAATAACACTTTCGAACGCCACTCCTTGGTCGAGGGACCAAAAGCACGCGCCATCTCTTGGAACCCCGAATTTCTTAACGTTTGTATGATGGCGAAGGAATCCCCTACCAACTATGCCTTGCGACGCCAGTCAGTTTAATGCTATATAGTTGTCCCCGATATCGCTCCAAGGTCTTGCCTGGTGGCGGCACCCGTTTTGTAGAATCCCGATCAACCTGAAGCCCGATGTGTTCAGGTTAAAATGACAAGCTTCAAGGTTTGTCAAGCAGTTGAACAAACCATCTTCGGGGCTCCCGTTGAGTTCGTCTGCGAACGACTGTGTGCCGACACAACTGTACCCGCGCAGTGGCGGCGTTTTTCAGGGCCGAGTCGGGGTAAGCGATTTACTTCGAGAGCTTGTTGCCGAAATTGCGGAGGGCTTTCGATCTGTCTTCTGAACCAGATGTGGAAAAAGTAGAAGTCCGTTCGCTCGTCAAAGGGGATATCGGCGAGGCGTTGAGGCTCAAGAGCCAGGCGGGCTGGAATCAGACGGAAGGCGACTGGCGCAGGTTACTCAAGTTGGACCCGCAAGGATGCTTCGCGGCCAGCGTGGACGGGCAGATTGTGGGGACCACTACCACCACTATGTACGGGCGTGGGCTCGCATGGGTTGGCATGGTGCTGGTTGACCAGGGATTCCGACGACGCGGGATTGCGACGAAGCTCATGCGGGCGGCGCTCAGGCATCTGGACGAGATGGGCGTTACGACGGTCAAGTTGGACGCGACCCCGGCCGGAGCCCCCGTCTATGAGGCGCTTGGGTTTGAGACCGAGCTTCTGATCGAGAGGTGGTCGGGCGTGGCATGCGGGGGGACCGATGTCCCGGACGAAGTGGTCGAAGCCGCGGAGCCGTCCCTCTTCTTCGAGCTTGACCGGCGCGCGTTCGGCGCAGACCGCACGCCTTTGTTGAAGGCACTATTTGAAGACGCGTCTGACCGGCCGTTGGCCTGCATGACTCCAGGTGTTGGCCGCCTAATTGGCTACGTCTTCACGCGGCCCGGGACGGATGCTTTTTACGTCGGGCCTCTGGTTGCGACCGACCCGGCCGCGGCGTCCAAGCTGTTGGAGGCTGCGCTTTGCAGATTGACGGGTCGCCGCGTCTTCATTGACCTCAATACGACTTTTGTGGGCGGTGGAGAGGTGTTGGCCTCCCGCGGATTCGTCAGGCAGCGCGAACTGATACGCATGCGTTACGGCGAGGTGAGTGGCGCGGGCACCTCGGGCAGCATTTTCAGCATCGCCGGCCCGGAGTACGGCTGAGGGGTGGAACAGTTTCGAGGTCGAAGCGCGACGTTCCCCCGGAAGTCGGCGTTTGAAACAGCGGGACCTAAGGGGCCGGATTCTCGCGGACCTTCGTGGAAAAAGACGGGTTGGAAAAAAATGGAAGCACAGTTGAACAGCGAAGACGCTCCCGAGGGACTGGTCAAGCGGTTTCAGGCCGGGCGGCTGAATGTGCATCTCTACGAGTCGCGGCAGACGATGGGGACGGCAGCGGCGGCGGCCGTCGCAAACGAGTTGCGGCGTCAGATTGAATCGCGCGGGCGCGCCGTGGGAATCTTCGCCTCCGCTCCGTCGCAGAACGAGTTCCTGGCGGCGCTCACGCGTGAGCCGGGCATCGACTGGCCTCGCGTCAAGGGCTTCCATCTGGATGAGTACACGGGGATGGAAGAGGACGCGCCACAGTCCTTTCGTCTCTTCCTTCTTGAACGGCTGGTGCGCAGGGTCGAGTTCGGCGAGTTTCTAGGGCTGCGCGGCGAGGCCGAGGACGCCGGGGCTGAATGTGAGAGGTATGCGCGACTCCTCGGGGAGGACCCGCCGGATTTCGCGGTGCTCGGCGTTGGTGAGAATGGGCATCTGGCCTTCATCGACCCGCCCTTCTGTGATTTCCAGGACCCGCAGGCGGTCAAGGTGGTCGAGTTGGACGAGGTCTGCCGCGCGCAGCAGGTTCATGACGGAGCCTTCGAGCGAATTGAAGAGGTCCCGCGCCACGCACTCTCGCTGACCATCCCGACCATCATGGCGAGGCCGAAACTTTTCGCCGTCGTGCCGGGTCCCGCGAAGCGGCAGGCCATCCGCGCCGTCGTAGAGGGGCCGGTCGAAACCGCCTGCCCGGCCTCCATCCTCCGCACGCACACGGACGCGCACCTCTTCATCGACCGCGAGTCGGCGTCCCTGCTTTCGCGTTAGGCGGAGTCGCGCGGGACTGTACAGAAATGTTCAAAACAGAAAGCTGTGCGATGAAGGGACCTAGACCGGCGCAAATTAAAACCTTCGGCGCGGCGCGGTTCGCACTCGCGCTGGCGGCGTGCCTTTTCTTCTTCTACGCGGTGCCGGCCGTAGACGCGCAGACCCCTTCGCAGCGGCCAACGTCCGCGAAGACGCAGACGGGCAAAGGTCCGGCGGCAGTCGTCAGGCCGCGTCTGCTCATCGGCGAGCGCGACCCGCTCACGGGCCTAGACCTCCTGCGGGCGAGGTACAGGGCGGGCCTTCGCCCTACGGACGACCTGGCCGGCCGTGCGCTCACATACCTTTTGACGGGCGACGAAGAGTTCGCGCGCCGCGCCGTCGAGGAGATGCGGCGGACACGCCCGCCCGAGAGGGCCGGCTCGCGCACATACCCGGACTACGTCCGTTGGTCGCTCGCCTTCGACTGGCTCTACAACTATCCGGGCTTCGACGCCGCGCTCAAAGACCGCGTCGCCGGCGAGCTGGTGAAGGCCGCAGAGCAGATGCTCCAGGACCAGGCGGTGCGCGACCCTGAGCTGGCGATGTATCACAACTACCCGGTCCGGTACCTGACGCTCGCCGCCTTCGCGCTCGCGGCCGTCGAGGGGCACCCGTCAGTCGAGTCGAAGGCCGCCCCGCTCCGCGAGCACGCGCGGAAGGTCTTCGACCACATACTCGACCTCACCGAGCTCATCACGCCCGACGGCGGCTACCACGAGTCGATGGACTACCAGCGCATCACCTACGCGCCGATGGCGCTGCTGGCCGAGCTGCGGCGCACCACGGGGCAGAGCGACCCGGCGCTGCGTTACGGGGTCTTCCGCCACTACACGACGACCTACCTCTACAAGGTCCTGCCCGACGGCACGACCGCACGCGACGACGACAACGAGTTCCCCTTCATGCGCTCGCAGGACAACGTCGTGCTCGGTTACGCCGTCCACCGCTTCAAGGACCCTTACGCGGCCTGGGCCTTGCGCGAGTCGGGCTGGCCCTCGACGAAGGACTGGCTCATCCCCATCACGCAGTTTCTCTGGGATGACCCGTCCGTGCCCGCCCACGACCCTGCGCGGACGACGGAGGCCGAGCTTTCGCGCCAGCATCTTTTCCGGGGCGTCAACCACCTCGTGATGCGCGACGGGTTCGGCCCCGACTCGACCTGGATTCAGTTCAACTCCGGCCCCTACTTCGCCAAGCACGACCACCTCGACCAGAACCATTTCGTCATCTACCACAGGGGCTACCTCGCCACCGAGAGCGGCGCCGACTACACGGACACGGAGAGCCCCCATTACCTCAACTACTACCGCCGCACGGTCGCGCACAACACGATGCTCGTCTACAAGCCGGGCGAGCGCTTCTTCTGGGCCGAGAACCTCTGGCCGGCCGCCAACGACGGCGGGCAGCGCATGGACTCTTCGCGGTACTGGAACACGGTGCGCAGCCGCGAAGACTTCCGGCGCACGCGCGACCTCTGGGCGACGGGAGAGATGGAGGCCGTCGATCATGCGCCGGGCGCATACCACTACGCGCGCGGCAACGCCACGCGCGCCTACCACCCTTCCAAGGTCGAGCTCTTCACGCGCGAGCTGGTCTACGCGCCCGTGAGGAACATCCTCTTCGTCTTCGACCGCGTCAGGAGCGCCGACCCCGCCTACAAAAAGGTCTGGCTCCTCCACGGCGTGAACGAGCCGACGGTGGCGGAGGCCGGGAGCGGACGCGACGCGGGACAGGGCGGGACGACCTACGCGGACGCGCGCGCCTTCACCTACGAAGAGGGGCGCGGCCGACTGCGCGTCCACACGCTCCTGCCGCGCGAGCGCGAGCTGACGAAGCGGGGCGGCGCAGGCTGGGAGTTCTGGACGCCGGGCGACGAGCGCGGAGGCGCGTGGGGCTCGGGGCAGAACTGGCCGATGGACCCGCCCGAGGGCGGGCCGCTCCCATCTGACCCGTATCTGCGGCGGATGTGGAAGACCTTCTGGGGCGAGAGCTTCGAGAAGCTCCAGCCGTCGAACACGCGAGCCGTCGTCCCTGCGGCATGGCGCGTCGAGGTCTCGCCTGCGAAGCCCGCGAAGGAGGACCTCTTCCTGCACGTCCTTGAGATCGGCGACCGTGCCGACCGGCGCACCCCGCCGCGCGTGCTTCTGGTCGAGGGGAACAACTTCGCGGGCGCGCTCGTCGAGAATGGGACGCTCGCACTCTTCGCCACGGCGGACGTGCCCGTGCGCGAGGGCGAGGTGACGATTCCGGACGTTGAGTCCGAGACGCTGCTCATCACGGGACTAGAGCCCTGGGCGAAGTTCGAGCTGCAACTCTCGGGCGGGCGCGCGGGTTGGGGGGGCGGCGTCTTTCAGGGCGTACACAAGTGGCAGTTCACGGGCGAGGCCAACGAGACGGGTGTGCTGCGCGTGCCCTTCAAGGGCCAGAAGGATGGGCGCCTGCGCGTGCGGCGCATCTCATAGCGACGGCAAAGGTGCTTTGGATGCTGAAGCATTGGAAGGTTCTACTCATCGCGCTCGCGCTCTGTGCCGGCGCTTCGGCGCAGCGGCGCGGCAACGCGCCAAAGGTGCGGAAGGCTCCACGCGAGGTCAACGAGCTGAACGCCCCGTCGCCGGACCGTGTTGTGGCCATCGTCGGGGCCACGCTCGTCGACGGGCGCGGCGGCGCGCCCATCCGTAACTCGGCGGTGGTCGTGCGCGGCGACCGAATCACCGATGCGGGGCCGCGCGCCTCTGTGCGCGTGCCTGCGGGGGCCGAGATTTTCGATGCGAAGGGGCTGACGCTGCTCCCGGGCCTCATCGACGCGCACTTCCATCTCGACGGCGACGAACCGCTCCCCGCCCTCTTCCTCTCACACGGCGTCACGGCGCTGCGCGACCCCGGACAGTGGGTCGAAGCATACGATGCTGTTCGGCGCTCACGCCATCCCGTCCCGCGCCTCTTCCTGACGGGCCCGCACCTTGACTCGCCGCCGGCCGCGTACCCGGCCGACTCCTTCGTCGTGCGCGACCCCGCGGAGGCGCGCCTCGCCGTCGAACGGTTCGCCGAGGGTGGTGCCTCCGCCATCAAGATTTACTTCCGCCTGCCCGTCGGCCTCATCGCGGCGGTCAACGAGGCGGCGCACGCGCGCGGCCTGCCGACGACCGCCCACCTCGAAATCGTGGACGCCGCCGACGCCGTGCGCGCTGGGGTCGACGGCATCGAGCACGTCACCTCTTTCGGGGCCGCTTTGCTCGCGCCGCGCGAAGCCGAGAAGTATCGGCAGGCCGTGCTCGCCGATAATGCCGCGCGGCGCGAGGGGCGTTACGCCGTGTGGGAAAAGATCGACCTCGACTCGGCGCGCACGCGCTCGCTCATCGAGCTGCTGGTCGAGCGCCGCACCTACGTCTCGCCCACGCTCGCCATCTTCGAGCGGCGAGCGGGCGACAGAGACACGACTGATGTCCATTTGCGCGGTTTCAGGAAGATGCTCGACTTCACGGCGCGCGCCCGCCGCGCGGGGGCGCGCGTCGTGGTCGGCTCACACTCCATCGTGCCGCACGCCGAGCGCGGTTGGGCCTACCAGCGCGAGATGGAGCTGCTCGTCGAGGCCGGGCTGAGCCCTTCGGAGGTCATCGTCGCCGCGACGCTTGAGAACGCGCGCTTCTTCCGCGCCGAAGACAGGCTCGGGAGCGTCGAGCGCGGCAAGCTCGCCGACCTTCTGATCGTCGAGGGCGACCCCCTCGCCGATATACGCGCGATGCGTAACGTCAAACGGGTCATGCTCGGCGGGCGCTGGGTCTCGACGGGTGAAGGCGCAAAGGAGGGGGTCGCAAGGTGAAGGGAACTGTCCGGCTCTTCTGTCAGGCGGCCTTCGTGCTGCTCGCGCTGTGCGGGCTGGCGCAGGCGAAGGGAAAGACCGTCTACGTTCACCTGCTGGATGGAGATGACGTGGGCGGCGACGGCTCTTACGAGCGCCCTTTCAAGTCGTGGCGCAAGTCACTGCGACATGCGGGGAGCGGCGACACCGTCATCGCCAAGAACGGCGACTACCGCAAGGCCGGCGCCGCCGCGCGCTGGGGCGGCATCCACCTCGCGCTGACGATGGCCGACAGGCTGGAGCCGGGCGACCCGCGCCAGACGGTCCCCGCAGGCACGCGACCCGAGACGGTCGGGGTCTACCGTTACGACCCGGCCTCGCCGCTCGTCATCCGCGCCGAGACGAAACACGGGGTCGTCATCGATTCCGTGCGCTTTCACCTCGCGAGCGGCATCCGCATCGACGGCTTCGACATCAACCCGAATCCCTACTACACCGACGCGTCCGGCCGGAAGATCAACCGGCGCCGCAACGGCGTCCACGGCGACAGCGTCTACGAGCCGCCGGACAAGTACAACCGCGTCTCGACCAACGACCCGCCGGGTCGTTACACCGCCGCCTGGTACAAACGCGGGCTCTGGACGAGTCATATCACCATCCGCAATTCTAAGATTCATTACGAGTGCCCGCCCGCGGGCTGCACCGACGCCTACGACCCGCTCCAGGACGACGAACGGCTCTACCTCATCAAGTTCAACCAGTCGCACCACATCACGATAGAAGATAACGAGCTGTACGACGGCAAGAACATGCAGCGCAAGCCAGCGATTGACCTGCCCTGCGTTGACGATGCCATCGTGCGGCGCAACCTCATCCGCAACAGCCACCGCGGGGTGGTGACCAAGGGCGGCGGGCGGCGCGTGCTCATCGAGGCCAACGTCTTCGTGGACAACTCGGGCGCGGCCTTCGCCGGGGGCTCGACCGACCCGGACCTCTTCATCGACGGGCGCTACGGCCACCCCTGCACCTTCGCGCACTTCGAATCCTACGACATGACGGCGCGCGATAACCTCATCATCTCGACGCGGCCGGGCGAGCGCCCCGTCGAGCCGGTCTCGCTCTGGGCGGCGAAGAACGCGACCGTCGTCAACAACACCTTCGTCGGCATCGGCGACCGCGGCGTGCTGCTCGTCCGTCCCGGCAACGAGGTGGACAGCCCACCGCCGGGGTGCGGGCGGAGCGTCCGCCTCACGCATACAAGCGGGCTGAGCTTCAGGAACAACATCTTCGTCCTCTCGGGCGTGGTCGACGAAACGATGCTCTATCAGACCTCGGGCGTGGGTGTTAAAGTGACAGGCTTCCAGCACATCTCTAACACTTTTTTTAACGGCGGACGCGATATCCCGACGGGCGGGCTCGCCGACCCGAACCGCGAGCCGGGCTTCAGCAAGGACGACCCGCTCATCGCGGGTGGGCGCGGGACCGATTATCTTTCATGGATGGCGACCGCGCGGCTCGACAAGGGCTCGCCCTCACAGGGCAGGGGTACACGCTTCGCCCGAGAAAAGTAGGGCGCTGAGAGTCTGGCGCCCTGAAGATTCGTTAGAGGAGAGACCGTTTTGAGCACCGTTCTCAGCAGCAATAAGTTATGCGCCGGCGGCGAGGGGCGCCGCACGCGGGCGCGACGGGCCGCGGCACTCTGTCTCGCCCTGGCGGTCTGCCTGCCGCTCGTGGCGGCTGCCGCGGCCCAGCCGCAGGGTTCGCGCCGTCCGGGACGAGTACATCAAGCGCGAGTCTCGGGCGACCTCAGCCTTTCGAATCAGTTCATCTCTGCCTCCTGGCGCGCGGAGGGGGGGAGGTTCCGCGGCGTGCGCGTCGAGCACCACCTGACCGGCCGGGTCGTCGGGCTGCCCGAGAGCGCCTTCACGCTCGTACTCAAAGACGGCTCGGAGATCAGGGCTTCGGAGATGCGACTCGTCGGCGCGGCGCGAGCGGAGGCTCTGCTCTCCGCCCCGCGCGCCTCGCGTCTGGCCGAACGGCTCGGCGGCCGGCAGGTACGGCTCACGCTCGAAGACGAGCGTGGGCGCGTGCGCGCGAGCTGGCGCGCGATTCTGCCGACGGGGGCCAACTACGTCCGGCAGGAGGTGACGCTCGAAGCGCTGGGCGCGGACCTGCCCGCGTCAGAGATTCGTCTCGTCGACCTGGAGCTCGACGGCGCGCGCGTTCACGGGACGGTGAGCGGGTCGCCGCTGGTGGCGGGCAATATGTTCGTCGGCTTCGAGCACCCGCTCTCGGTCAGCAAGGTCGTCGGGAGGC
>Ga0216309_1000002_pt1 | contig 33749 bp, 25 predicted proteins | sample Total_DNA_C_FD_161284 | JGI IMG/M metagenome (GOLD analysis project Ga0216309, IMG submission 161284) | Terrestrial sediment cell enrichment communities for BONCAT metagenomics from Utah, United States - Total_DNA_C | ecosystem: Environmental > Terrestrial > Deep subsurface > Rock core/Sediment ...
TATCTCGCCCGACGCCACGGCCGGCGTGGTGGCCGCCGAACGGATCGGCGGCTGCGCGGACTATCAAACGCTCATCCCTTCATACCTTCGCGGAGAGCTTTCGCCGGCGCGCGCCCTGCTGCTCGAAGATCACGGGCACGAGTGCATCCCTTGCCGCAAGGCCTTGAAGGCGGCGCGCACGGGCGTGCCGCGGGTGGCGACGCGCGCGGCGCAAGTTAACACCCGGCCTGCGAAGCGAATGTCGCACGCCCCCGTCTGGCGCTGGAGCATCGCCGCCGGACTGCTTCTGTGCTTCGGCCTCGCCGCCCTCTTCGTAGTCGAGCGCCTCGACCTCTCGGGCACCACACTCGCCGCGACCGTCGAGAGCACAGACGGCTCGCTCTACCGCATTTCCGAGACTGAGAGCCGCGCGCTCCATGCGGGCGAACAGATCAGGAAGGGCGAGCGCGTGCGAACGTCGAAAGATTCGAGCGCCGTGTTGCGCCTCGGCGACGGCTCGCTCGTCGAGATGCGCGAGCGCAGCGAGGTATCGATCACGGAGAACAGGAAGGGCGTCACCGTCAAGCTGGAGCGCGGCGACGTGGCGGTCGAGGCGGCGAAGCAGCGCGAGCAACACCTCTACGTCGCCACCCCGGATTCGCTCGTCTCCGTGACAGGCACGATCTTCTTCGTCGGCAGCGGGACGAAGGGGTCGCGCGTCTCGGTCGTCGAGGGTGAAGTGCGCGTGAGCCATGCCGGCAAAGAGAGCGTGTTGCACACGGGCGACCAGGTGGCGACCAGCGCGCGCCTCGAACCCGTCCCGCTCACGCAGGAAGTCGCCTGGAGCCGCAACGCCGCGCGCTACGCTCAGCTCGCCGCAGAGCTGGCGGGGCTGCGGCGGGACATCAACGCGCGGGTCGCGCGCCCCGGCGTGCGCTACTCCTCGCGCTTCCTCGAACTCGTGCCCGAAGGCACCGTCCTTTACGCCGCGCTCCCCAACCTGAGCCAGAGGCTTGCCGATTCGCACCGCATCATGCGTGAGCGCATCAGCCAGAACCCCGCGCTCAAGGAGTGGTGGGAGAAGGAGGGGCGCGAAGGACTGGGCGCGGAGGCCGACCAGATCATCGAACGCGTGCGCGAGTTCGGCGCGCACCTCGGCGAAGAGGTCGTCGTCAGCGCGGGGCTGGACGCGAAAAACGAGCCCCGCAACATCCTCGTCCTCGGCGAGCTGAAGAACGCGGCCGACTTCCGCCCCTACCTCGAAGGGCAGATCGCCCTGCTCGCACGCCAAGGCAGGGAGGGCCCAGCGATTCGCGTCATCGAAGACCCCCTCGCGGCCGCCCCGCAAACCGGCGGCGCTCCCGTCGCGGAAGAAATCTTCATCTGGGTTCGTAAAGACCTCTTCGCCGCGTCGCCGCAGCTCGAAAGCCTGCGCCGGTTGGCGACGACGCTCGACAATGCGAGTGCGAACCGCTTCGTCGGGACCTCTTTCCACGCGCGTCTCGCCGACGTCTACCGCGAGGGCGCGGGGCTCGTGGTCGCCGCCGACCTGGAGAAACTCGTCGGCCAGATCGCGCACGAGGACGGAAACCTCGCGGGCGGAGCCGACCGTGGCGAAGGCTTCCGCCGACTCGGGCTGACGAGCCTGAAACACCTCGTTATCGAGCAGAAGGACTTGAACGAGAAGACGCAGAGCCGCGCCGTGCTCACCTTCAGCGAGCCGCGCCGCGGGATCGCTTCGTGGCTCGCCGCGCCGGGGGCGATGGGCGCGCTCGAGTTCGTCTCGCCTGAGGCGAACGTGGCGACCGCCTTCGTCGTCAAGGAGCCCGCGCTTCTCGTCGACGACCTGCTCGGCTTCCTCGAAACCGTGCAGCCCGACCTGCGCCGCCAGCTCCGCGAGATAGAGGCGCAGCAGGGGCTAGACATTCGCCGCGACCTGGCCGCGCCCCTCGGCGGTGAGTTCGCCTTCGCCATCGACGGTCCGCTGCTCCCGACCCCCTCCTGGAAGATGGTGCTTGAGGTGAACGATCACGCACACTTGCAGGGGTCGCTCGAACGCGTGGTCGATAAGCTGAACGCCTGGGCGGCCTTGAGCGGCAAGAGCGGGTTGCGTTGGGAGAAGATGGCCGAAGGCGGGCGCACGACCTACACCCTTCGCTCGGCAGACTTCGGGCTCGAAGTTCACTACACCTTCGTGAACGGCTACCTCGTCGTCACGCCGAGCCGCGCGCTGCTGGACCGCGCCCTGAAGTACCGCGAATCCGGCAACACCCTCTTGCGTTCGGCGCGCTTCAGAGAGACGATGCCGGTGGACGGTAACGCCAACTTCTCCGCGATCTTCTACCACGACCTCGCGCCCGTGCTCCGCCCGCTGGCGGAGCACGCGCCCGAAAGTCAGCGCGGGGCGCTCTCCGCCGCCGAGATGCCGCCGACCCTGGCCTATGCTTACGCGCAGGGCGACCGCATCACGCTCGCGGCGAACACCGAAGGCGGGCCGTTCGGGCTCAGTCCCGACAGCCTGCTCGGCCTGCCGAACGCGTTCGCGATGCAGAACATTCTGATGAACGCGTTGGGCGATGAGAACGAGCGGAAGCGTTGAAGTCCGGGTACTCGGCGCGATGTTGAAGGGGTGTGAAGGTGGAGGCTCGCCCCCCGCCTGTGATAACGGCGCGCCGCGCGGGCAGAGGATTCTTCCTCTGCCCGCACGATTTTATTTAAACCTCCATACACTCGAGTTCGTAAGGAAGTCTCAACTGCTTATGAATCCTGTCATCGAACTCAATGGTCTGAGCGTCACGTTCGGGAGGCGTGCGATCCTGAAGGACCTGAGCGGGACGGTCAAGGGTCGCGCTGTCGGCCTGCTCGGCCCGAACGGCGCCGGCAAGACGACGCTCATCCACACGCTGCTCGGCTTTCACCCGCCCAGCTCCGGCACGGTCCGCATTTTCGGTGAGGACATCGCGACGAACGCCAGGAGACTGCGCGCGGAGGTCGGCTACATGCCGGAGCGCGATTCGTTCATAGCCAAAATGTCCTGCGTCCGCTTCGTCCGGTTGATGGCCGAGCTCTGCGGCATCCCCTCCGAGGCGGCGCTCGAACGCGCGCACGAAGCCCTCTTCTACGTCGGACTGGGCGAGGCGCGCTACCGCTCAGTCGACACCTATTCGCTCGGCATGAAGCAGCTCGCCAAGCTCGCGCAGGCCATCGTGCACGGGCCGCGCCTGCTCATCCTGGACGAGCCGACGAACGGGCTCGACCCGCCGACGCGTGCGCGCATGATCCGCCTCATCCAGGAGATACGCGACAGCGGGCGCGCGCGCATCCTGCTCTCGTCACACCTTTTGCGCGACGTCGAGGAATGCTGCGACGAAATCCTCGTCCTCAAGGACGGGCGCATCGCCGCCAACTGCAACCTCGACGAGGAGCGCAAGGCGAATCGCAAGTTCATCGAACTGGAAACGCGTGGGGGCGACCGCACGGCGTTCGCCGAGGCCATCGGCGGGCTGGGGTGCGAGTACGCGCTCGCGGGCGAGCGGCGCATCAAACTCGTGATGCAGGATGGCGTCGAGATCGACGACCTATACCGTTTAGCCTACGAGCGGCAGGTCCAGATTCGCCGCCTCAACTACAAGCGCGACTCGCTCGAAGACATTTTCCTCAAGGCAATGGAGGGCGATGAGAACGGCGCTGCGAGAGGGGGGGAGGGCCATGGCCTTATTTGAAAACAGCTACCGGCCCTACGAGGGCGGGCTCACGCCGGAGTGGGCGCGCTTTCTCGTCCTCCCGCGCTACGCGTTGCGCGACGTGTTCGGGTCGAAGTTCTTCACCGCGGTCTTCTGCCTGTGCTTCATCTACCCGCTCGTCTCGGCGATTCTGGTCTACCTGCGCCACAACTCAAACGCCATCGCCATCATGCAGATCGACGTGCGCGAGCTTTTGCCGATCGGCGCGTCGTTCTTCCAGTTCTTCGTCGAAGTCCAGGGGTGGCTCGCCTTCATCCTCACGGTGCTCGTCGGCCCCGTGCTCGTCTCGCGGGACCTGACGAATAACGCCCTGCCGCTCTACCTGTGCCGCCCGTTCTCGCGCGCCGAGTATGTGCTCGGGAAGATGACGGTGCTGGTCATTCTGCTGTCGCTCGTGACGTGGGCGCCGGGGCTCCTGCTCTTCCTCTTGCAGGCGTATCTGGAGGGCGCGGGCTGGTTCGCGTCGAACGCGTGGATGGCGGGGGCGATCTTCGTCGGGAGCATGACGTGGATCGTGCTGCTCTCGCTGCTCGCGCTGGCCATCTCGGCGTGGGTGCGTTGGCGCGTCGTGGCGGGCGCCGCGCTGCTCGGAATGTTCTTCATCCCGTCCGCCCTGGGCGGGGTCGTCAACCAACTGTTTTTCACGCGAATGGGGAATTTAATCAGCCCCGCGGCCTTGATGGGGAGCATCTGGCGCGGACTCTTCGGTCACTTCAGGCGGGAGGTGGGGAGCTATGAGGACGCCTGGGGCAGAGGATTCGTCGAGGTCGTGATACGCGAGCCGCCGCTGTGGGCCTCGTGGCTGGTGGTCGCCCTGATCTGCCTCGCCTGCCTCTGGCTGCTCTCGCGCAAGGTCCGCGCTTACGAAGTAATCAAATGACGACACGGACAACGAACGCCGAGCGGATGATCGTCTTCGAGGGCGTCTCAAAATTCTACGGCGAGATTCTCGGCGTCAACCGCATCAACCTGGCAATAGCACCGGGCATCACGAGCCTCGTCGGCCCGAACGGCTCGGGCAAGACGACCCTGATGAACCTGATGACGGGGCTGCTGCGGCCCACGCGCGGGACGATCAGCGTGCTCGGCACGAGCCCGCACGACCCGGAGAAGCTCTTCCGCAAGGTCGGCTACTGCTCGCAGTTCGACTCCTTCCCGCCCGGCATGACCGGGCGCGAGTTCATCGAGTTTTACCTGAGCGTCCACGGCTACACGCGGGGGGAAGTGCGGGATTTGACGCAGGCGGCGCTCGAACGCGTGTCGATGCAGGATGCGGCCGGGCGCAAGGTGGCGGGCTACAGCAAAGGCATGAGGCAGCGCATCCGGCTCGCGCAGTCGCTCGCACACAACCCTTCCGTGCTCATCCTCGACGAGCCGCTGAACGGGCTCGACCCGATGGCGCGCGCCGAGATCATCCGCCTGTTCCAGTCGCTCGCGGCCGAAGGGCTCTACCTCGTCATCTCCAGCCACATCCTGCACGAAGTCGACATGATGTCGGACAGCGTCGTGCTGATGCACAACGGCTACGTCGTCGCGGAGGGCGACGTGCACGGCGTGCGTGGAGAGATCGAGGAGCACCCGATGCAGATACTCGTGCGCTGCGACCGTCCGCAGGTCCTGGCCGCGCGCCTCTTCGAGCACGAGCACACCATCGAGGCGCGCATCCACGACGACCGCCGTGGGCTGTTCGTCAGGACGCGCCGGCCCGACGACTTTTACCTGCTGCTCAACCGTCTCGTGACGGAGAATAACCTCAAGGTCGAATCGGTCGCTCCGGCGGACGACGACCTGAACGCGGTTTACCAGTACCTGATCGTTTCCGAAGGAGGGCGTGTAAGTTGAGTTCCACGGTCGAGACGGGGGAGAAGCGTGCGGCGGGTGGCGGCGAGGCGGCGCAACTTAACTGGTCGCTCTGGACGCGGCAGACGCTCGCCGTCATGCGCCTCGAACTCGGAAAGAACTTCCTGGGGCGCCGTGCCCTGCTGCTCTACATGCTCGCCGGATTGCCGCTCGCGGTGCTCGGGGCGGCGGCCGCCCTGGTGCAGGAGTCCGATGGCGCGTTTAAGAGTTTCGCGGAGTTGGGCGTCACCTACTCCATCATCTACGGTGCGCTGATACTGCGCACGCTCCTGTTCTTCGGATGCGCGTGGGTCTTCATGAATCTGTTCCGTGGCGAGGTCGTCGACCGGAGCCTGCACTACTACTTCCTCGCGCCCGTGCGGCGCGAAGTGCTCGTCGTGGGGAAATACCTGTCGGGGCTGTTGGCGACCGCCACGCTTTTCGGCATCACCACGCTCGGCTCGTTCGCCCTGGCCTACTTCGGGTTCTTCCCCGCAGAGAGTGTCGAGTATGTCTTCGACGGCCCGGGCCTCGGGCAGGCGCTCACTTATGCGGGCATCACTGTGCTGGCGTGCGTCGGTTACGGTGCCGTCTTTCTGATCGTAGGTCTGTACTTCAGAAACCCGGTCATTCCGGCGTTGCTCATCTACGGCTGGGAGTGGCTCAACTTTCTGCTGCCGCCGCTGCTGAAGAAGTTGAGTGTTATTCACTACCTGAACTCGCTCGTGCCCATCCCCCCGCCGGCTGGCCCCTTCGCCGTGCTCGCAGAGCCGACGCCCGCATGGATTTCCGTCCCCAGCCTGCTCGTCTTCACCGCGCTGACACTCCTTCTCGCCGGCCTCCACATCCGCCGGCAGGAGATCAGCTACGCGGGTGAGTAGGCACGTTCCTCATCCTGGCTATTTACCGGCAGGCCGGCTGAAACGGAACCGGTCCTTGCTCCACGTCAGAGTATGGAGCTTGTGGCCGCGCCCGTCCCACACTTCGATGCTCCTGCCCTGACGCGGGAGCTTATAGGCCAGCTTCAAGTCGAGCCCCGCGGGGAGGGTCGCCCTTGTGACGTCGCGCCACTTTCCGTCCTCGTAACTCAGCAGGAACAGGGTGGGCCAAGTGCCCGACTCCTTACCCAACTCCGGGTCGTAGAAAGCACCCGTGCTGTAGGCGACGAGATATTTACCGTTACTCTTCCTGAAGATGGCGAACTCGAACCCCGACGGGTTGTCGGACTCGTCGTATGAGATGTAGCCGTTGCGCGTGTCGACGACCAGGTCCCTGCGGTCGCCGTGAAGCAATTGCCGACGAAAGCTGAGGTCGTAGCCGTCCATGTAGCGTTCGGGGACTAAGAGGAAAAAATCCTCGACCGTCTTCGGCTCGGTGTCTTGGGCCGCGGCCGCGTGAGTACTGGCGGTGAAGGCAATCGCCACCACACACAGGACGTGGCGGATGAGGTTAGCTCTCTGGATCATAAACCTCCATTTCTCGTCGTGCGGGCGCCGCCTCCGGCAAGAGTCTGTACCTTTACCGACACGGGCGCGTTGATACGTCGGCGGCGGAAGAAGCACTGTCCGTTTCGTACCGCAGAAGAATTCCGCCTCATGTCCGGCACCGGCCGTTCCTCGGAACCCTTGCCTTCCACATCCTGACCGAAACGCGGCACAGTGATTCCGTTTATCGACGCCAGCCGCGAAGCCACCTACTTCGTAATCTCGAAATCTATCCACTGGCTCGCGGAGCGGTGACTCACGTCTGCGAGGAGGTCGTTGACGGTCACCTGGAGGGCGTACTCGCCGGGAGGCATGTCGGCGCCCAGTGTGATGGAGCCACCCGCGGACAGGCGACTCAGGTCGCGCGGATTGTTCAGTACGAAGGGCTGGAGCTTACCGTTGAAGACGGGTTGGCCGTCTCGGAAGAGGCGCAGTTGTACCTGTAGCCGCAGCGCGCGCGAGTCTCTGTCCAGACGCGCGTTGTAGATGACGAAGCCGTAACGCAGAGCCATGCCGGTCTTGAAGTGGCGCACGGCCTCGCCGGCCTTTGGGTCTGTCTGCGGTTGGGTGCCTTCCTGCCCTTGCTCGGCGGCGGGCGTGCCGGCGGTCGAGGCGTTGAGGACGAGCCCGGAGAGCGCTAGTCGTCCCTTTTTCAGGTCGGGGATTTCGACGAACTGTCCGGCCGAGCCGACGCGACCCGACTCTTGATCGCGCAGCACGGCGCGGAGCTGATACGCCCCCGGCTTCTTAACGGGCAGCATCGCGTTATAAACGAACCCGTGCTCGATGACCTGCCGGTAGGCTTCGTCACGCACCCTCAGGGCGTCGGTGCGGCCGAGCTGGTCGACCACATTGCCGGCCTCGTCGAAGGTCACGGTGAACACGTCGAACGTCGCCGTCCGCCAGCCGTCCGCTTCCTCCTTGAAGGTGAGGTCTCTGGCGTCGACGTGGAGGATCGAGCGCGTGTAAGAACCCGTCTTCGCATCGTTGGCGAACAGCGAAGTCAGACGCACGCGGACGCCCGAGGCGCCAAAGGGCGAGAGCAGCGCACCGACAATCTGGTCGCGCTGCGTGCCCCGGGGTGCGGAAGCCTCCCCATCCGGCACGCCGAAAAACCCGTCGCGCATACGCACCCTGTACCTGCCCGGCCGCGTCACCTTCAGGCTCAGCCTGTGAAACAAACGGCGGCCGGTTCCGGCGTCAAAGGTCGAACCGTCGGGCTGATAGCCGATCAGGTAGTAGCCCCGCCCTTCGTCCAACAGGCGGCGGATGCCGGCGCTCAGGTCGTTTGAGCCCTGGAGGGCCGCGCCCCCGGTCTTCTCCGCCAGCAGGCTCAGCCCTGCCTGCCTCGCGGAGATGGCGGCGGCGCGGCCGGAAATCAGCTCCCCCATCTGTAGGGCGTCCCTGGTCCCAACGCCGCTGTGGGTGGCGAGCGAGTCCGCCGCCGACGCCGAGAACCACTGGATGCCGGCCGCATTCATCGTGTGGATGACGACCGAGGCGCGCGCCGCCTGATCGATCAAACGTCGCAAGGCCCGACCAGTCCGTGTGTCGCGCGCGGGGTCGGCGTCGTCGCCGACGCGTATGCCGTCCGAGATGACGACGACAGTCTTCCGTCCCGGCAGGTCGCGCAGCCCACGCACGACGTGACCGATGGCGCCCAGCGTCCCGACGGTGGACAGGTCCTCACGGAAACTCTCCTGCACGGCCTTCAACGAATCCACCTCGTCCCCCTTCGCACCGGGCGTCGGGGTGTCCGTCGGCTCGAAGGGCGTGGGCCCTGAGCGTCCCGTGCCGTACCACCTGACGGCCTCGATGGAGGCGTATAACTGCCGGCGGTCGGAGGTGAACTGTTGCAGCGCGCCCACCCCGCCGCTCGTCCGAATGATGGCGACGATATCGCCGGGGCGCATCTGCTCGTCTACGAACTTCTTCAGCGCGCGCCGCGTGGATTGGACGGTCTGGAATGAAAGGCCGAGGTCGTCGACCACCAGCGCGATGGTCCGTCGCACATCCTCGGGGCGTAACCTGAACGGCGGCGGCGTGGACCCGTTCGAAGGTGACGGCGCCGCCGCGCCCCCGCGCCGGCCGCTCTCGGCGATGTACGAGAAGTTTGTGATTTTTCGCGGCCTGCCGTCCTCGAAAATCTGAACTTCGTCCGGCCGGAGGTCCGTGACCGGCTTGCCTTCACCGTCCAGGACTACCGCGTCAACCTGCACCAGATTGGTCGTGATGCGCACGACCTCCTCTTCGCCCTGCTGCATGGACTGCGCGGGCTGTGATTGTGCGAGCGGCGTCTGTGGTGCGGGAGGCGCGGGCCGCCCTCCGCGGGAAACGGCCCCGAAACAGAATCCCGGAAGGAGGAGGGCGAGAAAGAGACGCGCCCACACACGACGGGGCGCGACGGCCAAAGCGGGTTGGCGAAATAGCATTTGTGTTGGAGTGGGTTCTGTCGCCAGTGCGGACTCAAGCAGCACGCCTGATGCTTATACTCTCTCGGCGGCAAGACTTTACCGAACGACTCTCGTTCCTGTAAAGCCACAAAGTCCCGCGCCGGCTCTTAACCGCCTGACGTTGCGCCCAACCTCCGCATCCCGGCCTTGAACATGGTCGCGTCGGCGATCTCGCGTCGGCTGTTCGCAGTGGCGGAGTACCAGCCGACGCACAGGGCGGCGCGCGGCGAACGGTTGATTGCGCCGGGATATGTGTGACCGGTGAGAGGTGGCGTTGAACGTTGGCGCCCGGCTCCGCGCGGGAGTTTGACCCTTTGCGCAACCGAGGTGCCTGCGTCCCGGCAAAGTTAGGGGCCGAACCTCTGGCGGTACTCGGTCGAGGAGAGGAACGCTTTGACCATCTCAGCACGCACGAAGTCGCCCCCGAACTGGCGGAGTTTCTGGAGCCAGAAGTCGTAGCCCGTGTAGTCCGCGTCAGGCGCTTCGTCAGGATTTCTCCGCAGGTAGCCGAAGTACTGCATCAGGACGAAAGCGCGGTCGAACTCGGCGCTGCTGAAGCTCCGATTGTCGACCACCGCCCGCAAGACCTGTGCGCGGTTCTTCGCGCCCGTCTCCAGGTCGTTGACCAACTGTGCGTGCTCCGTCGCCGAGAGGGGGCTGCCCGCGTTGGCGTTCAGCACCGCGACGAACTGCGCCGCCGTCATCGACGCCGGGAAGGCGGCGCTGAAGCGCGGGCGCTTCACGAACTCGTCCATGAAGGCGTCTGTGTTGGCTTCCAATTGCTGCCGCCAGTCGCCCTGGTTGACGACGACCCCGCGCCCTATCTGTTGCGTGTCCGGCAGGAACTCTTGAAAACGGATGATGGGAACGGGGAGCGTGTGCGCCCCGCCGAGGGTCGAAGAGCCATTGGCGTCTCCGTAGGCCGCCTTGTAGACGCGCTCGACCAGGTAGCCCGTCTGCTGGAACTCGATGGAGAGGAAGAAGGCGGCCGAGACGTGGATACGCTTTGCTTCGAGGCACTGCGTGTCCGTGCCGCAGGACGTGAGCTCGTCGCTCCAGAAGTTCAGGCCGTCGGTGTCCGGCAGACGGTTGAGAAAGTCGTAATACTGCTCGCGGACGAAGAAGGTCGTGCCTTCGATAGGGTTCGTGGTCGATTGACCGGCCTCGTTATCGGCGATGCTCACGCCCGCGACCCGCAGGTCGCCCAGGGACGCGCCCCCCGTAGGTTCGCTCAGCCGCGCCGAGAAGGTGTGGTTCCCCTGCGCGTGCGCGTCGTCGATGATGAGCACCCGGAAAGTCTTCGAGGTCTCGCCGGGGCCGAAAGCCAGCGTGCCGGCGGCCATAATGTAGTCGGATTTTTGATTCGCGGAGCCGTCGGCGGTGGAGTAACGAACGGTGACGGGTGCGGACATGTCGCCGGTCCGTGAGACGGTGAGCGTGACGCTGCCGTCGCCTTCGCCGACCCCGTAGAAGGAGGAGCTGAACTGGACGAAACTCACGGGCAGACCCGTGGGCGTGCCCCTGAAGTTGAGGGCCTGACCACCGCCCCGCGTGCTCACGGTAATACTGGGCGGGTCGAAGACGTAGCCCGGCTTTTCGGGCGTGAACGTGGCGGGGGGGCCGTCGCCCGTCACGGGCACGTTGATGTTGATGTTGGCGTTGCCGAACGAGTTCGTCTGTGCGAAGACGAAGGTCTCGCTGTTGAGCCTGATGCCGACGCCCGGGATGCCGGCCCCGGAAGCGTCCTTCACCGACACCTGGAAGGCGACGAAGAAACGCACCTGAAGGTCTTTCGTCGTGTCGGCGTTAAGATTGTTCACCTCGACGGTGAACGTCAGGGTGTCCTGCCGGCCGGGCAGCGACGCGCTCAGAAGGTAGTTGCCGGCCTGTAGATTCTGGAAAGAGTAGTAGCCGGCGCTGTCCGCCGTCGTCGTGGCGGTCTGCGCGCCGCCGAGCGAGACCCGTGCGCCGCCGACACCGTTGCCGAAACCGTCCGTCACACGCCCGGAGAGCGTGTAGGGCGGCGGCGCGCCGGGGCGTGCATGGGCGAAGACGGCGAGCGCCATGACGGCGAGCGCCGCGGTCAGCAGGGCACGGAGATTAAAGTTGAGTTGAGGGAACATGGTCTTGAAAGCCCTCAGTTGTCGGCGCTCAACGCGAGGCCGACGATGGTCACGACCGTGACGACCGCGACCACGCCGACGATGGCGGTGATCGGTGCGGCCCCGCTCGACACGGAGACACGGTTGCCGGCCGCGTCGCGCCCTTTGAGCGACCTCACCTGTGAATACGGGACCCTGACGCTCACGCCCGTCTTCGGCTCGTTCACCACAAAGTCGTTCCCGGTGGATTCGGCGACGTACCCCTTGTGGACGACGCGATTACCCAGATTCACTTCGATGCGCGTGCCGGTCCCGGTGCCGAGTTTCGCGACAGCGGCCTTCACCTTTTCCGCCTTGCTCTGGCCGCCCGCCCCAGCCGCAGGCGGCAGGGCGCAGAGGAGGTTTATCGCCAGGCCGACGAATAAGAGTGAGAAAGCCTTTCTGCCCATTTCAAACCTCTCTCAGGTCGCAAAGAGTCCGCCGGCTGGGGCGGGGGATTGGGTCCCCCGCCCCACCGGCAAGCTTACTGAATCAAGTGCTCGAAGCGCAAAGGCTCGATCAGTTTCTCATACAGGTGGAAACCGCGGTCGGTGTTGTCGAGGATGAACGACGACCCGTTGATCGGCTGCCCACCCGGTATGCCGAAACTGCTGACGCCGGGAGGCTCCCCGACGTTAATCCGGAGCGGCGCGAGCTGCGCGCCCTGCTCGATGAAACGTTCCACCAGGCAGACGTAGATCAAGGTGACCAGGTAGAAGTTCACGGCGATGAAGATGTACCACCACAACTCGCACGAGGGCGACCACCCGTAGCCGAAGAAGTCATCCCAGTAGAAGCCGTGCCAGAAGGGGTCGTATCCGCCCCCCCAGCAGAGCACCCTGTAGAAGAGGTACTCGACGACCACGAAGATGGCTATCTGCTGCTCAATCGTCAGGATGGGCAGGTAGTCGGGGTTGTAGGTGTAGGTCGAGTGCTTCTGCAACGCCTGCCAGAGGTCAATGTGGGTCCCCACCGGCTTCGGAGCATGGGGGAAGTCCCAGTAGTCGCTGTGGTCCACCGGCGTGTTCTCGTGCGCCGCGGTGTAGATGCTGAGCGCGCTGTAGGCGTTCGGATCGAGATTCACACGGCAGCCATTACCATCGCACACGGCCGGCGCCGAGACCAGCATGGCCGAGCGCTCGCCGTCGAGCTCGTGGGCGCCGCCGCCCGATGGGATAAGGTTCAGCCCGCACAGGGCGCCGACGAAACCGCTGTCGTGGTCCCAGAGCGAAAGGTAGTCTATCCGCAACAGGCTCTCCCAGCGGCCGGTGTATGGGTTGAACCTGATGGGGTTGAAGAGCGGCAGGACGCGGAAGTGGCTGACGGGTGTCTGGCCGAAGCGCTGTTTGACGTTCAGGATGGGGCTGTCGTGGAAGGTCGCGTACTGATCGGGCTCGGACTGTGAGACGTGGTACGCGGGGGTGAAGCCATCCGCCAGCGCGTTCTCGAAGCTTTCCGGCAGGCCATCGTTATCGCCGTCGAACGCCGCCACGCTGCACAGCGAGTTCACGATGTTATGAAACTCCATGCTGTAGGCGAAGCCGGGAACCACGGCGGCCTGTCCGTGTTGGTTGGCCTGGCCGGTCCAAAAATCCCAGCCCGCCTGCTCGGTGTCGCGCAGGAGCCAGGCCCTGTAGGAGTCGTACACGAACTCGGAGTTGAGGCGACCCCGGTTTGCATACTCCTGGGAATTAAAAATCGCGAAGCCGAAATTCTGCGCCGTCTGGTGTAAAGTGCCCTGCGCCTGCGCCTGCCCGAACGCGTTGAGCCAGTATGACAGGTCGGAGGCGTAAGGCTGGCGTGCGAGCGCCGACTGGTAGAAGTTGCGAATGTACTGCTCGGGGCCGTTCGTGCACCCGGCCTGCGCGGCCAGGGGCGCCGCCGTCGCCCTCCTCGCGTAGCGAAGTCCGGCCGGCCGCTTCGGGTCGTACACGCCCGAGTCGGAGGCCCAATTCTCGTCAAAGAGGGGGGCCGTCTTAATCCGGCCGCCCCCACCCGCGGGGCGCGGCCAAGACGCGGAGGCGATCCCCGCGGCCTTCGGCCTGAGCCGGTCGGAGCCCTTACCCTTCTGCGCAGCGCCGAGTGACGCTCCCTGTCGAGGTTTGATGCTGCCGTCGCGCCGCTTCGCCTTGAACGAGTGACGTCTTCCGGAGTTGTCGAGGTAGGTGAGCGTCCCCTCTTCATCTTTGTTGGGCATTTCGCCCTTGATGACATCGGCCCACGACTTCAACTGCGCCAGACGGTCCTGTTTCTCCTTGTCGGACTTACCCTTCTCGATGCCGATCAACTCGTGAATCTTACGCTTGAGCATTGCCTGTTGCTTCGGCGTCAGGCTCTCCCAGGCCTCCTTGCCCTTGGGGTCCGCGGCAAGCTTGGCCTGCGGGGGTAGCTTGTCCCAATTCTTCCTCAGCGCCTTAGCGAGCGCGTCTTCGCTGTTGCCACCCTGATTGGACTGTGGTGGGGGTGACTGCGCTGAACTGTTGCGACTGCCGAAGCCGGAAGTGGCCGCCAGCAGGCTGACGACCAGCAGAAAACTCATTGTTTTCTTCATCTCAGACCTCCTTGGGGGTAGGAGGAGCGCTCGGTCCAGCGAACGCCGAAGTACGGGTGGGGCGGGCCGTTGCTCCTCAAATCGTCGCTTGAGTCGCCGCAACCAGTGCGTGTGTGAGAGTTGCGCGGGCAAACCTCTCTGGCGTAGAGGTGCGGCGGCAGGTTGTTTTGCCGGGCAAACCACCCCGCGGAGATTCGCGCACCTACGCGGGGGCCACGTTTGAAAAACTCGCGAACCGCGTCGTCTTCAAGACCGCCGTAAAGGCAGGCGAGCACCGACGGGGCTTTCTCTTCTGACCAGGAGTTCGGGCAAAGCCTCTAGGAGGCGGGGCGCGTGAATCGCAAGCCGTTCGCGTCGCAAGCGACACGGCGGCATAGTGAGTGAAAGCGAATTCGGTTTAACTGGAGACGTGAGACTGGCGGCGGTAAGTTGGCCGCCGGCCTAAGGAACAAGAGCATCTTCAACGGGCGGATGATAGCTTAACTCCCGGCGGCTGTCACCAAAAAAAATTGGGCCCCGGAGTCGTTAAAACGCGCCTCCACGCCAACGCTTTTACGGCGTTAAAGCGACGTCATGGCGCCGCCCGGCAAGCGCATGCACGCTCGCCTCTCATGAATCTTTATCAGGGGCGGAGCTGATGCCGTGCGGTCGGCCGGCTTTCTCCCCAGGCGCGTGATCCCGAGTCGGCGGTAATTACGCGTTAGTAGTTAGCGGCGATGTATCACTTTGAATTGAGGAGGATGACCATGGCTGTTAACGAGATCGCACCCGACGTATATCGCATCTCAACCTATGTCCCGGAGATCGACCTACAGTTCAACCAATTCCTCATCAACGACGACGAGCCCCTGCTGTTTCATACCGGGCAAAGGGCCATGTTTCCCATCGTCCGCGACGCGGTGGCGACCGTCATCGACCCCTCGAAAATACGCTGGCTGGGGTTCAGCCATTTCGAGGCGGATGAGTGCGGGTCGCTAAACGAGTGGCTTCAGGTGGCCCCGGCCGCACAGCCAGTGTGTAGCCTGGTCGGCGCCCTCGTCAGCGTCAACGATTTTGCCGTACGCCCTGCGAAGGGCATGACCGACGGGGAGGTCCTGCGGACGGGGAAGTATCGCTTCCGCCTACTACACACGCCGCACGTCCCGCACTGCTGGGAGGCCGGGCTGCTCTTTGAGGAGGAGAACAGGACCCTTCTCAGCTCCGACCTCCTCCACCAGAACGGGGATGTCGAGGCGCTGACCGAGTCGGACGTGATCGGCCGCGCGCGCCAGACCCTTCTGGATTATCAGGCGGGGCCCTTCGCGAACTACATGCCGTACACGCAGCACACGGACAGCACCATGAAAAGGCTGGCCGACCTGAAGCCGAAGACCATCGCGGCGATGCACGGCTCATCATTTACTGGCGATGGCGAGCGCGCGTTGCGCGACCTGGCCGAAGTAATGCGGGAGGTCCTGGCCCAATAGGGCAACCCCGCCCCCGGCCACGTCTTCTGCACGCGGCGCCAGCTATAATCGGCATGCACCCGCCCGACGACACGACGGCCCTCTTTCTCGTGCGGTGTGGCGTGGCGGGTGTTGCCGTAGGTTGGGCGTCTCAGGTGCCATGAATCAGTTGGCGCGAATAACAGTGGAGGTTACTTTCATCCCCGCGTCCGAGGGTGGGCGTGTCAACCCTCCGCTTCTGATTTCTCGGGGCGGCTCGTACAGACCCCACATCGTTGTCGGCGACCCGAAGCAGAGGCAAGCCGTCGTCATCGGGAACGAGTTGCAGGAGACCCACCTCGGCGTAGCGTTCCTGACGGGTCCCGAAAAGGTTGAGGCGGGAGAGCCATTCCAGGCGGAGCTTGCGCTAATATATTTCCCGCACCCGGCGTATGAAACACTCGCCCCCGGCGTAACTTTCACCATCCGCGAAGGTCCCCGAGTCGTCGGGTTTGGTGAGGTCAAGAAGGTTCTGCTCCCCGGCGTCGCCTGACACGCGCATGGAGCGAACAGCGACACAAGGGCCGTCGAAAAAAAGGAGGCTGGCAAATGCGAATCGGTCTGCAAAATCCAGATCCGGCGAGGAACCGCGCCAATGACCTGACATCGGCGGCGCTCGTCGGCCTGATCGTCGTACTGCCCTGCGTCGTTCTCGAAGCTCTCAATAACACGTTGAGCGTGCGGAATGCCCTCGACGTCATCGTCTTATTCGGTCTCTTGTGGCTTTTGCCCGCGGCCTTCACGCTCACTCTCATCTCGTCAATGCGAGCCTTGCGGGAGGGGGGCGGGTTCTTGGCGCACCCCTTTAGTCTGTTATTGAGAGTCGCCTTTCTGGCCTCGACGGCGTTGGTGTGGGGAGGCATCCTTATCGACCAGGTGCCATGTCTGTTGGGCGTCCCGAACTGCGACTAGGCGCTTCTCACGACGGGCCGATGGAACAACGGGCGCGTCAAACCCACGCGCCGGCCGACGACGGCATACACAAGACCGCCGGCACGACAGTTCTCATGCACCTTGGGAAATGTGGGAGTGCATGCCGGGCGTGAGGCGCTTGGCATCACTCGGCGGGATCATTCCACCTTGAACGTTTTCGCCTTGCGCCGGCGACGTGCGGCCGCACCGACCCCGGCTATCCCCGTGCCGAGCAGCAGGAGCGTGGCCGGCTCAGGGGTGGGGGTGAAGCCGATGCCGACGTTGACGACTTCCGACCTGCCGATGAAGGCGAGCCGACCGCCCTCCCAGCCGATAACGACGAGAGAGAACTGTCCGGAAGCCTGCCTCCCCGCGTCACCGGGGGAAGTGCTGGGCGAGCCCGTAATAAAGAAGAGGTCAAGCACGCCCGTCGTCTCGCCGGGCAGCAGGACGAGGGGGGTGCTTACAAGCGGGAGGGATTCGAACGAGCCGATCTGCGCGCTGAAATCGACTCCGAAGCGCTCGATGGTGACGGCATCGCCTGAAGTGTTGGTCAGCCTTCCCTGGACGATAATGGTGCCCCCCGTGGGCGGGAGAGCCTGGTTGACGGGCGTGTTGAAAGTGATAGCGATTGTGTCTCCCCTCACGGCCGCGGGCAGAAGGAAGAGTGCAAGGGCGGCAAGAGCGATTCGGGTCCTCATGAGGTCTCCTTCGGGGCTTGAGCCGTGTGGCGTTGCGAAAAGGGAAGCCGTGCGCGCACTCTATGACGGGCAACGAGGACAAGTCAAGATTTACACGAGGCGAAAGAGGGGGGCACGGCGAAAGAGTTAGTAGAAGTTGGTCCCCTAAAAAGCGGCACGCGCCCGATCCGCGAGACGCAGCTTCTCACGTTAATTCAAGTGGAGGGGGACGGGACGAGTGGGTCGTCAGACGTCAATTGTGCGGGGTGAGGGTATGGGCGAATTTCGTATCGGGAGTGGAGGGTCTGATTACCTGTGCGTACGCATTCCGGGGAGGTCTTACCCCGAAGGTATTGAGCGGGAGTTCGACTGTTTAGACGCGTAGGTCGAGATGAGGGCCGGAGGGTTCCGCGGGCGGTTCAGCGCGAAGCTCCTGGTTGGAGAACTATCCTCGTTCCGTGACGAACTCTCTCGGCTCTACTCCTTCGAATCGCGGAAGGCCGCCTTCGACTCTTACGACGGACAGTTGAGCATCAAGATAGAAGGGGACAGCCTCGGGAATTTTACTGCCGCGTGTGAAGCACGACGTGCCTGACGAGCGTGGAGCAGCGCGGGGTGTGTCTATCGAACATGCGTGCGCGGAGGGTGAGTTGAGTACTCCAGAGGCCACACTCGTTGAACCCACAGAGGAGCTGCGGGCGGAGTTCCTCGCCATGGCCGAGGAGTATTCGCTCGCAGGCGACGCCCGTTACCGGCCCGCCCTCGGGGATTTCGCCGCATACGTCCGCGGGCTCCTGGGCGGCGCGCGGGTCGTCGGCCTTTCGCCCGGGGGCGTTCCTTTCAGCACCTTCTGGCTCGCCTCGGGTCGCTACCCCATCGGTAGGAGCAGCCTCCGCCACTACCTCACGCCGGAATTGGAGGACGAGGGAGGCCACATCGGCTATGACATCCGCCCGTCCGAAAGGCTGAAAGGTTACGGCAAGCTGATTCTGAGGCTGACGCTCGCGGAGGCTAGAAAGAGGGGTCTGAGACGCGCGCTCCTGACTTGCGACGCCGACAACTTTGCGTCGGCAAAGGTCATCGAGTGGAACGGCGGCAGACTTCGAGAGCAGGCGGTGTCGAAGAGGTCCGGCAAGCTCATCTCGCGCTACTGGATCGAGCTTTGACCGCGGACGGGTTGCGGCGCGTTCCGTCTCGGGGAAAGCGGGCGAGCGGGCGTGGCGCCTAGATAGTACTAGCCCGTGGTTCGCCGCGTCCTTTAGAATGCATAGGCTCTCTCAGCTCTCCTGACGCACCCGAACCGGGAACGCGCCGCACCTGATGCCCTTGGACGTCGGCACAAAGCTAGGCCGGTACGAGATCCGCTCCAAGCTGGGCGAGGGCGGGATGGGCGAGGTCTACCTGGCCGACGACACGCAACTGCCTCGCGCCGTCGCCGTCAAAGTGCTGCCCGCCGAACTAGCCTCCGACCCCGAGCGCATACGCCGCTTCCGGCAGGAGGCGTGCGCGGCCGCCCTCAACCACCCGGCCATCGCGCATGTCTACGAGATCGGCGAGGTGGACGGCACGCACTTCATTGCGATGGAGTTCGTCGACGGCGAGACCCTGCGCGAGAAGTTCCGGCACGAGCGAAAAGACCCGGACAGGCTCCTGCGTTACCTACAGCACGCAGCCGAGGGGCTGGCGAAGGCACACGCCGCCGGGATAGTTCACCGCGACCTCAAGCCCGAGAACATCATGGTCACGCGCGATGGGCACGTGAAGATTCTGGATTTCGGGCTGGCCAAACTGGTCGAGCCGCAGCGGCCCACTACGTCCGACGCGGAGGGCGGGAGCGAAGCCGCGACGGCGCTGCTGCAAGGGCGCTCGAAGCCGGGCATGGTCCTCGGCACCCCCGGCTACATGTCGCCTGAGCAGGCGCGTGGCAAGACCGACGAGATCGACCACCGCTCGGACATCTTCTGCTTCGGGGCGGTCCTGTTCGAGGCCGTGGCGGGGCGCAAGGCATTCGAGGGCGCGGACCTGATCGATTCCCTCAACAAGATCATACGTGAGCCGGCGCCGCCGCTCAGCGCCTTCGCCCCGGACGCGCCGGCCGGGCTGCAAAGGATCGTGCGCCGCTGCCTCGCCAAAGACCCGGAGGAACGCTTCCAGAGCATCAAGGACGTCGCGCTCGAACTGAAGGAGGTGCGGCGCGAATGGCAGGGAGGTGAGGAGCACGTCACGGCGCAGCCTGCGCCGCGCGACGGGTTGGGAGACACGGGCGGCGTCCCGACCCGCAACGAAGTGGTAGCAAGGGACACCTCACCGGACACGCTCTCGCGTCGAACGTCGGGCGTCGGGTACATGGGCGGCGAGAGCGGGAGCAGACGCAAGTGGCTCTTCGTCGCGCTCGTGGCTTCTCTGGCCCTGGCGGCGGGCGCCGGCTACTGGCTCTACAGGCCGGGGCCGTCTCCGCGGGCGGCGGAGCGTTTCCTGACGACCAGCCTCACGCAGATCACTAACGCCGACACCACCATCCACTCGACCATCTCGCCCGACGGTAAGTACGTCGCCCACGTCGAGAGCAACATCGGCGAGCAGAGCCTCTGGATAAGACAAGTCAACGCCTCCAACGACATCCAGATCATCCCGCCGGCGCAGGGCGGCTTCTTCGGCCTCACCTTCACGCCCGATGGCACGGAAATCTACTACGTCTTCAACTCAGGCGGACCAGGGGTGCTCTACCGCATCCCGGCCCTCGGCGGCTCGCCGACGCGGCTCCTCGAAGGTGTGGACGGCCCCGTCACCTTCTCGCCCGACGGCCGCTCGTTCGCTTTCGTGCGCGGCGACTTCCCGGCCAAGGGCGAGAGCGCCCTGCTGACGGCGAACGCCGACGGGACGGGCGCGCGTGTGCTGGCGGCGCGCAAGTTGCCGGAGTCCTTCTACCCGCTCTACTTCACGGGCCCCTCATGGTCGCCCGATGGCCGGCTGATAGCCTGCTCGCTCGTCAACTACGAGGGCGGAACCCACGTCGACCTGATGCTGTTCCGCGTGGAGGACGGGCGGGCCCAGGCGCTCAACCGCGAGCGTTGGCCTTACATTGGCCGTGCCCACTGGCTGCCAGACGGCAGCGGACTGCTCATGATCGCGGGGACGGCCTCGCACAGGGCGCAGGTCAAACTCATCTCCTACCCAGGTGGCGAGATGCGCAGCGTCACGAACGACCTTGAAACCTATCGGGACCTCAGCGTGACCGCCGACGGGACCAAGCTGATGACGGTGCAGACGAGCGCGCGCTTCAATATCTGGCAAATACCGGTGGGCGACACGGCGCGTGCCACACAGATCGCCGGCCTCAGGCCCATCACCTCCAACATCGCGCTGACGCCCGCTGGCAAGCTCCTCTTCCCGGCGGGGGACGCCGGACGGTCCGACATCTGGAGCGCGGAGCCCGACGGCTCGAACCGCGTGCAACTGACCCGCAACGCGGGCATCAACCTCAACCCCGCGGCATCGCCCGACGGCCGCTACGTCGTCTTCTCGTCCGACCGTGGGGGCAACCAGAATATCTGGCGCGTGGACGCCGACGGCGGCAACCCGGTCCGTCTGACCGGCGGCCTCAACGACGGCTTCCCTTCGTTCTCCCCCGACGGCGCCTGGGTGGTTTATACGTCCGGCGACCCGGGCAATCAGGGTCTCTGGAAGGTCGGGGTCGGGGGCGGCGACCCCGTGCGGCTCAGCGAGGGGTGCATCGCCCCTGCCGTCTCGCCCGACGGCCGGTGGGTCGCCTGCCTTCGGATGTCCAGCTCTGCTCATATCAACCTCACGGGCATGAAGCTGGCGATCATCCCCTTCGAGGGTGGCGAGCCCGTCAAAGCTTTCGACATTCAAAACTCCGTCTCCCCCATCACGGCGCCGAACTTCCGCTGGCAGGCCGATGGCCGCGCCATCCTGTACAAGTCGACGCTGCACAACGTTACAAACATCTGGAGCCAACCCTTTGACGGCGGCAAGCCGACCCAGGTCACTGACTTCAAAGACAGCATCATGGCCTCATTCGACATCACGCCCGACGGCAAACAGCTCTTCTGCGTGCGCGGCCATCTGTTCCGAAACGCCGTGCTCATCAGCGAGGCGCGGCAGTAAGGGCTGTCGCACCAATCCCCCAACGCTCTTTGAACAGGTGGGAGCGGTTCGAAGAGTTGAAGTCACCCACCTTGAACTCATGCTTGTGCTTGTCGGGCGTCCTCGGCCTCGCGCTGCTGCCCTTATCGAGTCCCCGTCAGCGTGCCGCTCATTCACTTTGCGCGCGGCGGCGGCGGGTGGCGCCCGGCGTTCGGCTGCCCAGACCAAGGTTGGTGTTGGTGGTTTCATGCTGGTGGTGAGGGAGGTGTTTGGTGGGTAAAGTGGAAGTAGTCCCGCACAAGCAGGAGTGGCGAGATGAATTCGAGGCTGAGGCGAGGCAACTTGCCGCCGCACTGGGGGGAAATGTAGTAGCCATCCACCATATTGGCAGCACGGCGATTCCGGTAATATATGCAAAACCCGTTATCGATCTGCTGGTCGAGGTCAGAGACATCGCACAGTTGGATGAACGGGGCGAAGCCATCGAGGCACTCGGGTATGAGGTGTTGGGCGAGTACGGCATCAAGGGCCGGCGGTACTTTCGAAAGGATAACGAGGGGGGAGTCAGAACGCATCAGGTCCACGCGTTCATGGCGGGAACGGAAGAGGTGTTGCGCCACTTGGCGTTCCGCGACTACATGCTTGCACACCCCTCGGAGGCGCAAAGGTACAGTGAGCTTAAGAGAAGGCTGGCGGAGCAGCACCCACGGAACATTGACGCGTATATGGACGGCAAAGACGATTTCATCAAGGAGATGGACCGGAGGGCGGCGCGTTGGCGCGCATCGCGGGCCGTAGATGGGCCGGTGGTCTAACCTGACGCTGCGCTCTGAAGAAGTTCGCGCCAGAGCGAAGTCGACCAAACGGCCACGGAGATAACGGGATAGGAAGTTCCATGAAGTTACCTGCACTTTCCTTGATAGCGCTCCTCTTCCTGAGTTGCGCCAGCCGGCTCGCTTCCGCCCAGGTTGCGGGCGGGCGCGACTGTCCCATCATCACCGTCTCATGTCCCGACGACCTCTCGGCGGAAAAGCCTTTGGTCTACAGGGCGAACATCAGCGGGGGCTCCAGGTGGGTCACACCGACGTATAAGTGGGTCGCTTCAGGCGGAAGGATTACAGCGGGGCAGGGCACATCGGAGGTCACCCTCGACCCCCTGTGGAACAACCATGTGACCGTGACGGTCGAGGTGGGCGGATACCCTGCCTCGTGCTCCGCCTCGGCGTCTTGTAGCTGGATCGTATGTCTAGTCACGTCACGAAAGCTGGATGAGTATGGCGACATCGGGTTTTCAGACGAGCGTGAGCGCCTATACTATTTCGCGGCGGAATTACAGAAAGACCCTGCCGCCCGGGGCTACATCCTGGCCTATGCCGGAAGGCGTGCGCGTAGCGGTGAGGCGCGGAAAAGGGGCGAGAGGGCCAAGGGGTATTTACACAGGGAGCACGGAATCGAGGCGCGCAGGATCGTCGTGGTGGATGGCGGCCACAGGGAGGAGCGGACGGTGGAGCTATACATCGTCCCGAACGGGGCGGCTGCGCCGGCCGCATCGCCAACGGTAGAGCCCCGCGACGTAGAGGTCACGGGCGCCAAGCCCAGGGGCGGCCAACGAAACGTACAGCCATAGGCACGCGCCCGACACGGGGCAGGTAACAGACACGCTTAAAAGCCCAGCTCTCAAACACAAACTTTAAGGCCGTGCGTGTGTTGAGGGGCGTTAGGCGACAAAGAGGAACGCGGGAGGAAATTATGGAACTGGGGAATTTCTCTGTAAGCCTGGCCGTCAAAGACATCCAGGCGTCTAAACTCTTTTACGAGAAGTTGGGGTTTACGGTCTTCATGGGGGATCAAACACAGGACTGGTTGATAATGAAGAACGGCGACCACACCATCGGGTTGTTCCAGGGCATGTTCGAAAAGAACATTCTCACCTTCAACCCGGGCTGGAACGGCGAAGCTCAGCCGTTAGGAGAATTCACCGACGTTCGGGTTTTGCAGCGACGGCTCAAAGAGCGTGGCGTTGAATTACTTTCCGAAGCGGACGAAAACTCTACTGGCCCGGCGAGCTTTATGCTGGTCGACCCGGACGGGAACACCATCCTGGTGGACCAACACCTCTAGACAATCTTCAGGCGAGTGTTATGGGAGGGGAATCTCAGCCGCCCGCCTCCGAAGCCACGCGGCGCGGCCTCTCATACACCCCGAGCGGGGGCGCGGGCGAGAAGGGGTTTCAGATAGCACCTTCCTGTCCGGGCGCTTTACAATAGAGCATCATGAACCCAGACACGCAGAGAGTCTTAAACATCGCCGCGCGCGTCCTGAGTTTGTGCCTTTGCCTCCTCCTCTCACTCACATGCTCAACTACCCTCGTTGCAGCGCAGACCGGCCAGCCGCCGCTTGAGATTCTGTGGAGGGTGGGCCCCGACAAACACGAATGGCCCATTCTCGTCGACGAGAGTCAGAAAGCGAACGTGGGAAAGTTTATCGAACGTTGGGGCCGTGTGGCCTCCGCCCTTGAGGCTACACCTACGCACGGCCTCGCCGGGGGCTACGCGGCCGAAACGGGTGAGGTCGGCGGCACGTCTCTTCAAATCCATCCGGAGGCCGGCTACGTTCTCGCAAACATTTACACCTGCTCGCCGAAGGTTCGTAAACTGAGCTTCGGCTCGGTGCGTCTGACTTCTGAAGGCGCGGAGCTGTTCCCGGAGGTGTATCTGACTGAAAACACTCGGACCGGCGTGCTGGAGCCGCTGGCGGGGCCGGCGCGTATCAAGCTGGTCGCCGGAAGGTGGGGGGATTATCAGCTCCTCGTGCCAGTGTCGGGGCTCGATGATTTCCTGGACTACGCGGCCGGGCGCGGTAAACACAATTCGGAATTCATGACGGCCAGCCTGTGGGGGTTGAGCGTCTTCTCGCGCTCCAAGTCGGAGCAGGCGCAGCAATACGGCCCCCCCGAATTCCCACGGCCGTATGCCGGGCGCGTAAGGCCCCCCGCCGAAGGTCGTATTATTTGGTCGGGCCCGCCGCAGAGGGTTGGGGGAGTCAATAATTCTTCGCTTCGATATCATGTGCCCGTGCGCGTTGAACTAGACTCCCCGAGCGGCGTTCGGAGGGGGACGGTCTTCTGGGTTCGCGGCACCGCGGACTATCCCGACAACAGCCTCCAACTCACCGTCACGAAGATGGTGCGCGGGGGCGTCGCCGGAAGTGTCGAAGTCTGGCGTGAGGGCGATATCGGGTTAATCCGTGAGGGCCTCCGGGTTTCGACGAGCCGCTATCCCTGGAAGGGTGTCGCACGGCACGTTCATTGACGTGTGCCGCGGCGCCAACTGACAATTGCCTGCACTCGCTCCCGACCGGCTTAGACTTCAAACTCGGCCCGACGCGTGAGCCTTCGACGCCGTGCCCCCGAGCGCCTCTCCTTTCAAAAGGCCAAATAGGTTGTGGCGAGGAAGTATCACTCAGCCAAAGACTATTTTGACGCGACCGGCACAGAGACGCCTGACAAGAGACTGAAGCCTCCGGCCGTTCCAACTGCACACAGGTACTACGAAAGACTTTGGGGCGGCGTTTGAGGTGGGACTTTGGTGCGGTCTTGCGTTAATGGAGAAAAATTATGGGAGCGGTTCTTGAGCCTCAATTGGCGCCGGGCGTGAGCGGTCTGGCGTTGTTTCGCCTGATGCCGGAGTTTAAGCGCGACCCGCTGCAAACCTTTGTGGATTTGGCGCGACGTCACGGCGACCTCGTTTGCTTTCGCGGGCTCTGGACCTCGTTTCTACTGGCCGACGCGGGGCACGTCGAATACGTCCTGCAGACCAACAGCCGAAATTACCGCAAAGGTCGGACATACCAGGAGGTCAAGCGCATGACGGGCAACGGCCTGTTCGTCAGCGAAGGGGAAGTTTGGCGCAGACAGCGTCGGCTCGCGCAGCCGGCATTTCACCGTCAACGCATCGCGTCGTTCGCTACGTTGATAACCGATTCGACCGAAGCGATGCTCGAACGCTGGGAGACCTTCGACCGAACGGATGCCCTCGTCCAGGTCGACGCAGAGATGTTGCGCCTCGTCTTAGGCATCGTCGGCAAGGCTCTGCTCAGTCGCGACCTGAGCGACGAAGCCGACCGCGTGAGCCAGTCTTTCGACGTGATACGCAGATACATGATCGACAGAATCATATCGATTTTGAAACTCCCCGCCAGTTTCCCGACAGCCAAAAACCGTCGCTTCCGAAAGGCGCTCGCCGACGTCGACCAGATCGTTTACGCGCTTATCAGCGAGCGCCGTCGCGGGGTAGGGAATCTTCAGGACCTGCTTTCGCTTTTGATGGCAGCGCGCGACGAGGAGACGGGCGAGGGTTTGAGCGATGAAGAATTGCGCGACCAGGCGTTGACCATCATCGGCGCGGGGTACGAGACTACGACGCAGGCACTCGCCTGGACCTGGTATCTGCTGGCGCGACACCCGCGAGCGGAAGAAAACCTCCGCGCCGAGCTCGCACAGGTGCTGGGAGGGCGGACGCCCACTTTTGAAGATTTGCCGAATTTGAAATATACGTTGATGGTCTTTCAGGAATCGATGCGGCTGTACCCTCCGGCGTGGATGATTACACGCGCCGCCATCGAGCCGGATGAGATCGGCGGCTATCGCATCCCCGCGAACTCCGACATTCTGCTTCTTCCATACATCACGCACCGCCATCCGAACTACTGGGAGAGACCCGAAGAATTCTTCCCCGAACATTTCTCGCCCGAGAAGGTTGAAGCGCGTCCGCGTTTCGCTTATTTCCCGTTCGGGGGCGGGCCGAGGCAATGCATCGGCAATAATTTCGCGCTCATGGAAGCGCAACTAATCATCGCCACTGTCGCGCAGAAATATCACCTGCGTCTTGCTGTTGAGCGGGCTATCGAACCGGAAGCATCCGTCACGCTTAGACCGCGCGGCGGCTTGAGCATGAAACTTCGGCGAGCCTGAAAACCCGACTGTGCGGCACACACGCCGCTTCCGACAAATCAGCCCGGCCCCCTTTCAATAAACTCATCGGATTGGAGGCCACGCGCGTGAGCCCCGGGGTCTGATAAGGAAGGTTATGTCATACGTAGCACTAAGTATCATAAATAATACTATCCAAATGTTGCCGCTGCTGTTAGAATCCCTTCTTAACATGAACTACCATCTCCACCCCGAAAAGCTTTCGCTGCTCTCGGCTCACCTCGAGGAGCTATTCTCAAAAATCTCAGGCGGCGGTGCGACTCCTTTGCCGGCGGAGCTGGCCGACGAGATCGCCGCGACGGCCGGAGAGGTCATGGTCGAGCTGGCGGACCACCGCGGGGATGAGCTTGCGAGGCACGTCATCGAAGACGCACGCAGCCTGCGTGCGCTCGTGCGTACAGTCTTCCCGGAACCCGCCAGCGTCGCCGCGTCGGGGCAAGCGCTAGTCTCCGAGCTGGAGCTAGTGATACGCGAAGACAGGCGCGCCGCATGAGGTGAGAACCTCCACGAAACTCACACAAGACTTCCGGTCGTAACAGATCCCCACGGAAGTTGAAGAGACCCTCCCCGGCTTCGTGCGACAGCCACCCTTTCGAGAATTCGAACTCCGTGTCCCTCGACGGCAAAAAAACACTCAGCTTCAAAAGGCTCAGACCAACACCTCTCCGCACGCAGGCTTAATACCGGAAGGCTCACCTCGAAACGGGTGGAAAATTCCTGTTATTGCTTGCAGACGCCGGCGTTATCGGACCCTCCGGGCGAAGCGTGAGTTTCCACGTAGACCGGAACTGTTTTCACAGATATGCGGCGTTCGTCACCACAAGGCCGACAAGACGTACAAGGTCAAAGCGAATATCCCCAGCGGGAACGTGAGCAGGATCAACGTATCGAGTGTATGTTTGATGTCGTGCCACTTTGCCTTCTCTTTTTGCCAGTACTTCTTCTTAGACACGTCCATCAAGTCCGGGTTCGATTCCGCTCCCGAAGCGTGAGCCCAGCGCGTGGCGGCGTACCAGGCGATGACCCCGAGGAGAATCGTCAGCGCCATGCACAGCAGTGCCGACAAAAGGAGAATCTTCTCGAACGTCTGTAAGACGGGCGCGGGGCTTAGAGTCCACCTCGCGAAGAAGACCGCGAGGATAAAGGTCGAGAGCCAGATAAGGCTCTTCCGCAACCAGAGGGCGGAGGTCCAGCCCCATTCTATGAACTTCTTCCAGAGCACTTCTTTGTCCTCGTTTTGCTCACACAATCTGCCGCCGCCGCCGGGGAAGCTGTCGCCGTTCGGGGACGGGCCCACCCTGTCGGGGTCGCCGCCGAAGCCGCGCACGCGGTCGGCAATCTCACCCAGGTAACGCTCGAAGACCGGGTGCCACGTGTCTCCCAAGGGGATGCGCGTGAAGACCCAGCGCAGCAGCGAGAGCTTGATGCTTTCGCCCTGGAGCAGCTCACCCTCCTTGAAGACCGGCACCTCCAGCTGGAACGTCCCGATCACGCGCCTTTTCTCGCCGGACAACTGATGCACCACGAGGCGGTACCGCTCGCCCTTATGAATGCCGGCCGGAAGCTCGACGGAGAGCAGCCCGCAGATCGGGGTAGAGCGCCCACCGGGCAGCGGCAGATACGCGACGTTCCGCAGCTCGAATGAAAGGGTGTGTGCATCGACCCGCGAGAGCCTGACGGGGCTCGACCTGCGCGCCGAGAGGTCTATCACCTCGCGCGCATCAACGTCCGGCATGTAGACGTAGACGCGCGAGCCCGGCGGGAGTTCCCTGCCGTCGAAGACCAGCTCGTCCGGGTCGTTTCGTCTGTGACGGAAGGTGCGCACCACCTGCCCGTGCGGCACGACCGTGTCCGGCACGAGCGACTGCTTGCCGGCGCTCTGAGAGGGGCGGGCGAGGAACGTCGTCTGCGCGGTACGCGTCGCGGCTGCGCCCGGGTTGCCGACCGGGACCCACGCGAGGTTGCGCTGCGAGAGGTTGTCGTTGTTGGCCGGCGTGCCGGGCAGCGGAGAGTTCGCGTCGGGTATGGGGTCGTCGGGGAAATGGACCTCTGCGATCAGACACTGGTGATAGTTGCGAATCAGTCCGAGGATCGGCTCGGGGGGGAGATAAGGGTTGTTGAAGGGCCCGTCGTCCTGGTAGAGCGGCGGGAAGTGCGGCTCCGTCTGGTTGATGTCGAGCCACGCCCCGAAGTAGGCCACCGTCTCGGTGGCGCCGCCGGCGAGCAGAGTCCGGGGAGGGTCCGGCTCCTGTAGCGTCATCTTCCCGCCGGGCGTGATGCGCGGCTTCTCCAGAAACGGGATGGAGATGAGCACGCCCCCCTGCTCTCCGAGCAGAGGCACGGCGCCGACCCCCTCCCCTTCCCGCCTGTAGGTGGTCTGTTTGTTGTACTCGAGCGCTGTGCCCACCGTATTGAACATGCGGAAGAAGACGCGCACGCCGTCGGCGTCCTGCCCCTGCGCGACGTAGCGCACCTTGGCGACGGCGAAGTTGTAGACGGCCTTCTCCCCCACCACCGGGCGCAGTTCGAGGGCGGAGGCGTCCTGCCCCTGCGCGAGTTTGAGGAACGGGTGGCTCGAATCGTTACCGGCGCTCTCGTACTGGCCGAGCACTTTTTGCAGGTAGTCGAGTGGAGCCTCGCCGCTGCCGAGCGCGGGCGCCCCGGCCGGGGGCGTCGCGCCGGCGTGGACGGCGAACACGCGCAGGTCCGTCGACAGCCAGTGCGGGTTGCCGCCGACGACATCCACCATGTAAGGGTTACGCTTGGTGGTGAGCCGCAGCATCGTGGCGCAACGGAAGTGGCCGAAATCCCAGCGCACGTAGATGTCACGCTGCACGTTCACCGAGTTGTACAGGTCTTCGTGGATTCTCACGTCATAGCGCAGCACGAAACGCTGCGCCAGGTCAGGCGGCAGCGTGTCGTCTTCCAGCCAGGGGTTCTGCGGCACGAGACCGAAGAGGGCGGGGTCGACCGCGGGACCGTCGGGCTCGTCCCAGAAGAGACTGAGCGCGGGCGCGGCCGGGTGATTCGCTTCGTGCGGGCGGAAGTTTTCGAGGAAGAGCCAGACGGAGTCTGCGAAGACGGCCGTCCCCGCATTCTTCATCGCATCCACCTCGAGCTTGCTGTAGGTGCTCCGGTTGTTCACAGGCACGCACTCCTGATCGCAGACCCTCAGGATGGCGGCGCGCTCACACGGGCGCCCGTGCCCGCCGACCATCTGCGAGTCGAGCACGAACAGCATGTAGTTGCCGGGCGGGGCCGTGCCCGGCCCGACGGGCGCGGTCACGCTCAGGCGGTCGCCGTCCTGCTGGAATTTGCAGACGACGTACCGCTGGTCGGCGTCGAAGGCGTGGGTCATCGACCCGCAACGGATGAGCACCACCCGCGAGATGGTCGTGGAGGAGGAGAGCCTGACCTCGAACTGCGCACCGTAACCGACCGAGGGCGGCGCCTGCTCGATCTTCACGCGGCCGGGCATGATGTAAGGCGGCGTGTAGAACTCCATCCGGAGCTCACCCTGCGTCCAGTCCGACCAGGTCGAGCCGGCGATCCACACGCGCCCGTCAGGCATGAGCAGCGCGACGGAGTGATACCCGCGCTTGACCAGAGGCTCTTCGATCTTCTCCCACTGCCCTGCCCCGGCCGTGTACTTGAGCTGGCTCCAGTTGATCGGTGGGTGGTAAAGCTCGGCCGCGGGCGTGTCGGGGCCGCCCTGGACCTCGCCGCCGTTGAGGAAGATGGAGCCGGTCGGGAGCAGGACGGCGCAGGCGTGCGCGCGTTGCTTAGCCAACGGCGGGGTCCCCGCGCTCTCCCACGCAGGGTTGTCGACACTGATGTTGATCTTCTCGGTACTCGCCGCCCCGCACACGAGCACCCAGACGTTCTCAAGGTCGTCCGGCAGAATCGGCAGCATGACAGAGGTGAAACTGGAGCCGTAGTGATAGTCGGCGCTGCCGCCCGAGACGGTGACGCCGTTATATTTTCCGGTGAAGGGGTCGTAGAAGCGAAAGTCGCCCTTCGCGATGGTCGAGAAGAAGACGTGTCCGCTCGGCGCGAGGTGCAGCCTCGGGTATTCGTCCGTGGCGTCGTTGATGTGCGAGGTCGATTCGGCGGTGAGCAGCGTCCACTCGTCCTTGTTCGGAGAGTAGCGCTCGGGGGTGTTGTTGTTGTGGCGCTCCCCTTCGGCGGCGTCGTAGACGTAATCGTCAGCGCCAGTGGTGTCGTCTATCTCCTTCTTAGGGTCTTTCGGGTCCGGGACCTTCTTGCCCGAGAAGGGGTGTCCGGCGACCGCGAAGACCTCGCCGTTCGCGAGGGTGAGAACGGTCGGATACCAGCGGCCACCCCCGTGGTCGCCTCCCGGCTGGAAGTTCAGGCTTTTAATGGGCGAGAAGGTTCCGGCGAGCGGCGAGTAGATTTCGCAACGGCGCTCGCCGCTGTCGTGGTCGGGGTGGCCGTGATGCGACACGTTCTGGTTGACGACGCCGCCCGCAATGACCCAGCGCCCGTCATTGAGGAAGGCGTGCGCCGAGCAGAACGCCCACCAGCCCGGCTTGGTGGACATCTGCACGGGCGGCTGGTCCGGGGCGTCAACGTCGAAGAGCCACGCCTGGTCCTCCGTGCCGAAGTACACGATGGCCGCGCCCGAAGGCGTCGGGACCAGCGCGGCGTGGATGGCTACGATTCCGGTGCTGAGGTTGTTGTTGTTGCCGTCCTTGAGGATTTGGATGGACATGGCTCTCTCCGGAGGATAGTTTGACAACCCGCTTGAAGGCGTGCGCCGGAACCGTTTGGATGAGCGTGGACGAGGAGCTGCGGCTATTCGTTCGACGCGGTGTTGAGGCGAGGCTGGTTCCGTCTATCGAAGCGCCCGCGGATTATCGCCGATTTTCCGTCTGTTGAAAAGACTTTTTCCGTGTGAGGGCCGGCGTCCGGCCATTCGGGTCCATGCGCGCGGCACGTTTGTCACCTCGGCGCTACTCCTTTACCATCGGCCGACCGCCCGTCCTTCAATGGCGGCCAGAAGATATGACAGACATTCTCTTGAAAGACCACGCCGAAGTGGATGCGCTGCTGCGCGAACTTGCGAACGCCTTTGATGGAGGCAACGCGCGCGAAGTCTTCCCCAAACTTGACTACCTGTGGGCGCGCCTCGCCGTACACATCAGGGCCGAACACCTGCGGCTCTTCCCCGCGCTGCTCGCCGAAGCCGAGTCGTCCGGCGCGCCGGCCGCGCCGACGCCCCGCGAGGTGCGCGAGGTGGTAGAGCGCCTGCGCGAAGACCACGACTTCTTCATGAAAGAGCTGGCCGCGACAGTCAACGAAGTCCGCACGCTGGCCGCGGAGGACGGTCCGCCCGACGCCGCGCGGCTGAGGCCGTTCAGGGAGAGGGTGCTCGCGGTAGCCGCCCGGCTCGCCGAGCACAACCGGCTTGAGGAGGAGCAGGTCTACCTCTGGCCGGGGTTGATGCTGAGCGAAGTGGCGCGCGAAGAGCTATGGGCGGGAATGAGGCACGAGGTCGAGAACCTGCCGCCGCGCTTCGACGAAAGCGCTCAAGGGGTTTGACGCCGCCCGCCTTCAAAGGCGGACGGCGCAGAGCGCGACGGCGGCGATCTGTTCGCGGCGGCGGCGGAAGACGCGGCGCATCTCGAAGACCCTGCGGCGCGCCTCGCCGTCGCGCAGCACGTTGAAGGCGAAGCGTAAGGCGCTCGCCAACCCCTCGTCACGGACGACGCGCGCGGGTTCGAGCAGCGCCATCGGGGCCGCCTCCACCAACGTCACGCGGAAGCCTTCCGATTCGAGCAGCCGCCGCCACTCCGCGACGGCGAGCGGCCTGACGCCGTGGTGGACGACGCCCGTGAGAGCGCGCTCGACCTCCTTTCGCGCCTCACCCACGACGCCGTCGCGCAGGCACATCTCGTGGATGGCGTAGCGGCCGCCAGGTCTTAAAAGCCGTGCGGCCTCGCGGACGATGCGCCGCTTCTCCTCCTCCGTCTGCATCGTGAGCATCGCCTCGCCGTAGACGACTGTCGCCGAGCCAGCGGGCAGCCCCGTCGCGGCCGCGCTCCCGACGACGCAGCGGCGACGCGCGCCCTTGAGGTAGCCTCTGACGATAGTGGCGGCCGCCTCGTCACGCTCGACCGCCGTGTACGACGCCGGCCCCAATGAGAGCGTGAGCCGTGCCGTGACGCCGAGCCCCGGCGCGAACTCGACCACCTCGTCCGAAGGGCCGAGGCCGAGCGCCGCGAGCATCCTCCGCGTCAGTTCCATACCGCCCGGGCGCAGAACGCGCTTCCCCATCCGCGCCAGCACCCAGTGCCCCGGAGCCTTCTCCGTCTTGAGCCCCCCGCCGGGGCGCGCCGCGCTCAACACATTCTCCATCTCGGCCGCAACCTTTCGCTTCAAACGGTCCTTCTTTCCCCCAGTGCCGCGCGCCCGTCTTCCGCCTGACTCTGGCCGCGTGCCCCTGCGGTCTGTCGTAGAGCGTGCGCGCAATCCTTCGGCGCGTCCGCCCGTCTCGCCGGAGCCGTTCCCTGCCCCGTTCGAGAACACATGTTGACAGGAGTCGGCCCCGCACGAGATGACTTTAGTCACACCCGGTAATGCCGTTCGGGCCAAGAGTCATTCGGCACCGGATGACTCGGTCCGGCAAAGTCCCCTTGGCGCACAATTCTGTTGGAGTAGGAAACCTCCCTGCGCGCACTTTCACAGGGGCCCGCCTGTGGGATGGGTCTATCTGGTCTGGCTCACAGGCATTGTTGGTCCGAGGTGGGGACGTGGACGCAATCGACGCCGGGCAACGACCGTTTGGGCAGTCGCACGGTTGTGGGTCGTGAGGGGAGGGCGTTGGCGGGATGGAGGGCTTTCGAAGCTGTACTTTGATCGACCCGGGCGGCCCAGGGTCGACATTCCGGCGTAATCAACTCACCTCAATGTTTCTTGAGCTCACTTCCCTTCCGTCGTCGTCAACTTCTCATGCCGGCACCGCGCCACGCCTTTTTCGTACCCTTCCGGGTACCACATCCCGGCGCCGAAGCAATCCGGACACTGTGACGCATCCAACTTGCGTACGGACGGCATTGAAGAGACCTCGGCCTCCTCCTTTGCGAGCTGTCTCTGATCCTTCTTGAAGAGGCGCCGCCGTAAATGCTCTGCGAGGAACGCCGGCACGCTCGACACGCTGGTCCTGCCGGCGGCGATTTTCAGCTCCGTGACGAGGACCTCCGCCACCTCTCTCCAGCGGTCAACTTCCGCGGCCGAAGGCGCCTTCCCCGTCACGTCCTGCGCGCCCTGTTTCAGCAGCGCGACGAGCGCGGCGAAAGCCTCATCATCATCATTCTCAGTATTAGTCTTAAAAGAAGTCTTAGGATCGCCGGAAGTGTCTTTATT
>Ga0216309_1000003_pt1 | contig 32558 bp, 26 predicted proteins | sample Total_DNA_C_FD_161284 | JGI IMG/M metagenome (GOLD analysis project Ga0216309, IMG submission 161284) | Terrestrial sediment cell enrichment communities for BONCAT metagenomics from Utah, United States - Total_DNA_C | ecosystem: Environmental > Terrestrial > Deep subsurface > Rock core/Sediment ...
ATGCTGGATGAGCCTATCCCGCCGCTCGCAGACGGCTTCCTGACTGCTGAAGTCTTATCGCTTCTGCTTACTTTGGGTACTCCTCCGCAGGATACGGGACGAAATCGGCAAGCCCCCTGTCCTGATATGCCGATGCGCCCGAGTGAAGCGAATATAAAGAGCAACATTAGAACCGCGGCGTCCATGGGGCTAGGTTCGCTCACTCACCCGGGCCCTGGCACGGTCTCGAAGTACGTATGGTTTTATAACAAAGTGAAGACTGGAGGTGATTGGGACTACAAGAAACTGAGTTCTTACGGCACACTAATGCCAAGCGGTGTAGAAAAGAGGCAATTTGAGGATTTTGGTAACTTCCACTATGGGGCGACAGGTGCCGCCGCCGGCTTTACAGAAGGCCAACTCCTCCGAATGGCAGGAAGAGTTCACACTGATCCAAGGACAGCACAAGGTGAGCGCGCGGGTCCAATAGATGCTTTACTGGGGAGGGGAGGGACAGAACATTATGGCGATGATCCTGAAGATCAAGTGATGATCAAAAGTGGCATTGAGTACTTCAGGAGAGGCTGTTTCAAGTAACCAACCAGTAATTAGGAAGGCAAATGAAGAAATTGACTTTGCTGATAATAGTTGCATTGAGCTTTTCTGGGTGTATGTGTAGCGAAAAGCAAATAGCTCAATCCGAATCTCCGGATGGAAGGTATGTAGCAACATTTTTTGAAAGAAACTGCGGTGCAACCTCAGGCTACATTTACCATGTCAACCTTAGCGAAAAAGGAAGTTGGTCTATACCAAGCATTGAAGGATATAAAGAAGATGGACAAGTTTTCGCTGGTGATGCTCGTAGAGTCGCTCTCATTTGGGTGGATGCAAAGACATTATTGGTTAAATGCAATGAATGTCCTGCTAATTCGCGCATTCATCTAAAAGACTCTTGGAGAGACGTTAAGATTACATATCAACCGGCACGGGAGTCAAATTAAGCTGCATATTCACATATCCATGAACATAAGCTCCGCAGAATCTTGAAGAGTTGCCCTGCCCACCATCAGCACCACTACCGTCACTCAGAGGGGCATAAAGAACATCAACGGGCAGTTGGTCCCCGAGGGTGGGGACTTCCTCTACTACGCGGACGGGCAGGTGAAGTTCGCCGCCGACCTGCGGACAGCCTCCACGGGCGGGTGGCACGACCGCGCCTACTCCTACGACCACGCGGGGAGGCTCAAGGAGGCATACTCCGGCGTGCAGGCGCGTAACTTCCGCGACGGCACGCAGACGCCCTTCTACGGGTCGATGCCTTTCCGGCAGAGCTATGGCTATGATGCGTGGGAGAACATGACCTCGCGCACGGGCTGGTACTGGAGCGCGGAGGACACGACGAGCGAGACCTTTAACCAGCAGGGGCGCAACCCTGCGTGGGAGTACGACCCCGAAGGGCGGTTCGTCTCTCGGAACGAGGCCGAGCCGCACGCGCTGCCGTATGAGCCGTTGCGCGCCGCTTTCGACGCGGCCGGGCGTCTCACCTCCCGGACGCAGGCGACGAGCCAGCCCTCACACAATAACCCGGAAGTGAGAGTAAAGACGACGGTGACGCAGGCCGAAGTCTACGACGGCGACGGGCAAGCGGTGAGGCACATTACGACGAGGCAGGAGGGGAGCCACCCGGCGAGCACGGAGGTGAAGTATTACCTCAGGAGCAGTGTGCTGGGGCGGGTCATCGCGGAGTACAACGCGGCGGGAGCGAGGCTGAGCAGTTACGTCCCGGCGGGGGGCGGGGTAGCGGCGCGGCAGGCCGGTGAAACGCTCTACTGGCAGCACACTAATCCGGTGACAGGCGACGAGGTGGAGACCGACTCTGCGGGGAGGGCCACGGCGCGGGCGACCCTAGACCCAGGAGGCGTGAGCCTGGGCGACTCCGACCCCTTCGCCTCATCGCCGGGCGGTGGGGAAGGTGAGGGGACGACGCAGGCCGAGATGAATGCACGGTACGCGCAACTGCTGCCGCCGAGTATGGGCGGCAACGCGCTCCAGGTAAATGTCGTCGGCGCCTTCCAGATGAGCGCGTTCTCGGCCTACGCCCTGGCGGGGATGGGGGCGGCCGTGATAGTTCATGGTAACGTGCAAAGTGGTAGGTTCGTCACGTTCAAGAACGACCCAGCCTTATTAGATCGTAATAGGAATACGTCGACAAGGCGGTGGGCGCCGCTGACGGCCGTGGGTAATTGGGTGGGGTATCTGCCGGAAGGTGCGAAGATAGGCCCGGGGGGGGTATTTCACTATCGACCTCCCAGAGATAGCCGTCCCGGGAAGTGACTCTAGGGGAGCGTTCTCTCTCGGCCAACTGCCCGGATGGAATATCAGCTTTGGAACAGTCACGCCGCAGAATCCTACGACGGCTCCGACTCCCAAAGAACAGCCAGACCAAGCAGAGGTAGAGCGTATAATCAAGTCCTGCTTGCAGAATATCTCTGTCATACCTCAAAACTACTACAACGCCATCCGAGACAATAAAAAGGACGTCCAGTCGTTGGTACTCTCTGTAGCGCATGCCGCGACTGAAAGCAGTTTCACTCAGAGTGTAGTAGAAGGACCTTTTGTAGGACCTAATGGGGAGCGCGGCTTGTTCCAAATCAAACTATCAACAGCTAACGGGTTAGGGTTAGGAAAATTCACAGCAAACCAGTTGTATGATCCCGCATTGAGTACGCGACTAGGAACAACGTACCTGCAAAACTTGATCAACTCATTTGCTGGGGATGTACGCACAGCTTTGGGTGCATACAAACAGGGCAGGGGTAATGTTCTGAACAACGGGTTGTCTAAAAAATCTCAGGAGTATGCAGACGGCATACTCGGATGTGAGCGGGCAATATTAGGAGGTAGAAGATGAAGAAAGCTCAAGCAATTTATCTTCTCTGCGCCCTGATAGCGGCTTTCGCTATTGTTTTCGGGGTAGTCAAAAACAGTGCGCTTTCAGTTCAACAGCCGCTTAGCGGAGCCAAAGTCGCGACAGACGGCAGAAACATCCTTCGGCTCCTTCAGGATGCGCGAGTCATTGCATTTAACTCGTGGTCTATAGAAGATAGCGAGGGCAAGAATCTAACTTATACCATTCAAGCTTTCGATCAAGACCCACACTACGATGGCGCAGGTGTGAAGTTGTCTATCTTTGATCAAGGCGGGACAGTGATTTACGAAGACTACTTCAGCGAGGTACAAGGCGTTTATCCCAGTTACGCTTTACGAAAAGCCCCGCCGCAGTTAATTATGGAAGTTAGTTATGGGGGCAGCGCGAGCTTCTTAAAGATTCTTGATTACCAGAACGGCAAGGTTATTGATTTAATGGAAGCAGTCAAGCCTGATAATGACTTTACTGTTAATGCAGAGGTGCGCCCGCAACTTCGCACCGACGTCAAGCCGGTTGTAGAGCCGGATCAAGTTATGCTTACTGGGGGCGTCGGTCTAGCGAACCCTATCGAGAAGCATACGAACGTCTTTCGGTACAAGGACGGCGCGTATCGGTATGTCGGAAAGTTCTCCGCACAGAAGGTTGACGACTACATAGAAAAGTTAATGGCGGAAAGTGGCTCAAAAAGAGAGAAGCCAGTGAAACCTTGAGGCGGCGACGGAGCCACGAGGGTTGCGTTCCATGAAAGGGGCGAGTCAAGGAAAAACTTCTTCCATGCCGGCGGCAAGAAGTATTTCTTTGACCGCCAGCCCCCGCTCTACCCGTCAACGCGTCGACCCGGCTCCCGGCCGCTCGTCTCCCGCGCCTCAGCCCGCTCAGAGTCATCGCCCCGCCGACATGCTGCTCTCACTCAAGCTCTCGCCGTCGCACTCGATGTGCTGACCAGTGTTCTCATCTGAGACTGAAGGCACAGCCTCCGCCTACGGCTTTCTCTGGTCATCCGGGGCGGCATAACGTTGCAACAGAGACACGCGGGCACTCTCGCGCAGCCTACACAACCCGCAGATACTCAGCCCCGAACCTTTAACGAGCAGATGCGGCGCATGACTCGCCCGCGGCTCCTCGGCCGGCCAACCGCGCCGGCTTATGCGGTTTGCTTCATCACTTCGCCGGCCTCGAAGCTCCCGCCGCTCTTCCACACCGCTAAGGTGACGGCCGCGATCTTGCGCGCCATCGTCACCCGCGCCAGCTCCGGCCGCAGCCCCTTCGCCAGTAGCCCCGCGTACCACGACTTGAACGGCTCGCAGCGGGAGGCCGCCTGCGCTGCGCTCTTGAAGACGTGCTTCGGGCGTGCGGTTATGACTCCGCGTCAGCCCGCGCGTGGCCGCCGCCTTCTTCGTCCGGCGCAGCCCCGCCTCCTCGACCCGATAGTCGGCGCTCGACCTCGTCACCACGGCCAGCCCGCAGTAGGCCCAGAACTGGCGCTTACTTCGGAAGCGGTGCGGGGTGACGACCGCGGCGATGAGTTGCGCGACGCGCACCACCCCGAGCGTCGGCACTTATAGCAACACCTTTGCGGCAGGGTGGCGGCGGCACTCGGCGACCAAGTCCGTACGCGCCTCCCGCCGCAGGCCGGTCAAGTGGTCGAGTTCCGAGTAGAGCCGCTCGGCTCGCGCCCGCGCCCCGACCCCTGGCAGCTTCGCCAACCAGTCCCCGCGCCGCCCAGGCTTGTAGACGTCGGTGCCGGAGCAGGCGATGGCGCGGGAGCGGTAGAGCGCCTTGATGCGGTTCATCACCCGGGTCGAGTCCTCGACCAGGTACTCGTAGCTTCTGACCAGTTCCTTGAGGTCACGCGTGCCGTGCTCGCCGTGATAGACGGGCGAGAGCAGCCCGGCTCTGAGCAGTTGCGCCAGCTTGCGGGCGTCCACTCGGTCCGACTTGTTGCCGTCTCGGAGCTGGCGGTTCTTGCGCGGGTCGCAGACGACGACCCTGGCCTTCGCCCGCTGCAACGTGTCGTAGAGCCAGGCGGCGTGCGTGCCTTCCTCGAATGTCACCTCGACCCGGCCGCGCAGGCTCTTGAGAAAGTCGAGGATGGTGGCGGCGCCGGTCTCGACGACCGACTCCATCACCAGCTTGCCCTCAGCATTCAGGACGGCGATGCAGATGCTTGCTTTGTGGACGTCGAGTCCGACATAGTGGCAACTCATAAGGGTTCTCCTTTCGGTGATCAGCTTCCGGGCTTCGAGAACTCGGAAGCTACCACCCAAGGGGCGCCCTTTCATAATGCGTTGCAAAAAATTTCTGTGTCCCCAATATATTGAAGTAGACGGATACGCTAAGACACAACTAATTGTAGCCAAAATAATTTTTGCAACACTACCCCCTCAACTATGAAGAGGGGTAGTCATTACAGTCCGAGCCAGCCACCACGCCTGCCTCTCCGCGCCGGTGTCGTGCGCCGGCACAAGGCCATGTGCACGGTTCCGAACATATATCCTTGACTCCCTGCCGGTTGAGGCATAGACTCCCCCCCGTTAAGCAGTTTACCTCCGAAACCTTAATCCTCCGACGTTAGGCGCCAGCTCTTAGCTTCACGCCTAAGTCCCAGCCTTAATCTTTCCCTGGCGAACACCCTTAACAGCGCGGACGTCGTTAGTGTCGGCCGGCTGGAACGAGCAATAGTTCGGGTGGTAACGCGTGTGCGCGCGGCAGAAGCATTCCCGACCGCCCCGGTGTTTGACGACTCGGACGACAAACGCGAGCCGACGTCAAGATCAGGCCGACCGTTCGCGAGAGGGCTACGGGCGGCGTCAGGTCATCGAGACGAGAAGCGCGATGACATCCACGAGGCGCCGGCGCACCCGACAAACTCAACGATCTGCCGGGGACGACTCAACGACCATTTTTGTTAGAGGCTCAAAACCACCCTTGAAAGGGGAACCGCCTAATGACCACCTCAGCTGACCCCACACCCAGTAACCCCCTTCCGCCTCCGGGCGTCTATTCGAGCAGCGTGCTCAGCCAGGACATCATCACGTCCGCGAGCGTCCTGGTCGACTCGACGAGCGCGGCCCCGGTGGCCGCGTTCACCAATCCGACCAGTAGCGAGGCGGAAGCACTCGCCGTCGTCAACAAGCAGATTTGCCACATCACCCGCGACCGGCAGACCGACAGCGGCTGGCGCTCCATCCCGCTCTTCGACGGACAGGCCGCCGAGCAGGTGGCCGCCGCCGTCCCGTTTCAAACCGCCGCATACGGGTTTTTCATTGACGGCGGGAGGCAGCTTCACTCCACCCAGCTTGGGGCCGACGGTAAGACCTGGTCGGCGCCGGTCGCGGTGGCGGGCGGGCTCATGTCCCATCCACGGGTCGCCTACACGGGCTCCGGGGCTGTGGTCATTTACGGCGTGAGTCCGCACGGCGATCTGGTGACGGCGCACCAGACGGGAATGACCGACCCGTTCACCGCGATGGTTCACCCGGTAGAGGGCGCCCTCGCCGGGGACGACTTCCAGCTTTGCATGACGGACGAAGACGCCTTCACGATTCTCGCCAACGTCAATGCGAAGGCCTACACGATCATCGGGGATATCACACAGACCGGTGTTGTCGGCCCCGCCCCGGCTCCGCAATTTACGGACAAACTCAAGCACGTGGCGCTGGGCTACGCCAGCCCGACGGGCGAGTCCCTCACGGCGATTTTCCTGCTCGTGGCCGAGGACGAAGGCCAAAACTGTTCGGTCCTCCACTGCTGGTCTCAGGTTGGCGGCGGGGAGGCGTCGGTTCAGAAGATAGCAAACGCGTCTATCATTCTGGCCACGGGTCACGTGAGCAGCACGGATAACTCGCTGCACGTCTACGCCATTGACGACCGCCTCGGTCTGTGGGTGCTGCATCAGTCATCCCAACACCCGTGGCGGGCAGACGGCGCCCCCAACTGGGCTCCCTTCCTGCCGCTGGACACGGGCATCGGGCGCGTGGTCAGCGACATGAACCCGGCCGCCGCTCCTTCGCTCTTCGCGATTGACGGCGGCGACTACTCGCTGCGGCTGCACGCGCTGGACCCCGTTTCGCGCATGTGGCAAAGCCGGAAGGTGCTCCAGCACAAGGCGGAGGCGTACGAGGTGACCCGCCACCGCGTCGAAGTCCGCGTCCTCGACGGGAATGCCCGCGCCCTGCCCAACCACGCGGTCAACGTCACCGTGGAGAAGGACGGCTCGGCGGTGGAAGTCTGGGCCGGCGGGCGCCTGCACCTTGTAGACGAGCAGGGCGTCACCCTCACCACCGACATCACCGGCAAGCTCACCGTCGCCATCATCGCCACCGAGCACGGGCTCGCCTGTCCCAACCTTGTAGTGACCTCCAAAGGGCTGCCGAAAACGACCGTCAGACCCGCCGGCGGGCTTCACGAGTACCTTTCAGGGAACGGAACTCTCAACCCCACCAACCCCAGCGACCGCGGCGGCGGCCCCCTGCCGCAGTTCGCCGCCGACGGCAAGACGCTGAAGACGGCCAAGGTCAACGGCGTGTTGCTGGCGCCCGGGGCCAGCGATTCAAATAGCGGCCCGACGACCGCCGCGGACGTCACCGGCGCCATCCAGAAAGGCGCCCAGCTCGCCCTGGGCAAAACGCCCCCCGGCGTTTACGGGTTCGGCGGCTCTCTGGTCAAAGGCCGGACGAGCTTTGAAGTCTTCGACACGGCGGAGGCGTTCCGGGCGCACTGTGAGGCGGCCGGCCTGACCAACGTCGGCGGCTTCTGGGACGAACTCAAAGACTTCTTCGGCGACATCTTCGAAGGCATCAAGAACTTCGTCATCAAGGTCGTACACTTCGCGGTGGACGTGGCCCGCAGCATCGTCCAATTCACCCTCGACCTCGCCGAGTTCGCCGGCCAGCTTCTCCACCTCGACATCAGCGGCATCGAGAAGGCGGCCAGCTTCATGCACGGGTTCTTCAACTCGGTCGACGCCGACATCGACAAGGTAGTGAAGTGGCTGGAGGCGCTCTTCGACTTCGGCGACATCTGGCGCACGAAGATGGCAATCGAGGAGGGGGTCAAGAAGTTCTGTCCGTACATGGTGGAACGCGCCCTCGCGGCGGAGAACGTCTTCGACGCCTGGTTCTCCGCACAGAAGGCGGCCGTCAACAGAGCTTTCGACGAGATCGAGACGCAGTACAGGGGTAAGACCTTAGACCAACTGGGGAACTGGCAGAACCCGTCCGCGCCCCCGTCCCATGAGCCCCTTCACGGCGCCGGCAAAGCGGCCCCTTCGGACTTCACCGACAACCCGCACCACAACTGGCTGCACGACAAGGTGACTTCCTACTCGCCCGACACCTCCGCCCTCACGCTCGGCAACTCGGTCGATGAACTCTGGAAAACCGTCGAAAGGCATCTGGCCGACAGCGGCCACGAGTTTATGGCCGCGATCACAAACCTCCGGGAGGCGGTGTGGACGACCATCACCGACCCGTCCAGCTTCGCCACCAAGGCCATCCCCGATCTGCTCGAAATGTTCAGAGACCTGGCGCTCGCGGGGCTCGACCTGCTGGACGCCCTTGTGGACTCGGTCGCGGCGCTCATCGGAACCGCCATGCAGTTTATCGACGGCCTGCTGGAAACCGAGTTGCCGCTGGGGTTTCTCAACACGCTGTGGAAATGGATGGCGGCGGCCGCGGGGTATCCTGACGACACCAAGCTCAACCTCTACTCGCTGAGCGCGCTGTTGGCGGCTTTGCCCTGCACGCTCATTTTCAAGCTGATTGAGGGGGTCGATCAACAGCCTTTCCCGAGCGGCAGGCTGCCGGCCCCGCTGCCCGGCCCGGCGGCGACCCGACTCGGCGTCACCATGCCGTGGCAATCCGTCGTGACCTCCGATGTCCTCAGGATGGTTCAGGTCATCCCGGCGGGCGCGGCCGACTACATGGCGTCAAAATCCCCCGGCTGGCTCACGGGCGTCAACATCGGCTGGGGCGGGGCCATCTGGGTTCTCCGTCACGGCTACCCCTCACAGTGGGAAGAACTCGGCCTGGCGTTCTTGCTCTCGGGCGCTTTGGTCGGCAGGTTTATCCCGAATGCCATCCAGGCGTGGAAGGCGTTGGGTGATGACGTCGCGAACGACATAGTGGCGGTGCTTAGCACCGTGTACGGCTTTGTGGCGTTCGGTCTGGGATGCAAGTACTTCCCGCTTCCGGATAGGCCGGGCCAGCAGGCCGCCGTGCTCCTTCTGCCTCATCCGAGTATGTACGCATGGCTTACCTTGTCCGCCATCCGAAAAAACCCGGAGCTTGGGCCGGAAGCCATCGGAGGGAACATATTCTTCGACGCCCTCGGCTACATCGGCGGCGGCGCGGCGCTGCTGGCGGATACCCTTCAACACAAGAACAACCCGACCCTCGCCGAAGCCTAACTCAGGAGGAGCCTGTGACCGTACTCACTACCGAAAGCATCGCGCAGAGTCTGCAAACCGACTCCGCCACCAACGGGTGGGACGCCGTCTTCGCCATGAACCTCAAGCAGGTCAACGCCCTCTTCTTCCAGCAGTTCCTGGACATAGGGCCGACCAACACGAGGGCCGAGACGTTCCTCCGCTGCGCCCTCGCCGACGAGTCGTCGTTGCTCGTCCTCGACGCCGGCCTCGGCCCGCCGGAGCTGTACTTCCAGACCGGCGACGCCAAGACCGCGGTCGAGATGGAGTTGATCGCAGGCGTCCTCATCACCATCGACCAGAGAACGATGGCGATCAAGAACGCCGCCTGGCTCCGGCCGAACGAGTCCAAGCTCACCGGCTCGCTGGAACTCGCCAAGGTCAGGGGCGAAGTGAATCAGGTCGGGAAGGTGGTGATGGACTTAGGCGCCTCGGCCTACACGCCGACGATCGGCGGCGTCAATCTCCGGTTGAATACGAAAATCGGGGACGCGGTCAGAACGTACTTCCGCGAAAACGCCGCCGCGTACACAATGGGCATCATCGGCAACGACACCGTGTCTCCTTCCCTGACGCCCACCTCGTTCCTCATCACGACCCAGAAACACCCGACCAGGCAGGACAGTTGCGTGCTGGTCTTGATTCAAACTAATGGCCAGCCGGGCACGGTCGGCCCGCTGGCCACGTATCCTATTCCCGACGACTGCGGCGCCGCCCTGCTGATTGCCGAACGTCCCCTCTTCAACGCGCTGGCGGATGATTTGAACAAAAGGTTCCAGCCGTTCGGAACCAATTTCAGCGCCCGGAACGACTCGAAGGGGTGGTCCTGCGTCGGTGGCGGCGGCCACATCGATTGCGGCGCATATGGCGCCGAATATAGCTGTTGGCCGCCGGAGAGGGAGCGAGCGTGGGAGCAAAGCAGTAAAATCCCGTGGACGAGTGACGAGAGGGGCCATTCGCGTTCGGTTCAATTCGGGCTGGACGGGATCACCATCTCGGCGGCGAATGGCCGGCTCGTCGCGACCTGGAATCACAAGCACTCCCAGCATGTCTCGCAGGTTAACAGAAGCCCCGGGTTTAGTACGAGGGGGGGTAATTTTGCTGGAGGGTGTGGGGTCATTACAGCCGTCTCCGTCCTTCAGGCCGACTTCAATGTTTCGGGCGCCATCGCCGTCGATGCCGGGTCGAGCAAAGTCTCGTTTAATTTTTCAAACCCGACCCTGAACATAGAGGCCGTGGAGTACCCCAGCTGGGTATACAGATTGTTTGGAGCGACCGCGATCACCAGCGAGATCACCAATACGATAAAAAGAAGCCTGCAAGAGGCGCTCAATTCCGTCACCGCCGTGTCGATAGACGCCTTCCGCCTGAAATGTCTCCTCTTCCAGTCCCCTGACACCGTCAAGTTAACGGGCGCCAAGCTCCCCAGGGGGGGGTTTCTGACGGGCAACGCGGCGATGCCGTTGAGCGTCACGCCGGCCTCGACGAGTGTGCAGCCCGGCGGCAGCGTCCAGTTCAGCGCCGCCGGGCTCCCGAGTTCCGACATCTTTTGGGAGATTGAGCCGCGGGACTGCGGCTCGATTAACCACAGCACCGGCCTGTACACGGTGCCGCACGCCGTCCCTCTCTCGTCGGCGCGGGTGGTGGTCGTCACCGCCATCCAGAAGTCGAAAACGGCCGTCCGCGGCAGCGCGATGGCGCTCGTCTATCGAAGCCCGGCCGAGCAGGGGGTCGCCATCCTGCCGGGCAGGTCGCTGGTGACGCAAGGCCATCATGTGAAGCTCTATGCCACCGATAGGTTGGGCGCCCCGCTCAACGTCAGTTGGATGCTGTCGCCCAACGTCGGCAGCATCGCGCCGGGACTCCAACAGGGCGAATACATCTACACGGCGCCGTCGCAACTCTCCGGGGTCACTGAAGTCACCGCGTCGGCGCAAACTCACGTCCTTACTGTGGCGGAGGGCACGGCGGTCATTCAGTTGGTGCCGTCAACCGGCATCACCGTGAACCCCGTGCAGGGCTCCGTCAAGTTCGGCGCCAGGCTCGCGCTGATGGCCACCGTCTACACCGGCGACCCGGGGGGCCTCCGTTGGGTCGTGTACCCCTCCGGCTCCGGCAAGGTCGAGTTCGACCCCGGCGACCCGACCAGGGCGACTTACATCGCGCCGGCCTCGATCACGCACGGCAACCAGGTGCACGTCCTGGCCTACCTGGTTAACCTATATACCGCCGGATTGGGCTCGGCCGTCATAACGCTGACGCCTTGAAATCGAGAGGATTGCCGTCGCATCTAAGATTCGAGAGAACCCGGAGCTTGCGCCGGAAGCCATCCTCGGGAACTGGGTCTTCGACATCATCGGCTACGACGTCAGCGGCCCGGCGCTGATGATGGACATCTTGGACTCCAAGAACAATCCGACCGTCGCCGAAGCATAACTCAGGAGGAACCCGTGACCTTGCTCACTACCGAAAGCATCGCGCAGCAATTACACGACGCCTCCGCCACCAACGGGTGGGACGCCGTCTTCGCCATGAACCTCAAGCAGGTCAACGCCCTCTTCTTCCAGCAGTTCTTGGACATCGGGCCGACCAACACCAGGGCCGAGACGTTCCTCCGCTGCGCCCTCAGCGACGACGACGAATCGTTGCTCATCCTCGACGCCGGCCTCGGCCCGCCGGAGCTGTCCCTACAGGCCGGCGACGCCAGGACCACGGTCGAGATGGAGTTGATGGCGGGCGTCCTCATCACCATCAACCCGGACACGATGGCGATCAAGAGCGCCATGTGGCTCCGGCCGAACGAGTCCAAGCTCACCGGCTCGCTGGAACTCGCCAAGGTCAGGGGCGAAGTGAACCAGCTCGGCAAGGTGGTGATGGACTTGGGCGCCTCGGCCTACACGCCGACGATCGGCGGCGTCGATCCCCTGTTGAATACGAAAATAGGGGACGTGGTTAGAACGTACTTCCACGACAACGCCGCCGCGTACACCCTAGGCATCATCGGCAACGACGCCGTGCCCCCTTCCCTGACGCCCACCTCGTTCCTCATCACGACGCAGAAACACCCGACCAGGCAGGACAGTTGCGTGCTGGTCTTGATTCAAACTAACGGCCAGCCGGGCACGGTCGGCCCGCTGGCCGCGTACCCCATCCCCGACGACTGCGGCGCCGCCCTGCTCATCGCCGAGCGCCCCCTCTTCAACGCGCTGAGCGATGATCTGAACAAAAGCTTCAGCCCGTTCGGGACCAAATTCAGCGTCAAGAACGACACGAATGGCTTGTCCTGCGTCGGTAGCGGCGGCCAGATAAATTGCGGTGCATATGGCGCCGAATATGACTGTCCTCGTCTTCGCGAGTGGAAACTAAGCGGTGCGTCATCGTGGACGAGTTACCCCGATGGCAGCGGGGGTGCGGTCCAAATCGGGCTGGATGGGTTCACCATCTCGGCGGCGGACGGCCGGCTCGTCGCGACCTGGAATACACGGCACATCCAATACGTGTCGGCGCTTGTCGAATATCCCCCGGTTGGGGGGTTCGGGGGAGGGGCGACGCTCTGTAAGGTCAATACAGACCCCTCCACCCTTAAAATAGACTTCAAAGTTCCGGGCTCCCCCGTCATCGATTCCGGCTCGAGCAAAGTCACGTTCACTTTTTCAAACCCCACGCTTTCGATGACGGTCGTGGATGGGCCGTCCTGGTATACGTTTGGGCATGTTGATTTGACCGGCGACATCACCGCCGCGACCAAAAAAGGCCTGATGGACACACTCAAGTCCTTCACCGCCGTGTCGATAGACGCATTTCGCCTGAAATGCCTCCTCTTCCAATCACCGGACACCGTGAAGTTGACGGGCGCCGCGCTGCCCAAGGGAGTTCTTCTGACGGGTAACGCGGCGATGCCGTTGAGCGTCACGCCGGCCTCGACGAGTGTGCAGCCCGGCGCCACCGTCCAGTTCAGCGCCGCCGGGCTCCCGAGTTCCGGCGTCATGTGGGAGATCAAGCCGAGGGGCTGCGGCTCGATTAACCGCGACACCGGCCTGTACACGGCGCCCGCCTCCATCTCGTCGGCGCAGGTGGTGGTCGTCACCGCCATCGACAAGTTGAATACAGCCGTCCACGGCAGCGCGATGGCGCTCGTCTATCAAAGCCCGGCCGAGCAGGGGGTCGCCATCCTGCCGGGCAGGTCGCTGGTGACGCCCGGCCATCACGTGAAGCTCCACACCGCCGACAAAAGCGGCAACCGGCTCAACGTCAACTGGGCGCTGTCGCCGCCCAACGTCGGCAGCATCGCGCCGGGATTCCAACAGGGCGAATACATCTACACGGCGCCGTCGCAACTCTCCGGGGTCACTGAAGTCACCGCGTCGGCGACGGCCGCTGCCAACGGGGCGCTGACCGGCACGGCGGTCATTCAGTTGACGCCGTCAACCGGCATCGCCGTGCAACCCGCGCAGGGCTCCGTCAAGTTCGGCGCCACGCTCGCCCTGACGGCCACCGTCACCGCCGGCGACCCGCAGAACATACGGTGGGTCGTGTTCCCCTCCGGCTCCGGAAAGGTTGAGCCCAACCTCGGCGATCCGACCAGGGCGACTTACACCGCGCCGGCCTCGACCACGAGCGGCAACCAGGTGCACGTCTTGGCCTACCTGGTTGACCTACAGGCCGCCGGGTTGGGCTCGGCCGTCATAACGCTGACGTCTTGAAATCGAGAGGAGGGCCACCGCATATGCTTCATTATGCTTACTGCAACTTTTCCACACGAGTAAGCGAGACGTCCTCTGAAGGGTGCTTTTGATAATTTAGGTATGGGTTCACGAAGGAGCCGGTCGTGTACCCAAGTAGAGTCTTCTAACGGCTCTGTGAAGCGGCGTCCCTGCGTCAAGTCATTTCTTTCTTCTTTCTTGTCACTGACACACGTCTCCTCCGACTCGACGAGGCTTGTCTCAACACTCTGTTCGCGCTCATCGGGGTGACACTTAGGTCACGGCGCATGATGGGGTTCGGTAGGCCGGCGGCACCATTCAATTAACGACTCTCGAAAGAGGTCAGCCGTTAGCACGTGCTCGCCGGCCCGTCTGTTCAGCCTGCCGAGTGAAGATCGCTATCCGTCATGAGGTGACTACGCCGCAGCCTCTATGGCGTCCCGGCTGAGGGACTGCGGGTCGAACTCCGTCCCGTCTCGCCACATGGCATAAAGTATCCCGGCTAACTTCCGCGCCAGCGCGACGCAAGCCTTGGCCTTGCCGCGCCTGGCGGCGATCCTCATTGCCCAGTCGTAGAGTGCCGCGTTCTTTGCATGACGCCACCGCAGTAGCGCCCAGGACGCCTCGACGAGCAGCGTCCTCGCCCGGCTGCTTCCAGCTTTGCTGATGCGCCCGCGGTGCTGGCGCTCGCCGGAACTGTACTCGCGCGGTACCAGCCCGAGGTACGCCCTGACCTGCTTGGCGGCTCCGAATCTCGTGGCGTCATCAATGGTGGCAGCGAAGCTCGTGGCCGTCACCGGCCCGACTCCCGGTGTCGTGCAGAGCCGCCTGACCACCTCGTCCTCGCGAACGATCTTCTCCAGTTCGGCGTCCGCCTCAGCTATCTGCCGGTTGAGCATCCGTAGGCTCTCGAAGATCGGGGCGACGGCCGCCTTCACGTGCGCAGGCAAGTTAGCTGCTTCGGCGCGGGCGATAAAGTTGACGGAGCCGCCCGTGGCAATGCGGCAGCCCTCGCGGCGTGCCAGTGCACCGATCAGCGAGATGTACTTCGAGCGGGTGCGCACGAGCGTCGTCCTGACCAGGAGCTGCGCCCTGATCCTGCGCTGCCTGTCCGAGGTGCGGTGGGCGGGGCGGTAGGCGCCGAGGCGGCACGCCTCGCATAGTGCCCGGGCGTCGCGCTTGTCGGTCTTGATCTTCTTATCGCGGGTCGCGTACATCGGGGCGAAGTTCGGGTCGGCGACGATGACCTCGTGGCCGAGCCCTTCGAGGTGCTGCGCGACCCACTCGCTCTCGGTCGAGGCTTCGACGAGGATGCGCGCCGGCGGCCTGCTGGCGAACACCTCGTCGAAGGCCGCTCGGGTGGACTTAATGCGGCGCTCGGTCAGTTCGCCGCCTTCGGTAAGTGTGCAGATCTGGCTGGAAGTCTTGTGCAGGTCGATGCCGACGAAGTCCATGGCTGGCCTCCTCTGCGCGGTGAGAATCCGCGTGTTCAAAGAGCAGGGCATTATGCCGCACCGCGGCGGCCAGCCGCTTCATCCCATTCAATTATGTAAAATTAGCTTACCTAATGTCCGGCATCCCCTGCGCCTTATCGCAACGAACATGAGCGGAGCCCTAACGCTGGGCATCCCCTGCCACCCACCCGGTGACTTGGCGGATGCGGACGGCGACCGTCTTGTAATCGTCCTTCGCGGCGAGGCTCTTGAGGGAGTAGGCGCTGGCGCACCCGATGCAGACGTGCGTGTCCGTCGTCTCTCCGGGGAACCACATCGCCTCCCGCCGCAGCCGGTTACGTGAGACGGCCGCTCGCCAAATCCCACGTCGAGCGACATTCCCGATTGTTCACGCGAATCACACGACTAATTAAACGGCCATCCCCGTCGGTAAACGCCTCCCGGGCCTCCAGCGTCACCGTGCCCTCCACCGCGCCTCCGGGGACGTTCGACTGCACATCGACGGTGACCACGCCGAAGCCGTTTCGCTGCACCGCCCAGACCCGTGACCCAGCAACCTCTGCGGCACGCAGGTCTTCATTTCCGCGGCGCAACGGTGAGCTGGCGAACTCAAGGGTGTCAGCCGCACCAACTCCCGGAGGCTGGCGCATCAACTCGGAGTAATGCCTATCACCAGACAGGAAGAGCACCCGCCCGGAGACGGAACCATCAAGCACTTTGTCGAGGATGGTTGTTCGTTCGCCCGGCGCTTCGGCGAGATGTCCTGCGCTTCCAGGCCGTTGAAAGAGGAACTGGCAGGCTACGACGACGAGCTTGAGCGGCGCGTCGCTGTTGGTCAGCCGTTCGTCGAGCCACTCCACTTGCTCATGACCCCAGACGGCCTGGTTAGCGGCATCCCGGTGGAAGCGCGAGTCGGTAATGAACACCTCGACCGGCCCCCAGCGGAACGAATAGTAAATCGGCTGATCCGTGCCCGGCAACCGGTAAGGGTTAGGCCACATCGCGCGGAAGACTGCCGTGGCGACGCTCCGCCCCACCCAATCGTCGGTGCGATCAGCTCCCTCGGCGTTGTTATAGCCGAAATCGTGATCGTCCCAGGTCGAATAGAAGGGGGTCGATCTGGAGAGGGAGGTGAAATGTGGATGGTTCCGCGCCTCCACCTGCCGGCGGAGCATCAGCTCGGTTGATTCCCAGTCGCGGGGGGGTGGGCCATCCAGATTGGTTGTACCATCGCCGCGCACGTAGTAACAGGTGTCACCACAGAAAAGTGCCAGGTCGGGCTGGACGCTATTCATCGCCTCGAAGGCCGGAACGTCATAGAAATCTCTCTTCGACATGTCCGCGCAGGAGCCGAACGCAATCTTGACCCTGCCTGTGAGAGTTCGGGGGGGGGCGGTCTTGAACGTAACCGTATCCAGCTCCACGTCTCCGAGCATGATTTGCGCCTCATAGCGCGTCGCCGGGGAGAGAGAAGTCAACCTGAGCACGCGTATCTGACTCCCGGCGTTGATGGCGTCAACCGCGCCGGCGATCTGCGACTCCACCGGGTTCTCAGTCGTAAACGTGAATCTGGAACCGTTGAGTAGGATTTGGAGGCCGTCCGCGCTCGCCGTGTTGGTCATCCAGATCCAAATCTTGGCACTCCAGTCTGTGACCGGGCCGACCAGGGGGCCTGCGACGACGTGTGAGAGGCCGGGCCAGCCGCCGTGATCACGGTGGAGCAGGCCGAGGCGGCGAGGATACATCGCGTCCACCCCCGGGCCGGGAGTCCAACGTACGTAATCGCGGCCGCGGAAAAAGTAACACTTGCCGCTCGGGGGGTAGTCCATCGCCGCGTCGACGCCGTTGGCGAATGAGACGTCGGCCAGGGATTTCCAGCCGTCCACGCCGAGCTTCCTTTTCTTGCGACCGTCCAGTAAGACCACCCCACTCCCCGGTAGAAACTGGATGAATTCGTCCCCTTTGAAGAAATAGGCGTGGCCGTCGGTGGGATGAAACAACGCCGCATCCAATCCGGTCGTGAAAGATTGGGGGAAGCTCTCCCAGCCATCGGCGCCGATAGTCCGGGTCAGCTCACCGTTATCCAGGGCCACGACCCCGCTCCCCGGTAGAAACTTAATGTATTTGTTCCCTTTGAAGAAATAGGCGTGCCCGTTGAAGGGATAGAACAGGGCCGCGTCGATGTCATGGCGGAACTCTTCGGGAAAGCTCTTCCAGCCGTCTATCCCGATTCTCCTGAGTTCTCTTCCGCTTTGGAGAACAACGCCTTGTCGAAGACCTCTAGCGGGGTCAGCATTGAACCGGTATGTCAGATAGTACTCCCCTTTGAAGAAGTAGATGTACTGGTCACGTGGGTAGTAAAGTGCAGCGTCGACGGTATCGAACATGTTGCGATCCTCCCGCAAGTCTCGGTCCTGGCTGTCTCACAAACGCTAAGGCACAGATGCAACACCAACGGTGCGCGAGCGAGCGCACGCACCGCCTTCAAGAGCATCCCCACTCCCTCGACGTCCGAGGCTGTGGGCCTCCCGTGTTCGTGCCGCCTAACCAGGTATTGGATTGAATCGCTTGTTCTAACTCCGCCGTGGGACATGAGAAGACGAAGGGCTCGTCCCGGCGACGCGCTTATCTTGCCTCTCCATTGACCCGGCGGCAAGGGAATTTTCGCGCGCATGCGCCCCGGATTGGATAGGCTCATGCCGCGGGCCGCCCTTTATTGTGATTGATGTTTTCTGTGGATAGGAGTAAAAGACGCCTCTGTAGCCGTAAATGTAAGCGTCACTACTGACGCTCAAATGGTAGTTCGGCACCTAACGTGCGCTATCCTCTAACGCACCGGGAGGTCGTCTTGAAAAGCAAACGAGCAGCACCCTCTCTCAAAAGACTATCAGACATACTATTAACGAAATCGCACGGACTAATGGTTGTCATTGCCGTGTGCCTTCTCTCCACGGCCTGCGGAAGAATTACGGTCACCGGAAAGGTCAAAGGAAGTGGCGACGATGAAGCGACGGAAGTAAAGATGATACGCGGAGACCTGGAGTCCATCGGCACCCTGCGATTAACAGCGCTCGAAGGTCAACCGGAAGCTAACATCTGGCGCGACCCCGCTTTTCAACTGAAAGTTGATGTCACGGGCAATCCCGACGACCTGAGTGAAACCTATCATTTCCTCGTCGCCGTGCAGGGCGAAGGAGAGTTCTCCGGCGGAACGTCGAACGACCGGGAATTCGTCGTCAACAATTTGGGTAAGCTGGTCCATTTGAAGCGGCGCAAAGGCGATGATCCACAGGTCGCCACTGTGTCGGGTCGTCGGCACGTCGGCACGACCTTCATCGCGATTGAGCAGGACGGCGACCGCGTGGTTCCATGGAGAATCACGGGGAGCGGCAATGGCTGCTTGCCGTTAGACGGCAACGATTGTTTCGATATGGAAACCCTTACGCGAACCCTTTTCCAACAAATCTCCGACAAAGTAAATAAGACGGTGAGAGACAATGTTCCTGGTGGAAGAGTGGCGGATCATGCGCTGCACTTCGTTCCACACGTCGTCCACAAAGGGCACGAAGATGCCGGCCGGCGCGCGCGCGGGTTCGGGTTTGTTTACGAAGCGACAATAGAAACGCCTATCGGCGCTGTGAAAGTTCTTGTCCCGATAAGCATTCTCTTTTTGTCTAATGTGCAAACTTACCTTGTAGACATTGACCCGCTTAGTTTCGACGACGACACTCCCCCGTCAGAGAATCTGACTCGAATCTATGTCAACGATATACCGTCGCCTAATCTGATCTTCACTTTGGAAGGTCTAATCCGGGACATCATGGTCGATGGAATAAAGGAAGCAGAAGAGCCGGAACTAATCGAGGGAATAGCGTTTTCAGAAACTCTGCTGACGGGTTTTAATACCGCGGCCGGGCAAGTGCAACTCTCCGGCAACCCACCCAGAGTTTATCCCTCTTACGAAGTTATTTTGCTTCCCGAGACAAATGATACCGTTGTTTCAACGAAAGTCTGGTCCCGAAGCGGAAACGGAGACGTAGAGGAAGAACAACGGGTGCGCCTCGTTTTTATCGAGTAGTCACGTTCTTGTAGTTTGTGTGGTCGCGCCGAGCGGCGGGTCAAGTCGAGCGTTCGGCTTTTTGTGCTCTTTAGCGCTCCGAATAGGAGCAGAGGAGATGATAATCGTGTCTAGGCTTGATGTGATGATAAAGGTCAATGGAAACCCTTTGCGCCGCGCCTATGTAGAGCATTTGGTGTTCGGATTCGGGGCCGGAATGTATATAACTAACGATGACGGGCGTGTGAAAGATGATGACAACATTTTGGGGATTAAGTCTGATACGTCTCATGCTGACATACGTATCTGGTGTCAGAATTCAGTCGTCAGAGTTCTTGACGGCAATGCCTTCAACATCGCCGTGTCTCAAGTCAAAAACATTCATGACGGCTCTACCGTGGACCTCAACACTAATGCCGAGCAGGACGACTATTACGCCATCCTGAATCGTTGCCTGCTCGTGTATGACATCGTCTTCCGTCAATTCCGCCCTTACTCACATTCCGCTGACCCGGATTTCCCGCTCGGCCGCAAATCGACGTTGAGCGAGACCAAGGATCGCCGCAAGCGAATAGAAGTTTCATACCCGAGTCATTCCCTCTTGGACGGGATGGCTTACACCGATCCAAAGAGCGATTCCACCGGCTACCCGTTGATACACCTCCGCGACCGTTCGGATGACGGGGCGTTATTTGGAGAAAATAGCATCCCCATTCGCATTCCCGCCGAGATGGCTCACGGCTTACACTTCGCGCGCTTTCCCTCTGCTTCCGGCCGTCAACTGATTAAGGATGATTACGTCGGATGGATGACCAACGAGATTGACAACGGTCGTAGTGGGAGACACGGCCAAAACACCAGCACCAGTCCTGTGGTGGCATTCCTCGAAGCCCTCGATCTTTTCTCCACGGAATTTGCCGAATATGTCCGCGGGATAGTGCAGGGCCACACCTCGACTCTTCTCCGGCCACAGGAGATGACGCCACAAATTCGCCGCTCCTTTCTCAGTTTTCAAGCCGACAGCGGTGGTCTGGCTTCAACGTCTGTCGCCCGTTTAGACTCTGCCGGGAACATCGCTCCCTTGTCTGGCTTAACCCTTGACGACACCTGCGAAGGTGCTATTTATGGCTGTATCTTTCTCGACTTCGGCCGCCGGGTGGGATTACTGTCGGCAGTCAACGCTTATCTAAGAAGCACTGCCATGGGGGCACGCACTTTTGATGATTACAAGACTTGGATAGCAGACACCCGCCCGCGGCTTGTGCCCGAACTTGATGCCGCCCGGCGAACCTGGGGGCTATAAAATGGGCAACATTGCTTGACGACATCCACGCTGGGGCATGCTCGCCCGTACATCTCTTCTTAAAGCGTCTTGGCTGTTTTATTAATCCTCGGCAGCCCTCCCATCCGTTTAGTGATTCATCCTAAGTAAGACACTCGAAAATATAAGGTCTATGCTCGGGGAATTGGTGTATCATAAAGGACGATATGCCTCATCAATACAGCCTCTGCTTATTTTCACTTTCTTAGCCACAGATCATTCTTAAGATAAAAGTTTTTGCCCTCAACGTCTCTGATATAGCTTATGATAATGCGGTTTCTCACCAGCTATTCTCACAAAACCCCCTACAGGTTAGGGTTCATAACGGAGACGGAATTGAATCCTTATGAGGGTCTCCTGACGGAAATCTGTAAAAGTAGCGGCCTAACGTATAAGGTCGGCGGCTGCCGAAGGCAGTCCGCTGGAACGAACAGTTAGAATTCACTTTCAGATGAACGCCTTGTCTGTTGCCTCAACGAGGGACTTGAGGAAGCGAATAGACCTCTCTAAGTCCTCGCGCTTGACCATGTGAGGCTGTGGGGGCGCGCCGGCCACAACCACTTTCGACCTGTGGACTACGTCTCCTCGTAGGGAAATCAGCTCGTCAAGCGTTTTCTTTATTTTGGCGCGGTCAAAGTTTGGCCACTCCCAACTTTGAGTAACGTCAACTTCCAGAAAATCGGCGAATAGCTTGCGCGTCTTCTCCGCGTTGGGGGTGTGAAAGCGCTTCAGCTCTTCCTCCAGCCGGGTGAGAACGAACTTCCCGACATAGCTACCCTCCACCACGCGCAATCGCAGCGTTACCTCTTCGCGGACGCGATCTTCTACGTAAGTTTCCCAGGCGGTAAGAGCCACGACTATGCCCGCACGCTTGAGGACCTCGGCGTGGGGAGGCGGCGGCTTCGGCATGGCGTCGAAGTGTGCCAACAGGTCCTCGGCGTCCTTGATCGAGCTTTCGAATGATAGTTTGGCCTTTGACATATTATGAATTCTAACGCCCGAATTAAACGGGGCGAGCAAACAGCCTTCAATCTACACCAGGGACCGGACTGGTATCCATACCCCTCAAGGATGGGGCATCTCCATGAACCTCAAAGAGGCTACACATACATCTACGACCGTATGCCCCCGGAGGCAGGTTATGTTAGGCTAGGGGGGGAGACAAGCCTATGCCGATCCATCTCGAGTTGAAGCCGGAAGTGGAGGAGCGTCTGGGCCGCGAGGCCTCTGCGAAAGGCGTGTCGGTGGAGGCCTACGTCGAAGACCTCATCGAGCGGCAGGTCTCTGGGCAGAGTGAAGGAACTTACCGGGTAGACATGCGAGAGGTCGACCGCGTCCTGGACGCCCTCTCCGAAGGTTCTGAAGTCCGCCCTGCCCCGCCGCCCGAGGTCTACACGCGCGAGAGCATCTACCGAGATCACGACTGATGCGCTACCTCGTCGACTCGAACGTCCTGCTCCGGCTGCTCCAGCGCAACGACCCACACCACAGCACGATCCGCCAGGCCGTCCGCACCCTCCTCGCGCGCGGCGACGAACTCTGCTGCGCGCCCCAGAACATCGTTGAGCTCTGGAACGTCAGCACGAGGCCCGCGACGGCGAGGGGAGGCTTCGGCCTGACCACGGCCGACACCGACCGCCGCGTCCGGCTGATTGAGCGCGTGTTCACGATCCTCGAGGAGCCGCCGGCCGTCTACCCGGAGTGGCGCCGTCTGGTGGTGGGGCACTCGGTCATGGGCGTCCAGGTTCATGACGCGCGGATAGTGGCGGTGATGAACGTCCACGGCATTACGCACGTCCTCACGCTCAACGCCTCCGACTTCTCTCGTTACGCCGGCATCACGTGTGTGGCGCCTGACGAAGTCTAATCTTCGCCCGGAGTGATTTATATGCCCGCGCGCAAGGCTGGGAAGAGTAGGTACTGACAAGTCTCGCAGGTTCGGCAGAAGTCCTGGGGGTTTTGGACGCCGGCGGGCGGCTTTATATGTTCGCCCGCCAAAGACGCCTTGACCTTGTCGATGTGGCGTCGGCTGATCCGGTAGAATCTCAGGTTCGAGCCCCAGACCCGGATCCTCCTGGCGCAAGCCTCGCCCGTTTCAATCAAGCCCTCGCTCCGCAGTTTTCTCCCGGCCCATTCGGCCTGCGCCCAGTCAGAGACGGCGTCCAGGTACGACCGGCCGAAGGCGTGGCTGAGGATGTATCGCATCTCCAGCACGACGTGCGTGATGCTGACGGTTTCATACCCCTGTGCGATAAGATTCTTGATCGCTTCCCTCATGACCTTCACGGGGTCATCCACGTCAAGGCTCTTCCTGTCCTGCCGTATCAGCGCGAGGTCCAACATCGAGCGCAGTTCCGGGTCGTCGGCCAGCGAGGCCATGACCTTAAGGGGCGCCGCGATTTCACACGCGCGGTCCGAGTTTTTGGGGAAGAGCTTCCGGTATTTCTCCTCTATCAGGGCGACGTTGACGAAAGTCCAAGTGTGAAGCTCGTCCCGCAACGCCTTCAGTTTTGTGCTCTCCGTCGGCGCGAGCCCCAGGAACTGCTCCTTGATGCGGTTGGGTATCGGCTGAGCCTGTATGCGCATCATCCTGCTCCCGAGAGTGTGGTCGGCCCCCTGCGTGTTATTGACCATCTTGACCCCGAAGAAATTGAGGCGCATCGTGCGCATCGTTTTGACGTCCGTCCACAACTTGACCGCCGTCTCCCTGTTGTAGCTGAGCTTGAGCGCCTGGGAGAGCTCGCCGAACTCTCCGCTGCGGCTGCTGATGGCTTCAAGGTCATCCAGCACCACTAAACCCCGGCTCTCGTCGATGAACCGCGCGATGGAGGCGGCGGAGGATTGTCCGCACACGTAAGCGTTGGCCGCCACCCGCGCCATGGCGCGGCCGGTCTCGCTTTTGCCGCTGCCGGGCGGCCCGTGTAGAAAGATGAGCGGGACTGAGTCGAAAATTGCCTGAGCGTAGTTGACAGGCACGACGAGCGTCAGAATTGCGTAGTCCTCCTCGTGGGGGAGCCACACGCTCGACCGCAGGTGCGCCGAGACGTCTCTCAGGATGGCCCCCAACCCCCTCGTCTTCGTCGCCCCTTCCAGATACGCCTTAATCGAATGCCATGACCATGAACCGTACCTGTTCGGCGTGGGCGCCCGGTCGATCAGCGTCCCGTCCGTCAGTCGCATCACGCGGTCTTCGAACCGCGTCCCTTTCGGAGCCGGCGTCATGACGGTGGTGTGAACGGTGCGGTCACTCTTTACGACGACCGTTTCGAGCCGCTCCACCTGCCTGACGATGCCCTCCCCCGAATCCTTGTGCTCGACGTCCACGCTGCGGTTGAGGATGCGCACCGTGTAATAAAGATGGCCGTTTACTCGAACCGCCGTCAGCGGGCCGCCGACTGTTCAAGGCGTCGTCGGAATCCTTCGAACCGCCTCGAAACATTTCGACACCGTCCGCCCGTGTGTCGGGGGCTCCGAACACTTCACGCGGACCGAATAATTGTCGCCGCATAATTGTCGCCGCCGGCGGGTTATTCGACCGCCTCAGTGAAGGCGTCGCCGCGGCCATCGAGATCGCCATCCACTTCTCCCCGCCGCTCGCGCCGCGCGCTGATGTACTGATTCCAGAATATGATTTTGTCCGCGGGCGCCACCCACGAGTACGCGGCACTGACGGTCTCCTCGCGGTCGTGGAGGACGGCGGCGGCCACGGCGTAGCCGGCCGGGGTGTTCTTGACGTACTCCGTCGCACTCAAATGCCTGAAAGCGTGCATGCTGAAGCCGGGACAGTCCGGGATGTAGCGCTGGGACACCCTGTAAACGTTCCTCGACAGGAACGATATGGTGACGGGCTCGTCGGGCTTCTTCGCCGATAGCCGGGAGGTTGAGATCGGCCGGAAAACGTAATCGCACTCGCCGGCGCCTACGAGGCGCGGCCGGTGGACGAACAAGAACTCTTTCAGGTAGGGCCAGATGGAGGTGTGGAGGGGGACGTCGTAGGGCAGGTCCGCTGGAGGCGGCGCTTAGAGTCTGATAATCTTATGTAACATTCATTGAGCTTTGCCCGAAAAGTCCTAGCTATCCGAAAAGTAACGGTGCTGTACGAAAAGCCAGATCAGGTATTGGACTGTCACTAGCAGCAAGCGTCGGTTGAAGATACTACCAACGCCAGCCTAATGAGTGTTGGGCTGCTCCGCGAAATTAACAAATAAAGCTTACTCATGATAATTTAAGGTCATGATCGAATATCAAAAGATTGGTGCTCCACTCACCCTACACTTTGAGAGCGAAAACCTGGATTTACTTCAGGTTGGTATCCTAAATTCTGCTTTGCATGAAATAATGAATCAGGTTGCCATTGGGGTTGTTGATGAAGAGAACAAATTTCTACAGAGTCAAGGCCAACAAAAAATCCTTGACCACATTCCGCAGACCTTCACGAGACAAGATATTTTAGTTAGAGCTCGTATCGTTGGTGTTAGAGGAGGGTCAATAGAGTTTGATATTCAGCCTTTATTGGCATTAGTTTTTAATCAGCCAAACGCTGTTGCTATACTTCAAAATCTGGCGGCAAATGTAATTTGGGCAATAGCTAATTATGGAACAAGAGTTGTAGGGACTCAGATATCTCAGAAGGGTAATTCTCAAAGCGATAGACCAATCATTCCTGAAACAAGCGCAAGACGCAGGCTTAGACCTCGCGTTGAACGTTTATTAGAGCATCTTAAAGAAACCAGTAACGGTGGGCGAATAGTTCTTAGAAGTGGGGACGAAGAGTTGATTGTCGAGTTTTATCCGCCTAATAATCAACAATCACAAAAGTAATTACGTCGAGCGGCTCTTATTACCAGCACAGCCCAACAACTCATTCAACCCGACCCTCACCAGCGAAGCTCTCAACATCAATTTAGCTGGTTTCTATTATCTTGCGTGTCGCGCACTGGCTTCGGGCGGGTTTTGGGCGTTGTGCGCCATTCAGTTCATCCCGTCCAAATTTTCTTACTTGTAGTAATATCTATCATCAACTTGATAAGGAGGCTCCGTTGTTATGTCAGATGACGCAAAAGACTTATTTGGTTCTACTTTGGCTTCTCCGCTTCAGGCCAAGAACGGTACGTTCAATACAGTGAGCGGAATTGAAGCTTTGGAACAGAATATTAAAGCCCTCGTACTCACAAAAAAGGGTGATCATGTAATGCATCCAGAGCTAGGATGGCCTATGAGAGAGTTGATTGTTAAAGGTGATTCTGACGAAATTAGCCAAGCTATCAGACAAGCAATTATAGATGGAGAGAAGCGAATTAATCACTCCGACCTTGAAGTTAAAGTCGAACGACCGCAAGACGGTGTGATGTGTGTGGTCGTAACCTACTCTATTAAGAACGATGATAACCGTAAGACATTAAAAATAGATGTTCCTTTAGACTTGTAATATAGCCACCAAAGGCATAACAACGATAGTGCGGAGTATGCCAAAAAGTAAGCACAGAAAGAAAAAGTCCACACGTAGAAAAAGTTCCTCTAGCCACATTAGTAAGCCGGAACCGCTCGCTAATGCTCGCGTTCTTAGACCCAATACCAGTGGTAGAGTGGAACACGTAATTGTTCCTGTCCCGCCTCCCGATAGCCCTCTCGCACAAATTCCTCGTTCTCCTGAAGGTAGCTCTGGAATTTATTTGATTACTTTTGTTTTGTGCGTGCCGGGGCAAAAGGTTTTCCAAGACAATTTGAATTTCCCAACTCTACGCGACGCGGGCGATTCACTTCTCTTCTTACCTAATGGAATCCGGGATATAAAAATACAGGTCTCAGCAAGTCAGGGGTTTGCTGAAATTGCCCTGGTAAAAAATAAGAAAGGGGCAATCTCACACGCGGTAACCAGAATTCATGCTGATAATTTTAAGGATGCCGAGAGCAAGGCTTATGAAATTGTAGTTCCTACGTTGAGCCATTTGAGTTTTAAGTTTGATATTGCGCTCGATTTTATGGGCTTTGAGGTTTTAGAGGAGGAAACAAAAACTACTCTCTACTCTTACGGTGTCTTAGGAAGGCCGAAGCTCTTTAATAATCTGGAAAACTTCTCGTCAGAGATTGAATATAGACGTTTCTTTTCAGCATATCGGGAGGCTTTAAACTCAACGAACATATTCTATCAGGCGTTGAGTTTCTATAAAGTTATTGAAGGTATCCTTGCCCACAGGATACGTCAAAAGAGAGCTGCGAAATCTTACGCTAAAGGGGATTCAGGGTTTCTACCGACAGAGACTCTCCCGAAAACATTGGAAGATATTTCTTCCTATGACGATTTAACTGTTGGAGAGTTCAATACCCATCTTGGAAAGGAGTTTAAAGATATTCAGGAGCATTATCGCGATCTTGTTAGGAATGCAATAGCCCACCTAAGTCAATTGGATAGTGTTCTTGATGCGGATAATTATGAAGATATATCAGCCTGTGAAAAAGCTGTTCCTGTTTTAAAATTTATAGCTCGCAAGATGCTCCAAAACGATTTGGAAGCCTTAGCTAAGGCTAAAGAAGCAGCGAGTTAAATTTAAGCGACCATTTCAGCGAGTGTCCCACAGGGGGCGAATAAGCAGGTGGCGTGCGAGCTAAGCCACGCAACCAAGCAACTCATTTAACCCGACGCCTCGGTGCCCGGAAATGTCGCTTAGGAGTTACTGTTGAAACCTACGCGAGCCTACGTCGGCTGGCCCTACCTCTAAAGGTATTCCTAACTCACTTCGCGCCTCATTCAGAATGGTTTCGTACTGGTCCGCGGGGAGAGACTTATTCAGGTAAGCCGACGTGGCCTCGTTTAATTTCTTGGCAGCATCTATTTGCTGACCCTTCAGCTCGATTCCCCTCGAACATATATCGCACAGCAGGTAGTATCGCCTCTTATAAGGGAAGATTTTGATGAAGATGATGGCCCAAAACTCGAACCAAGTTTTGACGTAAACCAGAATAAAGTAAGTCCTGTTCTTACAATTCGGGCAGGTTACTAGCGCGGTCGGGCCATAATCCTTTTTCGTCTGCCTCCCAAAAATAATCAACCCACCGGACATATACTTACCTTCCAGCTACTAGCTCTCGGCAAATAAGACATGAAGAACTAACAGTGACTTCGAGGCTTTCGCTTTGGTATCTTAATTAGCCTCCATCTTCGATGGTCGCCCTTTTATGCTATGTGAAGCACGAGCGCGGCATCCCGCATGAAGCTCGCGCGGGGGTCACAGGCGGGCGGACTCCCGGCGACATTTCACGACAATCGAAGCTTAGAACTAAATAGCTACCAGGCGCAAGGGCTGGCCGACGAGTGCGCCCACCCATCCATTCGGGAGGTGATCCTGAATGGGTAGAGCGCCGCGCCGCAAGCCGGACCGCCTTGCGGAGAAGCTCGCACACGTCCGGCGTGCTTTAGGGCTGTCTCAAGACGAAATGCTCGCGCGCTAAGGCTTGAGCAATGAGGAAGGATTTTTTCGCAGCAGCATCTCCGGCTATGAGCGGGGAACGCGCGAGCCGCCCCTGCCCGTACTGTTGGAGTACGCGCGCACCGCAAACGTGTTGGTCGAGGCGCTAATAGATGACAAGCTTGATCTGCCCGGCAAGCTCCCAGCTAGTCCCAAGAGTGAAGGCGTTAGGCGTGTGCCAACTGCACCAACGAGACGTTCGACCAGCAAAGGCAGAAGACCCCGATGAAAAAGCGAGTCGAAAAAGAGATTCGCCATAGCGAATGGCAGAGGTAAGCTGTGAACGGCGGAACAATCTTTGGGCAACACAAAGTATTCAGCATAGGTTTAACCTAAATAGGTTTCCAGATAGGATTCCAGTAGGTGCCCCATCAGGAGGTCTTCACTGATGGGACGCTCTCACCGACCAATGCCGAGACGCCTTGCCGAAAAGCTCTACTACATCCGCCGGCACCTTGATCTCACCCAAGAGCAGATGGTCGAGCGGCTGAAAACCAAGCTGCGTCAGAGCTATGAGGATGATCTGCCGCTCTATCCGGGCCACATTTCAGAGTACGAGCGGGGGAGGCGGGAGCCGCCTTTGGTTGTGCTTTTGCAGTACGCGCGGCTCGCGGAAGTACCCCTGGAAAACTTAGTGGATGACGGACTGAACTTACCGGGTTTCTATCTCACATACATCATCGAGAAATCGGTGCGTGAACGCAAGAAGGCTGAGAAACCTGAATAGGTATCCTTACCCCTGTCAATGCTCGGTTAAAGAACCTCGTCATGCTTTGAAGTAACCTATTCAGGTGCGGCGTAAGGTAAGTGTTTGCTTGCACTTGCGGCGATAATTCCGTTGCCGCATGTAGCTATTTTGTGCTAGACTTCGGGTGGATTTAGAAGCAGAGAGGCCGTCCGATCTGACACATCGAACGGCCTCATAACTGCTTACTCCTGAGCGGCGAGTCCCACGCGCGCATAGGGAGTTTTTGTCTCAAAAATAGTACGTCAGGGGGGAGGCTCCTGTCAACGAAAAACTGAAAGCCCCGCCGGCTGCTGGTAACAACCGACGAGGCCGTTCAACCCAACGCGATTGCTCACGCTGAGGCTGTCCAACTCCATTGTGTAGCAACCGCCTGGGGAAAGGCAAGGTGCATGATGGAGTTGAGAAAGCAGAAGGGCTTGGAGATCGCCGCCCAGGCGAAGCTCACACACAAGGGGCAGGTCTGGTCCGTACCATCACGCCGGCATCCGAGTAAGACATATCGGGTTAACTTACGTCCAAAGACCCCGACCTGTTCCTGCCCTGATTACGAGAGCCGGCGGCGGAAATGTAAACATATCTACGCTGTCGAGCACGTCCTTGCGCAGCCGAAAAACATTACCGGCAAACGTGCCGCCCGCAAGCCTCGGTCTGGCCCCGAAGCCGGCAAGATTCAACGGCCCACTTACAGGCAAGAGTGGACGGCATACAACAAAGCGCAAACGCAAGAGAAGTCACAGTTCTTGGCCCTGCTTTATGAGCTGTGCCAGGGCGTCGAGGCCCCGATTCAAGAGAACGGCCGCCCGCGCCTGCCGCTCGCGGACATCATCTTTGCGGCCACGTTCCGCATCTACTCGACCATATCGGGCCGGCGGTTCATGTGCGACCTGCGCGACGCCTTATCGAGAGGCTACCTTTCGCGGTTGCCGTCCTACAACTCCATCTTCGATTACTTACAGATGGAGTCTTTGACGCCACACCTCACACGGCTAATCATAGAAAGCAGCCTGCCCCTCAAGTCGGTTGAGACGGACTTCGCCGTTGACTCGTCCGGCTTCTCCACCTGTACCTACACACGCTGGTTCGACGTGAAGTATGGTAACGATGAAGACTGGCGTGATTGGATCAAGGTGCATCTCATGTGCGGCGTGAAAACGCACATCGTCACCAGCGTCGAAGTGAGCAGAGCCTACGCGAACGACAGCCCTTACTTTAAGCCGTTGGTCGAGCAGACCGCGCGTAGCGGCTTCCAGTTGGCGGAAATATCCGCAGACAAGGCGTACTTGAGCGGAACGAATATCCGCGCCTCTTTGCTGGCGGGCGCGATGCCTTACATTCCCTTCAAGACGAACAGCACGGCGACGGGCGGCGGTTCAGTGTGGGCGCGACTCTATCACTATTACAATTTCAAGCGGGACAAGTTTCTGCTGCACTACCACAAGCGCAGCAACAGTGAATCTACCTTCTCGATGATTAAGGCGAAGTTCGGCGAGCGGCTGAGGTGTAAGACGCAGCAAGCGCAGTTCAATGAGGCGTTGTGCAAAGTATTAGCGCATAACCTGTGCTGCGTAATTCAATCTATGTATGAGCTTGGCGTTGACCCGACTTTTCGGACAGAATCTCAGCCTGTCCGAAAAGTCGGGTAGCTTTCAGGGTTTTCGGGCAAAGCCACATTCATTGACTTCTTAGATTATCTGTTACATAAGATCATCATCTCCGGCTAGCCGCTTTTTACAGCCGCTACGGAACAACTATTGAACTCGAATGAGCCTGACTCAGATCAAGCAGGCGGTGCGTAAACTCTCGCTCGGGCAACTCAGGAGGCTCGACGGGTGGCTCCACGAGTTAATACTGGTGGCCGAGGAAGCAGCTCGCTCAGAACAAGGCAAGGCGAAGAAGCAGCTCGTTGAGGAGCAGGCCGTCGGGGGTGAGACATATCGCCTGGAGGGAGTACGCTGCGGTAAGGAAAAATGTAAGCGCGCGCGAGGCCAACTTCACGGCCCCTATTGGTATAGCTACACCCGCGTTGAGGATAAGGTTAAATCTCAATACATTGGTAAGAAACTCCCTCCAGAAGTTGAGAGAGCGCTTACCAAGCATGGAAAGGTCTAGTAGGAAGAGCTACTGCTGGTGTTATCGGACGCCTACGAACGTTACGTGTTGGGTTGTTATGTCACCGTGGTCACGTACTTCAAAAGAGCCGCCTGATTCAGGGGGTCGTAAACAGATTCGGTGGCGCCGGGGAAGGTGCCCCTAATGAGGATGTCCTCCCAACTCCCCTGCCGCGTATCCTGCAGGTGACGCGTATAGGCCTCATTCCGCTCGATCCAGACCTTGTGTGTAACGATCAGATCAATCATCTTTCCCACGGCGGCCCAGTCAGCATCGTCAATTTCTGCCCAGAGCACTTGCTCCTTATGCCACGCGGGGTCCCTATACTTTACCCTGATGGACAAGAGTTGAGACATGGCGTGCCGGAGCTCTCGCATGACCACGATAAGAGGCGCCTGGCGACACAGACGGTACGCGCGCAGGTGAGGGTCACGGATGGACGGATCGGTCGCGAGCCTCTCTTCTATCTTATAAATACCCTTCGACAAGTCGAACTGGCCTGACAACACCTTCTGTGTAAACAGCCTGAGGAGGACGACCAGGTTGTCACGCTCCCGGTCGCGCATTTGGAGCGCGAGGTCAATAGGGACATCGGTTTCGTGCAAGTAAAGCGGCCATATTATCGGGCTGCCATCTGAACTTCGATATGTTCGATCGCGCGGAGCCCTCGCCGCAGTACTCGAGTACGATGTAAGGGCACTCAGCCGCGAGGTTGTGATCCAATATATTAACTATGTAAGGACAGCCCTGCTGCCTCAGATAATTCTCTGCCTCGCGCTTGAAACGCTGTCGCGTGTCGTAGTCGAGGGAACGTAGGTATTTAACCGCCACCTCTGCCCCGTCGCTTTCTCGGCGGGCGCGGTAAACCTCGCCCACCGATCCCGCCCCGAGCAGGGCGATGTTCTGATACTTAGGTCTCTGCGGGTATTGATAGAACATGTCTTGCTCCTCTTAACACCTCTTAATCTCCGGGCCGCGGTCGGAGCCACGGCCGGGGGTCAGGCTATCCTGCAAAAAATCCGCCGGGGAGAACAGGGCCGAATTAGCCGTTACCACGCCCGGAACCGTTCGGCCCGTCCGCCTCTTCCCCCGGATTGCGGCCGTCCTCATCGAAAAGAAACGCGAGCAGGGTGAAATAGATTTCCCCCACGATCTGGAGGCCGCTGACGAGCTCAGACGCCTCCCTGAGCGCTCCGTCCAGCAGGGGTCTGAGATGTTCCCGCGGCGGCATCTTTGCGGGGTCTTCGAAAAAAAGTCGTATCATCGAGGTCAGCATGTCGGGGCGACGCATTTGTAGCAGCAGCGCGGAGATGGCGAAGGTGGTACGAACGCTACTGCCGCCTGGGCCACAGCTTTCGCCATGTA
>Ga0216309_1000004_pt1 | contig 31426 bp, 23 predicted proteins | sample Total_DNA_C_FD_161284 | JGI IMG/M metagenome (GOLD analysis project Ga0216309, IMG submission 161284) | Terrestrial sediment cell enrichment communities for BONCAT metagenomics from Utah, United States - Total_DNA_C | ecosystem: Environmental > Terrestrial > Deep subsurface > Rock core/Sediment ...
GCGCCTAGCGCGCGCGGGGGCGGAAGAGTCTGCGGGTGCCTGCGGCGTGCCGTGCGTCGCCGCGGCGGAGGCCGGCGCGGCCTCTGCGGGGTAGGCCGGCACAGGGGCCGCCGGGGGGGCGTCGGCCACGCGCGGCTCGGCCGTGCCGCCCCTGGCGGCCTCCTGCGGCGCGCGTGCCTGCTCCTCGGATTTCATGCTTCCAGCGTCTCGCGCCCGCGCGGGCGGCGGGCACCTGAATCTTAAACGAGGCTGCGGCCATCACGAAGGATAGAAGTACGGTATCAGTGAGGGAAGATGAGAGAAAAATCGTTCCAGACCGAAAGAGGCGGGGTGCGAGAGGAAGCGTCTTATCTCATCGACGCCCATCTCTTCTGGGTGGCGCTTACCGTGGAAGAGGATGAATCGTTTGCTCCAGTTCGAGTACGCCTGCTCGGTGCGCAAGGAGAGGTGGCACACCCCGTCGACGGCGCGGACGCGGTCGATGAGCCTCGGCTGCCGCATGGCCCTTGGGTGTCGGGTAGAAAGACGTTGAAAGCGCCGGCGGGCGGGCGCATTATACACTCGAAGAGTCGAACCGTCCGGGGAGAGATGCGGCTTTTCCAGCCCCATGACGGAGCTAAGCCGTACCATTCGGCACAATAGTAGTTAGACGGCTACCTTGAGTATGAGCGAAAAGTATAAACATCTAGAAATCGATAATGCCAAAGGTGCCCCGACACCGGAGGACGTTGCGGCCATCGAGGCGATGCTCGGCAGGCCACTACCTCGCGACTTCCTTGATTTCCTGAGCGTTGCCAACGGCGCTTATCTGGATTACTGCGTGCGAGTCCCGCCCGACGACGACATTTTAAGCTTCTGTGGAATCTACCGGGCCGGGAAGAATGATCGCGGGCAGTATGGGTACGGAACTTTCATCCACGAAATAGAATTCGAGCGAGCATATAAGAATATACCCAGAGAGGTCTTGCCGTTTGCGCGCGATGGCGGGTCTTCAGTGGTGTACCTTGATCTGACACCCGAAGGCGGCGGGAGAGTCGTAGCGTACGTACATGGTCGCCCGGCTTGGGCCGGCGGTCATCAAGACGATAGATTCATAGAACTCGCGATAAGTTTTGCCGGATACATTGAGATGCTTTTCAAGTGTGAGGATGATACCTAAGCATAAACCGCTGCCCAACAACGGCATGCACCCGGCGCCCCTCCACGCTGCCGGTCATCATAAATCGAAGTCTTGGGCGGGCGGGTGCATGCCGGGCGTCATGCTCGCGTCAGTGATGAAAGATACGAAGGTGAAAATCTTACGGGCGAGCTTGTTGTGTCTCATGCTGCTTCCGACGACGGCCGTAAGCAGCATGGGGCCTTGTCGACTGCCGGGGGCTATCAACGCTGCCTTAGGCAAGCGGTTCCCGGGCTGGAGATTCTCGGAAGTAAGCGGCGATGTCCGCCAATTCTTTAAGGGGCGGTTTCCGGACGCCCATCCTAATCTAATCAGGGGCGACTTCGACGGGAACGGACAGATGGATTATGCGTTGCTGATCGTACACACCAACTTTGACAAGAGCGGGAAAACCTTCAGCCATGTCGTAGAAAAGCTGGCTTTTTTAAAGAAGGGTGCGAGGTACAAGCTATACGTCCTGGAAGAAAGCGCTCCTGCCAACCTTGAGGTCTATCTTACGCTCGCCAGGAAAGGGGAGGAAGGACGCGACTTTCATACCCGAAGGAAGTTTAGATACCCGAATGATTCAGTAAGCGTTTCGTATTTCGAGAAGGCCGGTGGAACATACGTCTATCGTCAAGGAAGATTCAGGTACGTCGTTGAGAGTGACTGACAGAGGGCCAGAAGGGGTTTGGCAAGCCGCGTTCCGGCGAAACCAGGGAATAACGACGGCATGCAACCGACCGTTGATGCCGGGCGTCAGGCGCTTACACAGTAAAGGCGGAAGTGATGATTTACGAACCTGAAGTTTGGCGACGAGCTTACCAGGATGACGGGTTTATCGTCGTCCCCGGTCTTCTCGATCAAGCCACTTTGTCCGCCTTGTATAAGGGCCTGGAGAAGATCATAGAGAATCGTGAGGAGCTCACGCCCGCCCTCAAAGAAAAGCTCTTCCTCGAGCGTGAACACGTCAAGAATAACCCTCAATATTACGCCGGCGACCTGACCCCGGAAGATTGCGGAGACGCTGTGCGGCAGATCGAAGACCTGCCCCTATTCGATGCCGTGTTTGCGCGATTGATTTGCTACTCGCCCATGCTGGACGTGCTGGAGGCCATATTCGGCAGTCCCGAGTTTAGCTTCAACTATTTGATCGGGCGTCCGAAAGCGGCGCGTGTCGGCAACGGCATCAGCGACGGGCATTTCCATCGGGACACCCCGTTCGAGGAGTTTACCTCCGTGAACACAATAGTAGTTATCATGTGCTTGAATGACATGTCGGCCGAGAACGGGGCCACGGAATTCATCCGGGGTAGCCACCAGGTCTCTGATGAGGAGGCAAAGAAATCTTACTGGAGGGATGTCGACAGGGACAAACTCGATCTTGAGGAGAGGGTGGTGGTGGGTTGTAGTGCGGGCACGGGTATTTTCTTCAACACGAAGACTCTTCATGCCGCGGGTCATAACCGATCCGACCGCCCACGCCACGCCATCCTTTCGGAGTGGGTCGGTCCCAACGTCTTACCCACTTCACCTGACCGTTATGCGTACCAGGGGCTGAGGCCGAGGAGCAAGGAGGCCGTGTATCGGAAGCAGTTGGAGATGTCGATTCCGACGCCGCCCCTGACAAGCGGCTCGGCGCGGCTCGCCGTCAGCTTGCCTTTTATCTTCTGAGTTGATTGCTCGCGGGTCGACCGCGGCGCTAGGCGGCGTTTGCTCGGACTACACCTTGACGCCGCCGTGCGTTAATCCTATCGAAGGTAACTATGCCCAGAACACCCCACAGGTTGTCACGCGGCTGGCGTGCACGCATCGTGGTGCTATCGCTCGCCGTCATGCCGTTGGTCGTCGCCTTCGGCCAGGACGGCGTTCAGCCGCATCCCCGAGTAGACAAAGACGGGCCCAGCCTGCGATTCGACTTTCCGGAGATGCGGATCGGCGTCGCGGAGTACGACGAGGGGCCTACAGGCACGACCGTCTTCTACTTCCCCAAGGGGGTCAAAGGTGCGGTTGACGTCAGAGGCGGCTCGCCCGGAACGGTGAATGCGACCACGCTGATGAACGCGTACGAGGCGAAGATGGTGCAGGCGGTCGTATTCTCCGGCGGGTCCTGGTACGGGCTCTCGGCCGCCACCGGCGTCGCCAACGGCATAAAAGAGCTGAAGGCGAAGGAAGGCAACGTCGATTTCATCGCGGGCGTGGTGGGAGCAATCATCTACGACGTCGGCTGGCGGAGATACAGCCGTATCACGCCCGACGACCGGCTGGGCAACGCGGCGCTGCGGTCCGCGACGGCGGGGTCATTTCCCCTGGGCGCCCGCGGCGCAGGCCGGTTTGCGATGCAGGGCAGGTATTACCTGCGCGGCACAGGCGCCGACAGGTTCGCGGACTGGCCCCACTCGGGGCAGGGCGGCGCCTTCCGGACCATCGGACCGACCAAGGTCGGCGTCTTCACCGTCGTGAACGCGTTAGGCACTATTGTCGACCGCGATGGTCGCGTCGTCAGATGCAAACGCAACACGTCGAACGCCGGGTGCCCGACGATCGCAGAGAAGTTGAAGGGGTTCGCCCCCATCGCGGGAAACACGGCTACGCGAACCGAAGGTCCGACCGGCAACACCACTCTCACGCTCGTCGTCACGAACCAGAAGCTACCGTTCTGGGCGCTGCAACGGCTCGCCGCACAGGTACACGGGTCGATGAACCGCGCGATCCAGCCGTTCGCCACCGAGGACGACGGCGATGTCCTTTATGCGGTGACGACGGATGAGATCGAGAATCCTTCACTGTCTTACATGGACCTGAGCGTCGTTGCCTCAGAGCTGGCGTGGGACGCGGTGCTCAGCAGCCTCCCGGAGGTCGCGCCGCCGCCCGCGCTGCTCGACAGGCAGCCCGCGAGTGACAGGCTCCGCAAATACGCGGGCACGTACGAGCTTTACGGGGGGAGCGAGTTGAGCGTCACCGTCGACGCGGGCTTTCTCGCCGCGACACTCAAGGGAGAAGGACGCGCCTACTTCGACGCGAACCGAAAGTATCGGCTCAGGGCCGCGGCTAACGGAGACTTCGTCGTCGACTCGCCGGCCGGCGACGTGGTCCGGTTCGTGGAATCCGCCGGGCGCGTCACGGGGCTGACGTTAAACCCCGGGCCGTGGGCCATCAGTGCGAGAGCTCGGCCCTAACGGACCCTCGGGCCGTCGAAGTTCCTGTCGGCAAAGTTTGGTGTGTTGCTAAGCTCATCAGCCATGAAATCCAGATTAAATCCTCGCCTTCGACCAACCCGGCCCGCCTTTAAGTTGATGGCTTCCCTGCTCGGCTTCCTCCTCGGGGCAGGCTCTTATTACGTCCACCTCTCGTACTTCCATGACGCCTCGGCGCTCGCCGGGGAGAGGTTCTGTGTGGCCCACGGCGCCTTGATGCGAACGGCGCAGGTGCCGGTAGTGTACGGCATGCCCGTTTCGCCGGCCGGCTATGACGACGTGCGCCAAGAGTTGTTCCCCCATGCACACCGCGTCTTTCAGGGGGGTTGTGTGCGAGGAAAGAAGAAGTATGTGTACGCGTGGGTATGCGACAGATGCCGTGCGGTAAGACTGGAGTGGTTAAAGGAGAGAAACTTTCTGGAGGGCGAGAGCCGTTACGGGGAGTTTCTCAATCCCCGCTAGTCACGCCGTCTCACGACGCCATGCACCCGACGACCCGGCGGCATCCCTCTCATGAAAGTTGCGCGGGCGCGCGTTTGAAGCCGGGCGTTAGACGGCTCGGGCCTGTGGATTGGAGTCGCGACAATGAGAGCATGCGGTACATTGTTCATCTCGCTATCAATCGCGGTATCCCTCCTTTGCACCACTCCGGTCCCGGCGCAAGAGAGCGCGCGGAACGTCGCTCAATCTTCGGGCCAACAGCCCGTGGCGCGGGAGCAGGACGAGGTCGTGCGGGTCAATACGCGCGCCGTGTTTATTGACACACTCGTTAAAGACAGGAGGACGGGTCTCCCCGTTACGGGACTAACGCCCGACAACTTCCGTGTGTTCGATAACGGCAGGCCACGCGGCCTCACCTATTTCACTCGTGAGGGGGACGTGCGCCGGCCGCTGGCGCTGGTGCTCTTCCTGAATTTGGACTACATCGGCGCCCGGAGATATCTGGAGCGCGTTGACGTGCGCGCCTCCCTGGCCGCGGCGCTGGCGAAGCTCGCCCCCGAGGACGAAGTGGCTGTGATGGCCGTTTGGGAGACCATGGGCGGAAAACCGATCATGATTTCCGGCCTGACGCGCGACCGCGCGAAGGCTATCGCCGCGCTCGGGCCGCCACCCGGCGCCGCCGAGGCGTCGGGGGCCGGGCGGGCCGTTGACGTGATGAACGAGGCGGCGCAAACGGCCATTGATATTGCGAGGCGGGAAAGGCCCGGCTCGCAGGTCGTCTTCGTGTACATATCCGATGGGTTCGCCACGAATGACCTGCTGGAGTTCAGCGGACGCGAAAAACTCGCGGCGACGCTGATCGAGGCCAACGTCAACTTTAGCGCCCTGACCTGCGACATGCTCAAAGGCATGAGGGTGGCTACGGCGATCGGCAACGTCCCTCTCAGGATACTCGGGGCGAGTATGACGGGGGCGGAGCAGTACCTGGCGAAACAGACGGGCGGCGTCGCGGTAAAGGTTGACGGGCCGGAGGAGTTTGGCGCCGGCCTGCAACGGATCACGAGCGATTTCGCCTCCCGTTACAGCCTCGGCTTCACGCTGGGCGAGAACGAGCGGGACGCCGGGCGGTTGCACAAGCTTGAAGTGAAGGTCAAAGCACGCGACGCGCGCGGCAAAGAGCGGAAACTGGCAGTGATCGCGCGGCGCGGCTACTACCTGCCAAAACCGTAGAGAGAGTAGTGCTCAAGGGTGCGAGGAAAGCTATACGGCACGGCATGAGAAGGGGTCACGGCCGGGCGATGCCGATGTAAGCCTGAAAAAGATAGCTCGCCTGATGGGAGACTCGGACGGGGGCCCGGCTCAGATGTCGAACTTCTGCATGCGGCGGTAGAGGGCGCTGCGGCTGAGGCCGAGCGCCTCGGCCGCCTGGCTGACGTTGCCGCCGAAGCGGCGCAGCGCCTTCTGGATGAGAAGGCGCTCGACCTCTTCGAGACTCATCTCTTCGAGCCGGCGCTCGACGCCCTCGGTGCGCGCCGGCTGGAGACCGAGGTCGGCCGGCCGCACCTCGTCCGTGCGCGCCAGCAGCACGGCGCGCTGCACGACGTGGTCGAGCTCGCGGACGTTGCCGGGCCAAGCGTAGGCCGCGAGCGCTTCGAGCGCCGCCGGCCCGAAGCCGCGCAGCTCCTTCCGGTAGCGCTGCGCGTGCAGACGCAGGAAGTGCTCGGCGAGCGCCGGGATGTCTTCGGGCCGCTCGCGCAGCGGCGGGAGGTATATCTCGACCGTGTTGAGGCGGAAGAAGAGGTCCTGGCGAAAGCGCCCCGTGACGGAGTCCTCCTTCAGGTTGGCGTTCGTCGCCGAGAGGACGCGCACGTCGACGCGGCGCGTCTGCGACGAGCCGACGCGCTCGAACTCGCCCGTCTCGAGCACGCGCAGGAGCTTGGGCTGGAGATTGACGGGCACGTTGGCTATCTCGTCGAGGAAGAGCGTGCCGCCGTCGGCCAGCTCGAAGCGCCCGACCCGGTCGCTCTTCGCGTCGGTGAAGGCGCCGCGGACGTGGCCGAACAGCTCAGACTCGAAAGTCCCTTCGGCGAGCGCGCCGGCGTTGACCGTCACCATCGTCTTCGAGGCGCGGCCGCTCAGGGCGTGGAGCGTGCGCGCGACGACCTCCTTGCCCGTGCCGTTCTCGCCCGTGATGAGGACGTTGGCGTCCGAGGGGCCGACGTGGCGGACGAGTTCCAGCACGGGCTGCATCGCGGCCGACTGCGCGATGAGGAGCGGCCGCCCCTGCGCCCCGCCGTCCTCGCGCAGCATCTTGTTCTCGGCCTCCAGGCGCTCGCCCTTGCGCAGCGCCGTCGCCAGCTCGGTGTGAGTGCGCAGGATGGTCAGGAGCCGCGCGTTGTCCCAGGGCTTCTGCACGAAGTCGCGCGCGCCGCGCTGCATCGCCTCGACCGCCAGCTCGACCGAGCCCCAGGCCGTCATCACGACGACGGGGAGCGTCGGGTCTATCTCCCGCACGCGCGCCAGCAGATCGAGCCCCTCCTGCCCCGAGGTGGTGTCGCGCGTATAGTTGAGGTCGATGAGCGCCACGTCGAACGACTGGCGCGCCAGCGCCTCGGCAGCGTCCGCGGGCGAGGCGACCGCGCGCGTCTCGAACCCCTCGCCCTTGAGCAAAAGGCGAAGCGCCTCGATCACGGCCGGCTGGTCATCTGCGATAAGTACGCGGGGCATAGGTTTGAGTAGACAGTAGACAGTTAATAGTCGGTAGACGGTAGACAGTAGACAGTAGTTAGCAGTCGGCGGTCAACATTCGGAGGACAGGGATGGCGTAGGAGCTATCTCGCCCGCGGCACCGGCGCAGGCGCCGCAACCCCGACCCACCATCGGCGCCTAATCTACTGTCTACTGTCTACCGTCTACTTCCCCTCATTCGTGGCGCAGCGCCACCAACGGGTCGAGCTTCGTCGCGCGGCGCGCGGGGACGAGGCAGGCCGCGAGCGAGACGGCCGCGAGCAGCAGCGCGATCAGACCGAAGGTCGGCGGGTCCGCCGGCTCGACGCCGTGGAGCAGCCCGCCCATCAGCCGCGTCAGCGCGAACGCGCACAGGAGCCCGAGGCACACCCCCGCGAGCGCCAGCCTCATCCCCCGCCCGACCACCAGTCGCAGCACGTCGCCGGGGCGCGCGCCGAGCGCGAGCCGGACGCCGATCTCATGCGTGTGCTGCACGACGAAGAAGGCCAGCACCCCGTAGATGCCGAGCGCCGAGAGCAGCAGCGCCAGCGCGGCGAACGAGGCCAGCAGGGTCACGCCGACGCGCCGCTGCGCCGTCTCGCGCCCCAAAACCTCGTCCATCGTGCGGACGCCGGCGAGGGGCTGGTATGGGTCAAGCTCACGCACGGCCTCGCGCACGCCGGGCACGAGGCTCGACGGCGGGACCGAGGCGCGCACGACCAGGTCGCGCGGCGTGAAGAAGGAGTAAGGCGCCGACTTCCAGAGGGGCGCGGCCTGCCGGAGCGGGACGTACATCTCCGCCTTGGCCGGGACGTCGGCCCCCATCTGCCGCACGTCTGAGACGACGGCGACGACCGTCAGCCACGGCTCCGGCGACTCGGGCGCGCCGACCTTGAAGCGCTTCCCCAGCGCGCTCTCGCCCGGCCAGAACGAACGCGCCATCGTCTCGTTGACGGCGGCGACCGCGGGGGCGCCCTCGTCGTCCCGCTCCTCGAAATCGCGACCCTCGCGCAGGGCCATCCCCATGGCGCGGAAGAAGCCGGGGCTCACCTGCCGGTGGTTGGCGTTCCAGGCGGCGCCGGGCCCGTTGTCGCGCCCCTCGAGCGAGAGTGCGCCGGCGCCGCCCTTGCGCGTGAGCGGGACGGCGGTCGTATAGCCTGCGGCCTCCACGCCGGGCAGGCTCCTGACGCGCGCCAGCACCCCTTCGTAAAAGGCCGCGCGGCGCGTGGGGTCGCGGTACCTGTTCTCGGCGAGCTGCGTCCGCACCGTCAGGACGCTCTCGGGCCGCAGCTCGGAATACTGGTCCTGTAAGCGGCGCAGCGTCTGGACGAGGAGCCCCGCGCCGACCAGCAGCACCAGCGCCAGCGCGATCTGTGCGACGACGAACCCGCCGCGCAGCCGGCGCCCCGCGCCCGCGCTGGCGCGCCCGCCGCCCTGCCTCAGCGCGTCGTTTAAGTCGGCCTTCGAAGCCTGGAGCGCGGGCGCGAGCCCGAAGGCGACGCCGGCCAGCAGCGACACGGCCGTCGTGAAGCAGAAGACGGAGAGGTCGAGCCGCAGCTCGGCCATCTCGCGCATCCCCGCGGGGACGAGCTGTTGCAGGAAGGCGAAGGCCCACAGCGCCAGCAGGAGTCCGGCGGCCCCGCCCGCGCCGCCGAGCATGACGCTCTCCGTCAGCAACTGGCGGACGATGCGGCGACGGCTCGCGCCGAGCGCGGCGCGCACGGCGATCTCGCGCCGCCGCGCCGCCGCACGCGACATCAGCACGCCCGCCACGTTCGCGCACGCGATGAGCAGAACCAGCCCGACCGCCCCGAGCAGCACGAGCAGCGTGGTGCGCGAGCCGCCCGCCAGTTGTTCGCGCAGCGGCACGACCTCCGCACTCACCCCGGCCGCAACTTCCGGGTAGGCGGCGGCGATGCGACCCGTAATCGCCTTGATGTCGGCCTCCGCCTGCCCGACCGTCACGCCCGGCTTGAGGCGCGCGATCACTTCGAGGTAGTGGCCCTGGCGGTCGGAGAGCTGTTGCGGCGTGAGCGCGAGCGGCGTCCAAAGCTCCACGCTCGGCGACAGGAACTGGAAGCCGGCCGGCATGACGCCGACGACCGTATGCTTCTCGCCGCTCAGCAGGATGTCGCGCCCCAGCACGCTGCGGTCGCCGCCGAAGCGCCGCAGCCAGAGCCCCTGGCTGAGGACGGCGACGCGCGGACCGCCCGGCGCGTCCTCCTCGGCCAGAAATGTGCGCCCGAGCGCCGGCTCGACGCCGAGCAGCGGGAAGAAGCTGGCCTCGACGCCGTAAGCGAGCAACGTCTCCGGCTCGCCCCCGCCGGTGAGATCGAAGGTGAGCTGCCGGGTCGCCGCCAGCCCCTCGAAGACTCTGTTCTGCGCCTTCCAGTCGGCGTAGTTGCCGGGCGCGGGCGTGTCGCGCGAGAAGCCGGCGGCCGTCGCGCTCTCCCACACCGTCACCAGCCTCTCGGACTCGCGGTACTTGAGCGGACGCACCAGCACCGCGCTGACCAGACTGAAGATGGCCGTGTTGGCGCCGATGCCGAGCGCCAGCGTCACGACCGCGACGGCCGTGAACCCCGGCCGCTTCAATAGCGTCCGCAGCCCGAATCGCACATCCCGGAGCAAAGTCCTCATCGCTCACCCCTTTCGTGGGCGGCGGGCGGTCGTTGACGAGCGATAAGCAAAGAGCCGCGCCCCTCGCTGCCGCCCGTCGGGCGCTGCCCGTCACTTTTCACTCGTACCTGAGAGCGACCAGCGGGTCGACCTTCGTCGCGCGCCGCGCCGGCAGGTAGCAGGCGAGCAGGCCGACCAGCAGCAGCAGCGCGGCCACACCCGCAAACGTCGGCGGGTCGAGCGCGCTGACGCCAAACAGCAGGCTCTCCATCAGGCGCGTCAACGCGAAGGCCGCCAGCAGGCCGAGCGCGACGCCGGCCGAGGCCAGCGCGAGCCCCTGCCGGATGACCAGCCTCAGGACGTCCTGCCTCTGCGCGCCGAGCGCCACGCGCACGCCGATCTCGCGCGTGCGCTGCGTCACGACGTAGGAGAGCACGCCGTAGAGCCCGACCGCCCCGAGCAGCAGCGCGAGCAGGGCGAAGATGCCGAGCACCACCAGGTTGAAGCGGCGCGGCGCCACCGAACGCTCCAGCAGCTCTTCGAGCGTGCGCACATTGCCCAGGGGCTGGTCCCTGTCTACCCCCTGCACCTCGCGCCTGACGGCGCCCACCAGGCTCCTCGGCTCGACCGAGCTCTTTATCACGAGGTCCATGGCACGCGCGTTTTGGGCGAGCCACTTCGGGTTGACCTGCGTCCAGGGGCGGTAGATCTGCGTGCGGCTCGTCGTCTCCGGACCGTCCTGCCGCACGTGGCGCACGACGCCGACGACCTCCCGCCAGGGCTCTTCGTCGCCGCCGAAGCGCAGCCGCCGGCCGAGCACCTCGGCGGGCGCGGCGCCCTTAAAATTTTTGCGGACGAAGTCCTCGTCGACGATGACGACCGGCGCGGCGCCGGCCGCGTCGTGCGGGGTGAAGTGGCGGCCGGCCAGAAGCTGTATGCCGAGCGCCTGATGGTAGTGCTCGTCGACCGAGAGCCTGTGCGCCGACGACCAGTCGCCCGACCGGCGCGGCTCGGGCTGCCCCTCGACCGTGTAGTCGCTGTCGTCGGAGCGCCCCAGGGGAAACCCGCTCGTGATGCTCACCAGGCGGACGCCGGGCAGCGCCCCCACCCGCCGCCTGACCTCCGTGAGGAAGGCGATGGACTGCGCGGCCTCGGGGTATCTGGCGTCGGGCAGCCGCAGCCGCAGGGTCAGCACGTTCTGCGGGTCGAAGCCCGGCTCGACCCGCGTCAGGCGCCAGAAGCTTTTCACCAGCAGCCCCGCGCCGACCAGCAGCACGAGCGACAGCGCGACCTCTGAGACGACCAGCGCGCCGCGCAGGCGCCGCCCGCGCCTACCGCCCGTCGCCCTCAGGCTCCCTTCCCTGAGCGCGTCCTGGAGATCGAATTTCGCGGTCTGGAGCGCGGGCGTCAGGCCGAAGATGACGCCGGTCAGCAGCGTGACCAGCAGCGTGAAGGCCGCGACGCGTGCGTCCGGCGAAATGTTCTCGACGCGCGGCAGCGTATCCGGGCTGAGGCCGGTGAGCAGGTCTACGCCCCAGGAGGCGAGCAGCAGCCCCGTCAGCCCGCCGGCCGCGGCCAGCAGCAGGCTCTCGGTCAACAACTGCCGCACGACGCGCCCGCGGCTCGCCCCGAGCGCCATGCGCATCCCGATCTCCTTACGCCGCGACGCGCCCCGGGCCAAAAGCAGGTTGGCCACGTTGGCGCAGGCGATGAGCAGCACCAGCGCGACCGCCACCGTGAGCATCAAAAGGGCCGGGCGGACCTCGCCGACGTAATCGTCGAGCAGGGGGCGCACGGCGATGCCGTGGTCGCGGTTCGACTCGGGGAACTGCTCGCCCAGTCGCGCGGCCAGCGCCTGCATCTCGGCGCGCGCACGCTCCAGGCTGATGCCACGCTTCAGCCTCGCCGTCACCATGACCGTGTGCGACTCGCGCTCCCGCATGAACTCCTCGCCGTAGAGGTGGCCGAGCGGGATGAAGATGTCGTTGTTGAGGTTGTTCTGTCCGTAGAAGTCGAAGTCGGCCGGCAGCACGCCGACGACGGTCCAGCTCGCGCCGTTGTACTCGACGCCGCGCCCGACCACCCGCGGGTCGCCGCCGAAACGGCGCTGCCACAGGCCGTGGCTGAGAACCATGACGGGCTCGCCGCCGGGGCGGTCTTCCGCTTCCGTGAAGAAGCGCCCGACCTGCGGCCGCACCCCGAGCGTGGGGAAGAAGCTCGCCGTGACCATCCGCCCGGTGACGCGCTCGGGCTCGCCGCCGCCGGTCATGACGCCGCCCGTGGGCATGCGCGCCGCCAGCTCCTCGAAGGCCGTCTGAGCCTCGCGCCAGTCGAGGTAGTTCGGGAAGGCCACGGCCATCTCGGGCGTCTTCGGCGAGCTCTCCGAGAGCGCCACCAGCCGTTCGGGCTCCGGGAAGGGCAGCGACTTCAGGAGCACGCCGTTGACTACGCTGAAGATGGCTGTGTTGGCGCCGATGCCGAGCGCCAGCGACAGCACTGCCACTGCGCTCACGCCCGGCGTCCTCGCCAGCATCCGCACCCCGTAACGCAGGTCCTGCCAGAGTGTCCTCATCCGCCCAAACCCCCTTCGCGAAAGTAATGAAGACAGAATGCCGAACCGAAGACGGCCCGCTCTCAACTCACCATCCCACCCCCCTCATTCGTAGCGGAGCGCCACCATCGGGTCGACCTTCGTCGCGCGCCGCGCCGGCAGGTAGCAGGCGAGGAGCGCCGCCGCGCCGAGCGCGGTGGCGACCCCTGCGAAGACCAGCGGGTCCGTGGCCGAGACACCGTAGAGGATGCTCGCCATCACGCGCGTCAGCATGAGCGCGCCGACGAGCCCGAGCGCGAGCCCAACGAACGTGAGCACGAGCCCCTGCCAGAGGACGAGGCGCAGGATGTCACTGCCCTGCGCGCCGACCGCCATCCGGATGCCTATCTCATGGCGGCGCTGCGCCACCGTGTAGCTCATCACCGAGTAGAGCCCGACGGCCGCGAGCAGCAGCGCCCCGAGCGCGAAGAAGGCCATCAGCGACATCGCCAGCCGCTTGGGCGACACCGCCTCGTCCACCACGTCCTGCAACGTCCGCACGTTGTAGACCGGCAGCCCCGAGTCGAGCGCCCGCACCTCGCCGCGCACGGCGGGCGCGAGGCCGGTGGGCGTCGCCCCCTGCCCCGCGCGCACGACGAGCGCCATCGTGTACCAGGGGTCCTGCCTGAGCGGGCGGTAGAACTCCAGCTCCGCCTGCTCGTCCAGGTCCTCGTTCTTCACGTCGGCCGTGACGCCGACGACCTCCCACGGCCCTTCTTCGTCCGAGATGACGATGCGGCGCCCCACGGCGTCGCCTCGGGGGAAGTGTCGGCGCGCCAGCGACTCGTTGACCATGCAGACGCGCGGCGCGCGCTCGTCGTCGGCGTCGGTAAAGCCGCGCCCGCGGAGCACGCGCGCGCCGGAGGCCTCGAAGTAGCCGGGCGAGATGACGCGGTAGTTGGCATTGGGGCGCCGGTCCTTCGGCGGCGGCGGCTCGCCGTCGACGTGAAAGGCGGAGCTGCTGTTGCCGGAGCGGTCCATCGGGACGAAGTTGATGGCCGCGGCCGAGGCCACGCCGGGCAGCGCGCGGACGCGCCCGACGAGCTGCTCGTAGAAGTGCGCGCGCTGCGCGGGCTCGGGGTAGGCGGCGCGTGGCAGCGACATCTGGAGCGTGAGCACCCCCTCGGGTCGCAGCCCCAGGTCGGCGCGCACCATCTCGTAGAAGCTGCGCACCATCAGCCCCGCGCCGGCGAGCAGCACGAGCGAGAGCGCGATCTCGGCGACGACCAGCATGCTCCGCATGCGGTTGCGCCGGATGCCGCCGGCCGCGCCCTTCTGCCCGCCCTCCTTCAAAGACTCGTTGAGGTTCGTGCGCGTCGCCTGCAAGGCCGGCACGATGCCGAAGACCACGCCCGTCGCCACCGACGCGCCGAAGGTGAAGAGCAGCACGCGCAGGTCTATCCCCATGTTCTTCCAGCCCGGGATGTACTTCGTGAAGGTCGGCGGCATCCCCTTCGTGATGTACTCGATGCCCCACACCGAGAAGAGCAGCCCGGCCGCGCCGCCCAAAAGCGCCAGCAGCAGGCTCTCGGTCAGGAGCTGGCGGACGAGCCGCCAGCGGCTCGCGCCGAGCGCCGTCCGGACGGCCAGCTCGCGCTGGCGCCCGCTGGCGCGCACGAGCAAGAGGTTGGCGACGTTGGCGCACGCGATCAGCAGCACGAAGCCCACGGCGCCGAGCAGCACCAACAGGTAGGGCTTCGGCCCCCGCGTGAAGGAGTCGGTCAGCGACTCGGTGAAGGCCGTCCGCCCGCCGTTCGAGTCCGGGTAGAGCTGGCGCGCGCGCTCAGCCACGCCGCGCACCTCGGCGTCGGCCTGCTCGACCGAGACGCCGGGGCGGAGCAGCCCCACCACTTGCAGGTAGTGGTTGAAGCGGTTCTGCGCCTCCTTCGGCTCGAAGGAGAGCGGCGCCCACAGCTCGCCGCCGTTGAGCGGGAAGTCGAAATCCTGCGGCATGACGCCGACGACCGTGCGGTCGCGCCCGTCGACGCGAACGCTCTTGCCGACGATGTCGGGGTCGGAGCCGAAGCGCTCGCGCCAGAGGCTGTGCTTGATGAGGACGACCGGGTTGGCGCCGGCCTGCCCCTCCTCCTCGGTGAAGGTGCGGCCACGCTCGGCGCGGACGGCGAGCACGCGGAAGAGCGAGGGGGTGACGCGCGCGCCGGGCACGCGCTCGGGGCGGTCGCCCTCGTTGAGGCTGAAGTGCTGCTGGCTGTAGGCGGCCAGCTCCTCGAAGACGCGCGTCTGGTCGCGCCAGTCGAGGTAGTTGGCCGGCGCGACCGAGTTGCGCGAACCCGCCCGGTCGATGCCGCGCTCCCAGACCATCACGGCGCGGTCGGTCGTCTCGTAGGCGAAGGGGCGCAAGAGCAGCGCGTTGACGCAGCTAAAGATGGTCGTGTTGGCGCCCACGCCCAGCGCCACCGCGAGCACCGCCACCGCCGTAAACCCCGGGCTCTTCCAGAGCATCCGCGCCGCGTACCGCACGTCTCGCCAGATAGTCGTCATTTAATCGCTCCGTTCGATGGCGGAATGCGGATTGATGAGAGCCGCGCCGCCTTCCGTTCCGCATTCCGCGTTCTGCGTTCCGCGATCATTCGTACCTGAGGGCCACCATCGGGTCGACGCGCGTCGCGCGCCGCGCGGGGACGAGGCAGGCCAGGAGCGCGACGCCGACGAGCGCCAGCGAGACGCAGGCGAAGGTCAGCGGGTCGGTGGCCGAGACGCCGTAGAGCAGGCTCGCGAGGACGCGCGTGAGGAGGAGCGCCGCGGCGATGCCGAGGCCGACGCCCGCCAGCGTGAGCCCGAGCCCCTGGCCGACGACGAGGCGGAGGATGTCGGGCGCGCCCGCGCCGAGCGCCATCCGGACGCCGATCTCGTGGCGCCGCTGCGCGACCGAGTAGGAGATGACGCCGTAGATGCCGACCGCCGCGAGCAGCAGCCCCACGCCCGCGAAGGCCGCGATCAGGATCATCTGGAAGCGGCGGCGCGCGACCGACTCCGAGAGCACCTGCTCCATGGTGCGGACGTTGTAGAGCGGCAGGTCTTTGTCGAGCGCCGCCAGCTCGCGCCGCACCGCCGGGACGAGCGAGAGCGGGTCGGCCGACGTGCGCGCCACGAACGTCATCGAGCGCTGCCTGAACTGCGCGGCCGGCAGGTACACCTGCGGGTAGGGCTCCTTCTCCAGCGCGCTGTTGCGCGTGTCGCCGACGACGCCGACGACCGTAATCCAGGGGCTGGTCGCCGGGTTGCCCATGTTGAGGCGCTTGCCCACAGGGTCCTCGCCCGGCCAGAACTTGCGCGCCATCGTCTCGTTGATGACGCCCACGTCCGGCACGCCCTCGCGGTGCCGCTCGTTGAGCCTCTCGCCGCGGACGTGCGCGATGCCGAGCACGTCGAAGAAGTCAGGGGTGACCGTGAAGAACTCTGCGTCCTGCACCTTCTCGGGCGGAAGCTCCGGCCGGCCCTCGACGACGAACGAGAGGACGGAGGCGCCCCCGCTGAGGGGCAGCGCGCTCACGAGCGCGGCGCGCTCGACGCCCGGGAGCGTCGCGGCGCGCGAGGCGAGCTGTTCGTAGAAGGCCGCGATCTGCGGCTCGTCCTTGTACTTCGCCGCGGGCAGCGCGAAGTCGAAGGTCAGGACGCGCTCGGGGCTGAAGCCCGGGTCGACCGACTGGACGGCCATGAAGCTGCGCACCATGAGGCCGGCGCCGGCGAGCAGCACGACCGTGATGGCGATCTCGGAGACGATGAGCGAGGAGCGCAGGCGGCGCGCCCCGCGCCCCGTGGTCGCGCCGCGGCTCCCGCCCTCCTTGAGCGAGCCCGAGAGGTCGCCCTTCGAGGCGCTTAAGGCCGGGAGCAGCCCGAAGACGAGACCCGTCGCGGCCGAGAGGACGAGGGTGAAGGCGAGTACGCGCGCGTCGAGTCCCACCTCTTCGAGGCGCGGGATGTTGCCCGGGCTCAAAGCCACGAGCAGCTCGACGCCCCACGCGGCGAGCAGCAGCCCGAGCCCGCCGCCCGCGAGCGCAAGCAGCAAACTCTCGGTCAGGAACTGCCTGATGATGCGGCCGCGCCGCGCGCCGAGCGCCGTGCGCACCGCGATCTCCTGCCGCCGCGCCGCCGCGCGCGCCAGCAGAAGGTTGGCGACGTTGGCGCACGCGATGAGCAGAAGGAACCCGACCACCCCCATCAGCACCCACAACGACTGCCGCACGTTGCCGACGACCCGCTCGTGCAGCGGCACGACCGTCACGCCCCACCCGGCGTTCGTCGAAGGGTACTCGGCGGCGAGGCGCGCGGCGATGCCGGAGAGTTCGGCGCGCGCCTGCTCGATGGTGGAATCGGCCTTGAGACGGCCGACGACGCTCAGGTAGTCGCTGCGCCGCACCGACTGGGCGAAGTTGAAGGCGATGGGGTACCAGAGCTCGGGCGGCTTGGGGCCCTGGACGGGGTTTCTGAAGCCGGCCGGGGCGACGCCGACCACCGTGTAGGGGTTGCCGCTGAGCGTGATGGTCTGGCCGAGCGCCTTGTGGCTCCCGCCGAAGCGGCGCTGCCAGAAGCCGTGGCTTAAGACGACGACGCGGTTCTTGCCGGTCGTCTCCTCCTCGGGCAGGAAGCCGCGGCCGAGCGCCGGCGCAACGCCGAGGACCTGGAAGAAGTTGGCCGAGGTGGAGACGGCCGGCACGCGCTCGGGCTCGTCGCCCTCGGTCAGCGTCGCCGCCGCGTTGGCGAAGGCCGCGACCGCCTCGAAGCTGCGCCCCTGCGTGCGCCAGTCGTTGTAGTTGGGGGCCGAGGCCGGCTCGTCGGGGATGTCCGCGCCCGGGTTGCTCTCGCGCACCCACACGAGGCGCCCCGGGTCCGGGTAGGGCAGCGGGTCGAGGAGGACCGCCTTGACGACCGAGAAGATGGCCGTGTTGGCCCCGATGCCGAGCGCCAGTGCCGCCACCGCCACCAGCGTGAACCCCGGGCTCTTCCAGAGAGTCCGCGCCGCGTACCTCACGTCCTGAAGCAGAGTCCTCATGTGCTCACTCCGTTCGCGTCAACCGTCAACCCTTAAACGTAAACTGTGAACCGCGACGGGAAGGAACTGTTCTCATCTCGTCACGGTTGACGGTTCGTGGTCCACGCTCACTCGTACCTCAGCGCCACCATCGGGTCGACCTTCGTCGCGCGGCGCGCGGGGATGTAGGCGGCGAGGAGCGCGACCGCCCCGAGCAGCAGCGCGATGCCGACGTAGGTCAGCGGGTCTGTGGCCGAGACGCCGTAGAGCAGGCTCGCCATCCAGCGCGTCAGCGCGAACGCCCCCGCGAGCCCGAGCGCGAGCCCGACGGCGACGAGCAGCATCGCCTGCCCCACGACCATCCGCAGCACGTCGCGCGCCTGCGCGCCGAGCGCCATCCGCAGGCCCAGCTCGTGCGTCCGCTGCGCCACGCCGTAACTCATCACGCCGTAGAGCCCGACGACGGCCAGCGCCAGGGCGAGCGCGGCGAAGATGCCGAAGAGCAGCATCGAGAAGCGCCGCTGCGTCAGCGACTCGGCGACCATCTTCTCCATCGTCGTCACGCGGAAGACCGGCAGGTCGCGGTCGACGGCCGCGATGGCGCCGCGCACCGCCGGGGCGAGCGACGCCGGGTCCGCGTCGGTGCGGACGGCGACGAACATGTTGGGGCTCGTCGCGTACTGCGCGTAGGGGACGTAGTACTGCGCGCGCGACTCGCCTTCGAGCCCCTCGTTGCGCACGTGGCCGACGACGCCGACCACCTCGCGCCAGACGGGCTGCTGGTCGACCGTCTCGAACGTGACGCGCTTGCCGACGGGGTCCTCGCCCGGCCAGTACTTGCGCGCCAGCGCCTCGTCGACGATGACGACGCCCGGCGCGCCCGCCACGTCGCGCGCCTCGAAGTAGCGCCCGCGGACGAGCGGGACGTTCAACGTCTGGAAGTAGTCCTCCGAGGCCATCCAGCGGCTGCCGTGCGGCCGGTTCTGCCCCGGCTCGACCGTCCGCCCCTCGATGGTGAAACTCCCGCTCTGGTCCCAGCCGCTCATCGGCAGCGTCGTCGTGGTCGCCGCGCTCCGGACGCCCGGGAGCGCGCGCACCTGTTCGAGCATCCGGCGCTGGAAGGCGGCGCGCGCGTTGCGGTCGGCGTACTTGTTCGGCGGCAGAGAGACCTGCATCGCCAGCACGCCCTGCGGCTCGAAGCCGGGGTTGACCTGCTGGAGCTCGACGAAGCTGCGGATGAGGAGGCCGGCGCCGATCAGGAGCACGACGGCGAAGGCCATCTCGGCGATGACGAGGGCGTTGCGCACGCCGCGGCGCACCGTGCCGCGGCCGCTGCGTCCGCCCTCCTTGAGCGTGTCGTGGAGGTCGACCTTCGAGTTCTGGAAGGCGGGCGCGAGCCCGAAGACGATGCCCGTCAGGAGCGAGATGCCGAGGGTGAAGAGCAGCACGCGCGAGTCGAGGCCGATCTCGGCGGCGCGCGGGATGCGGTTCTCGTTGAGCTTGAGCAGGAGGTCCACGCCCCACATCGCCAGCAGCAGCCCGGCCCCGCCGCCGAGGAGCGAGAGGAGCACGCTCTCGGTCAGGAGTTGGCGCACGAGGCGCCAGCGGCTCGCGCCGAGCGCCGTGCGCACGGCGACCTCCTTCTGGCGGGCGGCGGCGCGCGCCATCATCAGGTTGGCGACGTTGGCGCAGGCGATCAGCAGCACGAAGACGACCGCGCCGAGCAGCACCCAGAGCGCGGTCCGGATGCGGCCGACGACGAACTCTTCGAGCGGCGTGAGCAGCAGCCCCCAGTTGCTCGCGTCGGAGTTGGGCAGGTACTGCCGGCGCAGGTCGGCGGCGATGGTGTCGAGCTCGGCCTGCGCCTGCTTGATGTCGACGCCCGGGCGCATGCGCGCGAAGACGGTGAGGTACTCGTTCGTCAGCCCGGTCTGCGGGTTGGCCTGCTGCGGGGTGAAGACGATGGGCGCCCAGAGGTCCGGGCCCTGGCCGCCGAACTCGCGCCCGAGCTGGAAGGTGGGCGGCATCACCCCGGCGACGGCGTAGGGCTCGCCGTTGAGCGTGATGTTCTTGCCGACGACGGGGACGCCGCCGAAGCGCCGCCGCCAGAAGCCGTCGCTTAAGACGACGACCTTGTTCTGCCCCTCGACGTTCTCCTCGGCCGTGAAGGTGCGCCCCTCGGCGGCGCGCGCGCCGAGCGCCGGGAAGATGTTGGCGGTGACCTGCATGCCGGCCAGCCGCTCCGGCTCGCCCTCGCCCGTGAGGTTGACGGAGAAGCCGGAGAAGGCCGCCACGTCGGAGAACGACTTGGCGTTGTCGCGGTAGTAGTGGTAGCCGGCCGCGGAGACCGTCGCCTTCAGGTCGAGCTTCGGATAGTTGTGCTGGATGAGGACGAGCTGCGAGGGGTCCTTGTAGTCGAGCGGCTTGAGGAGCACCGCGTCGACGACTGAGAAGATAGCCGTGTTGGCGCCGACCCCGAGCGCGATGGCGACGAGCGCGACCGCCGTGAAGGCGGGGCTCTTCCAGAGCACGCGCGCCGCGTACCTGACGTCCTGCCAGAGAGTTCTCATCTGCTCACCCCGTCCTCTCGCTGACCGCGGTTCGGGGGTTCGCGTCGCGGGGGGGACGGCGCCTTCGCCGCACGCCCGCATCCGCGGTGTCCAACTCCCCGCCCCGCGAAACGGCTACAGCTTGAAGCCGCTCTCTTCGAGCACCTCTTCGGCCTTCGCCTCGTGTGTCTCCTCGACGACCTGGCCGTCGAAGAGGTGGAAGGTGCGGTCGGCGTAGCGCGCGTAGCGCGGGTCGTGCGTGACCATGCAGATGGTGGCGCCGCCGGCGTGCAGCTCGCGCAGAAGGTTCATCACGGCCTCGCCGTTGGTCGAGTCGAGGTTGCCCGTCGGCTCGTCGGCGAGGAGGATCGAGGGGTTGCCGGCCACCGCCCGCGCGACGGCCACGCGCTGCTGCTGGCCGCCCGAGAGCTGCGAGGGGTAGTGCTTCATGCGGTGCGACATGCCGACCTTGAGGAGCGCCTCCTCGACGCGGTCGCGCCGCTCCTTGGCGCTCATGTCGCGGTAGGTCAGCGGCAGCTCGACGTTCTCGTAGACGTTGAGGTCGCCGATGAGGTTGAAGGCCTGGAAGATGAAGCCGATCTCGCGGTTGCGGATGCGCGCGCGCTCCGAGAGCGAGAGGTTGGCGACCGGCGTGCCGTTGAGGATGTACTCGCCGTCGGTCGGCGAGTCGAGCAGGCCCAGGATGGAGAGCAGCGTCGACTTCCCGCAGCCCGACGGGCCCGCCATCGAGATGTACTCGCCCTTCTTAATGTCGAGGTGGATGCCCGAGAGGGCGTGCGTCTCGACCTCGTCCGTGTAGAAGACCTTCCGCACGCCGTCCAGCTTCACCAGCGGTTCGCTTGTAGCGCTCATCTCTTGTTCCTTTCGTGAACCGTTAACCGTAAATCGTGACAGGTAGGGGAGCCGCCGAACGCGCGGGCCGCGGGACGTGACGGGGTGGGGGCGGGCCTTCCCTCGTCACGGCCGACGGTTCACGGTTCGCGGCAGTACTCAGTCCAGCCGGAGTTTGTCGACGCCGTCGTACTGCGCGGTGTCGGAGAGGATGACGGTGTCACCCTCGCGCAGCCCCTCGACGACCTCGATGGTGTTGACCGAGGCGCGGCCGAGCCTGACGGGGACGCGGACGGCCGTGCGGCCGTCCGGCTCGACGCGGAAGAGCGTGACGCTGGCCTGCGCCCCGCCGCCCGTCGCCGGCCGGCCCACGTAGAGCACGTCATCGAGCCGCTCCAGCTCGATGGTCCCGTCCACGCTCAGGTCGACGCGCGCGCCCTGCGGCATCGCCCCTTCGAGGCGGACGTCGACGGTGAAGGTGCCGTTGCGCGCCGCGGGGTCGATGCGCTGCACGCGCCCGGCGACGACGCCGCCTCCGCGCGTGTCGATGGTGGCCGGCTGGCCGATGGTGATGTCCTTGATCTGCGTCTCGGGTATCTGGAGCGCGGCCTTGAGGCTCGAAGGGTCGGCGACGCGCGCGATGTTGGTGCCGGGTGTGATCTGCTGGCCGACCTCGACCGTCACCTCCTGGAGCACGCCGTAGGTGCCGGCCCTCACCTGGAGCGAGGCGACCTGCTCCTGGTTGAGGCGGAGCTGCGCGCGGAGCTGCGCGATGCGCGCCTGCTGCGCGGCGATCTGCGCGGCGGTCTGCGACTGGCTCGTGCCCACCCGCTTCTTCTCGATCTCCAGCCGATTGGCGAGCTGCTCCACCCTCACGCGCGAAACGCGCAGCGTGAGCATGGGGACGAGCCCCTCCTTGGCGAGCTGCTCGTCGGTGTCGAGCTGAATCTTGGCCTGGCTGTACTCGGACTGAATCTGCGCGGTCGCGGCCTGCTGCCCCATCCGCTCGCTCTCCAGGCGCGCGCGCAGGTTGTTCATGTCGGCCTCGGCCGACTTGATCTGGTACTCGACGTCGACGGCCGCCTGGCGGATCGTCGGGTTCGAGAGCTCGACGAGGACCGTGCCGGCGTGGACGGTCTCGCCCGGCTTGACGAACTTCTGCTCGACGCGCCCCTCGACGGGCGCGGCGATCTGCCTGATCTCCTCGGGGATGAGCGTGCCTAAGCCACGCACGTTGCGGAGCATCTGCCCGCGCTTGACCGTGTCGGTCAGCACGGTCGAGCGCGAGACGCTCGGCGCCGCGCGCTCCAGGCGCGAGAGCCCGTAGGTGATGATGGCGACCGCCAGCACGGCCAGCGTCGCGTAGACGCCGAGCTTCACGCGTCGCCGGTTCTTCCTCTGGGGCCGCTTCACGTCCATGGAGGAGCGCGGCGCGTCGAAAGAGGGGCGCTTCACATCCGCGGCGGGGCCCGTCGCATCCGTAGAGGGGCGTTTTACATCCATGGCGAGTTGCTTGACATCTCTCATCGGGGGTTGCTTTACGTCCGCAGAAACACTTCCATTCCCCACGCCACCTAACAACCACCGTACCAGTCAGGCCACCCACGCGAACCCGCCGCTTTTGCGGAAATTTTTCACCGGAAGCCGCGCCCCACGCCCCCTCCCCTGTCCGTTTCCGCAAACCGAAATCCCAAAATCGAAAAAGCGTGGGGCGCCGTCAGCGCCCCGCGGGCTCAGTCGCGCGCAAAATTTTCCGCCCGAAATCCAAATCCGCGTATCATGCGGAAGTCTCTCGTCCCGGCGCACACGGGGCGTCGAAGGGCGTGATAAAAACTATGGACTGAGGGGCGTAAACAATGTGGAGATGGGAGGTCGAATGGGCAGAGGTGTAGGGGGGCGCAAAGGGAGCGCGGCGGCGGAGGGCGCCGAGGCGTGCCGGCGGAAGTTTCTGCGCTACTTCCCCGGCGGGTTCGTGGACGAGACCTATCTCGACTGGGAGCGCGACTACAAGTGGGAGGCGCATGAGCGGTGGGAGGAGGCGCTCGGCCGCACAGAGCTGCGCAGGCTCCTCGGCGCGGGCCGCTTCTCGGAGGTCGCCGCGCGCGCCGTGCGCGTCGAGCAGCGCACGCGCCACAGCATGATCTTCTCCTTCGAGAAGATGGCGCTGCGCGACGCGGTGAAGTCGGAGGCGGGGGCGCGCACCTTCGCCGAGGGGCTCTACGAGCTGCTCTACGGCACGGGGCGGCCCGAGCGTCGCTTCGAGAACTGGGTCGAGGCCGTGGACTCTCTGCCGCGCCGGCAGACGCGCGTGCTGACCTGGCCGATGGTGACGGTCTGGGGCTTCCTCGCGCAGCCCTCGAAGCACATCTTCCTCAAGCCGACCGTCACGCGCGCGGCGGCCACACGCTACGGCTTCGACTTTCCCTACAAGTCCCGGCCTAACTGGGAGACCTACTCCGCACTCATCGGGTTCGCCGGGCGGGTCATGACGGACAACCGCGACCTCGGCCCGCGCGACATGATCGACGCGCAGTCCTTCATGTGGGTGCAGGGCTCGGACGAGTACCCGGACTGAAAGGCTTAGACGGCGCAGGCGGGGAGCCGCGTCCCCTTTCCCCAACGGGTCCGCGCCCGTGTGAAAAGCCTTGTGCGGCGCCCCGGAAGGTGATTCAATGCGCGCCCTGCGGCGCGGCGGCCGCGAGCCCTTCCACACTTCCCCCTTCGCGAGAGGAGACGACGATGAGGTTTAGCATCTGGAGAAAGGCCGCGGCGCTTGCGGCCGGACTGGCCCTCGTGTGCGTCGCCGCGGACGCGCCGTCGAAAGCGCAGGCACCCGCCCTGCCCAAGCCCGTGCTCGTGCTCACGAGCATCGAGCCCTTCAAGAACGCCGGCAAGGACTGGACGCGCTACCGCTACGCGGTCGACAACTCATCCGCCTACCCCGACGCGCTCTTCGCGGCCTCGCCGGAACTGCCGCCCTGCGGCAATAACAAGAAGGCTTCGCGGACCTGGGTGGACCTCTACGACCAGACGGGGAAGCGGCTCAACGGATTCTGCGCGCTGGGCAAGGCGGCCGACCTCAAACAGATCTGGTTCGCGCTGGAGTCGAACGTCATCCCGCCGAGCTGGGTCTACGTCGAGCTGAACGACCGCGCCACCAACACCAAATATAAGTCCAACCTCGCCGACACGTCTCAGTGAGCCGGCGCCCGCACGTGCGGCGAGCGCCATCTTTCTGTTTACTATTTCACGGCGATAAATTAAACTCCCGCCGCAGTCCTCGGCGTCGCACTTCCCTTGTCCGCTCCTTCAGTTCTTATAGCTCTTAAACCCCTCCCAAGGGGACAGGCATGATAGGCCAAACCGTCGGGCGTTACAGGGTCACGGGTAAGCTCGGCGCGGGCGCCATGGGCGAGGTTTACCGCGCCCACGACCCGCGGCTGGGCCGCGAGGTCGCGCTCAAGGTGCTGCCGGCGGCCTTCGCGGGCGGCAGGGACAGTCTGACGCGCTTCAAGCGCGAGGCGCAGGTGCTGGCCTCGCTCAACCACCCCAACATCGCCGCGGTCTTCGACCTCGAGGAACACGAGGGCGAGCAGGTGCTCGTGATGGAGCTGGTCGAGGGTGAGACGCTCGCCGAGCGCCTGCGCGGAGGGCCGCTCCCGCTGGCCGAGGTGCTCGGGCTGGCGCAGCAGATCGCCAGAGCGCTCCACGCCGCCCACAGGAAAGAGGTCATCCACCGCGACCTCAAGCCGGCCAACATCAAGATCACGCCCGAGGGCGACGTCAAGGTGCTCGACTTCGGGCTGGCCAAACGGGGGGGCGCGCCGGGCGCCGACACGGACACCGAGGCCGCCACGCTGCGCCAGGAGTTGTTGACCATGCGCGGCGAGATCGTCGGCACGCCCGCCTACATGTCGCCCGAGCAGGTGCTAGGCGAGAAGGCCGACGCGCGCTGCGACGTCTTCTCCTTCGGCGCGGTCCTCTACGAGATGCTGACGGGGCGGCGCGCCTTCTCCGGTCCGACGCTGGCCGCCGTCTTCCGGGCCGTCCTCGACACCGAGCCCAGCCCGCCGCGCCTGCTCCGCCCCGAGGTCCCGTTGGAGTTGGACGCGCTGGTCATGAAGGCGCTGCGGAAGGAGCGGGGCCAACGCACGCAGTCCGCGGAGCAGGTCTGCGCGGAGCTCGAACGCCTGGGCGCGAAACTAAGCTCCGGGTCTCTGGCGAGCGCCCCGACCCTGCCGGCGCGGCTGCGCTCGGCCGCATGGCGTGCGCGCGAGCGTGCGGGCGTGAGAGGCCGGAAGGTTCTGGCCGTCTCCGCCCTCGCCGCCGTGGCCGGGCTCGTCACGGTCGGTGTGCTCGCCTACCGCCGCAGCGGCCCGCCCGGCGCCGCGGCGCCCGCGACGGTCGCGGCGGCCGTCAAGGTGGACGCGTCGGCTGGTCCTTACGAATTGTTCCAGCAGGGGCTTGAGTATCTGAAGCGGCACGACAAGGAGGAGAGGGTCAACGCGGCCGTCGAGGCGTTCCAGACGGCGCTCTCCAAAGACCGGGACTACGCCCCGGCGTATGCGGGGCTGGGGTTGGCCTACGTCTTGAGGTTCAACTTCAACCGGGACAAGTCCCTGCTGGAGCAGGCCGTACAGAACGCGAAGCGGGGCGTCGAGCTGGACGGGCACGTCGCTCTCAACCGCATCAGCCTGGCGCGCGCCTACGTCGCAAAGGGCGAGTACGACGCGGCCGAAGCCGAGCTGAAGCAGGCGCTCACGCTGGAGCCGCTGAGCGCCGACGCACACCGCGCGCTCGCCGACCTGCGGGCGGCCCGGGCTAACCCGGCGGAGGCCGAAAAGCTCTACCGGAAGGCCATCGAACTGCGACCCGACGACTGGGCGATTCACTATGCGCTGGGCGTCCACTACTTCCGTTCGTCGCGCTACCCCGACGCCGAGCGCGCCCTCGCGGAATCAATCAGGCTGGCACCCGACTGCCACATGAGTCACCGCGACCTCGGCGCGGTCTACCACATGCAGGGGCGCTTCCCCGAGGCCGCCGCCCAGTTCCAGAAGTCGCTCCAGATCAAATCCTCCTCCAGCACCTACACGAACCTCGGCACGGCGCTCTTCTTCCAGGGGCTCTACCAGCAGTCGGTCGCAGCGATGGAGAAGGCCGTCGAGCTGGGCGCCAACAACCACCAGATGTGGGCCAACCTCGGCGATGCGTACCGCTTCACGAAGGGCAACGATCAGAAGGCGCGCGAGGCGTACACGCGCGCCGTGCAACTCGCGCGCAAGGAGCTGGAGGGCAAGCCGGGAGACCCCGACCTCCGGAGCCGCGTCGCCCTGTATCTGGTCAAGGGCGGCGACAAGCAGCAGGCTCTGTCGGAGGCCGAGGCCGTCGAGAAGGCGGAGAAGAGTGCCACCGTGCTCGCGCGGCTCGTGCTCATCTACGAGCTTGCGGGCGACCGCGAACGCGCGCTCCAGAGGATGGAGGAGGCGCTGGAGAAGGGGCACTCGATGGAGGAGTTCGGCCGCGACCCCGACCTGCTTGAGCTGCGTAAAGACCAGCGGTATCACAAGCTCGCCGTGAGGCTCTCCGACGCGCCTCGCAGCTAGGGGAGTACCCCCAAGCGTCGGCATCTTGCCCCGGGCCACCCGCTCGCTTCCGAGGCGCGCCCGCCCTGACCGAAAGGAAACCAATGAGAGTCTTCAGGCTGGAAACTACTCTTCAGTCCGACGTCGTCCCCATCAACCCCAACGCCCCCATCACGATGGCCTACGCCTTCATGGACCTCGACGACACGAAACCGACGTCCAATTTCGTCCCGGACGCCCAAAACCTCAGGCTCGTCCGGAAAACAGTGCCGAAGGGCGCCACGATCTGGTTCAACATCTACGACACAGCGGCCTCCCCGGCCGGAACCAGCCTGCCCGAAGTCACGGCGGTCACGATTGACTGTACTAAGGCGAATACGACGATAGGCGATTCGCCCTTCGCCGCCGAGACCGACAATCCCCAAAGCCTCAACAAATACTGGCTCGGCAAAAACAGCATCACCGCCAGGCCGTCGGCGCCCCTCGGCCAGCCCACCACCTGGCCCGAAGTGATGCCTTGCGGTCAGGGCGAGAGCTACGGGTGCAACATGAAAGGCAGGCGCTGGGACGTCGGTCCCTTCACCGCCAACAAGGACGGGGCCTATGAATTCACGGTCACCGTCAAACTCAGTAACGGGCGGACGTTCATGGTCGACCCCGAGATGGTGGTCGGCGAGGGTTAAAGGCGGGAATGAGGAGCGAAGTGGACACCTCGGCTTTATGAACCTCACTGTGCTTGCCCCAAACAAAGAGGAGAACGACATGCCGAACGGAACTACCCCCGACGCCAACCTGGACGTCTCTTTTTCTTCGGACGCCAACCCCTTCAACTCGGGCCTGCCCATCGCCATGGCCTACGGCTACACGGATAACTCGCAGGGGAGCTATAGGGGGAAAGGGCAGACGAAGGAGACCGTGGCTCCCGGGTCCACAGTCTATTTCGAAATCTTCGACACGGCGTCGTCCCCGACCTTCAACGTCGTCTCAGCGACGATCTCCGCCGTCAACAATAATCCGGGCACGGGCAGGGCCAACTCGCCTTTCAGCGACGCGGCGTGGTCGACGGGGACGGTAGTCGCCACGAGGACCCCGGCCGGCCCGAATGAGGTTCAGCTCAGAGGGCCCAACAACGGGGCTACGAGCACCGGGTGCAACGTCACGGGACGGAACTGGGCTTGCGGCCCCTTCACCGTCGGCAACTTCAACGGACAGAGATTCGAGATTACGATCAGCGTCCTGATGCAGGACGGCCAGTCGAACCAGAAAACCTTCACCGTAGACCCCGAGATGGTCGTCGGCGAGGGCAAGTGAAGGCGGAAGGGGGAAGGGTGAAGGCGACGTCGCCTTCACCCTTCCCCCTTCTTCACACTCTCAACGCCTCCCTGACGGCCTCTGCCAGCTCGCGCACGTCCTCCTCCGTCGTGTCGAAGGAGCACATCAGGCGCACCTCCGAAGTCTGCTCGTTCCAGACGTAGAAGAAGAAACGCTCCTGCACGCGCGCCACCGCCTCGGGCGGGAGGGTGGCGAAGACCGCGTTCGACTCGACGGGCCGCGTGATGTGTAGCTGCGGTACCTGGCGCAGCTCGTCGGCGAGCGCCTGCGCCATCCGGTTGGCGTGCGCGGCCGTCTCCAGCCACAGGTCTTCGGAGAGGAGCGCGGTGAACTGCGCGGCGAGGAAGCGCATCTTCGAGGGGAGCTGCGCACACTGCTTGCGCACGAACCTGAAGCCTTCGGCCAGCGCCGGGTCGAAGAAGACGACCGCCTCGCCGTACATCATCCCGTTCTTCGTCCCGCCGAAGCTGAGGACGTCGACGCCCGCCTCGGCCGTCAGCTCGCGCAGGCTCGCGCCGAGGTGCGCCGCCGCGTTCGCCAGGCGCGCCCCGTCGACGTGGAGCAGCATCCCGCGCTCGCGTGCGAACGAGGCGAGGCGCGCCAGCTCCTCCGGCGTGTAGACGGTCCCCACCTCGGTCGCCTGCGAGACCGAGATGACGCGCGGCTGCACGTGGTGCTGGTCGCCGGCGCGCTTGAGCAGCGGCTCGACCTGCTCCGCGCGCAGCTTGCCATCGGGCGTCGGGAGCGCGAGCAGCTTGCAGCCGGAGAATCTCTCGGGCGCGCCGCACTCGTCGACGTTGACGTGCGCCGTCTCGGCGCAGACGACGGCGTGGAAGGGGCGCGTGACGGCCGAGAGCGCCGCGACGTTGGCGCCCGTCCCGCCGAAGACGAAGAAGACCTCGGCGCCCTCGCCGAAACGCTCGCGAAAGAGGCGGACGGCCGCCTCCGTGTAGACGTCGTCGCCGTAGGCGACGGCGTGGCCGTGGTTGGCCGTGCGCATCGCGTCCAGCACGCGCGGGTGGACGCCTGCGTTGTTGTCGCTCGCGAATCCTCGCTTCGGTCTGTTCATCGGGGCTCCGGTGTGTGTGTGCGGCTCCGCTTCTAATTCGTCGCGCAGGAGCCGGGGCCGCGCGGGTCGCCGCACGAGCCGCAGGGCGGGCGGCCTTGGGATGAGAGAGACAATTTTCCCCACGGTGGTCCGCGTGTCAAACCGCGGCGGCGGGTCTTCACACATCCCTTCGGGACCGGCTGAAAGGTTATCCGGAGTCGGGCATGTGTGACGGCCTAGCCCCTGCGGACGAACTCGCGCTTGAAGGTGCGCGTCTCGCCGTCGGGGAACCTGACCGAGACCTTGTCGCCGTCGAGCGAGAGGACGCGCCCGCGACCGTACTTCGGCAGGCGCACGGCGTCGCCCTCCGCGAGCTCGACCGCCTTCCTCCTCTTCGGCGCGGGCGGGGGCGCGTCGGCCGGCGCCGCCGGAGCTGAAAGCGCGGGCGGGGCCGTCAGCCCGAGCTGCTCCGCGAGCGGGTGCAGGCAGTTGTCGCAGTGGCCGCAGCCCGCCTCCTGCTCGAACGCCTCGCCGAAGTATTCGTGCAGCAGCTTCCAGCGGCATTCGGCGCTCTGCCCGTAGAGCATCACGCGTTCGAGCTTCTCGCGGTCGGCCTCGCCCCGCTCGGCGTAAGCCCCGGCGACGCGCTCGACCTCTTCGCGCGCGACCTCGGGGCGCAGGAGCCGGAAGCGCACGCCACGCGTCTCGCGCACGACGCCGGCCTCCTTGAGGAGCGAGAGCGCCACGCGCGTCTTCGTCTTCGCCACGCCGTTTGCGGCCTCCTGCACGGGCGCGAGCGGCACGGCCTCCGAGTCGGCGCCGAGCGACCGCAGCGCGTCGCAGACCGCGGCGAGGTCGTCGGCCTTCGGGTAGCGGCCGCCGAGGAAGAAGAGCTGCGTCCGTCGGTCGTCGAGGTGGAAGAGGAGCGTGCAGCGCGCCTCCTCGCCATCGCGCCCCGCGCGCCCCGACTCCTGATAGTAGGCTTCGATGGAGCCGGGCATCTGGTAGTGGACGACGAAGCGTATGTCCGGCTTGTCAATGCCCATGCCGAAGGCGTTGGTGGCGACCAGCGCCTTGAGCCCCCCGGCCATGAAGAGGTCCTGGTTCTCGCGCCGCTCGGAAGCGGGGAGCTTGCCGTGGTAGGGGCGCACGTCGAAGTCAGAGCCGCGGAAGAGTTCCGCCAGTGCCTCGACCGCCTTGACGGTCGCGCAGTAGACGATGCCCGTCCCCTCGGTCTCGCGCATCACGCGCGCGAGCGCCTCGCGCTTCTCCAGCTCGTTGGTCACGCGCAGGACCTCGTAGCGGAGGTTGTCGCGGTAGATGCCCGTGTTGAAGACGCGCATCCCCGGGAGCCCGAGCTGCTTCCGGATGTCCTCGACGACCGAGGGCGTGGCCGTGGCCGTGAGCGCGAGCACGGGCGGCGAGCCGAGCGTGCGGATGGCGGCGCCGAGCGCGAGGTATGAGGGGCGGAAGTCGTGCCCCCATTCCGAGATGCAGTGCGCCTCGTCGATAACGACGAGGTCAATGCGGTTGGCGCGCAGGGTTTCGAGGAAGGCCGGGTCGGCCATCCGCTCCGGCGTGGTGAAGACGAACTCGCTCTCGTCGCGGGTGATGCGTTCGAGACTCTCACGCCGCTCGCTCTCGGTGAGCGCGCTGTTGACCTGCGCGGCCTCGACGCCGGCCTCGGAGAGCTTGTCCACCTGGTCCTTCATCAGCGAGATGAGCGGCGAGACGATGACGGCCGTGCCCGGCAGGTGGAGAGCCGGCAGTTGGTAGCAGAGCGACTTGCCCGCGCCGGTCGGCATCACGGCCAGCGTGTCCGCGCCGCCGAGGACCGAGCGGATGACCTCGGCCTGCCCAGGCCGCATCCGCTCCAGCCCGAAGACCTCGCGCATCGTGCGCCGCATCCTCTTCAGCTCGCCCGTGGCCCCGCCCAGGAATTTCGCCTTCGCCGACTGTGTTCGCATCTCGCGCCGGAGACTACACCGGCGAGGAATGGTTTGTGTCCGCGCGAGGTTGCAAAAGTATAGCGATTGCCGAACTCGCAATCCGCAATCCGCAATCTCCTCTGGCACCATGCTTGCTCTTCTTTTAGCGCAAGCGGACAGAGTGAAGTAACTAGAGCCGGGGCGCGGGGCCTCAGGCGCCGGGCGCGTACGAATGTGCGCCGCCGATGTTCGCTTAGGGAACATCCTGAAGGGGGGTTTCGAAGAGACGATGGCGGACAGGGATAAGGTAGGCGAAGGCTCGACCGGCAAGAGCTCGGGCGGGAAGGGCGGCGGTGGCGGCCAGGGCGGCGGCGGGCGCAAGGGCAGCAGCGGCGGCGCGAGCAAGGGC
>Ga0216309_1000005_pt1 | contig 30852 bp, 30 predicted proteins | sample Total_DNA_C_FD_161284 | JGI IMG/M metagenome (GOLD analysis project Ga0216309, IMG submission 161284) | Terrestrial sediment cell enrichment communities for BONCAT metagenomics from Utah, United States - Total_DNA_C | ecosystem: Environmental > Terrestrial > Deep subsurface > Rock core/Sediment ...
CCGGGTTTTCCGGACGCGATTTTCGAGGGGTCTATCACTCCACAGCCCGGATTTGAAATTAAGGCTTGGTTTCCATTAGCGACCGAAATTACGGCCCGCTTCAAAGACAGTCAGAATCATTTCAAAGACGACCAGACCAACGTTTGCATGTTAGCCTGGCTGCCCGACCAACTAATTTTCGGCAAGCCTAAAATTTTTGACGTGTGCGTCGTCTCCGGCCGCTCGGTCGCGGCGGCGAGGGACGCTCATTACCACAACCCGCCTGATTACTTGGTACTTGAGCCGGAAAATACTAAAGCCCGTACGCGCAACCTTCAGCAGACTAATACGAACGGTTACAAGTGGCAGGGCACGCCCGAGCAATTCGCCGAGGCGCAACGTATCGTGGCCGGCTGGAGACCGGAAGGGAAAATATACCAACCCACTGCGGAATATCAGGCTCTACTACGCCAGCTCACCGCCCGTTTCACCTACAGGCTCGATACTAACTTCGCAAAGATTGATCGCATTGTTCATCCCGGCGTCGAAGACTTCAAGCGGCGGGTCTATGCCACTAAGATTCATGGTCTGAGCGTCATCCAGTGGAAGCGCTTACTTTCTCGAAAATCAGACGCGGTGCTTCGCAAAGCCTTAGAAGAGCGTTTCGACATTCGGGATGAAGATATTAGCGAGATTCTTGAATAACCCGCGATAACCCGTAGTGAAAATACGTCGGGTCGATCTCTGCGCCGAAGCCGTGGCGACCTAATGTCCGCGCCGCGATGCAGGCTGTAAATAGGCCGCCGAAGGGTTCCCAGATAACATCGCCCTCGTCGGACGACGCTTTGATAAGCATCGTTATTAAATCCAACGGCTTTTGGTTCAGGTGAACGGCTTTGCCGGAGTCCCCGTTGATTTTGAAGCGCTCGGCGCCATGCAGTGCGGGGCGGTCCCAGACGTTGGTGAAGCCGTGCGGGCAATAGAATTTCGAGCGCATAGCTGCCCATTGCCCGGCGGTGCCCGGATTTGCCCCGTCAATTGAAAAATATGGCCGCCCGTTCGAATCGCCGTGCGTGTTCGCGTACTCCTGCATCCTCATGAACATCTCCGGCGGGGGGTAATACCACAGGTAGCCTTGGTCAAGGTACTTGCGAACGGCGGCATCCGCGACGCCGCACGCCTCATTAGCTTTGCGAAGCGGCAGCCCTGTTCGTTTCCACTCTTTAAGCAGCCACTCTTTCAGCAAAAGGCCGTTTATCTTGGCCTCATAGACGTACTGGACACACATTTCCGACACTACAGGGAACCGTCGTATTTTCCCCGTGTTGACGTTTCCGGCGATGTGAGCCTTTCCTTTATTCCACACGTTAGCGTTCACGTAGCGCCAGCCGTATTTCTCAAGGATGGGGTGAACGGCGGCCCAGCCTATCTCCGAATTCCAAAACCAAAGTGTGGTCGCCGGCGTCGCTTTTCCAGACCAGGCCGCCACGTGCGGCTCGTACCAGCCAGGAAGATCTAGATGATCGGAGGTATCGCCTTCAAACCCCAGAACGCCGTAGGCACCATCCGAGATGATGACGGTAGGAATTTCCCAATTCTGATAAAAATTCAGGCTGTCGCCGAGACGTATAGATAGTAGCTTGTCTTCCCATTCTGTTAGGTCCGGAGCGACGATTGTTTCTACGGTGCGGCCTCTGCCAACGGTGCTCGTCGGCTTGTGCTTCCTTTGCACGTTATCTTGAGCAGCAGATTCCGCTATTTCTTGGCCTAAGTCATTTGCCATCGTTTTATCGTTACCGCATGTGCTATCTAAAGGTAGCATGCCAATGTACCTCCGGCAAGTTGTTTGTCGGCTGTTTCAGATAAATATGTGCCCAATTTTATCAATAACCATCGCATTGTTGGTGTGGTCATAAAGGTATATCGGGGTGATAGTGCTTATGCCTGCCGCCTCTCGTTCCGCATGACAGGAGGTAAGGGAAATACTAAAACGTCGCAGGTTAAAGCAAGAAGCCCCACACCTATGCCACCTCTCCTATTCCTTCACGTTATACATTTATACCTGTATAATGTTATAATAGTAAAGTGAATATATTAAATCATGCTCTAGAGTAGCAAAGCGCTTCGTTCGGAGTGCTAAGCTACTGATGTGGAACAGCTAAACCGCTACTACCGGTGTTCCAAAATTAGCGAGCGTAAATTCCTGCGGGTGCTGCGCCACTTCGCGCTCGACCTGACGGCAAGCAGGACTGCTCAGCTGACCGGGCTGACGCGCAAGAGCGTCACCACGATCTTTCTCAAAATCAGAGAGCGCATCGCCGAGGAGTGTGAGCGAGCCTCGCCCTTCTCCTCGTGTGAGGTCGAGGTCGATGAGTCTTACTTCGGCGCCCGGCGCGTGCGCGGCAAGCGTGGCCGCGGGGCTTCGGGTAAGACCATCGTCTTCGGCATCTTTAAGCGCAACGGCTGCGTCTACACGGAAGTCGTGCCCGACTGCAAGAAGGCCACTTTACAGGCCATTATCCGCGGCCGCGTCGCGCCGGAGGCAGTCATCCACTCCGACGGGTGGCGCGGCTACGACGGCCTAGTCGATGTCGGCTACGCGAAGCACTTCCGGGTCAACCACGGCTCGAACGAGTTCGTGCGAGGCGCGTCACACGTCAACGGCATCGAAGGCTTCTGGAGCTTCGCCAAGCGGCGCTTGCAAAAGTTCAACGGCGTCTCGTCACAGACCTTCTACCTGCACCTGAAGGAGTGCGAGTACCGGTTCAACAACAGGAACAAGGACCTGTATCGGGAGTTGCCAAAGTTACTGATAAAGAACCCGCTCTAGACCAGCTTTGCTACTCTAGAGCCTAAATCATTCAGATTCAGGTCGCGCGCGCACGCTCTAAGATGGTAACGACCTCAAGCAGACTTTCTTTCAGCCGGGTTACGTCATCCGAAGAAAGTTCGGGACTGATAGGCGCGAAGTCCTTAACGATACGGCTAATCTCTCTCTCGATATTCTCCTCCGTCTGTTCCTCGCTGAAGACTCCAAGAAAACGCTGCCAGGCGCTAATCGAAATTCCGGACAGTTTCTCCCCCGCTAGCTTCGCCATATATTCGTCCATAATCCTATACCGGGCGACGCGCCCAAAGTTGCGCCCGCTATCGCTCACAGCCTGATCGGCAATCATGTCCGACTTTGCGGGATAGAAATGCTTGACGGTAGAAAAGTTGATGTTTTTATTTCCACTGGAGCGCATTCCATATTGCCAAAACCAATTTCGGTATTCAGCCGCATATCGCGCGCTCGTAACGAACGGCTGAAACAGCCGCGGCGTGCCTGAGATCACATCAGAGAACGCCCAAGGGTAAACCGCGAGCAAATCCCACGGCGCACACGCATTCGGTGTTACCTTAAATCGGTAGCTCGGCTCGCTCTCCTTCGCAAGCGCAAACCATCCCTTAAGCTCAACGCCCATGATAATGTCTGCCTCAGTGCCGGGCGTCGAACCGCGCAGTATTACGTCGGGGAACCGCTGTGCCTGCCGAACAAATTGATACTTGCGATACTTGTCTTCCGGGTCCCACTCCTCCCTCAGATTGTTAAGCGCGTCAACAATCTGCGTCTCAATAGTAGCGCCAAGAGCAGTATTAAAGGTATGGAGGTCGGTTGCCGAGATGCCAGTAACGCGGAGGTCTGATTTGAAGTAGGCGGGTAGTAAGAAAAGCGTTTCTGTTACGGCCTGATAAAGGGCAGTGTGATCCCAATTCGCTGCTTTCTTGATCGCACCCCATGAGGGGTCTGCCAGTGGAACGAGCTGCGGCGCTGCTATTGCGGATGACCCTTCGGATGGGACGGCTTCAAAGAGGCCGGCATCTTTAGCTTTCTTCTTTGCCAAATAGGCTGCCTTCCTGTGCGGGCCGTGATGAGGCGATCTCGAAGAAAGTAGCATTGATTTCAGCGGCGTAGCAATGCCTTTAATGTGCAATAGGCATGATAACCCTAAGGCAAACCCTCAGTGGAGATTAATGTCCTAGTTGGAAAGCTGGCTGCCAGCTCAGCGAACTCAAAAAAGTCTCTGGCTCGGCGAGACTTTCATGCTCCCACCATTCTCAATAATAACCGGCTCTGCATTAAGTTCAGCGGCTTCATACCTTTAATGAGTTTCGATCCATAGTAGGGCTCTTAAACTCTTTGTTTTAACCACTTACACCGGTTAACAGTACAGTTAATATTTCCCTCTTGCTCTTCAAAAAATTGGATGTATACTTCACCACAAGTTTTTTTGAGATGTACCAAAGAAATTTTGGAACGCACTCAACAAATTTTGAGACGGAGGCAACTGGCTATGGCATCAAGTTTTCCGGCCCTAAAGGGTGTAATGGGCGACCTTGAATACTACATCACGATGATGAAGCTCGGCGAACTCGTCAAGCAGGTGGGCTACGCCGAAGACTTACAGAAGTGGGATGAAGGCATCCCCTCGGAGTACAAAAAGCAGCGCAAGCTCAACATGAGCCGGGTCACAACGGAAATGGTTCCGTACCTAACGGCGAACCCCGACCACTTCTACGCGGCCATCACAGCGGAGGTGGAGCGCCCCGGCGACCCGACGAGCAAGATCACCTTTGAGCCGACTGACGGCAGCGGTGAGGTCGGAGTAGTTAAGTTCGACGGCTCCGAGAATATTATGGCGCTCGACGGCCAGCACCGCCTGAAGTCTATTGAGCTGGCGCTCAAAGACCATCCTGACTTAGCGCGTGAGTCAGTCGCCGTGATTCTCGTGCCGGGAAAGGGATTCAGGCGGTCGCAGCAGCTCTTTAGCGACCTGAACCGCTACGCGAAGCAGCCGAGCAAGACACTGAATCTCTTGTTCGAGCATAGGGAGTTCTTCGCCGGCGTCGCTAAGGAGGTGGCAGAGAATGCGGCCACGTTCAAGGATCGAGTCAACCTCGAAACTAACAGCCTCGGGCGCAAGACCCGCCACCACATCACGCTTGCCGTCCTCTACGAGTGCGTCGTCTCGCTTCTGGACGGCCACTACAGCGACAGAGAATCAGACCCGAAGAAGATGGAGGAGGCGGTCAAGCGCATCATCCACATCTACGACGACGTGATCGTGCCGGTGTTGCCGGAGTTTAAGGATATGCTCGCAGGCCGCTTTATGCCCTATGACCTCCGCTGCAAGTACATCTACCCGCACTCTGTCGGAGAGCAGGCCATCGCAAAGGCCGTGCGCGCGTGCCAAGATCAGTTTGGCGCGAAGTGGGAGGATGTTGTGAAGCAGGCGTTTCCGAAGATCGACTGGCGGCTCGTCAATTCTGAGTGGGAAGGCTCAGCAGTTCAAGGCGGCAGCATTTACACCCGCCGGCAGAACGTGGAGCACACGGCTACCTTCCTCAAGCTCAAGCTCGGCGTGCCGATCCCACAGGGTGAGACTGACTCTCTTAAGGCGGCAATCGAGGCGACCGATCCTAAGCGCCGCCTACCTGAGCCGGTCATCAAGCGGCGGGTTTCGTAGGGCTGGCAGCAATCGGGCGCAGGACATGCGCCTGCGCCCGATTGCCTATGGGGAGGCAATATGGACACCTTCGGGTCTGTTCTACAAAGGCTCCGGGCCGTCTACTTCATCAAGCAGCAGTGTCTAGCAACGTGCGTCGGCTGCACCGAAGCGGCAGTGTCCTTCTGGGAAGGCAATAAACGCCTGCCCTCCTCCCAGCTTTTCACACGACTGTTCAAACGCATTAAGGAAGCAGGTGCGTCATCAGGGGAACTCAATGAGCTTGTTAAAGCGTACCGCACAGCAGTGATAGAGCGTAGCGAGAGAGGCTTATCACATATATTTTAACAAAAGAAGCTAAGACGGCAGTTGATGGGTGTGGCTCTGGAGTGAGGAACGGAGGGCTACCTATTTCACCCGTGGTGCATAAATGAGATAGCTTCTCATCTGTGCGACGAATTATAATAAAGGCAGATTATGGCGGGGAGAAAGGAGGGGAGTATGGCGAGAAGAAAGGCTCGTTTGGTCGCGCGTAGCGCGGTCAACGGCAGATTCGTTCGGTTGTCGTATGCCCGGAGACATCCGCGAACCACCATCGTTCAACGAATCAAGAGATAAACCGGGGCGTCTCTTGAGTTGCGAACAGAGGAGGATGTTGCTATGTCAGAGAAACACACAGGTAAGGAAGCAGCCAGCGATTCGTCCGATGTCCTTCGAGACGGGCGGACGGGTGGCGACAGCAAGACTTCCGCCGGCAGTGCTCTTTCTCAGGCTGATAAAGACTCTCACAAAACTACGGGTGACAGCGCTGCGAGCGCGGCATCAGACGTTCTGAGAGATGACAGCACGGGGGATAAGAGCAAAACCGCCGCCGGGAGCGCACTGTCTCAAAAAGAGGATGGCGGTAAATCGTAGCACTCAGCTACCTCATTAACGACATCGAGAGTAGCTGGAGGAGATGAGGCGGCCACGCGCTTTATTAACGCGTGGCCGCCTCATTCTTGTGGTGGTTTCATTTCCGAACTACCTTATGCCTTGCCCAGCCCCATCTAAGTTTAGCCCATTACATGTGCGTTCATTGAGATGCGTCGTCACGGTACTCTCGAATACTTAAAGCATGAGCTACTTAGTAGAAAATGTAGAATGCGAGCGTTCTTTCCTGCGGCGCTTATGGGGCCTCTGGCACCATCTAGACCCTATCCTTACAGCTCTAGGCTTTAATCCTCATTGCTGTTGGGCGTTAATTGAAATAGATATGGGAGACCTCGGGGCATCTCTTAAAGGCGATGTGGATGTCCTAGTTGGTCGCACGACATTCAATGATCCGAAGCAATTCGAGACGGCATTGAATGGAATTATAGAGCAGATGAAAACTGCCCACCCTAATGCCCTCATCCAATTTATGAATCCTTATACGGTAGCGGCTGATTCTGTCGCCTGGAGCGGCGGCCTCTGCTGGCCGCCGCCTACCGATTACCTCGCCGGCATCGAAGTCAAGTGCTCCCGTCTAAGCTTGGACGTTGACCCGTACAGAGGCGTTCTGGATGAAAGGGCTATGAGGTCTACTAAGTCATCTTGGCAGAAAGTTGATAGGATTAGATTAGAGATAGATAAGCTGCTCGCACTCGGGCTAAATAAGGTCGCCTTACTCGACCTTATTGCAAACCCGCCAGCCGATGGAATCAATATGGATGCCTGGGCTAATGCTTCTATGATTGCTGACAAGACAGAGAAGGCGATGGAGCGGGTGATTAATGGTAGGTTGCCCCCTAATTCACTAGCCGGTCATTGGGTCTATTCTATGGGAGCTGTTGCTGGAGGCGATGAAACCATAAGAGGGTCGGGCGTTCCTAATCAATATCGAGTCCCGCAAGATAATAAAGTTGTCATTGGTTCTGAGATAGAGAATCGGCGTCAGAAAGTGGAACAAACTATTACCTCCATCTTTAGCAAGATGCCTAATCCTCATTCTTTGCCGGCACTCTACATTAACTGTCGCACTTGTCGCACAATCCACGTTTGCGCGATGAACGTCTCGTGTAGTCAATGATTCGAGTAAGAGTAAATCATAATCCGCGGTCACATTAACGGTAATCCAAATGCATCAGTTTTCTTTCTTACCTTACTTTCCGTCAACCGACTTCGATATGAGGGTCGGGCGGCTTCACCTATTGAGCTTTTGGAAATACAAAGATGCTTATATTCCCGATCAAACTTTACGGGAAAAACTGGAGAGAATCTGTCAGTTGTATGTTGATACAAAGCTTGAAACGCTGGACGAACTAACGATAGCAGTAATTGATGGGAACTACTCATTAACGCCACCAACCGACGAGCAGCGTAGAGATATTCAGAGATATGCTGATGCTCTCAACTTTTGCAGCGTAATATTGAATGAGACCAATAGGGCCTATACCAGCGATAATTTTCTGCTGCTACATCAAAACTTCACTCTTACCGAAGACGCAATAGTATATACAACCGGTTCCTATGTGCGGCTGCAAAATTGGCAGCCGTTTGAGACTGCCAAGCTCATTAAGCCAAGCTATATTCAGGACAGTATATTCAGATATAGATTTGACGAGACTTTGTTGCAGGCGTTTGCTTCGACTATTGATGCTCACAACAATGACGACGATTATCTGTTCATGGTGCTTGAGTGGTTCCGTTACGCCTATATGAATGTAGAAGGGTTTAGTTACCCGAATAGAGTTGTTCTTCTTGCGACTGCATACGAAGTATTTTTTCAACTGCCTGACTTTGGGAAGACCGATGCTTTTGCCACAAGACTGGAAGCTCTATTAAAAGTAGATCAGATGAATGTTCACGACAAGCAGCATAGAATTATCCAAACGGGCCTGCCGATAATTCGCAAGGCTAATGCTTTAGGGAAGGTGAAGGAGAATACGATTTACGGTTGGTGGGCGAGAGCGTTTTACGATCTTCGATCAAAGATTGTACATGGTAGTGAAGTTGTTAAAGGCGATCTGCTTAATCACAATGATGTAGAGCATTTCCAAATAGGCGTCAAAATGCTCCAATTTTGCTTTTACAGATTACTTGAAGATAAAGGTCATCTAATCTACAGGCAGTCATCACCAGAGGTACAAGCCGCATTTCCGAATGTTAATTTCGATAAACTTTTTAAAGAGAATGATCTTCGCGACATTGAAGAATTGATAAAGTAAAGACCGACCCCACACGAATGCCATCAAGTCACTAAATCATAATGCGCTCAATCTCGTCCAAACTGATCGCGTCGCTCGTCCGGTCGTAGAGCTTCGTCGTCCTCGGCGACTCGTGCGCCGCGATCTGCTGCGCGTGCTCGATAGTCCCGCCATTCTCCAGATAGGCCGTGATGCCCGTGGCCCTGAAGGTGTGGCAGGTGATCCCCGCCGGCAGTCCTATCTTCCCAGCTCGCCGCTTAACCATCTTGTGGGCCTCGAAGCGGTCGAGGGCGCGCCTCGTCAGTTCCCTCGTCCTGCCCCGCGAGGTGCGGAATAGTGGCTTGTTTTTCTCCCCGCCGATGCCGGCGGCCTCGATATAGGCGTCGAGGTACTCCTCGGCCGTGTGATGCACCGGCACCTCATGGAACTTCCCACCCTTCTCGTGCAGCCTGATCCAGTACCGCTTCCCGTTCTGGTAATAGTCACCGACCCGCATCTTCACGACGGCGCTCACCCTGGCGAAGCTGTAGACCATCAACCCAATCAGCGCCCGGTCACGGAGTCCGACGACGTGGGCCGTCTCGATGCTGTCGAGCAGCCTGCGCGCATCGGCCGCGGCGAGCACCGGCGTCTTACCTTTCTTGATGCTGTAGCGGGGGCCTCTGACGGAGGAGGCGGGGTTGGAGGAGACCACCTGGCCGATCACCAGCCAGTCGAACAGCATTCGGATGGCCGCCAAGTGTTGCTTGACTGTCTGCGGCGCTCTCTCGCGTGTGAGCTGCTCGACATAGGCGGCGATGACCATCGGCTGGATGTCGCCGAGTACCTGCCGGCGCTCATCACACCAGGCGAGGAACTGGCCGATGGCCTTCGCATAAGCCAATCGTGTGTTCGGATTCCTGATGTTGACGGTGAAGAACTCCAAGAAGCGCGTGCTTGCGCGTCGCCCCTCTCGGGAGATGAGTGCAGGAAGGAATACAGCATCAGTCGCGCGCCCGCCTGCGACTATGATCTGTTGCTCTGACATACTCTTTTGATTCCTGCGAGCCTCAAGTCACGGATACAGCTCGTTGATCAGCTCCGCACAAAAGCCCAGGGTGTTCACCCCCTGCCCGTGCATCGTTGAACTTCCGTGCGCGAGATCATTTCGGAGCTTGGTGACAACTTTGGACAGGGGAACTGGCGGTGCCAAGTTCGATGCCAATTCACGGCCGGGGAAGACTCTATCCAGAAGGTCGTAGAAGCTATCCCTCTTCTTGGCATTAGTTTTTATCCTGACCGCCATCTCCAGCGAGGCGAGGGCCTGCATTGCCGCGACCACACTAAACGAGTAGACGAACCAGGAGTAGACGGCTAGGTTTCTGGCAATCTCGAAGTGACTGCGCACCTCGTCCGGGACGTTGGCGCCTAGCTCGATCTCTTCAACCAGAGTGTAGATAGACTCAACCGTCGTAGGTGTCACAGCACCGGTGGATTGGTCAATGTCAACGCGGTTCAGCCACCGCTCGTCGGGATGGCAGATGTCCTCCAGCCGCTTCAATCGCTCCATGTACCCTCCTGACGGTCTAATTCGGCCTCCGTAATGGCTCTAGGAGCGAAGATTCGAGGCTGGACCTGCCCCTGCTATCTCCTTTTCTAAAATCGGCGGGATTATGACACATAAAGGACGTTATGTGTCATAAACCTCCGCACATAAATGTGAAGCCGCCCCGGGGAGCCCCGGGGCGGCTTCAGCGGCTTCTGTGTTAGTTGGCGGCGTCAGCTATTCGCTTTCCCCGCCGCCCGCCGTGCACTCGGCTTGGCCCTCGGGCGGCCTGTTACAGGAAAAGGAGAAGCTCTGATTAGCGTCGTTGCACGTGAAGGATGCGACGCCACATGAGCAGGTGTTCGAGGCCATCGCGAGCGCGTTCTGGCAGTACGTCGGCGACTGCCTTAGGGCCCCACCGTAGCGCGCTTTCATAAAGACGGGAGCCGCGGCGGCCGCGACCCCCGCGGAAGACTTGACCAAGTTGACCAACTCCGAGTTCTCGACCGCGAAGGTGCCGGATGGCCCGGAGGCTTTCCGGACGGCGACCACCAGCCGGCCTTCCGGCGACAGATTATTCTCCAGGATGGCCGAGAGCGCGGCGGTCGCGTTTTTAGCCAGGTCGACGTTGACGGTCCACCCCTCGCCGCCCGTGATCGCGCCGTGCGCGTCGATGGCGAAGGCGACCACCTCAAGAGAGGTCAGCCGCCCGCCCCCGCGGTTGGCGACTGAGTAGGAGAGCACCGCGCCGTTGTCCGCGCGCGTCGCCGCGGCCGAAGTGATGCCGGCGGGCGTTCTGTCCGAGGCTAGTGCCTTCACCGCGACCCGCTTCTGGGTCTTATCGGAGTTACCGGCCAAGCCGGCGTTGACCACGCCGGAGCCGGCCGCCAGAGCACACACGAAGACCGCGACCGCACCTATCCACAATGTTCGTTTCATGATTTAACTTACTCCTCCAAGCGATGTGAGAGTTGCCGGGGTACAGTCCCCCGTCGCGGGCCATGTCGGACACGACGCCGCCGTTTCTGTTAAGCAGAGGGGCAATAGCCGAATTGATGATCGGCGGCTCTCTGCCGCCAACCCGACACCTGCTCACGGGCGGGTTCAGGTACGGCGAGAATGCTTCCGTCAGGTGAAGATCGGCTACGGGGCGAAAGATAGCGGAGTCGGGGGCGGGCGTCTGCCACGAAGCCGACTGTGTCAGCTTCCTCACATAGCGGCGGGCGGGTCGGGAAGTAAGCTGAGGGCGTCTAGGCGGCGATGATTTGGCTGATCTCCTTCAGCACCGCGCGGTAGCATTCGCAGGCCGCGGCCTCCAGCGCCCGCCGGTCGAGGATCGTGATTCTGCCGCGCCGGTAGCGGATCAGGCCCGCATCCTGAAGTTTGCAGGCGGCTATCGAAACGACCGTGCGCGGGGTGCCGAGCATGTGGGAGAGAAACTCCTGCGTGTACTGAAAGCTATCCGAGTTGACCCGGTCGCGCGTCACCAGCAGCCAGCGGCCGAGCCGCGCCTCGACCGTGTGAAAGCGCCCGCAGACGGCCGACTGGGAGACGTGCGCGAGCAGCGCGTGCGCGTACCTGAGCAGGAGGTCTTGGAGACGCCCGCCTTGGCCGCACTCCCTAGCGAGCGCCTCCGCCCTGATTCGCACGGCGTCGCCCGGTATCTGCACCATCGTCCGGTAAGGCGTGACGCCGGCCCTGAGGATTATCGGGACGCCCACCACCCCCTCGTTGCCCACCATCGCCACCTCAATAGTCTCGCCGTTCTCCGTCATGGAGAGCAGCGAGATGACTCCGCCAAAGGGGAAGTAGGCGTGGCGTAAGTGGTCGCCCACCTCAGAGATGACTTTGCCTTGGGGGAGGTAGACCCGCTCGAAATGCGGGACGAGGCGCTCGTACTCGCCACGAGGGAGCGCGGTGAGGAGCCGATTCTCCGGCGGGGTGTGGAGAGGCACTGGCGTGGGCATGAGGAGGGCCCCTTCGGATCAGTCACATCGGAACGGCGGACGTAAGGAGAAGGCTTGGCGGCGCCTTGTCACGAAGCGGAAATGTTAGGCGCATACCAAGAGCGGTCTACAAAGCGCATAGACCTGAACCTCATCGGCACGGCCGGACGTAAGGCCGGCAAGGGTGCGAGGATGCAAGGCAAGATAGCCCGCGGAGGGTAGAGTGTCAATGGTGAGTTTACCTAACCGCTTATCATCGGCCTTGTAGAGACCCATGCGGTCACTGACTGTTGCTTTTACAGAGGCGGAAGATTACTGCCTCATCCCGACCCGCAACAGACATGCAAGCGATCAGGTGAAAGCGCTTGGCCTCGGAAGTGCCGGATGGGGCAGATTTACGTAGAATTACAGGGGATTTTGGCATGGATTTTAAGGTTAGTGACACATAAATACTTCCTTATGTGTCATAAAGGCTTGTTGGAGATAGCCAGAGATCTCTGGTTGTTTCCAGATGAGCTTCCTACGCAGACTATAGTTGGCAGAGGGTGAGAAAGAAGTTGTAGCGAGAACAGCCGGGCAGACGGTCTGCGGGGAATTCAGAAGATGTGGGATGTGGACAGCCGCGGCTTCGCTAACGGCCTAGGCCGAGACCGGTTTCAGGGCTTCGAATTGTCTCTTGCAGAGTCAGCCTGATTATTGACGAGGACATGACCAAGCACGCGCTTTTCGGCCTCAATGGCACGCTTGAAAATGTCCGTCTCCTCTAGTCTGCCTTCAGGTAAAGTCGTGGTGAAGTCAAACCTCTTGTATGTGTCACCGGGGTTACTACTCGACGCCGGCAGCGGGGTGATTTTGACGTTCATCATTCACTTCCTCCTGAGAACAGACACACCCTTATCCCTAAATCTCAAGGATGTTACCGTATATATCGCTCAAGCGTTTTACTATGTAGACGGCGGTGATGTCAATGAAGGTCTTGCTGATCTTCTCTAGGGTATTGTCCTTCGTCGGCATTAGACGGGAGATGTTGTTCCGCGACCCAATGGAGAGCACGCCGACTAGAATATCGGGGTACTTCGGGTGTCGCAGGGGCACCGAGTAAATGATTGAGTGGTCGTTGCTATTGCCGAACGAGAGGTAGATGAAGTCTTCCTTGACTAGCCGCTTCTTCCCCGTCCGTCGTAGATAAGTCCGAGCGCCGTTCAGTTTGTATGCTCGGCCTGCAACGCCCTCGCCCACGGGGAACTTAAAGCCCCTAATCCCCGCGCGGTTCAGGTTATCGGCGATAATCTCTAAGAGGTGTTGTACCTCGCCCGCCTCCCGTGAAAGAATCGCAATCGAGATATCAATCGGCTCGTTCTTTAGCTCCCCTTTCAGCTTCTCCTGTTCCGCCACGTCGAGGTGTCCCCCGATCACGGCGACGAGGTCGGAGCAGACCACCTCCGTCAGCACCTTCATGAAATCGTTGAGTCCTTCCGGCGCGTTGTGCATCTGCTCGACCAGCTTCTCGACCCGATTCCTATGTAACTCCACGTCGGCGTCGGAGTCCGGGGAGGCCGGCGGTTGCGGGAGGAACCAGCCGACGACGTAGCGGAAGCCGTAAAGTGGCTTCTGGATGATGAGCGTGATTGTGTTTGACCTGTCGTTGTAGCTGAGCACGCCGGCGTGGTGCCTTTCGAGCCACGTCTCCGACTCGGCGGAGAAGTCCTCGCCGTTCAGAGACGAGTAGATGCGAAGGCTCGGCTCCCCCACCGGATGGAAGCATGCGGGGAAGTGGATGACCTGCCTGAAAACTTTGATGGGCCTTACGCAGGTGAACCATTCCTCCTCCTGTTTCAGGCCGGGGTTGAGTGAATATTTACGCTCATACTCATCGGTGTTCATGGCCCACGAGTTGAGCGTTAGGCACTTAATCCAAGCAGAGTGAGAAGTCCGCAGATCGGTGTGGTCCGGCAGATCCCAGGAGCCGTGGATGTGATGATCCCCGACCTCCTTTGCCTTCGGCTTCAGTGCAGGGGACGAACTGCCAGAGTCGATCTCCGGCACGAGCCTTCCGGATTCGGTGTAAAAGTCGAAGGCGTCTGCCTCCGTCTTGTTATTCCTGAAATTCTGCGGATTGGTGACGCGCACCCCGTTTATCTTCGTCTCGGAGACGCTGTCACCCTCGTCGTCGATCTCGATCTCCCTCACATACTCGTCAATCTCGTAACCCTGTCGCTCGCACTGGAAAGTATGTCGCTCGCGGATGTAATCGTCCCAGGACGGGAGCATGACGGTATCCCTGTCGAGGAACTCCTCGCCGGGCAGCGCCTCGACGGGCGTAACTTCGGCCTGGCGGCGCCGCCGTATGGTGATGACGTTGCACGTATTCTTGCCGTCCCCTTTCTTCAGCGTGGTGCCACAGGAAACGACGAACAGTTTCCTCGTTGCCCCGTAGGAGGTGCCCATGTTCAGCGAGGAGATGACCGACTCATGCTTGTGCCCGTGGAGCACGAGATCAACCTTGCATTGCGCCAGCAGTCGCAGTAGTTCTCCGGCATTCTTCAGGATTAGAAATTTCTCCAACTCCTCCGAGAAAGGGATCGGCAGCGGGTGGTGGTGCAGGATGGCGATCTTGTACGCCGACTCGAACTTCTCCTTGTCGGCGCTGCGCAGTGCGTGCGCCTTCTTCTCGAACCACTTTAGCTGGCTACGGCTAATCGCGCCCTTCGCCCACCTAGCGACATACGGGTTCGAGTTGAAGCAGAAAACGTAGACGGTCAGGTCGCCGGCGGTAATCTCGATGAAACGCCGGTTGTACTCGCGGAAGATGTGCCGGAACGTCGTCCGCGGGAGAGGTGAGAGGCCCAAGTTCCAGTTGCCGAGGACTGCGTAATCATGGTTCCCAGGCACGACCGCGAGGTAAGGCCGGTTCGGCTCACCGTTGCGGCAGTATTCAACGAGTTCATCTAGCTTGCGCTTGAGTCGCCGCTGCTGCAACGGGTTGGGGTTGTCGGTCAGATCACCCGTCACGAGGATTAGCAGTGGATTCTTCCGCCTAAGATAATCCTTCAAGTTTTGCAGCGTATCTTCCCTCCAGTGTGGGAAGTGAAGATCTGAGATATGGGCGATTACAACTTCTGGCTTCATGACCTTCTCTTGGTGGGCTTAGGGCTAGAATGAGAGTTTGAGACGTGGCGCTAACGGATAAGGCAGCGCAGTTGTCTTCACGTGTCAAACGGTGCCAAGCGTTAGATGAGAAAGCACCCAGATGAAAGCGTCAACTCATCAGCACGAACCATGTGCAAAACATACGAAGAGAGGTGAAGGCTAACCCCAACGCTCCCACCTGTCAACAAAATTGTTGCCGCACTCTTCGGGCAAAGAATCAGCAAAATCATTGCTGCAAGCAGCACTTGCGGCAATGATCGGCTTGTTATGGCGAGCCTTGGCATTGATGCTACGCGTGATGCTCTTTGTGACACATAAACACTTCCTTATGTGTCATTAAATCTAAAATCGAATTCTGCTTTGGATATTATTCAGGACGTCTCTTGGCTTTCCCCAGCTTTCGGGTTTATGTGAGGCGAAGTAGTTAGGTCAGTCCTATCAAATTTAAATGAAGGCTGTGCGTCATTCCGCTGCTCCGCGGCGATTCGACGCGCACGTTTCAATTAGTTGCGGTAGTTGCCCAGATAGGCTACTGGCGCATGGAGCTTGGAATGCGCAGTTTCCCTCTCTGCGAGCCAGCCATCCTGAGTGGCCAAAGCAAAGACCCTCCCCTTATGTCGCATGACTAGTCCCAGAGAGTGCCAGTCGCTCACTAATTCAGCTATGCACTTCTCGGGGCCGGGGGCCTCGAAAATATCCATGTGCGCCGCGAAGAAATCAGCCTCCAGAGTGGTCTCAGGTCTGGCAGGATCGAGGAATTCGTAAAGCAGCTTCTCTTTTTGAGAGAGATGATACGTCCTTTCCGGAAGCACGCGGGAGTCGAGAATCTCGGCATCGCCGCCCTCTAGTTCGTGAACCTCCAAGCGGGCCCCCCGTGAATGTGCCGCCCGCCACTGGTCGATAGCCTCCTGAATAGGACGCGTGTAAGCGGCTGACTCCTCTGCGCTAGGCACACAATAGTCGTGCAGGTAAACGAGATCATCGAGCAACGCCTGCTGAATTGGAAAGATATGTCGGTAGAGGTGGTGAGCGCCGAGCCGGACAATGCCGTATCGCTCAGGGCTCTCGAAGAACGGGCTGAACCGGTGAAGTTGAAACGGCGACGCTCCGGAGGGAGGTGTAAGGTGAAACAGGGCGGGTATGAGGGTAGCCATTGATTGATACGCCTCGGTAGGCTCACCGGGGGTGCCCGTAATCACGTTCCACGTTACGCGAATACCGAGTTCCTTTGCCCACTTCAAGAGTTGGACGTTCTGTAGGGCTGTTACGCCCTTGTCCATCAGGCTCAAGACCTCGTCATCTAGGCTCTCGATGCCCGGCTGAATCCACCGCACCCCCGCCGCCGCAAGCACCTCCATGTCCGACCGCTTTAAGTTCGCCTTTACCTCGTAGAAGAACGACCACTCGTGTCCACGCCGCACGACCTCAGGTAAGAAAGTCTGAGGGAAGTTACGCGGCATGATGAGATCGACCGCGAACAGGCTCTTGATCTGGTGGCGCTCAACCAATCTCTCCAGCCGGGTGAGGACTTCATCCCAACGCCAGTTCCGAAACTGCATGATCTCGTGTAAGCCGCAGAACGTGCATTGATGCTTTTCTCCCCACCAGCAGCCACGGCTGCTCTCAAACGGTAGCCACACTTCAATGCGGTCACGCAGACCCAATGAATCTAAGCGGGTGAAATATTCGTCGAAGGTAATCGAGATATCTTCCCTGTCGGTGACGACCGGGCCGCCGGCGTGGCCCCGCACCTCGCCGTCATCGCCGCGCCATAAGACCCCTTGCATTCCGTCGAGCTCAAGTCCCTCGCGTAATCTCCGCACTAGTTCCGGCAGGACTGCCTCGCCTTCTACGCCCACGATGACATCGACGTAAGGGCACGCCCGCAGCAGCGCCGCCCCCATCGGCCCCGCGCATGCGGCCCCCCCGAAGATAATGAGGAGTCCGGGGAGCCGCCGCTTCAGCAGGCGGGCCAGCGCCATGGACGACGCCGTCTGGGAGATCGTGAGAGAAAAGCCCACAACATCGTGGCCGTCCCACTCGGGGCGCGTCGCCAACTCGTCTAGGAACTGGTCGGTTACGGGTACGAGGGCGTCTAAAGTCTGCTCCTCTAGTTCCGGCTCCGGCAGGCCGAACGGCGGACGTTCTAAACGAAAGCTGCGCAGATCATTGCCCGTCTCATGCTTGTAATAATGCTGTGCGAAGAGCCACTCTTCGACGAAGCCACCGGCGTTACTCAGGATGTTGTACAGCCTTATGCCTATCAGTGCTGCATAATCGAGAAAGAATTCGTACGATGTACATTCGATGTGGTGCCGGCGCAAGACCGCAGCCAAGGTTGCGAGCTGAATGGAGGGAAGCCCCGGTGCCATCCAGGGCATGCTCACGAGGGCCACTGTCGGTCGTTTGTTTAGAGCCATTGGCTAACTCCCGCCGTTGGTCAACGGGCTTGTGCCCTCGGAAACATCCAAGTAGTCTCTGGCCTCCCGATGGGAGAGGTAAAGCCTCGCCGGGTCGAGATCGTTCTCGGCGCATGACTGCTGAATCGCCGACCGAAGGGCATCGGCGGTAACCGGGGCACCTTCGCTCACCGCCCGCTTAATCGCCTCCGCTATGAGTCTGGTGCGGTGCTGTCCGAAACTCACGGCATGGGCGGGGCTCGGTTTTGGATCGTCTGCGACTCCGAGGCCGTCGCGTACGCGAAGCGTGAAACTTGGCACCGTAGGCTCGAAAGCGTGTGGGAGGGCGGCGTAAGTCGCCAGAACGTGGGGTAGTATCGAATTGAAGTCAGATCGGTGCACGTAAAGCACGGCGGAGTCGCGCCTGCGGAAGCGGTCCGGGTCGACAAGAATCTTGTACGTGTATTGGAGTCCAGTGCGCAGTAGGTGTCCCAAAAGTAATGCCGTAAATTCGACAGCGCCCCACGCGCGAAGATTGAAGTAGACACGAGACAACTCGGCCCCTTCCGGCGGCCCGGCGTCCGAATGTGCCACGTAGAAGCCTGGTGAAGCGCCGACGGAATCCTTGGGGAAACGTATCGCCACCGACTGGCCGACCTCGGCTTCGCGCTCTTCCCGCCGCAGGTGCAATTGCGCTTGAGCCTGAAGCGTTAGTCCTTGCTTCCTGACCGTCAACCCCCCTTCGCCGTCGAGCGCCAAGACCTGCCAGCCGTGGCTGAAATAGCCGCGCCCGGGGTTTGCCTCCGCGAGAGACTGTATGAACTCGACATCGGAGAGGCGGTGGCCGAGCAGCGAGAGGTAGTCGAGTGCATCCGGCTTGCATAGGTCCGGGTCAAATGAGTAATAGTGAGCATAAAGGTAGGCGGCAATCAGCGGGACGGCGGTATCAGCATCCATCCGCGCATCTTGCAGGAGCGGCACATCGTCTTGACTCTCTGGAGCGACGGTGAGAGTCTCGCCATCACAAGTGACTGCGGCTGCGATCCGATCAATCAAGGTGAGGCTATCAGACATCACTATTCTTTTCTAACTTCAGAGTTCTACGGCATCCCCGGCCGGTTGTCTAATGTGTTCCCGTCTACAATCAACTGTGAGGCTAGGTACAGGGCACTGATGTCAACCGCGGAGAGCGACTGGCGGAGTGGCAGCATCATAGCAACGCGTTGAATTAACCAGTATCCCGCCCATCGAAACGCGCGGGACCCCTCGGCCTGCGCGTCGAAGTCAGGAGACCGAGCACGCACGGACTCGTACGCGCGCCAAAAGGTCTGACTCGCGGTGAGAATTTGCTGAAAGGTAAGCTGCGGAGATTCGCGTACGGCGGGTGCTTCTAACGCCTCAAGCCCTAGATAGCACAAACTCCCGATGTAGCTCCCACAATCCCATCCCGGCTCGCCGGCCCCTGCGGTCTCCCAGTCGATGATGAGTGGTTTGGCCGCCGGGTCGCCCGAAGTCGGGACCAGAATGTTATCAACTTTCACGTCGCCGTGAATTAAGGTGCCGCTGCGCCACCCGCCACGCAGTTCTCTGAGTTTGGAGTTGAGGTGGGGGGCGGCCTGAAGAAGCCTCACCAACTCGACGTAAGCGCCCGGGGCGTGTCCGATTATTTCGGGCGTTAAATTGCCAAACGTTTGGGTGGGGTTTTCGACCGCGGAAAAATCGTTAAGGCGGTGAGGCTCAATACTGCTGTGGAGCAAGGCGAGTGCCTGCCCGATCTGCTCGCTGGCGGCGATAACGGTCGGCCCGTCGCGGTTTTCATGGAACGCGCTTCGCAGGTCCTGATGATTCGTTAAACCCTCGTAGACTAGAAGGTCGCCCCCCGACCCCTCGACGAGCAGACGCGGCAGGTATGCGCCCAGCTCTTCAGAAATCTCCCCGTCCGCCACGGAGCGGTGGAACAAAGTCTCGGCTTTCAGACTCAACTCGCCCGAGACCAGTCGAGAACCACGCCTCTTGAGAAACCAGCTTTGTCCCTGCCCATCGGTGACGAGCGCCGTGTCGTGCCGCTGGCGTCTGAGCCAGAGCACTTGAGCGCCGCCACCCCGAACGAGTCCGTTGTCTTCAAGGAACGAGGTCACCTCAGCGCGCATTTCTTCAGGCCAGGGCGGCATTACAGGTGATGACGGGGTGGCTGGCTATGGTGGTCGTGATGGTCGTGATGGTGATTGTCGGCGTAATGGCCGCCTGCCCTCCTTGGCCGACTCCGATATCTCCTCTGGCAAGGCGAACGTCCAACTCACGCAAAAACTCGGCCGGGGAACCGTGCTTGGGCTTGATTGGCCGTGCTGCGGCTGCGTCCGCTGCTAGCACGGCGGGGATGAGAAGAACCTGAAGGTCTTTCAGTTCTCGCTCGTTAAGCCCGGCGGTGAAGCTGACAAGCTTGTTGAGGAGCGTCGAATCGGATAGCTTGCTCGCCGCCATGGCGAGCCTGACCGGGTCCGGACATTCCCCGTGCGTCTCCGGGGCAGTCGCTCTACCCGTCCACGCCTTAGCAATTTCTTCAAATGCCTCGCCGAGACGCTGAGCGCTCTCTTGCGCCCCACCTGAACGACCACCGCCTGTTTCGCTGCTCATGCAGGGTCTCCTTTGTCAATATGCGCCCCTTGGCGCGTGCAATCAGGGACGCTTTACTATCATATGTCAGCGTTGAAAGCAACGTTTATTGCAGAGCGGGTGTGGGTCTAGTGAGATGATAGATGGGCCGAAGGACTCTGGGAAATTCTTTGAAGTTTGCGTTAGAGAGTTCCTTTGTAAACTCAGCGCGTAGAGGAAGGGCCGGCTTGCGATGCTTGCCATATTTAGCGGGGATGTTCACCAACGTCCATCAAAGGGCGTGAGGTAGTGACTTGAACATAATGCGGTGTGATTAGTGACACATAAACACTTCCTTATGTGTCACAAAAAGCGAAGGGCGAAGATGATCTCGCCCTTCGCTCACAGGTGAATTTTCGGATTGGACTTTACAGTTGAGAACCTCCGCGGCCGGAGTTGGTAGCCTCAGCGGAGTCGGGCGCGCAGGTTCGCTACCTGGGTGTCGAGCAGGACCTACTAACGCTCCCTACGATTACCTCGGTTTGAGGCTTTGAGCTGTCATTAGTTGCAGGGCCTCAGAGGAAGAGCTGCTCGTGGATACGGGGGCTTCTTTTTTGTCTACTGTGGAAGTACAACGGGTGCTGGGCAGCGAAGCTACTAGTTGGATGTGTCTCGTCTGAACAGCCGCTCGTACTCCCCCTTCGTCCGCGCGTAGCAATTGCGATAACGTTTGTGTCGTCTTCAGTGAGATTTGATTTGGACGCGCAATGATTTGCTAACTAATTCTACAACGTCCTTAACCGTTTTGATGTTCTTGAGCGCGTCATCCTCTAAATGTAGCTCCACCAAATCTGTGTCTAACTCTTCTTCGAGGGCCATCTGAAGTTCGACACGATCCAAAGAGTCGAATCTTAAGTCAGCGCTCAGATCGTTATCCATTCTGATTTCAGAGACTTCACGACCGGCCTCATCTGCGATGGATTGAAGAACCCTTTCTTGAAACTCCCGTTGGGCGCCTCTAATTGCCTCCGCGTCCCTTTCCAGCTTTCTTACCCTTTTTCTGAGAACCCGGCGGCGTTGGGCGTACCTTTCGCGAGTAAACGCTGGGATACCGAAGACTGTTTGATTTTCCGCGATGTCCTGGTCCACCCCCGACTTGCCGAGGATTTCAGCTCCTTTACCAACCTTTACATTTTGCATGATCCCGACCTGGCCTTGAATAACGACGCCATCTTCGATCTCACTATAGCCCGCTATGCCGGTCTGGGCAGCTATCAGTACCCTCCTGCCTACGCGTACATCATGGCCGACGTGTACCTGGTTATCAAACTTCGAGCCCGGGCCTATTAACGTGTCCCCCGAGAAGCCACGATCAACGGTGCAGCCTGCCCCCATCTCCACTTTGGAAGCGACTTCGACCGAGCCATAAGCGCTCCCCCGGCACAGCTCTTCCTCGGACTCCGCGTCCCTATAAAAGTAAAACGGGTGCGCCCCGATATGACATCCGCTTTCGAGGATCACGCTGTCGCCAAGCACACAACGCCGATGGATAGTGGTGTGCGAGCCTATTCGACACCCCGCGCCGATCCTACACTTTTCTTCAATCACCACGTGTGCGGAAAGAATCGTGCCACTGCCGATTGAGACATTATCCCCGACTATGCAGTACGCCCCTATGCTACAGTCCTCGGCTACCTCAGCGCTCGAAGATACGATGGCCGTCGGATGGACCGTTGTTGGCGGCGTAGAATCTAAATGCGAGAACATCGCCGCCGCAATCTTATTAAGGGCTTGATGGGCATTTGCAGTGAGGAGTAACACCTTATCCCGCGGGGCCGAGTTATTAAGTTGTAACGTCTTGGGGATTATTACCACAGAAGCTTTACCGGCCAGAGCCAGTGCTAAATACTTTTCGTTGTCCGCGAAGATAACCTCCCCGGCACCGGCACGGCTAATATTGTTGAAGCCTGTTACGGTAATCGTCGGGTCTCCTACGATTTCGGCATTGATTAATTCTGCAATGTCGCTTATCCGCTGCGGGCTCTCAAATTTCATAGATTCCTTATCTCCGGCCACGAGGAATGCATTACAGATTCAGACCTATCCACTGAATAACTTTTCAAGTGACCTTAGCCATTGAGGCGCGGTCGCTATGGCTGCGCTAGAAGCAGCCCCAATTAAGAAAGCAGTTGCCCACTGAACCCAAGACCTCGGCCGTAAAATAATTACCATGTGAACGTACTTGACTGACTTGGGGTCGCCGCTAAAGTGATAATCTACGCGGAAATGAGTTCTATCCTCTATAACGGTCATATCGGACGGATGCCAGAGCAGAACTGGTCGTAAAAAGATGCGCTGCCACCATTTTGCGTTTGAAAGTTTAGCTATGATGTACTGTACGTTGTATTCAATAGTGGCGAAGTTGTAGCGGTACGTGACGGAACCGAAGCGGTTGTTGAGTAAAAAGAGCGGTTCCGAGTCGCCGGTCAATGTCGTCGTCGCCCCAGACATCTCATACTCGAAGGTGAGGCTCCGTTCGGTTCCCGGCTCTATCGTGAATGGAGTGCCTTCGGGAACCTCAATAGCCACCGCGACTTGGTGGTGATCGTCACCTCTGATGATTTTAAAAGGATACTTTCTGTCGGGGGCGTGAGAGTCGAATATTCTTATCTGCGTCGCGTTATGATTAATAGCCTGTTTGAACTCACCGCTCAGTTTAGCGGGAGCCAAACCGTCATTCTTGAGATTTTTTGTATCCTTAACTTTCGCGGTCCCTCTAGGGTCGATGTGGTATTCCAGGGACACCGAAACAGACACTCGGGGTTTATGCAGCTCTTGTGAGATGGTTTGAGGATCGTCACTCATCCGGATTCCCCTGCAATCTTTATAGGGCGGCTATCTCAGGCACGCACCGTTATCTGAACAGAAGTATTCAATGTATTAATGTGCGATGAATTCTTCGTGCATTAACCCAGCGGGTGTACTGAGTGCGTGAGAAAGCAGGCGCGCGCAGTAAGGCCAACTGGTGACGGGACTATAGCTTACACTCGCAAACACGGACAGTAAAGGGAAAAGAAAAGTCAGCCCTACATTGATATTAATAGGTGGGAAGCGTAGAGAGATGCTATACCATCCGGCGGCTTGCGCGGGAGTCGCATCACATGTCACAGCGCAATCAGCGAACAATGAATCGAGGCGTGTAGGAACGGCTTAGGAATTTGACGACCCAAGGCTCCGGCTGACGGCCGTACAAATACTGGGTCGCCCTGGTCGCCGACCTGCGGTTAACTTCATCAACGACGCGCCGGCCGGCACCGAAGACCCCCTCCGCGACCGCCTTCCTGGAGATCACCAGGACCGTATCGGACGAGACCGGGAATGACACCTCTAGCCGCTCACTCCCGATCCCGCGCTGCTCGTCGAACCAGAGCGGGTTGTCGCTGGTCAAGAAGAAATCGGCCTTGTCGCAGACGAGGAGCCGCCAAGTCATGTCGTGAAGCGCGGGAGGAATCTTCGACTGGCCGGTCAGGATGGGGAGGAGTATGTGGCGCGGGATGCTTTCGGCACTCTTGTACTGATTCATTAGCCCCGTGTACTCGGCCCGTATTCTGGCGATGTTTGCCAGCCTCTTGGTATCTGAGGGGCTGGTGTTCTTCTCGTATGCGTCCAGTTGCTCAAGCACCTTCGACCCCTGCTCGAACTCTCGGATAAATTCAGGCCACATCCCGTCCGCCCACTCGCGCCGGCGCGGGACGCGCTTGAGCATCACGGCCATGTAGGTCGCCAGCGCCATGCGGTCGGCCCCTTCGACCAGCTCGTGCCGGCGCAGGCGCAGGATCGCGGGCTTCGCCGCGTCCTCTACCTTTTCGAGGTGGTTCTCATACGTCTCGTAATCCCAGCCGCTGCCGTCCGGCTTCTCGAAGGCGTAGTAGTCCCACTCGAAGCCGGTGGCGGTGACGGGCCGCTGGCAGGGGTTGTAGACACCCGTCTTGATGTAGCCCGGCTTGTAGGGGAGGCCGCGCTCGTAGACCCAGATGAACGAGCGCCTGCCCTCCTCGGGGCACGTGAAGCCCCGCAGGTAGAAGGCCGGCGTAATGTGGTGTTTGCGCTTAGGGTTATTCACCGCGACGACTGTCATACGGCCTGGCTCCGGGCCGTATGGTAAGGCCACCAGCTCCGCAACTTAAAGGCTGAGTTCTCCCAGAGTAGTTGCCCGGCGTCTGATCGCTCTAATCAATAGGAAGCGGCTCGACGCAGCGCGGGCCGTCGTTCGAGGGGCTGTTGACGAGGGCGCTGACCGCGTAGGCGCTCCTCTCCCCGTGCGGGTATGGCGCAGCGGCGGTATGAGCAGTTAGGGGCGGCGCGACCGGGGAGCAGGTGGGAGACGAAGTTCCCGCGGCGGTCGCGCGTTATACTACACGCTTAAGCAAGGTTCTGTGTATCGCGTCCTGACAGTACCTAAGACTTTGTATCTATGGCCGGTATATAGCCTTAGTTCTTTGCCGATCTATCGGGTTTGGTATTGCAAGAATCTGGTTGCCGGAACCACACCCATGTGTCACTAACATTATCTTATTTCCGTCGTTTGCTTGTAGATGTGCGTTGTCGCTTAACTCCGCTCTGCATCTTCGCTGAGCGAAGCTCCTCAGGTAGATCAACCTCGTCATCAACCAATGCATTCAACCAGACCTGAGCGACCTCCGAATACCGCAACAACACCATAAGGGGTGGCTCTCGCTCCCCCCTCTCGAAGCCACTTATGTAATGCCGGCCATATTTGTCCGCGAGTCCTAATGACCGAAGCATCCCGTCTTGTGACAGGCCAAGCTTAGTACGTATTTCAAGGAGCTTCTCGCCCAGCCTTACGGGCTTCTCACGTGAGGCCCTCCCCATCAGGCTTGACCTCCTGAGGGGAAGGCATCTGCAACAAGCTTGCCTTCAGTCCTATTTAAGCCTATGCTTTCATTGTTTTTTGAATTCGCCGGGGGGGTGTCTTTCTTAGCCTGCCCGACGACGCGCATCACCCGTGCTGTCGCGCCGCGCTTTTCACGTTTTACCGGCCGCCTGAACCGCTATAAACCGAGCGAAAGCCTGACATCATGCAACGCCCGCGCCCCATCGCCGCGCCCCATTATATGCCACAAAGCGTCTGCGCCCTCGCCCTTTGTTTACTACTCGGCGTGGCACCCGCGTGTGCCCGAGCTGGCGGGAAAAACTACTTCCCGCTGGCCGCCGGTGCCCAGTGGGACTATGCTGGCCGCCTCAATTCGCCGCAGGGGCAGTTCGACGTGCCCGCGACGATTCACATCGATGGCGAAACTATCATCCGCGGGAAGCGCTATTTCAAGTACGTGATCGAGTCCGACTTATCCTCCATGACAAAGGCGCCGCGGCGGACTCAGGAGGTGCGCTACTACCGCAAGGCGGAGGACGGAATCTACTTCCTACCGGCCAAAGACATTGACGGCAGCGAGCGGCTGGAGATGCCGTTGCCGGTCCCCGTCGGCGTTAGTTGGCTCAGTGGCGCGAGCGAAGTGCGGGCGGAACGCGCCGGTGCCCTCAAGGTAGGGGAGCGTGAGTACGAGGATTGCCTGAAGCTCACCTATACGGGTACGGGCAGCATGAATCGCGTGCAGTATTACTTGGCACCTGGCATAGGAATGGTCAAGGGCGTGTACTTGGACGTGATCGGCCCGGGCTCTAGCTTGGAACTAACACTCCGAAAATATGAGCTATAAGCCACTTTCCAATCTTCTGGAAAAGATTCGGGGTGGGGACGGTGTGCCGTCGCTTTCTGAGAGCGAATTCGCCCTCCTAGCGTTCGCGCTCGACAGCTTCGGTGAAGCGCTCGGCAGCTTCTTTCTTTCTGGACTCGGTGAAGAGGGGAACACTCCCGGTTGGCTCTTCACGATCACGTTTTCCGACGGGTTGGGGAGGCATTGCAGGCGAGAAGTTCGGGTGCAAGCTGATTACAGGCCAGACCTCGCGCCCTCTGTCCCTAAGCATAAAGAGCCGTTAGTAGCCCTCGCCCTTTTATGGCTCCTTGTTGTTCATCGAAAGCTGTCTTTATCCAGCCTGTCTTATAGCCAGGAGGAAGTGTTGGGGCTGTTGGGCTGGGAGGATACGCAGGAGTCCCGGCTCAAAATAGACGAAGCGATAAGGCGATACTTCACCCTCTTATACGAGTGGGGACTTGGCGAACAGGAGTTGGCTGAAATCAACCTTTCCTTCTTCCAAGGTGAGGCCCGATTCATCTCGGGGTACAGGTGTCAAAGCGTTGAAGAAGATGGCGAGATGCGGCACACGGCTAACGAGGTTAACTTCGATGAGGAGTTCGTTAAAGAATTAATCGGGCGCTCACTGTTCAGCATAGATTGGGATAGTGTCAGCTCCATGGAACGCGTCCCGCACGAGGTGCGGGAAGACGGTAAGGTGCGATGGTGATGCCAACTTCCGACGACTTCCAACCGGCCGGAGAGCGGGAGCGGGAGCCCCCTACGTCCGAACTTTGGGAGGAACTCCCTCCCGATAACCAAAGGCTCGCCGTCCGGCTACTCACCCAGCTAATATACAAGGCTGTCGTGAGCCAAGACGAAGTAACTCTTAACGAAAACCCTGATTAGAATGGCGTGGGTAACATCTGGGTAACCTCACCCGTCAGCTATTCTTTCATTAGCTCCTCAACTGATTTTAGACCGCGATCCTTGAATAACAGGTTGATGCCCTCTATGAAATAGTCATGCATCCGCCGGCGCTTCACCTGCCCGCGCTGTTCCTCGAATAATAGATCACGTAGTTGGTCGAACACCGGCAGAGGTAGGTAAAGCGTCTGCCGCACAATTTCACTCTTCCCCCCGGTGCGCTCGGCGACGTTCGGTTCTTCCCCTCCCTTACCCGCTTTTGTCTTGCTTGATTTCCTGGCGGGCGTGGCCTCTGGACGGTTCGTCGCGCCCGCGGGGGCGATGAGCGCGTCGAGCGAAGTTCGTTTTCTCTTAGTTGCCATTCTTTACCTTCCTAACCTTTTTAGTGAGCCAGTCCCACAAGTCTCGAACTTCCTGAGCGGCCTTGCCGTCCGGGTCATACTCCGTAACCCCCAGCCCGGCGCCCTGTGCGTCTTGGTAGGCGGTCCGTAGCACTATGTTTACCGGGCAGACCATGCCCAGAACGCTCAGCCCGTTCTCCGCCTCGCGGTTACGGAAGGATCGCGGTGGGGTCTGTGTCAGCACGAAGGCCGCCGGCTTGTTCAGTCGCCGCACGGTCTCCACCGTGGTCGGCGTCGCCCTCATATCGGCCGGGGACGGGCGGCAGGGGATGACGCAGAAATCAGAGGAGCGGATGGCCGCGGCCGTGCCCGGCTCGTCCCGCCCCGGCGTGTCTATCAGCACCACGTCGAATCCCTTCTCCCGGGCCGCCTTTATCGCCCTGTCAAGCTCGTTCGGTGAGAGTTTAATCACCTGCGGCGTGTCGGCGTCTCTCTCCTGATACCACGCCTCCGCAGTACCCTGAACGTCCATGTCGAGGATAAGGGCGCGCTTCCCTCTTTCGGATGCGACCACCCCGCAGTTGACGGCCAGTGTGGTCTTGCCGCTTCCGCCTTTTTGAGTGATGAAACAAATTATTGTCATAGCGTTATACCGGTATAACGGTGTGATAGTACACCCGTCGGCCTCCTTTGGCTATCGCTAATTCTGTGCCCCCTAGACTTCAGGATCGGCTGGCTGGGCGTGTTCCGTTTGGTAACGCACATGTGTTGCGTTTGATAACACCTTTACTTGCAATGATTTACAGGTTTACAAGAATTATTTTGGTGTGATACTTTTGCCGTCCAGTTTGGCCCTATAGGAGATACCAGGAGGAGTACCTATGAGACGCTTGCCGACTGCGAATAAAATCCGCCAAGACCACCTCGAACGTTGCGCGTACGTCTACGTCCGCCAGTCAACGCTGAATCAGATTCGTGAGAATACCATTAGTACCCAGCGGCAGTACGAGCTAGGTGACCTCGCTGCGGAGTTAGGCTGGGGGAGAGAGAAGATTGTTATCGTCGATCAGGATCAAGGGCGTTCGGGTGCTTCCGTCGAGGGGCGTGACGGTTTTAAGAGAATGTTGTCTGAGATCGCCCTCGGTAACGTGGGCGCGGTTATCAGCCTTGAGGCGTCGCGCTTGGCCCGAGACTCAAGCGCGTGGCACCAACTCCTTAAATTTTGCGACATCACGAATACGCTAATCATAGACGAGCGGGGGGCCTACGACCCGCAAGACCCTGACGACCGTCTAGTACTGGGCCTTAAAGGAACCCTGAGCGAGGCAGAAAACAGCTTGATCCGCGCCCGCTTGATGGAAGCAAAGAGGCGGAAGGCGGAGGATGGCTCACTAGTTCTCCCGCTGCCTGTCGGCTTTAACCGTGATGCCGAGGGGAGAGTGGTTCTTGAGCCCGACGAGGCCGTCCAAAACATTCTCAGGGTCTTTTTCGCCGCGTTCGACAGGCTCCCTTCGGTGAAGATGGTAGTTAGGGAATTTAACGAAAAAGGGCTGTTGTTTCCGACCCAGCCTTTCGGGCAGGCTCGCATCCGCGTACTCAAGTGGGTGCCTTTGCGTTATAACCGGGCTCTGAACATCTTACGCAATCCTGTCTACACGGGAGCATATGTGTACGGCCGCACGAGGCGCTGTAAACACATTGACCCGGAGAGGGGCGTGGAGACAGTTAGGAGGGTGAAATACGTTGATGTAGACGAATGGGACGTTTTCATTCCCAACCATCACGAAAGCTATATAACTTGGGAGAAATATAGGGATAATCTGAAGCGGATACAAGACAATAGGAACCGTCGGAATAACGCTAACCGCGGGGCACCCCGCTCCGGGGCCGCGTTACTTCAGGGATTATTGTTGTGCGGGATATGCGGGCGCCGCATACAGGTTGGGTACGCGAAAGGGCGAAGAAACCCGAGCTATTTCTGTTGCAGCAAGAGTGTTGAGTACGGCGGCAGCAAGTACTGCTTAAGGTTTCAGGGAGCGTCGGTTGACGTAGCGGTCGCCGGGCTCTTCTTGGACGTGTTAAAGCCGACATACCTGAAGCTGTCGATAGCGGCCGTGGAGCGGCTTGAGGGAGAGATGCAGCAGGTGAGCCGTCAGTGGCAGTTGCGCCTGGAGGCGTCCCGGCATGAGGCCGAGTTGGCCCGCCGCCGTTACGAGGCGATCGATCCAGAGAACAGGCTGGTCGCCCGCAATCTGGAGAGGGATTGGAACGCTAAGTTGGCGGAGGTCGAATGCCTAGTGCGGGAGATGGGGGAGGCTACCTCCTCGCCCCGGCAGCGTCTGACTTCGGCCCAGAGGGAGGCTGTCGAGGGCCTGGCGAATGATCTGCCGAGTATCTGGGGCGCAGAAACCACGACCCAGGTCGAACGTAAGCAGTTGTTACGGTTTTTGATTAAGGACATCACTGCGATGAGAGCGGGGCGGGTCGTTACCTTGAACGTGCGATGGCAAACGGGTGCCTGTACGAGGTTGGACGTACAGCTTAAGTCACGTGCAGATACCGCCCGTACCCACCAGGATACCGTTGGCAGAATTCGTGAACTGGCGGGGTCTGGTCATGGTGATCCGGAGATAGCTGAGGAGTTGAATGAAGCTGGCGTCCTGTCCAAGAAGGGTTTGCGATTTAATTCTCACGTTGTAGCTGCTATCCGTCACCATCATGGCATCAAGGCTGCGTGGCCTAAACATTATGTCTACAGACCGCCAAAGGACGGGCGTGTTGGTCCGAAAGTTATTGCCGAAGCGTTGGGCGTATGCTCAAGCGCGGTTATCAAATGGTGTCAGAAGGGGCTTCTCGATGCGGTTCAGGCAGAAAAGGGCAGATACTGGTGGGTGGAATGGACTCCGGAGGCCATGAATAGGCTGAAGGCCCTTAAGCCTAAAATATTTGCTCAGTAGTGTGTTGATGGGAGGTGCCACGTTTGCTTTACGTCCACATTACTCTATCTAGAGAGGTGCATTATGAACAATAGCTTCCAAAGCACTAGACACAATGCCCCCAATAAAAGGGCGAGGTCGGTAATGATTACAATTACGCATCCGCATCACCCTTTTTTTGGGCGGCAATTAGAGTTTGTGAAATTACGGAAAACCATACCTCCCAGGGTAGTCGTTCGTTTGCCGACAGGTAACAGCGCGTATCTACCTGTGGAATACACTGACTACAGTTCTGCGGGAACGTCTGACGTTAATGGGGATGCTGGGGGTGGCGTGGAAAACTTGCTCGATGTAGAGGGGCTGCTTCGGGCTGTTAATTTGGTGGACGAGTTAAAGAGCCGGCAGCGAATAAAGAAGTGAGTTTACACCAAGCCCAAAGGCTGATTTTTTTGGTAGGTTAGGCTCTTGGATTACTTAGGTTTCCCTTCCCGCCTGCGCCCGATCAGATCGGGCGCAGGCGTCCGATAAATTTCACACTCCCAAGCTCAATAGTCTTTAGATTAAGAAGGGATAAAAGAATAGGGCTGAGTAAAATCAGCTTACTCTTTCATTATCAGACGTTTACATCCCATCATCGTGGAGTCAGACCTACATATCAGCTTTAGCCGTGGAGTCAGACCTACATATTTT
>Ga0216309_1000006_pt1 | contig 30224 bp, 31 predicted proteins | sample Total_DNA_C_FD_161284 | JGI IMG/M metagenome (GOLD analysis project Ga0216309, IMG submission 161284) | Terrestrial sediment cell enrichment communities for BONCAT metagenomics from Utah, United States - Total_DNA_C | ecosystem: Environmental > Terrestrial > Deep subsurface > Rock core/Sediment ...
CTCTTCGAGGAGGAGGCCGGGCTCTTCCGCGACGTGCTGGCGCGCATCGGCCAGTCGGCGGGAAGGTACGGTCAGTTGCCGGAACTCCTGCGCTTCGTCGAGGAGCGCGCGGCCGAGAGTCTGGGGCTGCGGCGCGTGCGCATCCTGGCCGGGAGGGCATCCGAGGCGGGAGGCGCCGGGGGGCTGACGTTCAACCTTAACGGCGAGCCGACGGAGGGCGAGGTGGGGCAGAGGATTACGCAGGGGATGAATGGCGAGGGACGCGCGGAGGACGGCGAGCGGCCCAGCCTCCAGGCGCATTTCGAGGCGAACGTACCCGGTCTGCTGAAGGAGGCTTCGGGCGCAAACGTGCGGGGCTCCGGAACATTTAAAGGGAGGGGGCCGGCCGAGGAGGGCGTGGGCGGCGCCTCCGAGGAGGCGTCGGCCGAGTATGCCGCTGAGGGCCAGTGGGCGGCGCGCGTGCTGGAGCTGCTGGCCGCGTCGGGCGTGGGGCAGGTGGAGGACGAGGCCATCCTGCGTGAGCGCGGTTGGGAGATGGCCTTCCCGCTCAGGCGCGAGGAGCGTGTGGTGGGCCTGTTGCTGGTCGACGCCGAACCGGAGGCTCTGACCTACGAGGCGCGCGCCTCGCTCGAACTGCTCGCAGGCCAGGTCGCCATCGCCATCGAGGACAGCCGGCTGGTGGAGGAGAATGTGCGACTGGAGAGGCGCATCGCGCAGAGCGAACGGCTGGCGGCGCTCGGCCGGATGGCGGCGACCGTCGCGCACGAGGTCAAGAACCCCCTTTCGGCCATCAAGTCCATCGCGCAGGTGCTCCGCGAGGACGAGTATCTCAAGCGAGAGTACGCGCGTGATCTCGAACTGATAGTGGGTGAGACCGACCGCCTCTCGCGCAGCGTCTCGCAGATGCTCAGCTTCGCGCGCACGGCGCCCCAGGGGGACGAGCCCCGCCGCGTGCGTGAGGTGCTGGAATCAGTGAGACTCCTCTTTCAGAAGGAGGCCGCGAACCGTAACGTCACCATCGAAGCCGACCCCGGCCCAGTGGACGAGGAGCTGGGGGGCGCGGGCGCGGCCTCTCTGCGTGACGCGCTGACGAACCTCGTGCTGAACGCGCTCCATGCGACGCCCGACGGCGGGAGGGTCGGCATCTTTGCCTCGGTCGAGGGTCGCACGCTCACGGTCGCCGTGACGGACACGGGCCAGGGCGTCCCGCCCGAGCGGCGTGAGCGCATCTGGGAGCCCTTCTTCACGACGAAGCAGCGCGGGACAGGGCTCGGGCTCGCCATCGTCCGCAAGCGCATCGAGGAGGTCGGCGGCCGCGCCCGGCTCGCCCCCTTGAAGCCCGGCGAGGGCGCACGCTTCGAGCTGAACATCCCGCTCCGCAAGCTTGAGGGAGTAGACAGTAGGGGGTAGGAAGTAGACAGTAGACAGTAGAAAAACCTTCTCATCCGGGCCGTCAGTTCGCCAGAGGCGACATCCGCAGGGCGGAGACTACTTCCTACTGTCTACTTTCCCGCGTGGCACGGCGCGTGCCTCTGTCTGGCGGCATGGAGGATCAGATGACCACTGAGGCGAACAGAGGCTCGAAGTGGCGCGTGCTCGTCGTCGACGACGAGGAGGCCGCGCGTTACGGGATGCGGCGGGCGCTCGGCGGCTTCGGCTACGAGGTCGAAGAGGCTGGGAGCGTCGAGGAGGCGCGGGCGCTCGTCGCCGCGCGCAGTCCGGACCTTCTGCTGCTCGACGTCAACCTGCCCGGCGTGAGCGGCCTCGAATACCTGCGCGAGCTGGCGGGCGAGGCCGAGCCGGGCCCGCTGGTCGTCATGGTCACGGCCTACGGCTCGGAGCGCGTGGCGGTCGAGGCAATCAAGGCGGGCGCTTACGACTATCTCTCGAAGCCCTTCGAGATTGACGACCTGCGGCTCGTCGTCAAGAACGCTCTGGAGACGCTCGCGCTCCGCCGCGAGAACCGGCACCTGCGCCAGCGCATCGAGCTGGAGGGCGCGCAGCGCGGGTCGCTCATCGGCAACTCCGAGGCGATGATGCGCGTGCGCTCCGTCATCGAGAAGGTGGCCGAGACCGACGCCACCGTGCTCGTGCGCGGCGAGTCGGGCACGGGCAAAGAGCTGGTCGCGCGCGAGCTGCACGAGCGCAGCTCACACCGGCGGCGCGGCTCTTTCGTCGCCGTCAACTGCGCGGCGCTGCCCTCGGAGCTGATCGAGTCGGAGCTGTTCGGCCACGAGAAGGGCGCATTTACGGGCGCGGCGGCGCGGCGGCGGGGAAAATTCGAGCAGGCCGACAGCGGCACGCTCTTCCTCGACGAGATCGGTGACATGAGCGCCAACGTGCAGGCCAAGCTTCTGCGTGCGCTCGAAGAGCGGCGCATCGAACGCCTCGGCGGCTCGGACTCGATACCCGTGGACGTGCGCATCGTCAGCGCCACGCACCGCCCGCTCGAACAGGAGATAGAGCGCGGCGGGTTCCGCGCCGACCTCTTCTACAGGCTACAGGTCGTGACCGTCGAGATTCCCGCGCTCAGGGAGCGACGCGAGGACATCCCCGCCCTGGCAGAGAGTTTCGCGCGTCAGGCAGCGGAGCGCTACGGACTGCCGCCGCGGGTCCTGGCCCCCTCGGCGCTGCGCAGGCTGGTCGAATATCACTGGCCCGGCAACGTGCGCGAGCTGCGCAACGCCGTCGAGCGCTCGATGATTCTCTCCGAAGGGGAAGAGGTGTCGGCGAAGGACCTGCCGGAGGAGATAGGTGGGGGCGGCAGAGTCCAGAAGGAGGCGGCCGCCCCCGCCCCGGTCGAAGCGGGCGCGCTCGCCGTCCCGTTCACCTCGGACTTCCGCGAGGACAGGCGCGAGTTCGAGAGGCGCTACATCGCGCGCTGCCTGGAGGAGACGGGGGGGAACGTGACGCGCGCCGCAGGCATTCTGGGCATGCACCGGCAGTCGCTCCAGCACAAGCTGCGCGAGCTCGGGCTGGCACGGCGCTACGTCACGGTGGGCGAAGACGCGCAGGATAATTCCGACACCTGAAAAGTGAATTTGCCTGCCCGGGCGCGAGGCGCTAGACTGGCGCGCCCTGATATTCACCTCCCGCGGAGTTTAAAAGGATGAAAGCTCGTCTGGACGCCATCGTGAAGCCCGAACAGGCCGAGTACCTGGAACGGCTCATCCCGGCAAACACGGGACTCCTCGCGGAGATGGAGTCCTACGCCGAAGCGCACCGCGTTCCCATCGCAGACCACGAAGTCGCACGGTTCCTCGAAATCACCGCGCGTGCCAACGGCGCGCGCCGCGTGCTCGAAATCGGGATGGCCATCGGCTACTCGGTCATACACCTCGCGCGCGGGCTGCCGGAGGGCGGGCAGGTAGTCACCATCGAGCCGAGCGAGGAGATGATTGCGCGGAGCGAAGAGTTCCTCGGGCGCGCAGGCTTGCGCGACCGCGTACGCATCGAGCGCGGGCCGGCGCTCGAAGTCCTGCCACGCCTCTCAGGTGAGACCTTCGACCTGGTCTTCCTCGACGCACTGAAGGAGGAGTACACGCGCTATCTCGAACTGTCGCTGCCGTTGCTGCGCACGGGCGGCGTGGTGGTGGTCGACAACCTGCTCTGGGGCGGGCAGGTGGCTGGCGAGATACGCTCTCCTGACCAGACGGCCTCGACTCAGGCGCTGCGCGAGTTCAACCAGCTCTTCGTAAGGCACCCGCAACTGCTCTCGGTCGTGATGCCCGTCGGCGACGGACTCGGCTACGCGGTCAAGCTGGGCTGAGATTGCGCCCGGCGCATGCGTGAGATGCAAGCCCCTTACGCGGTAGTTTTTAGTATTGAGGTCTGCCGGGTTTTAGCGCTTGGACACGCGGGCACGGTTCGGTGCATTAAGGCTGTGTCTCTTTGTCGCCGTGGGGTAATCCCGTTGCCCGCGCTCCCGCTTTCAGATGTCCGAACTTTTCCCCGACGAAAAACTCATAAAGCTCGCTGCGGCTCGACCCGAGAACGAGCTGCTGCTGCTGTGTGCCCACAGGGGTGGGGGCGTCGAAGCGACGCCGCGTATACGAGAACTCGCCGGCGGGGCGACTGATTGGGACTACCTTTACAGGCTGGCCGAGCTACACGCCCTGCTGCCGCTGCTGTACAGGGGACTGGAAGACGCGGGCGCCTCCGTGCCGCTCGCACACAGGGAGAGGCTGCGGGGGCGTTACCGCGACAACGCGACGCGCAACACGCTGCTGGCGGGTGAGCTGGCGCGCATCGCGCGTCTGTTCGAGGCCGAGGACATCCCGCTCCTGGCCTACAAGGGGCCGGCGCTCGCCATGCAAGTCTACGGCGGGCTCGCGCTGCGGCGCTTCATCGACCTCGACGTCATCGTCCGCAGACGCGACGTCGCGCGCGCGGGCGAGCTGCTGCTGTCGCTCGGCTTCGTTAAGCCCTCCGGGCTCACAGCGTCGCAGGAGAGGTTTCTACTGCGCTGGCAGCACAACCTTGCCTACACGGGCGACGGCGGGAGGATGATCGTCGAGCTTCACTGGGAGGTGTCGCCGAGGCCCTACGCCTCAGTCCCGCTCGACGAAGGAGTTTGGGCGCGCGCACACAGCGTCCAGCTCTTCGGTGCGGGGGTGAAGTCCCTCTCGGCCGAAGACCTCCTCATCGCACTCTCCGTCCACGGGACGAAACACCTCTGGGAGCGTCTGGCCTGGGTCTGCGACATCGCCGCGCTCGTCAACTCTCAAACTGACCTTGACTGGCAGCTCGTCCAGAGGCTGGCCCGCGACTCGCGCCTGGAGCGGATGCTCCACCTTTCGCTCCGCCTGGCCCACGGTCTGTCGGGTGCGAGGCTGCCCGCGGAGGTCCTCGAAGAGAACGCCAACGCAGGCGTCGAAGGGCTGGCGGCGGACGTGGCCTCCAGGCTTTTCAAGGGGACGGATTACAAGCCCGCCGGCCTCGCCCGAAACGTCGTGTTCAACATGCGGGCACGCGCCCGTCTGAGAGAGAAGGCCAGCTACCTGCGGTTCATCTTCACGCCGACCGACGGCGACCTGACGGCCGTCGCGCTGCCGGACGGTATGTCTTTCCTGTACTATCTTTTGCGGCCCCTCCGGCTGGTGTTCAAAGGCGACGCCGGGCATTGAGCCCGGGCGGGCCCTTCGGGGGCTTGAGGCGGGGTGGCACATCACCCTGTCCCGTTGACCTTGTTGGTCATTTATGTTAGCTTCCGCATACCCGTTGGAAAACAATCGGGTTGCCTGTTCCGCTTTTGCTGCCGCGAAGGTCTGTTCCTTCCCAGGTCAATTAACAAACGGGAATCGGGTCTGAGCTATACCCAGTAGGGACGTTTCTGTTCTTATGCTAGAAAGTCTTTATAACCGGCGGCGCGTTTTAACTGCGGTCGGTTGCGCCTTCGCCCTTGCTCTCATGTCGGCGACCGTCTTCGCAGGCCAGGGGGCCGGCGCCGCGCAGAAGCCCGGGGGCTCTGGGCAGGCGGCCACGAAAACGCCCGCGAAGGCCTGGAGCGTCCGGATGAGCAAGGACGTCCCCTACACCTTCACCGTCAAGGCCAAAGAGACCGCGCTCTCTGAGATTACCAGCGAGTTGTCGCGTCTCCTGAAGGTGCCCGTCAACGTGAGCCCGCTGATGGCGAAGCAGAAGGTTTCGGTGGACTTCGGCGGACTCAATCTGGAGGCCACGCTGCGCATGCTCGCGCCGCATCCGTTCATCGACTACGTGGCGGGCGGCGAGGGGGCGAACGAGCCGAAGCCCCTGGCCATCTACCTTCAGGCCGTCAACGAGCGTCCCCCCTTACTCACGGCGACGGTGCGTGGCCCCGAGGCGATTCTGATCGAGGGCGACACGGAAGAGGGCATGGAGGGCGCCGCGAAGAAGGAAGAAGAGGAGCCGGTCCGCATCTCGTGGGCGAACAACCAGCTGAGCGTGAGGGCGCGTAAGCAGCCGCTCTCGGTCGTGCTCTACAAGATCGCGACCGAGGTGGGCGTGCCCTTCGAACTGAAGCACGATACCTCGGAAATGGTGGACGTTGAATTTCAGAACTACCCGCTGGATCAAGCCTTCCGGAGCCTGTCCCCGGGGGTCCGCTTTTATTACCGGATTGACCTGCAGACGTTTCAGGTCCAGCCCCTTCGCCTCGCCCTTATGTCGCCGGTGGCGGCCACACCATTGGAATGACGAGACCCAAATACATGGAGGCATGAACCCTTGAACGCGAAGACCGAGAATCTGAACCCCGTGCAGTGTTCCCTGGTCGAAGAAATCGAGGAGGTGTCGCCGTCGGGCTTGGCTACTTCCCGGAAAATGTTCGTTGAACCGGAAATCTCTTTCCCCGTCGATGTGCTCGAAGCCACGACTTTCTTTCAGTTCGCCGAAAGCGGCGTATCAAATTAAGGCCGCTTGATGACTAGCTGCAAAAACGCTGAAGCGTTTTTCAAGTTTAGAGGAGGCACGAATCTTGAACAAGAAATACGATGACCTGAACGCCCTGCAGCTTCTCACGGTGAATGAAGCTGAACCGACGCAAAGGGAGGACTCCCTCACGGAGAGAAAGCCCTTTGTTGAGCCGGAAGTCTCTTTCCCCGTCGAAGTGCTCGAAGCCACGACCTTCTTCCAGTTGACCGACAGCGGCGCGCTGTGATCGACGGCGGCGCACGCTCGACCATCCCCTCGGGCATTTGAATCACGCGGTGTGATGCAGAAAGTGACCACCCCCGTCAAAGCCGGGGACTTCGGGGAAAATGGAAGGCCGGCACACGCAAGTTTTTACGCGTTTGCCGGTCGTTTCATTTGCGTCGAGTCGGACGATCCGGACTCGGCCTCTATTTTCCGTCGTCACTTCTCCGGCTGGCACGTCTCGCCCCGCGGCGAAGCGTTGGGGCTCGTGCCCGACGCGACCATCGTCGTCCGTTCGGGCGTAACCCCGCCAACCCCGCCGCCCGGGCTCGAAAGGTTCGAGACGGCGGGCGGCGGCCTCTGCCACACGGACGGGCGAACCTATCTCTTCGAGAGCGACGGCTCGGCCGTGCGCGTCCGGGGTGAGAGCCCGCGCGTGGTCGAAGTCTGGGTCGGGCAGGGGGCGGCAGCGCGCCGGCGGGCGGCGTTGGCCCGCCTCGTCTTCGACGCCTCGATGACGGCGCTGCGGCGCTGCGGACTCTTCGAGCTGCATGCGGCCGGCGTCGTCGAGCCTGAGACGGGCGAGGGCTTTCTCTTCGTCGGTCCCTCAGGCAGCGGCAAATCCACACTGGCCACGCACCTCGCCTCCGCCGGCTGGCAGTACCTCTCGGACGACGCGCTCATCCTGCACGCGAGCGGGGAAGGCGTGGAGGCGCTCGCCCTGCGCAGGCAGTTCGCCGTCACAGAGCCGACGGTCGCAACCGGCGTGCTCGGGGGCTTCGAGGACCGCCTCACCGAGCCCGCCCCTTTCGACCCACTCAAGCGCCGCTTCGAACCACAGGAGCTTTTCCCGGACCGCTTCGCGGAGTCGTGCCTCCCGCGCGCGGTCTTCTTCCCCGTCATCACCGGCGAGACTGAGAGCGGCGCACGCAGGCTCTCGCAGGCCGAGACGATGCGTGGGCTGATACGGATGTGCCCCTGGGCCTGTTACGACAAGCCCTCGGCGGGAGAACACCTCGGGGTGCTCGCGAAACTCGCGCGCCAGGCCGCCGGCCACGAGCTGCGCGCCGGCACAGACCTGCTGGGCGACGCGGCCTACGTGTCGGCCTTCGTGCGCGAACGCGCGCGGGGGGAGGGGACATGAGCCTTCAGCCTTTAGAAGCCCGTGTCGAGGCGGGGCGCGTGCGCGACTACGGCCCACCGCGCCTGATCGTCGAGCTGACGAACATCTGCAACCTGCATTGCGGCTACTGCCTGCGCGACGAGGATGCGCTCTACCACACGCGTGCGAGCTACTTTCCCGTCGAGCTGCTCCGGCGCGTAGTGCGCGAGGCGCGCGAGGCGATGGGCGCGACGCAGGTCATGTTCACCGGCGGCGAGACGACGCTCCACCCGCGCTTCGGCGAGATAATCGAGGCGGTGCGCGCCGAGGGGTTGACCTGTAGCTTCGTTACGAACGGCTGGCACTTCGAGAAGGTCTGGCCGGCAATCGCCGACAACCGCGCGGCCCTCAGCCACGTCTCATTCAGCCTCGACGGTCCCACACGCGAGACCCACGACCGCTGGCGCGGCGAGGGCTCTTTCGTCCGCCTCGTGCGGGGCTTCGCGCGCTGCCAGGCCGCGCGCCTGCCCTTCAACGTCAAGGTCGGTCTGCGCCGCGACACACTCCCGCTCCTCGAACAGTTCGCCCTCTTCGCGGCGCGCATGGGCGCGGCCGGGCTCAGCTTCGGGCACAACCTGCCGACCTCGGCCGTGTCGGAGGACGAGCACGCGCTCGACACGGACGACCGCACGGCCGCGGAGCAGGAGATCGCCCTCCTCGCGCGCATCTTCAAGATGAGGGTCAGCCTTGAGGTCGGGTACCACAACGCGGACCCCGAGCCGCCCTGTTCGGCGCTGGCCGGGACGAGCTGCAACATAGACTACCGCGGCCGGCTCTCGCTCTGCTGCAACCTCTCGGGCTACCGCGGCGCGGCCGGGGAGAAGGACGTGGTCGCAGACCTCAACGTCGAGGGTTTCGCCGACGCGCTCGTACGTTTGAAGAGCGTGGCCGCGGCGCAGACGGCGCGGAGGCGCGAGGCGCTGGCCGCGGCCGAGGCCGCGGGAATCCGCCCCGACATCTACCTCGGGTCGCCCTGCCTCTTATGTCTGCAAAGCTTCGGTAAAATCCCCTGGCGCTCCCAGCCGCACAGCACCCCTGGGCGCACACTCCCCGTCCTACAGGGCACCTAGCCCCCCGGACACGCTCGCGTCGGCCGCCGGAAATTTAACGTCTGAAATTTAAGTTGAAGAGGGAAGAGTAATTTTGATGAGCACGAACGGGGTGGTGCCGCATGAGCACGTGGTCTTCACAGAGTTCGACGCGGGTGAGGGAATCCTCGTCGACCTCAACACGAAGAAGTATTTCCAGTTGAACGAGACGGGGATCATCATCTGGCGCGGGCTGGAGAAGCGGCAGTCTCTGGAAGAGATCGTCGGGCAGATTACGGCGGCCTACGAGGTGAGCCCCGAGCGCGCGGCCGAAAGCGTGCGGAAGCTCTTAGACAACCTGCGCGCCTTCCGCCTGGTCCGCACGCCCTGAACCCGACGCTCTGAACCCGACGTCCCGGCCCGCACCCCTTTTGAACGGCAAGAACCCTTTTATGAACAGAGCCACGGCGGAGCCCCAACAGGGCGTAGATGCCCACGCGGCCGCCGCACGGCGGCTGCGCGCTCTCTACGCGCTGCTGACCCTCGCGCTCTTCGCGCCCCTCTGCTGGGCCTTCGTGAACGTCAGGAACCTCTACCCCTTCGCCGCCTCGACGATGATGATGGGCGGGGGCAGTCTGGAGCACGGGAGCGTATATCACGTACTGCGCGGCGAGACCGTGGCGGGCGAGATTATCGACCTCCGGCCAGCACGTCTGACCGACGCCCTGAGCGGAAGACACACGTCGCTCGTCAACGCGACGGTACACAACAAGAGCCTTACATACGTCCCGGCGCACCCGGCCAACGCCGCGCTGTTGAAGGCGGTAGGCGGCGCCGACAGGCTCCCTCCCGCCGTGCGACTGCCGGAGCTTCTACGCGCGTGGGGCGCGAGCTACAACGAACGCCTGCCCGAGGGCTCACCCCGCCGCCTGCGCGCCGTCAGGCTCGATGAATACAGTTGGGGGGGGCGTGTCTACGGCGACTACGAACGGTTCGTCCAGACGTGGAGAACAGAGCTTTAAAGCGGCTGGTGCCCTGGAGCGCCGATGCACTCGGGGCGGTACGCGCCGCCGTGTGCGGCTTCGTCCTCTGTGACGTCCTCCTCACCTCGTTCTACGACCTCGGCAGGCTCCCCGTCACATTGCTACGCCCGACGGGCGTGATGCGCCTCGTGCCGTGGGGCTTCTACGAACGTCTTTTAACACCCGGCTCCATGACCCTCTTCAAGTGGGTTCTGGCCGCCTCGCTCCTGGCGGCCGCGGCCGGCCTCTACACCGGCGTCTCGACGAAATCCTCGGCCGTGCTCTTCCTCTTCTATCAGGGGCTTTTGCGTAGCTACGGCCATTTCAACCACGACGAGATGCCGGTCGTCTACGCCCTCTTCGTGCTGGCATTCACACCCTGCGGCGACGGATTCTCCCTCGACTCACGGCGCACGCGCCGCGTGGGCCGCCCCGTGGGTGCGTTCGTCTACGGCTACCCGATTCTGCTGATGCGGCTGCTGCTCGCGTGGTCCTATTTCACCGCGGTGCCCATCAAGATGCGCGTCGCGGGGCTCGGGTACCTGAGCCCGGACAACCTTCCCGCGCTCGCCATCCACCACTCGCTCGACAACCTGCACGACACGCATTTCCGCACGGCCTTCTGGCTGCCGCAGTTCAGGGAGTACACGCCCTTCTTCGTCGGGTTCGTCGTTCTCTGGGAGCTGGTCTTTCCGCTGGCCGTCTGGTCGCGGCGGGCACGCGTCTGGATTCTCGGCGTCGGCGTCCTCTTCCACCTGGGCACGCTCGTGTTGATGAACATCTTCTTCCCCTACCACCTCGCGCTCTATCTGGTCTTCGTGGACTGGCCGGCCGCGGCCCGCAGGCTAAAGGGCGCGGAGGCTTTCCGGCGGTTGCGTGGAGGCTTCGGCGCGTCCGTTCAGGCGGGGAAGCTGTAGGTAATCTTGTAGTCGGGCGGGGACGTTTCGAGGAGGGGCTCGCCGCCGGCTTCGAGCCAGGCGTGGCCGTCGAGCGTGGCCTGTCCGCCGCGCCTGATGCCGAAGATGACCCGAGTCTCGATGCCGTTGAGCGCGAGGTAGCGGTGAAGGACGGGGGCGCGCTTCCAGCAGGTCGGCGTGAAGACCCAGAAGTCGACCCCGAGCAGGGAGTCGAGCAGTTGCGCCAAACGTTCCTGAACCTCCGAAGGCTTCTCGGCCCTCTGCCCCAAACGCCTCGGGGAGACGATGCTCAGCGCTCGCGGCAACGGCATCCACCTCATCAAAAGGGTGAAGGCGACCACCCACGCGCCCATGCGGACGGCGAGGAGGGCCGAGCCCGGCTCCGTCAACAGAAGGCGGGTCGCGCGCGCCGGCAGAGCCGCGTACTTCGAAATGGTTCGAGCCGTCTCGGGCATCCCTGTGCATCCGCGAAAAAATCCCGCGCCTCTGCTAACATCGGGCGGGGGACATGGAGCCTTGTTAATTTACCCTGACAGCCCGGCCGTGCGCGAGCGTGCGGGTGAGATCGTCGCCGGCGGCGGCCTACTGGCCTTCCGCACGGACACCTTCTACGGACTCGGCGCGGACCCCTTCAACCCTTCTGCGCTCGAACGGATCAACACGCTCAAGGGGCGCGACGGCAAGCCCGTTCTCGTCCTCGCCAGCGAAATGAGCGCCGCGAATCGCCTGGTCGCACGAAGGACGCGCGCCTTCGAAGCGCTGGCGGCGCGCCACTGGCCGGGCGCAATCACCCTGGTCGCCGCCGCCCGCGTGGGAGTGCCCGAGCTACTGACGGCCGGCACGGGGACCGTCGGCGTGCGACTCCCGTCGGACGAGGCCGCGCGCGCCATCGCGGGGGCGTGCGGCGGCCTGCTCACGGCAACGAGTGCGAACACGGCGGGCGCGCCGCCGGCCAGAACGGCTTCGGAAGTCGCAAGCTACTTTCCCGCCGGACTCGGAATCGTCATCGACGGCGGTGAGACGCGCTCCGAGCTGCCCTCGACCGTCGTGGACGTCTCGGGCGAGCGCCCGCGCCTCATCCGCGAAGGGGTCGTCCCACGTGCGGAGCTTGAGACGACCCTGCGTGCCGAGGGCATCGAGTTTTAAGAGACGCAGCGGTCACACGCATCCGGCGCATAGAGAAGGGGCGCGGCTGAATTGAATTTAGCCGCGCCCCTTTAACTGCTTCGGATATTTCCCGCCCTGAAGAAGCTCTCCTCAACTTACTGCACGCCCTTGTGTCCCGCCTCGTCGAGAATCTGCTTGGCGCGCGCGGGGTCGAAGTTGTAGACCTGCCCGGGGGTGTAGGCCCAGGACTGTTCGGGGAGGATGGAGTTGGCGACGCGCGCCTGCCCGAGCAGAAGCTCCTTGACGATGGCCTGCCGGTCGATGGCGTAGGCGATGGCCTGGCGGACGCGCGGGTCCGAGAGGGGCTCGGCCGTCACGTTGAAGTTGAGGTAGACGACGTTGACGCCCGGGAACTGCTTGACCTGAAGGTTCGAATCCTGCGCGAGCGCCTGGTAGGTGTCGGGCTGGAGGTTCGCCACGGCCGCGAGGTCGATGCCCCCGCTGCGGAGCTCGGCCTGGAGCGTGTTGGCGTCGAGGATGGTGCGGACGCGCAGCTGTTTGACGGCGGGCGCCCCGCCCCAGTAGGCATCGTTGGCGGCGAGGTCGACCACCTGCTGCGACTCGTCATGGCGGACAAACTTGAAGGGGCCGGTCCCGACCGGGGCCTTCTTCTGCTGGTCGGTCGTGTACCCTTGGGGCATCATCCCGACGGGGACGAGGCTGGAGAGGAACTTGTTCGACTGCTTGGCGAGGCGCACGACGAGCGTCTGCGGGTCGGGCGTCTCGATGGCACGGACGAGCGGCTTGCGCTCGGCGCCCGCGCCCTCGAAGAAGTCGTTGGCCTTGCGCGAGTCGGAGGCGAGCAGCGTTTCGAGCGTGTACTTTGCGTCGGCGGAGGTGAACGACTTGCCGTTGTGGAACCTGACGCCCTCGCGCAGGCGGAAGGTGTAGGTCAGGCCGTCGGCCGAGGGCTGTATCTCGGAGGCGAGGTCGCCGACATAGTCGAAGTTCTCGTTCTTGCGCACCAGAGAGTTGAAGATGAGCTGGCGCAGGCGCTCGCTCGAAGCATCGGTACCGCGCAGCTGGTCGAGCGTCTCGGGGTTCGACTCGAGCACGACGACGAAGGGGCCGGCCTTTCCGCCTTCGACCGTCACGTCGCGCAGGTAGCGCCAGTCGCCGTCGACGGGGACGTTCAGGTTCTGGACGTTGCGGCGCGCGACGACCATCTGGTCGACGTACCAGAGCGGGAGCTGCGGCACGTCGCGGCTGATGATCTCCTGCGCGCTCGTGTAGAGCTCTTTGGCTCGCACGCGGTCGAAGGTGCCGATGGCCTCGTCGAGCAGGCGGTCAAGCTCCGGGTTGCTGTAGCGCCCACGGTTCTGGTAGGCGCCCGTGCGGAAGAGGTCGTGCAGGTAGATGGGGTCCTGGTTGCCGCCGACCCAGCGACCCGTCGTGAGCTGGAACTGCCCCTTGCGCTGCTGGTCGAGGAGCGTGTTGAACTCGACCGTTTCGATCTCGCAGGGGATGCCGACCTGCTTCAACTGGTCCTGAATGATGCCGGCGTACTGGCGCGTCGGCGCGCTCGCGGCGTTGACCTTGAGCACGATGGGCTGCGCAAAGCGCGTGGCCTTGCCGCCGGCGGGGCCGCCCGAGCCGCAGCCGGCCGCGAGCGCGGCGGCGCAGAGAAGGGCGACGAAGAAGATTCGGGCTTGACGGCGACACATTCAGATTTTTCCTCCGTAGACGTAGTTCAGCTTGCGGTTCAGCTCGGCGATCTCCGAGATGAGCTCCTGGAGCCGTTTCGGGTCGAAGGGGAGGGGCGGTTTCGCCAGCGCCTTGAAGGCGGCGATGCGCCGCAGGGAGGCGAGGATGCGGCCGCGCGTCAGCTCACCGCTGCGCGCGGCGTCGAGCAGGGCGTGGAAGGCGCGGCGGATAAGCTCGGGTCGAGCGCAGACGAGCAGCATGTCCTCGCCGGCGAGGACTGCGCGCAGCGCGGCCTCCTCGATCTCGCAGTGCTTGGCGATGGCGCCCATCTCCAGGTCGTCGGTGAGGACGAGCCCCTCGTAGCCCAGCTCTTCGCGGAGCAGACCCGTGACGATGCTGGGGTTGATCGAGGCCGGGACGAGGCGGCCGCCGGCGATGCCGCGGTGGATATCGATGTTGGGGAAGCCGCCGTGGCTGACCATGACGGCGCGGACCATGTTGTCCTCGCGCTGGAAGAGCTCGATGTAGGGCGCGAGGTCCTGCGCGATGAGGTCGTCGTGTGTGAGGTGGATGATGGCCATCTCCTCGTGCGTGTCGACCTCGCCGGCGCCGATGCCGGGGAAGTGCTTGGCGCAGCCGAGCAGCCCCGTGCCCTGCAACCCCCGCAGGTAGACCATCGTGTAGCCGAGCACCTCGCCGGGTGAGCGCCCGAACGAGCGCGAGTAGAGGCCGTTCGAGAGCAGGTCGCGGTCCTCAGTCATGATCGACATGACGGGCGCGAAGTTCATGTTGAAACCGAGGAGGCGCAGCACCTCGCCCGTGATGCGGCCGTGTGCGCGCGCGGCCGCGAGGTCGCCGTGCTGGCGTATGACGCGCGCGGCCGGCATCGGCGTGCAGATTTTGCGCAGGCGGTCGACGAGCCCACCTTCCTGGTCGATCCCAGCCAGGGGCTCGACGCGCATCATTGCGCGCACACCGTCGAGCAGTCCGCGCAGTTGCTCGGGCGTAGCGACGTTGCGTCCGAAGATGATGACCCCGCCGGGCGAGACCTCATCCACGAGCGCGCGCGCCTCCGGGTCAAGCTCAGTGCCCGGAAGACCTATGTAGAGCAGTTGTCCGATTTGCTTTTCGAGCGGGAGCGATAGAAGGGTTTGAAAGTCGGTCATGTATTAGACGATTCTGTTCTTCAACCCGAGTAGGAGGCGGCGCGCCTCTTCACCTGTGAGGGTTTCTACATCAAGGCCGCGAAGCTCGTCAAGGAGGCTCTGGTTGACCGAGTCGAAGAGCGTCACCTGCGCGGCGAGCGCGCGGCGTCCGGCGCGAGAGGCGGCGCGCCCCAGCGCATCGTCGCCGCCGCCCGGGTCCCCTTCGCCCGCACGCCCCTCCGTCGCAGCGGGCGTGGGCGCCGCCACCTCCGCGAAGACGTCCAGCTCGTAACGCTCCAGCTTCGAGAGGACCTCGCGCGCGCGCGCGAGCACGGAGGGCGGGAGCCCGGCGAGGCGCGCCACCTCGATGCCGTAAGATTTCGAGGCGCGTCCGCGCTCGATGCGGTAGAGGAAGATGACCTCGTCCTCGCGCTCGGCGACGCGAATCTGGTAGTTCTGCGCGCCGGGCAGGCGCTCGGCCAGCTCGGTCAGCTCATGGTAGTGGGTGGCGAAGAGCGTCTTGGCCGAATGCTCGGGGGAGTCGTGCAGGTGTTCGGCGACGGCCCAGGCGATAGAGAGCCCATCGAAGGTCGCCGTGCCGCGGCCGATCTCGTCGAGCAGGACGAGCGAGCGCGGAGTGGCGTTGTGGAGGATGGCTGCTGTCTCGGTCATCTCGACCATGAAGGTCGAGCGGCCGCGCGAGAGGTCGTCGGAGGCGCCGACGCGCGTCCAGATGCGGTCGAGCAAGGGGAGGCGCGCGCTCTCCGCGGGGACGAAAGAGCCCATCTGCGCCATGAGGCAGATGAGCGCGGTCTGCCTGAGCAGCGTGCTCTTGCCGCCCATGTTGGGGCCGGTGATGATGAGAAGGCGCTCGTTCGAGCCGTTCATGTAGAGGTCGTTGGGAACGAAAGGCGTCTCGCCGAGGGCCTCGATGACGGGGTGACGGCCGGCCTTGATCTCGAGCTCGTCGCCGTCGTGTAGGACGGGGCGCTGGTAGCGGCGGCGTGTGGCGACCTCGGCGAGCGAAGCCAGCGCGTCGAGGAGGGAGAGGGCGCGCGCGGTGGCCTGGAGGCGGCGCGTCTCTGCGGCGACCTGCGCACGCACCTCGGAGAAGATGCGCGTCTCGATTTCGAGGATGCGCCCCTCGGCGCCGAGGACCTTCTGCTCCCACTCCTTCAGCTCGGGCGTCGTGTAGCGCTCGGCGTTGGCCAGCGTCTGCCGTCTCTCGTATTCGGGGGGGACGCGCGCGGCGACCGATTTCGAGACCTCGATGAAGTAGCCGAAGACGTTGTTGAAGCGGACGCGCAGGCTCTGTATGCCGGAGCGTGCGCGCTCGCGCGACTCGATGGAGGCGATGATCTGCTTGGCGTCGCGGCTGATCGAGCGCAGCTCGTCAAGCTCGGCGTCGAAGCCTTCGCGGACGACCCCGCCCTCTGAGAAGTTGACGGGCGGGTCTTCGCTGAGAGCGCGCTCTATCAGCTCTCGCACGTCCGGCAGCTCATCAGAATTCTCGACGACGATCTGGAGCAGCGAAGCCTCAGCGTCCGATAACGCCTGGCGTATGTGCGGGACCTGTGTCAAGGAACGTCGGAGGGCGCAGAGGTCGCGCGGGGTGGCGGTGCCCATGTTGATGCGCCCTGTGAGGCGTTCGAGGTCGGAGACCTCTTTGAGAAGTGTACGCGTGCGGTCGCGGCGCATCTGTGAGCGTTGGAGGTCTTCGACCGCCGAGAGGCGCGCCTCTATCTCGCCGCGGCGGACTGAAGGGCGGAGCACCCATGAGCGCAGGAGCCGTGCGCCCATCCCCGTGACGGTCGCGTCCAGGACGGCGAGCAGGGAGGCGCCGCGGCCGCCGCCCTGCGACTCGAACAGCTCAAGGTTGCGGCAGGTGACGGTGTCGACGACGAGGTGGTCGTGGGTCTCGAAGAGGCTGATGTCGGTGACGTGCGCGGCGGCGGCGCGCTGCGTCTCGCGCGCGTAGCGCAGGCAGGCGCCGGCCGCGCTCACGGCCGCGACCTTGCCCGCCAGCCCGTAACCCTCGAGAGTGCGGACGCCGAACTGTTCGAGCAGGAGGGAGGCGCAGGAGGTCGGCTCCCAGAGCCAGTCTTCCAGAGGCGTGAGCGGTAGCCCTTCACTCCTTGTAGCGGCCTGCTCGGCCGGTAAGATGCGCGCGACGGGCGCGGCCTTGGCAGCCTCGCGTGCCTCGGCGCCGACGGGCGGGAGCGTCGCCTCGCGGTCTAACGCGACGGCGTAGGCACCCCTGACGAGCGGGTCCAGCGAGCGCGGGAAGAGCAGCTCGCGCGGGGCATAGGATTCGATGTCGGCGCGGATGCGCGCCCAGGCGTCGGGGCCGCTGACCTCCGTGGCGCGGAAATCGCCGGTCGAGAGGTCGAGGAAGGCCACCGCGTATGTGTCGCCGGCGCCGCAGAGGGCTGCGAGATAGAGGGTCTCACGCGCCTCGACGAGGTGTGGGTCGATGGCCGTGCCCGGCGTGATGACGCGGACGACCTCGCGGCGGACGAGCTTCTTCCCCTTAGAAGGGTCCTCGGTCTGCTCGCAGATGGCGACGCGGTATCCCTTGCGTATGAGGCGCGCGACGTGGTTAGAGACGGCGTGGTGGGGGACGCCGCACATGGGGATGGGCTGGCCCCTCTCCTTGTGCCTTGCAGTGAGAGTTATTTCGAGCTCGCGCGCGCCCGTGATGGCGTCCTCGAAGAAGAGCTCGTAGAAGTCGCCGAGGCGGAAGAAGAGGAGCGTGCCCGGGTGCTGCCGCTTCAGCTCCTGGTACTGCTGTAGCATGGGCGTCAGCGCTGAGTTGATGGTCGTCATTTGATGAAAGTTGGCCTGCGAGAAGGGCGGATTTTAGCGACCGCAGGTTCGGGCTTCAAAGCTACCACAGACGGTGTGGAAAGGCACGACACGCCGCGGAGCGGAGCGCAGCCGTGGGCCGGGGCGGGGCAGAAATTCCCCACCGCTTCGGGATAAAACCGTGACAGCGTTACGGGAAAGTTGTGCGTTCCGGCGGAGTCGGGGACGGAGCCCCCAAAGGATGAACCTCAGCCTACAGGTCGCCACGCTCTTCCTGCTCGCGATACCCATCGCGTGCGTCGCGTGGACCGTCACGCACGAGGAGGTCTTTCGCGAGCCGCGCGACTACTGCGCGAGGAAGAGCCAGGAGTGCCGCCGCTGGTACCAGAGGAAATTCTTCTACCTCTTCACCTGCGAATACTGCTTCAGCCATTACGTCACGGCCTTCTTCCTCTACATCACGCGCTTCCGACTGCTCTACGATGACTGGCGCGGCTACCTCCTGGCGGGGTTCGCGCTCGTCTGGGTCGCCAACCAGTACATGAGCTTCTACGGCCGGCTGAGGCTGGACATCAAGAGCGAGAAACTGGAGACGCACATCAAGGAGAAGATCGCCTCGAAGGTGGGCGCGAAGGGCGATAAGTGAAGGGCAGGGGGAGAGCGCCGCGGCACCTCTCGCCGCAGACGAGCCGGCCCCTCCCTCTAACCGAAAAAGACCTCTGCGACGTGATAGATCTCCTCGTCGAGGGGCTTGATGCGGCGCACGGCGTCGTCGAGCGGGATGCGGACGACCTTGTTGCCGCGCAGCGCAACCATTTGTCCCCACTCTTTCTCCAGAACCATCTCGAAGGCGCGGACGCCGAAGCGGGTCGCCAGCACGCGGTCGAAGGCCGAGGGGGAGCCGCCGCGCTGTACGTAGCCGAGGTTGGCGTGGCGGGTCTCGAGGCCGGTCTGGCGCTCGATGGCGAGGGCGAGGTGGAAGCCGATGCCGCCGAGCCGCCCCTGGCGGTAGATCTGCGCACGCGCCTCTTCGTCGATGAAGTTCTCCTCGGCGTGCGGGTGCGCATCCTCGGCCACGACGATGATGGAGAAGGCGCTGCCCTGCCGCTCCCTGTGCCGGAGCAGCTCGCAGATGCGCGTGAGCCGGAAGGGGTGTTCGGGGACGAGGATGACGTCGGCCCCCCCGGCGATGCCGCCGTAGGCCGCGATCCAGCCGGCGTGGCGGCCCATCACCTCGATAACCATCACGCGGTGATGGGACTCGGCGGTCGAGTGCAGGCGGTCGACGGCCTCCATCACCGTGTTGACGGCGGTGTCGAAGCCGAAGGGGAAGTCCGTGCCGTCGAGGTCGTTGTCGATGGTCTTCGGGATGCCGACGAGCGGGAGGCCGTATTCGTGCCAGACGTCGCGCGCCGCGCGCAGCGTCCCCTCGCCGCCGACGACGATGAGCCCTTCGAGCCGGTGGCGGTCCCAGGTCGCGCGGATGCGTGCGGGGAAGTCGGGGCCGTCCTGCGGGTTGGTGCGGGAGGTGCCGAGGATGGTTCCGCCGCGCGGGAGGATGCCCGTGACGGAGAGGCGTGAGAGCGGCTGGAGGTCGTCCTCGATGAGGCCGCGCCAGCCGTTCATCACCCCGAAGACCTCGGCCCCCTCGACGAGCATCGAACGGCGGACGACGGCACGGATGACGGCGTTCAGCCCCGGACAGTCGCCGCCGCCCGTCAGGATTCCTACGCGTAGACCCATCGAGATACCTTTGCGACCCCTTGTACGAGTTTGAAGAATTGATTTGATTTGGACACCACGCCTATAATCTCGCGACTAAACGCGGCGTGTCAAACAACTCCATTTTTTAGAGCCCGCGCGCGAGCGTAGGGTTGTACGGAGGGGAATTGGAAGAGGGCATTCTAACGCTCGGGGTGGACACTTCGACCGAGAAGAGGAGCGTCGCCCTCCTGCGCGGGGGGCGTCTGCTCTACGAGTCTGCAAGCGGGCTGCGCGAGGGCGGATCGGCGAGCCTGCTCTCGGACATCGACCGCGCACTGGCTTCGGCCGGCGTCGGCCTGAGGGAGGTGGGGCTGTTCGCCGCGGCGTTGGGGCCGGGTAGCTTCACGGGGCTGCGCTCCGGGCTCGCCACGGTCAAGGGGCTGGCGCTGACCCTGGAGAGGCCGGCGGTCGGCGTGCCGACGCTCCACGCCATCGCGTACGGGGCGCGGCCGGCCTCGCGTCTGTGCGCACTGCTGCCGGCCGGGCGCGGCGAGGTCTTCGCGCAGCTCCTCTCGGTGACGGCGGAAGGGCTGGTTTCGGAGATCGAAGCACCCGCGCACGTTCCGCCCGAGCGGCTGGTCGAGAGGATTGCGCGTCTGGGCCCGGGGCTGAAATGGGTCGGCCCGGGCGCAATCAAATTTCGTGAGCTGATACGCAAGGGAGCCGAGACGCTTGGGACGGCCTACGCAGAGGCCGGGGCGGGCGTCGAAGCGTCGGAGGGGGCATGGGTGCTTGCCGAATCCGAGTTGGCGCTCGCCAGAAACGTGGCCGAGCTTGCGTGTTCCGCGTATGCGGGAGAGGGTGTGTGGGGCGCCGGGGGGCTCGGCGCCATTTACGTCAGGCCTTCGGACGCGGAGTTGAAGGAGCAATGTCACGCGCAAAGTTGAGGGTGTCGCTCGCGCAGGCGGGGTGCGTCATCGAGCCGATGTGCGAGCATGACCTGCTGGAGGTCGTGGAGATAGAGGAGACGACCGGCCTCAGCCAGTGGGGCTGGGAAGCGTACAGGGCCGAGCTGGAGAAGCCCGAGGCGCTGATGCTCGTGGCGCGCCGCGACGCCCCGGAGCCGCAGACGGGGCGGCGCCTCGGCGGCTACCTCGCGGCGCGTATCAACGGCGACGAGCTGCACATCAACAACCTCGGCGTGTGGCCCGATTCGCGCCGACGCGGAATAGGCGGCGCGTTGCTCGGCGCGGCGCTCGACTTCGCCGCGCGCTGCGGCGCCTTCGAGGCCGTGCTGGAGGTGAGGGCCGGCAATCTGCCGGCGTTGCGCATGTACGAGCGCTATGGCTTTGCGGTCGTCGGCGAGAGGCGGAACTACTACAGGGAGCCGGTGGAGGACGCCAGGATTATGACGAAGCGTCTGGCACCAACCGCTTGATACGGGTTGCGAATTGGGCTAACATTTTCCGCACGGAACGGCCGCGCGCGGTGTCGGAGTGAAGTTCCCGCGCGGCTGCTTGAACAGACCACTCCACGCATCTGAAAGGAGACTTTTCCGCTATGGAGATGACCAACACGGACGGCCTGAAGGAGCAATTGATTGCGGTCGACCCTGAGTTCCGTGAGCTGGCGCGCGAGCACGGGCGCTACGAACAGCGGCTCAGCGAGTTGTCCTCGCTCCAGTACCCGAGCGACGAGGAGCAGCTCGAAGAGGTCACGTTGAAGAAGAAGAAGCTGGCCGTGAAAGATCAGATGCATGCAATCATGTTAAGACATCAGAATGCGGAGAGCACGGCCCACTAGGCGTGCCCGACGCGGGCTGCCCCGGCCGTTTCGCGGGGCACTCCCAGAGCAGGAAGGGGACGGGGGGCGCTTCAAGGTTTGACGCGCGCCCCCGTTTCACTTAGACGGAATTTTTTGGCGGAAACTTTGCGCGGACGGTGCGCCCGCCCGCCCACAGACGCGCCGAGGGGTGTTTGATGGTAAAAGACGGTTACCCCTGGATTCTCGTCCCGCTCGCCGCCGGACTTGCGGCGGGCGTGCTCTACCTCTTCTGGCCGGGGCTGCCGCTGCTGCTGCTGTCGGTCCTGCTGCTGCTGCTGGCGGCCTTCATGGCCTACTTCTTCCGCGACCCGAAGCGCACGGTGCCGGGCGAGACCGGGCTGGTCGTCTCGCCCGCCGACGGGCGCGTGACGAGGGTGGAAAAAATCTCCGCGGGTGAAGGCGCCTCCCCGACCGTCGTCAGCATTTTTCTCTCGCCCTTCGACGTACACGTCAACCGCGCGCCCATCGCCGGCACGGTCGTCGACGTGACCTACACGAAGGGGCGCTTCACGGCCGCTACGAGCGACAACGCGAGCCTCGTCAACGAGCAGAACGCGCTGACGATCAGAGGTGAGCAGTTGACCGTGGTCTGCAAGCAGATCGCCGGCGTGCTCGCGCGGAGGATCGTCTGCTGGAAAAAGCCGGGCGACAGCCTGGGGCTGGGCGAGCGCTTCGGGCTAATCAAGTTCGGGTCGCGGACGGACCTCGTGCTGCCGCCGGAGGTCGATGTGGTCGTCAGCGTGGGGGAGCGCGTGAGCGGAGGCGTGAGCGTGATAGGGAGGTACCGAATTGTCGAGCGAAGCTAAAGGGCTGGAGGAGATGCCTGCGGAGGAACGCAGGGAGCGCAGGGGACTGAAGAAGGGGCTCTACCTGCTCCCCTCGGCGTTCACCGCCGCGAACATCGGCATGGGCTACTTCGCGGTCATGGCGGCGCTGCGCGGTTTCCAGTTGATGGGGGACGGCCCCGAAGGCGAGGGGCTGCGCGCGGCCACGGTGCACTTCGACAACGCAGCGCGCGCCATCGGTTGGGCCATCCTCTTCGACACGCTCGACGGGCGCATCGCGCGGCTCACCAAGACCACCACGGAGATGGGCATACAGTTCGACTCAATCGCCGACGTCCTGACCTTCGGCATCGCGCCCGCCGTACTGGTCTACGCATGGGGCTACGGCGGGGCCTTCCCCGAGGGGAGCCAGCTCCATAAGCTCGGGTGGTTCCTCTCCTTCATGTTCCTCATCTGCGGGGCGCTGAGGCTGGCGAGGTTCAACGTGCAGGCCACGAGGCCGCGGACGCTCGCGGAGGGGAGCGCGAAGGTCGACAAGAAGAGCTTCCTGGGTCTGCCCATCCCGGCTGCGGCCGGGCTGCTGGCGGCGGTCGTGCATTTCGCGCCCAGCCCGCTGGCCTCCTACGGTCAATACTGGTCAACGCTCTACGCCGGACTGCTGATGGGGCTGGTGGCCGTACTCTCCGCGCTGATGGTCAGCACCATACGCTACTCCAGCTTCAAGACGCTTGGGGCGGGCAAGCGCAGCACGATAAAGGTCATGCCCCTGATCGCCGCCGTGGGGATGCTCGTCTGGCTCTTCTCGCGCTACGTGCTGCTCGCCATCGTCCTCACGTACGTCCTGCACGGGATAGTTTTTCGCCTGGCCGCACTCTTCCACACAAGGCCGGCTGAGGAATAGCTTCGGCGCTCGACGCGAAGCGTACTCCTATGGTGAGTCCGTCGCGTTCCCCTTCGAGGGCTGATTCGAGAGCGCCAGAAGCCCCTCGCGTGTGGTCAGCAGAAGCGTGTCGGCCGCGAACAGGGGCGCCGCCTCCGTGTTGTTGTCCTCGCCCACGTAGACTGTGTTGGTCTTTTTCCCATCCTCCAGATTGAGAATGACGCACTCGTCGCCGACCAGGGGGGCGAGCAGAATGCTGTTATTCAAGACGAGGGGCGGGGCGCCGACCCTGCCCGGCATCTGACGCTTCCACAATTTAACCCCGCTCTGTGGCGAGAGACAGTAAATGAAGTTGTCGAGGGAGGTGGCGAGGATACATTTCTCGGTCGCCAGGACTGCCTGTATGGCGGCACCCGTCCGCACACGCCATTTGGGGCGTCCCGTCAAACGGTCGATCGCGAAGACGAAGCCGTCGGCCGTCCCCGTGTAGACCATATTCTCTACGGCCAGGACGGACGCGCGCAGCACCTTCCGGGTCCGATAACGCCAGAGGGTTCTTCCGCTCTCCTGTTCCAGAGCCGAAATGTCACCGGCGGCATCGCTTATGTAGAGAAGCTCGCCGCGCAGGCTGTGTAGAGGGCTGAAGGGTGAGGCGTTATATTTGATCCAACTGATTTCGCCGGTCGCTTTTCTGATGGCGTAGAGGCGACCGTCGGAAGTGCTGAAGAAGAGGTTTTCGGCGTTGCAGCTGATGACGCCGCGTACAGGAAAGGGAAGAGTCCGCATCCAGGACGTCAAACCGCTCTGGCGGCTCAGAGCCCGCAGGACGCCCGTCGCCTGCGGGTAGTTGGATTTCGGGGTCGGCAGGCTTTCGGAGGCGACGTAGACGCTTCCGGCGTCAGCCAGAGGAGGGGCCGAGACGGCCCCTCCTACGTCGCTTTTCCAGGCGAGCCCCCCGTCGGAGAGACGGACCGAGACGAGCGAGCCGTTACTCAACGGCAGGTAGGCCCTTTCGGCATCCAAAGCGGGCGTGAGATTGGTGACGCCCGCCGTTCTGTACTGCCATTTAACGTAGATCGGTTTGGAAAGGTTGGCCGGCTCCTGCCCGAACCCCAAGGGGACAAAAAAGGCCAAAAGAGAAAGGAATAAAGGCAGCTTTACCAGAGCACACAGGAGGACGGACCAGCCCTTTGGAGTTCCAGTCCCCTCCGTGTAGTAAGTTCCGCTCGAATGCTTGGCTAAAGATAATTCCACAAACTATAATTCCCGTCGATTCATAAAGCTAAAAGTGCCGGAGACGGATAGTAGTCTACGGAGGAGGCAGGCTTTTGAGCAAGCAACAGGACCCGCACGACACCATAATTATCTTAGACTTCGGTTCCCAGTACACACAGTTGATCGCGCGTCGGATAAGGGAGTCCAACGTCTACTGCGAGATTCTACCCTTCGACAGCGCGCGGGAGGCTGTCTTCGCACGCAAGCCTAAAGGGATTATTCTCTCTGGGGGGCCCTCCTCTGTCTACGACGCAGACGCGCCGAAGCTCTCCTACAACATCATCGAAGATTCCAAGTGCCCTATTCTCGGTATCTGCTACGGTCTGCAACTCATCGTCTCCGGAATGGGGGGGGAGGTGCGCCCCTCCGCAAACAGGGAGTACGGCTACGCGCGCCTGGAGATCGCAGCTCGGGAGAGCCCGCTCTTTCGGGATTTGCCCCCGGAGATGGACGTCTGGATGAGCCACGGGGATCACGTCATCAGCGTCCCGGAGGGTTTACACGTTACGGCACGGACGGCCGATGCGCTTAACGCCCTGGAGGGCTTAAGCGGTCGCATATTCGGCGTCCAATTCCACCCGGAGGTGGCGCACACCCCTTTCGGGAAGCAGATTCTACAGAACTTCCTTTTCCGCGTGTGCGAGGCGCGCCCGGACTGGTCGCCGCAGGCGATCGTAGGGGAACAGGTAGGTAAGATACGTGCGCTCGTCGGCGAAGGCAATGTGATCTGCGGGCTCTCGGGTGGGGTGGATTCGACCGTGGCCGCCACGCTCGTACACGAGGCGATTGGCGCACAGCAGACCTGTATTTTCGTCGACACGGGGCTTTTGAAAGAGGGGGAGTTCCAGACCACACTCGCCCTTTTCGAGCAGAAAATGAGCTTGAACGTGGTCGGGGTCGACGCCTCGGGCGACTTTCTGAGCGCACTGAAAGGGGTCGTCGACCCGGAAGAGAAGAGAAAGATCATAGGCAGAGTCTTCATCGAAGTCTTCGAGAGGGAGGCGGGGAGGATCGGTGAAGTTAAATATCTGGTGCAGGGGACCCTGTACCCGGACGTCATCGAATCGATCTCGGTGCGCGGCCCCTCCGCCGTGATCAAGAGCCACCATAACGTAGGGGGTTTGCCCGAGCGTATGAACCTGAAGCTCATCGAACCCCTCAGGGAACTTTTCAAGGACGAAGTCCGCACGATCGGCCGGGAGCTGGGTGTGCCGGAGGATTTCCTGGGACGTCACCCTTTTCCGGGACCAGGCTTCGCGGTCCGGATTCTGGGCGAAGTAACACCCGAGCATCTGAAACTGCTCCGCGCTGCCGACATGATCATCGAGGAAGAGCTGCGGCTGGCGCAGCTCTATGAGAGCGTCTGGCAGGCCTTCCCTGTGCTTCTGCCCGTCTCGACCGTGGGCGTGATGGGCGATTTCAGGACTTACGAAAAGGTACTGGCCGTACGCGCGGTGACGAGCGTCGACGGGATGACGGCCGACTGGGCCAGGCTCCCGCACGACGTTCTGGGAAGGATCTCGACCCGGCTCGTCTCCGAGGTGAGGGGTATCAACCGCGTCGTTTTTGACATCAGCTCAAAGCCCCCGAGTACGATCGAGTGGGAGTGAGAGTCCCGCTCCTTTGAGCAGATGCGAGGCGGCATAACCTTTAAGCTCTTTCTTAATAAGAAAGAGCTTAAAGGTTATGCCGCCCGGCTCGGTCGGGATTTCAGACGGGCACTGGGGACCTTCCGGTGCGCATGTCATCTTTCGAGCGCGGCAGGGGGTTTGCGTTTATTCCCGTGGGGTTTGACAATTTCAGCTCGAACCCTTGAAGCTTCCGCTATTTCGGGTTCCGTCGGATGTTGTTAAGGCCGTCAGGCAACGGCCCTGATGCTAACGACACACGAGGTGGATAATTGTTGAAGCGCATGCGGTTTGCCGGAGGCAGCCCTCAAGCTTCGGGGCGGTAAAAACGAGCCGCAAAGTTTCTCCCGTGGGTAAAAATAATTCTGATACACTTGATTCAAGAGGGGTTCGAGTTGAGTAAGTTTAGCGTGCACATAGAGACTTTCGGCTGCCAGATGAACGTGGCCGATTCGGAACGCGCTGCGACGAGACTGCGCGCCGACGGCTTCGAGCTATCCGATTCCGCACAGACGGCGGACGTGATCATCCTTAATACCTGTTCTGTGCGCGAGAAGGCAGAGCAGAGGGTTTTTCACAGGGTCGGCGAGATCAGGAAGCAGAGGGGCGGCAGACAGCCTTTGTTCGGCGTGATGGGGTGCGTGGCGCAGCTCGAGGGGGAGGCTGTTTTCAAAAGCTCCCCGGCGGTCCAGCTCGTCGTAGGGACGGGGGCGTCCGACCGTATACCCCAGCTCCTGGAGAGGCTCAAGGGGGGCGAGCGGCGCGTCATCGACATAGAGGACCGACAGGACTCGGAGACTTATGAAATCTCTACGGTCGAACGCCATTCGCAGCACGTGGCCTTCGTCCCGATCATAGAGGGTTGTAATAAGTTCTGTACCTATTGCATCGTCCCGTTCTCGAGGGGACGTGAGAAGAGCCGAAACGGCGACGAGATCGTCGCGGAGCTAAGGAGGCTTCGGGAGGAGGGCTACAAGGAGGTACATTTGATCGGGCAGAACGTAAACAGTTACCGCCCGAAGACGGAGAAGGGGCTGGAGGGGATTCCCGGCGCGACGCCCTTCTCCAGGCTCCTGCGTGCCGTCGCCTCGACGGGCATGCGGAGGGTTAAATTCACAACCTCCTTCCCAAGAGATTTTCACCCCGACATAGTTAAAGCGATTGATGAACACCCGAATCTCTGTAACTGGGTTCATCTACCGGTCCAGGCGGGCAGCGACCGTATTCTGCGCGCCATGCGCCGCGGGCATAAGGTGACGGATTACCTTTCGAAGATCGACGCCGTTAAGAAAGCACGCAGAAAAATCTCGCTGACGAGCGACATCATCGTCGGATTCCCGGGGGAGTCTGAGGCCGATTTTGAAGAGACTCTGAATCTCGTGCGGGAATGTCGTTTTGACGGCCTCTACATTTTCAAATATTCACGGAGGCGCGGAACGCCCGCGGCCAAGCTGCCGGAGACCGTCCCGGAGGAGGAGAAGACCCGCCGTTTTCTTGCGCTCGAAGAGCTGCAGATGTCCATACAGGGGGAGATTTACAGGGGCTACGTCGGCGAGGAGGTTGAAGTACTGGTCGAGGGTTTCAGCGCAAGGTCTCGTGAAGACCTGAAGGGGCATACGACCTGCAATAAGGTCGTAAACTTCCGTGGTGGCGCCGAGTTGAACGGAGAAATTGTCAGCGTGAGGGTGAAAGAGGCCAAGTCTCACAGCCTTTATGGCGAGATTTCGGGGGTTTTGAAAGATCGTGTCGGGGGGCTTCATGGAGATCGAGGTTAAAATCCGTGGTTTGATGATGGACCCGAGCAGCGGGACGCCCATCATCATCTTGAAAGATATCAACAGCGAGACGATGCTGCCGATCTGGGTGGGGGCTTACGAGGCGAACGCCATCGCGCTCGAGATCGAGAAGATCGCCCCGCAGAGGCCCATGACGCACGACCTTCTGCGCAACGTGATCCTGGAGATGGGGGCCAGCGTCGAGCGTGTCGTCGTCACCGAACTGCGTGACAACACTTTTTTCGCGTCGATCATGATGCAGGACAAGTCGGGCGGTTCGGTCATGATCGACGCGCGCCCTTCGGACGCCATCGCGCTGGCGCTCAGGGTCGATTGCCCGATTTTTGTCAACGAAGAGGTGATTCGTGCCTCACGCAACACGGTCACGAGCGCGGAGGAGGAGGAGGGGAGCGTCTCCGGCTCCGAGGAGGAGTGGCCCGACGTCATTGGCGAGGCGGGCGACCTGCCGATGTAGTTCTACCATCTGTTCGAGCGGGGCGAAAATACCCTTTGAGTATCGTTATCGCAATCGCGAATCAGAAAGGCGGGGTGGGGAAGACGACGACGACGATCAACCTCGCCGCCGCTTTCGCACAGCGCGGGCAACGCGTCCTTTTGCTCGACCTTGACCCGCAAGGTAACAGTTCCATCTCTTTCCTCGACCCACAGTCGATCGAGGGCTCGGCGTACGAGTTGATGGTAGACGGTCAGGAGGAGATTTCACAGTACACGTATCCGACCGCGGTCGAGGGGCTGGAAATAATCCCGGCGCGTATCAGCCTGGCGAAGCTCGAATCGAAGCTGGTGGGCGATTTCGACGCGCCTTTCCGCCTCAAAGACCGCCTCGAAAGGGTCTCCGAACGCTACGATACGATCTTCATCGACACGCCGCCCACTCTGGGTCTGATAACCGTGAACGCGCTTGTCGCTTCGACGCACGTACTGATCCCCATACAGTCCTCCTTCTACGCACTGGAGGGGACGGACGACCTTCTGGAGACGATAGAGAAGGTGAAGGCGCGGCCGAACCCGAATCTACGTGTGCTCGGGGTTCTCGTCACGCTCTTCGACAAGCGGACCACTCTGGCGCGGGAGGTATATGAACAGATCAGGAGCGTCTTCGGGGCACAGGTGTTCGAGACTGTGATTACAAAGAGCGTGCGACTCGAAGAGGCGCCGGCCTATAAGGAGTCGATCTTTACCTTCGCGCCCCAGTCTTCGGGGGCCAGCGAGTATTCCAAACTTTGTGAAGAGGTGATGCAACGTGTCTAGAAGAGGGCTCCCGACGGGCATAAGGATGAGGCATGACGCGCATTACGTCGAGGAGTTGGCGAGCGAGAGCCCGAAGACCATCGGCCGCATGATCTCGGTCGAACAGCTTGATCCCAATCCGGAACAGCCACGTGTAGAGATCGGCGATCTGACGGAATTGACCACCTCCGTCAGGGAGAAGGGCGTTCTGGAGCCGCTCCTGGTCAAACCGTCCGCGCAGAAAGGGCGTTGGATGATCATCGCCGGCGAGCGCAGGTGGCGCGCGGCGCGCGCTGCGGGGCTGCGTGAGGTGCCCTGCATCGAGATGGACGTGGACGAGGCGGCGGTCGCGGAGATAGCCCTGATAGAGAATATGCAGCGGAAGGATTTAACCCCCTGGGAGGAGGCCGACGGTCTGGCCGCGCTCTGCCACCGTTACGGCTACACGCATGAGGAGGTCTCGAAGAAGGTCGGGAAGAGTAGAAGCACCGTGACGGAGGCGATCACGCTGGCCGCAATACCTGAAGAGATACGTGAGGAATGTCGGCGCGCCGACATCAACGTCAAATCCATGCTCCTGCAGGTCGTGAGGCAGCCGGACACGCAGACGATGCAGGAGATGATCCAAATCCTCGCCAGAAGAGAGTACACGAGGGATGAGGCGCGCGCGCTCGTACGCGAGAGGAAGTTACCGCAGGGGGGGCGCGATTCCTCCAGGCCTTTCACCTTCAAGTATCACCTGCCGACACCTAATGTAAAGATTGAGGTCCGCTTCCGTAAATCGGAGGTCGATAAGGCCGAGATCGTGGCTGCGCTGAGATCGGTCCTGTCGGAGCTGGAAAACTCCTGAGGTGAGACCTCACCAAACAGCTCTCCAATAAAAAAGAGCAACCACAGGAGTCGCGCTTACTGGGATTTCCCGGCGCTCTTCGCCCTTCGTTGCAGGCTGCGTGCCCAGCGCTCGAAAAGCGGCTGCAACGGCTTGAAGAGACGCGCGCGCAGGCCTTGCTCCTTCTCGTTCCACCTCTTTAACTGCCTCTCAGTATAAATCCTGATAGAGGACTCCAGCTGCCCCCTTTTGATCGAATGGCGCAGCGTCAGATAATGGTGCTGTCCCACGAGTGAGAAGATGACCGCGGCCAGATTAGCCCTGAAAGAGAGCCTCGGGAGAAGTCTCTTGTGGAGCGGTGCTTTCTGCGGGAGGAGGACGTCGAGCGCCAGTTCTAACCAGGCTGGCTGTGCGCCCTGTCTGGGGTGGTATAGACCCGGGAGCTGCGAGAGGTTCTTGGGGGAATTGCGCAGCCTCGGGTCCGTGATGCTATCGACCAGCCGCAGCCGATCTATTCCGCGCAGATGCTCCTTGGGAAGCATGGAGAGAATCTTACGTATCTCTTCCTCTGTACGAGCGGGGAGCTTCTTGCGTGTGGAGCTGTTTTCGATCTTATTTATCATATTGGATAGACGGCCTGAACTGTCCGTAGAAAGTTTTATGAAAGAAGTCGAAAATTTGCAAGCGTGGGGGCACGGAAGAGTAGAGCGAGAAAGGAGAAACCACGAAGGAGGACTGAACTATGAGCATAGAGCGAAAAAGTTCAAA
>Ga0216309_1000008_pt1 | contig 27086 bp, 22 predicted proteins | sample Total_DNA_C_FD_161284 | JGI IMG/M metagenome (GOLD analysis project Ga0216309, IMG submission 161284) | Terrestrial sediment cell enrichment communities for BONCAT metagenomics from Utah, United States - Total_DNA_C | ecosystem: Environmental > Terrestrial > Deep subsurface > Rock core/Sediment ...
GCGAAGACCCGGTGCAGGTCTTCGCCGCCGCCCCTTTTTCGCGGAACCGAGCCTTAATCCACCGCGCGGTCGATGTCGGCCTTCGTCACGAAGCCGCCGATGAGGAAGACGACGGCGAGCAGGATGTGGAAGATGTGGTCCACAGAGGCGAGTTCGAGCGAGCCCGGCAGCACCCGGAACAGGCTCGAATCCGAACCGTGGGCGGGGACGCCCTCGACCCCGTGGTTGCCCGCCCCGCCGAGCAGGAAGCCCGCGACGCCGAGCAGCCCGTAGACGACCCCGAAGATGATGCAGAAGAGGCGCGCGCCCGAAAGCGTTGCGGAGTAGCCGAAGTAGAGCGCGACCGCGCCGGAGACGAGGTGAATGAGGTTGTGCGCCAGGTTCAGATGGAAGCCCAACATCCCCGGGGCCAGGAAGCCGATGACCCCGACCAGGATGAACACGATACCCAAGACTTTCGCGATTGTTCTGGCCATATCCGTATAGTTCCTCCTTGGGAAGAAAAGGTGGAAAGGGCGACGGCGCCCTCGTGCTTCTTCTTCAAAGGGTCGCGACCGGGGGCTCGCGACGAAAATGTGGGGACGAGCGGGCTCATTGTACAATAGTACGGTACAAACGGACCTACGGATTTATAGGGAGGGCCGCGGCCGGAACTGCCTCCTGTTGAGGGCACTGTTTCGCGTTTGTTATACTCGCCGCGCAGCCGAAGCATTACGCGACGAAGGCAAGGGACGCCAGCGAGCGGTCCTCAGTTTCGGACAGCATTTCTCTTAACCATCTACTGCCATCTGCCTACTGCCTGCTCACTAATATGAAAGAAGGTTGGGAGGCCGTCATCGGCCTGGAGATTCACGCGCAGCTGAGCACCGAGTCGAAGATATTCTGCGGCTGCTCGACGCGCTTCGGCGACGAGCCGAACTCGAACACGTGCCCCGTCTGCCTGGGGCTGCCCGGCTCGCTGCCCGTGCTCAACCGCCGCGCGGTCGAGCTGGGCGCACGCGCGGCGCTCGCACTGGGTCTGCGCATCAACGAGGTCTCGGTCTTCGCGCGCAAGAACTATTTCTATCCTGACCTGCCGAAGGGCTACCAGATTTCGCAGTACGACCGGCCCTTCTCGGAGGAGGGGCTGCTCGAAATCATGACGGCCGAGCGCGACGAGGGGGGGCACGCGCGCGAGTGGCGACCGTTGGAGGTGCGCATCACGCGCATGCACCTCGAAGAGGACGCCGGCAAAAACGTCCACGAGGGGCTGCCCGAGACCGGGCGCTACTCCTACGTCGACCTCAACCGCGCCGGGACGCCGCTCGCCGAGATCGTGACCGAGCCTGACTTCCGCACCTCCTGGGAGGCTTACGACTACGTCAACCACGTGCGCCGCGCACTGCAATGGGTGGGCGCCTCGGACGCCGACATGGAGAAGGGGAACCTGCGCTGCGAGGCCAACGTCTCGGTGCGCCGGGCCGGCTCGGCGGAGTTCGGGACGAAGGTCGAGCTGAAGAACCTCAACTCGGTGCGCTTCATGCAGCGCGCCATCGAGTTCGAGATCGAGCGGCAGATCGCGCTCATCGAGTCGGGCGGGCGGGTCACGCAGGAGACGCGGCTCTGGGACGAGCGCGCGGGCGAGACGCGCGTGATGCGCTCGAAAGAGGAGGCACACGACTACCGCTACTTCCCCGAGCCCGACCTACAGCCGCTGACGGTGGCGGCCGACTGGGTCGAGCAGGTGCGCTCTTTGATGCCGGAGCTGCCCGAGGCGCGGCGCCGGCGCTTCATGGAGCAGTACGGGCTCTCCTACAACGACGCCGCGCTCCTCGTGCGCGAACGGCAGCTCGCGGACTTCTACGAGCGTGCCGCGGCCGCCTCGAACCCGCGGGGCGCGGCCAACTGGCTCAAGGGCGAGCTGCTACGCGAGCTGGACGCCGCCGGCCGCCGCGCCGAGGATTCACCCGTCACGCCCGAGGAGCTGGGCGCGCTCGTCCGCGCCGTCGAGGGGGGGCGCATCAGCGGCAAGCAGGGCAAGGACGTCCTCCTGGAGATGTTCAGGTCGGGCAAGGGCGCCGACCGTGTCATCGAGGAGCAGGGGCTGGCGCAGGTCTCGGACGCGGGCGAGATCGAGAAGATCGTGACGGACGTCCTGGCCTCGAACCCGCAGCAGCTCGCCGCCTACCGCGGCGGCAAGGAGGCGCTCTTCGGCTTCTTCGTCGGGCAGGTGATGAAGGTCTCGAAGGGCAAGGCCAACCCGAAGGTCGTCAACGACCTGCTCAGGGAAAGACTGAAGGCCGAATAGGCAGGACTACAGGATGGACTACGAGGGGAAGAACGCCATCGTCACGGGCGGCACGAAGGGCATCGGGCGCGCCATCGCCGGGGCGCTCGCCGGCGTGGGGATGAACGTGTGCGTGGGCGCGCGCAACCTCGACGAGGTGAAGCAGGCCGTGCGCGAGCTGGAGGGGCTCGGCGTCGGGGCGGCGACGGGCGCCGCGTGCGACGTGCGGTCGTTCGAAGAGGTCGAGGCGCTGGTGGGGCACGCCGTCGAGGAGCTGGGCGGCGTGGACGTCCTCGTCAACAACGCAGGCGTCGGGCTCTTCAAGCCGGTCGAAGAGACCTCGCCCGAGGAGTTCCGCACCGTGCTCGAGACGAACCTGTTCGGCGTCTTCTACGGCTGCCGCGCCGTTATCCCGGAGATGAGGCGGCGGGGCGGCGGCTACATCATCAATGTCTCTTCGCTCGCGGGCGCTAACCCGCACCCGCGCATGTCGGCCTACAACGCCTCGAAGTTCGCCCTCAACGGCTTCAGCGAGGCGCTCATGCAGGAGGTGCGGCACGACCGCATCAAGGTCAGCTACATCATGCCCGGCTCGGTCAACACGGAGTTCGGCGGCGACGAGGTGAGCGACGAGCGCGCCTGGCAGCTCCAGCCCGAGGACATCGCACGCGTCGTCGTCGACCTCCTGCACCACGACGAGCGGAGCCTGCCAAGCCGCGTCGAGATCAGGCCGAGCATGCCGCCGAAGAAGTAGGCAGTCACGAACGACTTTTCTGTTGACAGGCTTCGCCCCTACTGTTTAATGTCCCTTCCTCGGCTTCGAAGCCTACGGGCCCGGGCATTCCGTCACCCAGCTGCTTCTCAACGGGCTACAGCACTCAGGTTCTCAAAACGCTTCAACAAGTGAGTGTTCGCTAGTCTCAACTTCAATCCCACCTCGCCGGCCGTCTGACCCTCGCCGGGGCGCGTCGGCGTCAAAGGAGCATCAAGCCATGGAGCAACCACTCTGGAACGAACTCAAGGCGCGGCACATCAGGGAGGGGCGTTTGAAAGTGGTCGGCGTCGTGTTACACGACACCGCGGGTTCAGGCAAGCACAACGACACGCTCTACCTCGCGAACCCGGGTGACGGGCGGAAGGTGAGCGCGGACTTCACCGTCGAGCGCGACGGCAGCATCTGGAAATTGAATCCCGACCTGAACAAGTATTACTGCCTGCACGCGGGGCGTGCCACCAAGTTCAAGGGGCTGGTCAACGCCGCGGTCACGCGCGCCACCGTCGGCATTGAGATTTGCCAGAAGGCCGACCTCTCGCTGACGCCCGTCTACACGCCCGCCCAGGTGGACAGCACCGCGCGCCTGTGCGCCTGGCTCGTCTCCTACTTCAAGCTGACGACGAGCGACATCACCACGCACCGCCAGATCATCACCGACGGCTCGCGCTCCGACCCGCGCCGCTTCCCCTTCGAGGGCGAAGGTGGGTTCTGGAGGTTCTACTGGAAGGCGCTCGGCAAGGGCGACGAGCACGCCGTCTCGGAGAGCATGGCCAAGGCCCCGACGGACCCGGAAAAGCCGAAGCGCACGCACAACGTCTCGCCCGGCGATACGCTCTCATCCATCGCGAAGAAGTTTTACGGGAGCGCCGGCCGCTGGAAGGATATTCAGAGGGCCAACGCACTCAAGAGCGAGGTCATCGTCCCCGGTCAGGTGTTGACGATACCCGAATAGACGCGACCCGCCCCCCGGCACGCGCCTGCCGGGGGCTTCCTTTCGGCCAGGCCCCGCGTGTGTGGGGCCTGGCCGAAAGGGGCATCACTGAAGTCTGCGGCGCGTGTCGGATTGCGGGCCAACGGAGGGGCGGGCCCGGGAACGATTCAATTTTGACGAGAGCAAGGGGGGAAAGAGTTTGGAGCCGGCAGAACAGATAGCCGAGGCCCGCGAGGCCGTTGACGAGAGCTTTAAGAACCGCGCCGCGCTGAGCATCGCTTTCATGGCGATGCTCCTCGCCATCACGAGCCTCGGGGGCGGGAACGCGGCCGAGGACATGGCCAACAACAACATTCACGCCAGCGATACCTGGGCCTTCTACCAGGCCAAGAGCATCCGCCAGACCTCCTTCCGGATCGCCGCCGACGGGCTCGAAGCCGACCTGCGCTCCAAACCCGGCCTGCCGCCGGAGGCGCGCGACTTCATGCAGAAGAAGATGGAGGAGTACCGCGCCACGGCCGCGCGCTACGAGGACGAGCCGGACAAGGATGACCCCAAGAACCCCCTGAAGGGCGAGGGGCGAAAGCAGCTCACGGCGCGCGCCCGTGACTACGAGTCGAGGCGCGAGGTGGCGCAGAAGCAGGACCCGAACTTCGACTTTGCCGAGGCGCTCTTCCAGATCGCCATCGTGCTCGCCTCGGTCAGCATCCTGGCCAGCTCGCGCCCCATCCTGCGCGTCTCGCTCGTGGTCGGCGGCGCCGCCACGCTCCTGATGCTCAACGGGTATTTCCTCTTCCTCCCCAACCTGCTCTGAAGGGCGGAAGGGCGGTCGCGCCCGAGGTGGGCGAATAGATGAGAGCCGTGCTTCAGCGCGTGACGCGCGCCAGCGTGAGGGTCGGGGGCGAGACCGTGGGCGAGATCGGTCCCGGCCTCGTCGTCCTGCTCGGCGTGGCGCGCGACGACGCGGAGCAGGATGCGCGCTACCTCGTCGAAAAGGTCCTGAACCTGCGCGTCTTCGACGAAGAGGGTGGGCGCATGGACCTCTCGGTGTCGGACGCGGGGGGCGCGCTCCTGGTAGTCTCGCAGTTCACGCTCTACGGCGACGTGCGGCGCGGGCGGCGCCCCTCCTGGGTCGAGGCAGCCCCGCCCGAGCTGGCCGAGCCGCTCTACGAGTTCTTCGTCACAGAGGCGAGGCGTGCGGGCGTGCGCGTCGAGACCGGCAGCTTCCGCCGCATGATGGAGGTCGAGCTGGTCAACGACGGCCCCGTGACGATTCTCCTCGACAGCAGGAAGCTCTTCTAACAAACAGTAAGCGGAGGCCGAGTGTACGTTTTGAGGAGGACCGTGGGGGATAACCTGTGGAGCCGTGTTCGCACGCTGCTCTTATCGTGTCTGTGTCTGGCCGGGGTGCTCGGGCTCGCCTCGTGCGGCGGCGAGCAGCAGCAGCAGGAGAAGGTCTTCGACGAGGCCGAAGGGGCGGGCGGCGCGGAGGTCAAGCGCGGCGTGAAGCCCGAGCCGGACGCGGAGGCCGCGGTGCTTGAGGTCGAGTCGGGCGGGGTCTCCTTCGGGCGCATCGTGATCGAGCTCTACCCGAACCTCGCCCCGAAGATGGTCGAGCGCTTCAAGCAGCTCGTCCGCGAGGGCTTCTACGACGGCACGGCCTTCCACCGCATCAACCCGCGCGCGGGCGTGTTGCAGGGCGGCGACCCGAACTCGAAGGACGACGACCCCGCAAACGACGGGATGGGCGATTCACCTTACGCCGACCTGCCGGCCGAGTTCAGCGACGTCCCCTTCGATACCGGCACGGTCGGCGCGGCGAGGCAGGGCGCGCGCCCGGCCGTCGCGGGTCAGCCGGCCCTCACCGAAAAAGAGGCCGTCAACACGGCGAACAGCCAGTTCTACATCACGCTCCGCCGCGTGCCCGGCTGGGACGCGAAGTACACGGTCTTCGGCAAGGTCATCGAGGGCATGGGCAACGCCCACGTCATCGCCGGGGCACCCACGCGCCCCGCCCCCTTCAACGAGAGCCCCGCCGATAAGATCGTCATCAAGCGCGCCACGCTCCACCCGCGGGCGAGCTTCGCTCACTAAAGCAAGCCGCTACGCGGAAGTAAAAAGGCAAAAGTAAAAAGGCAAAAGGCAAAAGTGAAGAGGGGAACTTAAAGTCAAAGTTCCGCGCGCCTGAGGCGCGTCCTCACTTTTGCCTTTTTACTTTTGCCTTAAATACTGTCGTCTTCGGTCTTCGAGCGCGGGTCGAGCTCGAAGCGGTGGCGGTCGCGGCGCTCGATCTTGTCGAGCACCTCCAGCTCCTCGTTGTCCTCGAAGTTGACGCCGACGGCGTGCGCGTTCTCTTCGACATCCGACTGGTCGGGCGTGGGGTTGTCACCGGCGACCGACTCCGTGCCGCTGTCGTTGACGTCCTCCCAGGAAGCGTCGATGTCGCCGCCCGCGTCCTGCGGCGAGGCGGCCGTGTTGTTGCGGAGGCGCTGGGCCAGCTGGCCGGGGTCCTTGGGCGCGCGGGCGATCTCCTCCTCCATGAACTGCTCTATGTCGGGGTCGGGCACGACGTCGGGGTTGTTGCTCAGGTACTCGAAATCCTCCGGCCTCTTCTTCGGCATCCTCTTGACCTCCACGTCTCCACACCAAAGGCGTATTTGAAATCTCTCCGCAGAGATTTGCCTTACTCTCTTGTCGCCTGCTTCGCTAAAGTGCGCCAAATATAACAAATCGCCCGCGGCCCCGGCAAACGGCACGCCCCGCAGGGCCGCCGCTGGAGGGCGGCCTCAGACCGTGTAGAAGGCCGTGAAGAAGAGTGTGAGGCGGTAGACCTGGAGGATGAGCACGACCGTGATGACGAGCGCCAGGGTCTTGAGGAGCGTCACCCGCCGCGACTGACCGTAAACCCTGCGCTGGGCGGCGAACAGGTAGGCGGCGCTGGCGAGGAGGAGGATGCCGCCGAAGAAGAGGTCGTCGTTGACGGGGGTGAGGAGGCCGAGCCTGTTCCCCCCGCGCAGGAGGGCGAGGCCGAAGTGGTGTACGCCGAGCAGGAACAGGAGGAAGACCGAGTAGAAGTGGGTCGCGAAGACGAGGTGTTCGATCAGGAAGCGGCGGCGACGCCAGTAGAGCGCGAGCAGCGCGCAGGCGAAGAGCGGCACCATGAGGATGACCAGGGAGCGCGCCTGGCTGTGGATGGTTGCGTTGAAGTCGGCGTGGTACTTCTCAGGGGCGACCCCTTTCCTCTCGACGGCCTCATGAACCATGCGGCGAACCGCCGCGCTGTAGGGCAGTCCCGTGAGGTGCACGTTGAGCGGGGTGGTCAGGGTGTTGAAGCCCGTGAGCGGCTGGGCGAAGAAGAAGACGACGTTGCAGAGGACGAAGATTTGCAGCGGCTTCAGGTAGCGCCTGCGCCGCCCGCCGAGGTACTCGGCCGTCAGGAGACCGGGCCGGCGGAGGAGGGCGTAGAAGCTCCGAGGGAGCGGCGACTCCCAGCTGGCGATGACGTTGAGCGCCTCGCCGAAGAAGCGGCGCATGGAGTAGTCGTGCGCCTCGACGCGCTTCTCGCCGCAGTGTGTGCAGAAGAGTTCGGCGATGGGCTGCCCGCATTCGGGGCAGGCCGCCGGCCCGCCGCCGGCGGCGGGTAGCCGTTCTACGAGTGTCGTCTCCAAGGCAGGCCCTCCCGGCGCGTGTGCCGTGTGTGCGCGGCATTGTAGCGCGAAACAGAGCCGCGGGTAACGCGCCGTTTCAACGCGCGGGAGGGATTGCTTGACGATTGGGGGGGGCGAACTTAAACTGAAGGGTAATCTTTCGCAGTGAAAATTCGAGCCGTCCTGACCGTCCCGCCGGGGCGGGACTGTGTTGAAGGACGACCCGGCGGGCGCTCTTCTTCTGGGGAATCAAATGGCACACAACCTCTTCAACTCTCTGCAGACATTCACTACGGGCAAGGGAAGGACGGGGCAGTTCTACTCGCTGCCGCAGCTCGAAAAGGAGGGCGTCGGGCCGGTCTCGCGCCTGCCCGTCTCGATCCGCGTCGTGCTCGAATCCGTTCTGCGCAATGTGGACGGGAGGGTCGTCGACGAGGAAGACGTGCGCACGCTGGCCAACTGGAAGCCGGTCGCCGAGAGGACGGAGGAGATTCCCTTCAGCGTGGCGCGCGTGCTTTTGCAGGACTTCACGGGCGTGCCGCTCCTCGTCGACCTTGCCGCCATGCGTTCGGCCGTCCAGCGCATGGGGCGCGACCCCAAGATCATCGAGCCGCTCGTGCCCGTCGACCTCGTCATCGACCACTCGGTGCAGGTCGACTTCTGGTCGAGCCAGGACGCGCTCCGGCTCAACATGGAGACCGAGTTCCGCCGCAACCGCTCGCGCTACCAGTTCCTGAAGTGGGGCATGCAGGCGTTCGAGAGCTTCAACGTCGTCCCGCCGGGCATCGGCATCGTCCATCAGGTCAACCTCGAATACCTCGCGCGCGGGGTGATGGAGCGCGAGGGCGTCTACTACCCGGACACGCTCGTCGGCACCGACTCGCACACGACGATGATCAACGGCCTGGGGCTGGTCGGGTGGGGCGTCGGCGGCATCGAGGCCGAGGCGGCGATGCTCGGCCAGCCCGTCTACATCCTGACGCCGGACGTCGTGGGCGTGAACCTCACAGGCTCGCTGCGCGAGGGCGTGACGGCCACAGACCTCGTGCTGCGCGTGACCGAGATGCTGCGCGGCGAGAAGGTTGTCGGCAAGTTCGTCGAGTTCCACGGCGAGGGCGCGGCCTCGATCCCGGTCGCCGACCGCTCGACCATCGGCAACATGGCGCCCGAGTACGGCGCGACGATGGGCTACTTCCCCATCGACGAGAAGAGCTGCGAGTACCTGCTCTCGACGGGGCGCGAAGAGGAGCAGGTCGACTTCTTCCGCGCCTACTACCAGGCGCAGGGGCTCTTTGGCATCCCGCGCGCGGGCGAGATCGACTACAGCAAGACCCTCGACCTCGACCTCTCGACCATCGAGCCGAGCGTGGCGGGCCCGAAGCGCCCGCAGGACCGGATCGAGCTCTCCGGGCTCAAGGAGAAGTTCTCGGACCTGCTGCGTAGGCCCGTGGGCGAGAATGGCTATGACCGTTCGGAGGGACAGCTCGCCGAGCGCTTCCACGTCGACCTCAGCCGCGAAGTCCACGAGGTCGCGCGCTCGCTGCCCGTGCTGCCGGGCGCGCTGCACGCGGGCGGCGGCGGGCAGGAGCAGGAGAGCGTGCCCGAGACGGTCGCGACCGAAACGGTCGGGAGCCTCGGCTCGCGCAGCGAGAAGAACACCAGCTCGCTGACCGAGGTCGAGATGATGAACAACCGCCCGACCCCCGACCGCGTCGACTTCGAAGAGCAGACGGCCGAGTTCATCGTCCATCCCGAGGGCGGCGCCGAGCTGGGGCACGGCGACGTGGTTATCGCCGCCATCACCTCCTGCACCAACACCTCGAACCCGGGCGTGATGCTCGCCGCCGGCCTGCTCGCCAAAAAGGCGGTCGAGCGCGGCCTTCAGGTGCCACCGACCGTCAAGCCCTCGCTCGCTCCCGGCTCGCGCGTCGTCACCGAGTACTACCAGAAGACGGGGCTCCAGCCCTACCTCGACCGGCTCGGCTTCCACACCGTCGGCTATGGCTGCACGACCTGCATCGGCAACTCCGGCCCGCTCGACCCGCGTATCGAGTCGGTCATCAACGAGCACGACCTCGTCACCGCCTCGGTCCTCTCGGGCAACCGCAATTTCGAGGCGCGCGTCCACCAGTCCGTGCGCGCCAACTTCCTGATGTCGCCGCCGCTCGTCGTCGCCTTCGCGCTCGCCGGCCGGGTCAACATCGACATGGCGAGCGAGCCGCTGGGCAGGGGCGAGGACGGCCGCGACGTCTTCCTCCGCGACATCTGGCCGACGCTCGAAGAGGTCGGCGAGGCGCTGGGCGCGGCCACCGACCCCGAGACCTACCGCACGCTCTACAGCGACTTCACCGACGCGAACCCGCTCTGGAACGATATCCCCTCAGTGACGGGCGAGGTCTACCAGTGGGACACGCAGTCGACCTACATCCAGGAGCCCCCCTACTTCGAGAAGTTCAGCATGGAGGCCGGGAGCTTCTGCGACATACGCGGGGCGCGCCCGCTCGCCATCTTCGGCGACTCGGTGACGACCGACCACATCAGCCCCGCCGGCGCCATCAAGGAGAAGTCGCCGGCCGGGCGCTACCTGCTGCTGCGCGGCGTCGAGGCGCAGGACTTCAACTCCTACGGCTCGCGGCGCGGCAACCACCAGGTGATGGTGCGCGGCACCTTCGCCAACGTCCGCATCAAGAACCTGATGGTGCCGGGCATGGAGGGCGGGGTGACGTCGCTGGAGCCGACGCGCGAGCAGATGCCCATCTACGACGCGTCGGTCCACTACCAGGCGGCCGGCGTCCCGCTCGTCGTCTTCGCCGGCCAGGAGTACGGCACGGGCTCTTCGCGCGACTGGGCGGCGAAGGGCACGCTGCTCCTGGGCGTCAAGGCCGTCATCGCCGAGAGCTTCGAGCGCATCCACCGCTCGAACCTGGTCGGCATGGGCGTGCTCCCGCTCCAGTTCAAGGACGGGACCAACGCCGCGACGCTCGGGCTCGACGGCTCTGAGACCTTCGACATCAACGGGCTCCAGGGCGGCGAGATCATGCCCCGCCAGGACGTCAGCCTACGCATCCGGCGCTCGGGCGGCGAGGAGGTCGAGGTGCCGCTCACGTTGCGCATCGACACGCCCATCGAGATCGAGTACTACCGCCACGGCGGCATCCTGCCGTTCGTGCTCCGGCAGCTCATCTCGCAGTCGTCCTGAGCCCGAGGGCGGTGCGGTCCCGTCCGCCGGGGGATGTGCCTTGGCGGGCGGCGGCGCCGCCGCGGTATATAAAGCGAAGGTGGGGACTTTCATCTACACCACGGCGGGCGTCGTCCTGCTGGTGCTGATTATCTTCGACGTCTACGCGACGGTGCTCCACTCGAGCGCACGTTACGGCCCCGTCGGCGAGTCCCTGAACCGCGCCGTCTGGCGTACGGCGCGTGCCGTGGCCTTACGCCTTTCGCGGGCGCGCCGGCACAGGCTGCTCAACATGATCGGCCCGCTGCTGCTGCCGCTCCTGATCGTCGTCTACATCGTCCTGCTCATCCTCGCCTTCGCGCTCGTTTACTACCCCCACATCCCCGCCAACTTCACCTTCAGCGAGGCGCACACGGAGCCCGGCTGGGTCGACGCCGTCTACTTCAGCGGCATCACCCTGACGACCGTCGGTTACGGCGACCTCGTTCCGCGACTCGCCTCCCTCCGGTTCCTGGCCCTCTTCGAGGCCGCCTCGGGCCTCGTCGTCATCTCGCTCGCCATCACCTACATGCTGACGGTCTACACGGCGCTGGAGCGCAAGCGCGCCGTCGCACTCTCGCTCTACCACCAGGCGGGCGAGGGCGCCGACGTCGCCGGGCTCATCGCGCACCACTTCGTCGAGGGGCGCTTCTACGGGCTGCGCGACGCGCTGCGCACCGTCACGCGCGACCTACAGGGCATGCTTGAGTCGCACATCGACCACCCCGTCATACACTACTTCCACCCGGTCGAGGTCTATAAAAGCACGCCGCGCATCCTCTTCCTCCTCCTCGAGACCTGCACGGTCATCCGCGCCGCGCTCGACCGCGAGGTGAACCAGGACCTGCGCAACTACCCCGAGGTGCGGACGCTGGAGGCGGGCGTGCGCCACGTGCTCACGCAGCTCATCAATTCGCTCGACCTGGAACGGCGCGAGCGCCCACGCAGGCCCACGCCGCAGGAGGCCGAGGACGACAGCCGTCGCTGGCGCGCACGCTACGAGCAGACCCTTTCGCGCCTCGCCGACTCCGGCATCAAGACGCGCGCCGACGCCGAAGGGGGCTGGGAGGAGTACCGCCGGCAGCGCGAGGAGTGGGAGTCGAAGCTGCGCAGGCTCGCGCTCCACCTCGGCTATGACTGGGACGAGGTGACGGGCGACCGCGACCTGGAGTACGCCGCCGACGAGGGCAAGGAGCGTCCGCAGGCCGGGGCCGCCGAGCCGCGTGTGCGGGAGGGTTGATCGCGCCGCCCCCACGCCTTTTGGACTCGCGGGCGCGGCGGGTGTAAAGTAGCGGCCAGAGCAAGCCGGAGCCGACCCCAACGTCCTTAACTGGCCACGACTTTCATCCCGGAGCGGAGGAAAACATATGTCATCAACTCAGCAGGCATCCGAGACGCCACGCAAATATCAACTCTTCATCGACGGCAAGTGGGTCGACGCCGAGTCGGGCAAGACCTTCACGACGCCGAACCCCGCCACCGGTGCCACGCTCGCCGAGGTCGCCGAGGGCGACAAGGCCGACATCGACAAGGCGGTCGAGGCCGCACGCCGCGCCTTCGAGGGCAAGTGGTCGAAGGTCTCCGCGCGCGACCGCGGGCGGATGCTCTACAAGCTCTCGCAGCTCATCGAGGCGAAAATACCCGAGCTGGCCGCCTTGGAGACGGCCGACAACGGCAAGCCGATCAAGGAGACGTCCTACGTCGACCTGCCGCAGGTCGTCGAGAACTTCGAGTACTTCGCCGGCTGGGCCACGAAGATCGAGGGCGAGACCATCCCCGTCCCCGGCCAGATGTTCAATTACACGCTGCGCGAGCCAGTCGGCGTCTGCGGCCAGATCATCCCCTGGAACTTCCCGCTGCTGATGGCCGCCTGGAAGCTCGCGCCCGCGCTCGCCGCCGGCAACACGGTCGTCTTAAAGCCGGCCGAGCAGACGCCCGTCGGCGCGATGGAGCTCGCCTCGCTCATCCAGGAAGCGGGCTTCCCCGACGGCGTCGTCAACGTCGTGCCCGGCTACGGCGAGACGGCCGGCGCCGCGCTCGCCTCGCACCCGGGCATCGACAAGGTGGCCTTCACCGGCTCGACCGAGGTCGGCAAGATCATCGCCAAGGCCGCGGCCGACAACCTCGCCAAGGTCTCGCTGGAGCTGGGCGGCAAGGCCCCCAACATCGTCTTCGCCGACGCCGACATCGAACAGGCCGTCAGCGGCGCGATGATGGGCATCTTCTTTAACCAGGGGCAGGTCTGCTGCGCCGGCTCGCGCCTCTTCCTCGACGCGCGCGTCAAAGACGAGTTCCTCGACCGCTTCAAGGAGCGCGCCGGGCGTGTCAAGGTCGGCGACCCGATGGACCAGGCGACACAGATGGGGCCGCAGGTCTCCGCCGAGCAGCTCGACCGCATCAAGTCCTACGTCGACATCGCGAAGGGGGAAGGCGCCACGGTGCTCGCCGGCGGCTGCCCGCCGCAGCTCGAAGGCGACTTCCAGAAGGGCTTCTTCTTCCAGCCGACCATCTTCGGCGAGGTGCAGAACACGATGCGCGTCGCGCAGGAGGAGATTTTCGGGCCCGTCGTCTCCGTCATCACCTTCGAGGGCGAAGACGACCTCATCCGTCAGGCCAACGAGGTCGTCTACGGCCTCTCGGCCGGCATCTGGACCAAGGACATCACGCGCGCACACCGCTTCGCCTTTCGCTGAAGGTCGCGCCCGCGTAGCGCGTGCGCTGACACTCAGGCTACCTGCCTGCGCCCGCGCCCTGCGTGTTCTGTCCTGCGCCGCGCCCGGTCTGCTCCTGTAGCTCGTCGATGCGCTTCGAGGCTTCGGCCTTCGTCAGGTTCTCGTCGAACTCGACCTTCGCCTCCTCGGAGAGCGTCTTCAGGTAGGAGCGCTGCGCGCCCGTCATCGGCTCGTCGCCCGTCGTCCACTCGTCCGGGTCCTTGATGGTGTTGCTCTCTTCGGCCAGCTCCTGCGTTCTCTTATCGGTCATCGCCTCAATCTCCTGTATGTTTTATGTGCGGTTTCCTGTTTCATTTAGGAAACGCGGGAGATTTCTGCATGAGTCGTGCCAGAGGCGGCCCGGAGCCCGGAGCACCCGGGGAGGGAAGCGCGTGCGGGTCGGCGGCCGTGCTCACGTGCGCGGCTTCGGCAGCAGCGGCTCGCAGGGGAGCGTCTGCGGGCCCGCATCCGTGCAGACGGCGTACTTCGCGCCCTCGTACATCGACACGCCGGCGTGCTCGCCGCGCGCGTTGAGGACGTAGAAGTTGATGCCGAAGGCGGGGTTGCCCTCGCGGTTTAAGAGGCGGCGCTCGACCGTGTTGGCACGGATGCGCTTGAGCGCCTCCATCCCGGCGTCTTTCGGGTGGCGTCCGCGCCGCATCTCCTCGACGATGAGGAAGGAGCAGAGGTTGTAGAGGTTGGCCTCGCCCCGCCCCGTGGAGCCGGCCGCGCCGACCGCGCCGTCGACGTAGAGTCCCGCGCCGAGGATGGGCGAGTCGCCGACGCGACCCGGTATCTTCCAGGCCAGCCCCGAGGTCGTCGTCACGCCGCAGACCTCGCCCTTCGCGTTGACGGCGTTGCAGTTGATAGTGCCGTAGAGATGCTCCTCGCGGATGAGCCCCTCGGCGACCATCTTCAGCCCCTCGCGCCTCCAGACCTCGGCGCGCTTCGCCGGATCGAGGTAGTGCAAGGGGTCGGTCCGCCGCTTCCACTCCAGCCAGAGCTTGCGCGAATGCTCCGTGTTCAGGTCGTCTTCGATCTTAAAGCCCATGTTGCGCGCGAAGTCGCGCGCACCCGGCCCGACGAGCAGGTGGTGGTCGGTCGTCTCCATCACGGCGCGTGCGACGAGCGAGGGCGTCCGCACGCCTTCGAGCGAGGCAACCGCCCCGGCACGCTTCTTCGGGCCGTGCATGCAGGATGCGTCTAACTGGACGACGCCGTCGGCGTTCGGCAGCCCGCCGTAGCCGACGCTGTCGTCGAGCGGGTCCAGCTCGACGATGTTGACGCCGGCGATGCAGGCGTCGAGCACGTCGGTGCCCGAGGTCATCAGGCGGAAGGCGCGCTGCACGCAGGTCTCGTCGCCGCCGTTCTTGAAGATGTTGCCGTTGGACGAGGCGACGACCGCGTGCCGCGCGCGCTGGATGTGGATGGCCGGCGCGCCCGCGCGCAAGCTCGCGGAAGAGGCCGCCGCCAGACCCGCCGCCGCGCCCGTCCGTAGAAAGTCGCGCCTTCTCATTTTTCTGCTCATCGTTTTCTCCGACTCCGTTTCTTCGGCCCCTTCGGAAGGGGGAGGGTTCGACACGTTGACTGAGGCGGCACGGGCCCGGGCGGAGCCGCGTCTTCAGGGTGAATGTTTCCCGACCCGGGCGGCCTCACCTGCCGGCGTGCCTGACGACGACGCCATCCTTCATGACGAAGGAGACCTGCTTGAGGGCGTTGATGTCGTCGAGCGGATTGGCGGGGGTGGCGATGATGTCGGCGGCCAGGCCGGGGCGAATCGCGCCGCGCGCCTCTTCGACGCCGAACAGGCGCGCGGGCGTGGTCGTCATGGCCTTGAGGATGTCGCGCGGCGTCATGCCGGCCGCGACGTAGCTGTCGATCCAGGTCAAAGCCTGCGTGCCGCGCGTGTGGCGTGGGAGGTCGTGGATGACGTCGGTGCCGAAGGCGATGGGGACGCCGAGCCGGTGCGCGGAGCGGAGGCGGTCTATCTCCTGGCGGTACTCGGCGGCGGCGGCCTCGGCGTCGGCGCGGAACTCCTTGAGCACCCATTCGGGGAAGGGGGTGAAGACCATCGTGACGCCGTTGCGGCGGGCGAGCTGGAGGTCATCGTCGCTGATGTGGTTGGCGTGCTCGATGGAGGCGACGCCGGCCTCGGCCGCGTTGTGCGCGCCCTCGCGCGTCCAGCAGTGCGCGGCGACGCGCAGCCCGGCGCGGCGCGCCTCCTCGATGACGAAGCGTATGTCGTCGGCCGTGTAGATGTAGCGCTGGTCGTCGACGACGATCTTGATGAGACGCGCGCCGAAGTGTGCGTTCTCACGGACGGCGCGGCGCAGCTCGTCGCGGCTGTCGGCGAAGAAGTACTCGGGCTCGGCGAGCCGAGGCTTGTCGGGCTGGAGGTGGAACTGGCCGCCAAAGGGGGCGATGATGCGCCCGGCCGTCAGCATCGTGGGGCCGGGCACGAGCCCGCGCTCGACGGCGTTGCGCACGCTGACGCAGGCGTAGTTGCCCTCGTTGCCCACGTCGCGGACGGTCGTAAATCCCGACTCCAGCATGGCGCGCGCGTTGGCGACGCCCTGGACGGCGCGGTACGAGTCGGGGTCGTTGAGCGTCGTGTAGAAGTAGCTCCCCCTGTCGCGCTTCATGTCGACGGACATGCAGAGGTGCGTGTGCGCGTCGAAGAGGCCGGGCATGACGGTCGAGCGCGAGAGGTCGATGACGGATGCGCCCTTCGGGATGTCGATGCCGGCCCCGACGGCCTTGATCTTGCCGCCCTCGACGAGGATCGTCTGGTTCGCCCGGGCCGTGCCCGTCTCGGGGTCGAGCAGGCGGCCGGCGCGGATGGCCGTGGTCTGCGCCAGAGGCTGCGTGGCAGAGCACGCGAGGAGAAAGAGGGCGAAGAGGTAGCGTTGCAAAGGGGCGCCTCCTGTCGGGTGTCGTCGGGAAATCTTCGGTTGGTTTTTAAACGTTCGACCCCTCGAACGCGGCCGCGTCAGGACTTGACCTGTGCGGGCCAGCGGAAGCCCTTCGACCAGACGAGGAACTGGAGGATGCGCCCGCCGTTGGCCTCCACCCACTCGCGCGTGCCCGGCAGCCCGCTCGCCTGGAGCGCGTGATGGACGAACGCCTCGACATGCCCCTTCTGCTTCAACTCGATGAAGTAGGGGACGTAGTACTGGTAGACGTAGGTCGACTGCTTCTTCTTCCCCACCTGCTCGGCGAGCACGGCGAGCACCGACTCCAGTTGACCGGCGATTCGCTGCGTCTCGGTCTTGCCCTTCTCCTTCTCGGTGAGCGCCAGGGCGCCCGAGAGGCCAAGGATCATATCCATCGAGCCGAAGTCACCCTCGTCCTTCTTCGGGTTCAGGTCGAGAGAGAGGTTGATCTCATTCGGGTTACTGCCGGGTGTCGCGCCGCCGCCGAGCACCTCGCGCACGATCCTCAGTGCGGTCGGCGAGCGCTGCGAGGCCGGTTCGAGCGTGAGGAAGCGCAGGGCGGCGAGCAGCGCGGGGGTCCTGTAACCGGTGTTGAAGAAGATGACGGCCAGCAGGAGGTGGCTCGAAGTGTGGTTGGGGTTGGCGACCGTGCTCGCCTTGAGGCTCTTCTTGGCGTCGTCGAGTTTGCCCGCGTTCTTGTAGGCGACGGCCAGGTTGAAGTGGAGCGCGCCCTCGCCGGGGAAGAGCTTGAGCCCTTTCTTATACACCTCGATGGCTTTGGATGTTTCGCCGAGGAGGTCGAGGTTGTTGCCGACGAGGAGATAGAAGCCGCCGAGCTGGTCGGACTTGTACTGCGCGCCACGCAGAGCGATTTCGACCGCCTTCTTGTAGTCCTTCTTCTCCGTGTAGGCGTAGCTCATCTCGTAGAGCGCGAGGACGTTCGAAGGGTTCTCGGCGAGCACGGCCTCGTACTTCCGTATCGCGCCGTCGAAGTCGCCGCGGTCGTGCAGGGCGACTCCCTCGCGGACGGCCGAGGTCTGCTTCTCGTTTGACGGCTCGGGCGTGAGCTTGGGCTCGGGGAGCTGCCGCGCCGCCGCGCCGCGCGCGCCGCACAGCAGCAGGATGAAGGAGAGCAGGATGGCCTCGCGGGTCTTCATAGGTTTCCTCCGGGGCGGTGCGTGCGTTCGCGCAGCGTTGAAAAGCGTGCAACCGGTGGCGGCGCGGCGGCAATCAAACGTGGCGTCAAAACTCTCTCCGTTTTCCCCGCTTGTCTCGGGGGCGAAAAGGTAAAGGCCGCAATGCGTTTCGGGGTTGAGAAGCGAGCCGACGGGGATTTATACACCATCGCGCCTTCGGGGAACACCCCGCGCGGGAAGTTCGCGGCCCGTGTTAACGCTCGCCGCGCGCGCGGCGTCACTTTTCGGGGGGAGATTTCGCCGTGCTATGATTCGGGACGCTCTCCCGACTGACCGCAGGCAAGTTAAGGAGACGCACATGCTGACACGTCGCAGACTGTTTCTGTTGCCCGCCCTGCTCGTCGCCGTGCTGGGACTTTCGGCGTGCCCGAGCCAGACGAACATCGGGAAGATCACGGCCGACCCGGACCGCTACATGGACAAGGAGGTCGGCATCGTCGGCCGCGTCACGGACAGCTACGGCGTCCCGTTCGTCGGCGGCGCCTACGAGCTGGACGACGGGACGGGGCGCATCTGGGTCATCACGGAGCGCGGGACACCCTCACGCGGCGCGCGCGTCGGCGTCAAGGGGCGCATCTACTCGGGGCCGACCATCAAGGGTCGCAACATCGGGATGGCGCTGAGGGAGGAGGACCGCCGCGTCAAGTAGCGTCGAGCCGGGCAGGGCGCGCGCGGTCCGCTTTCTATGATGAGGATCGTCCGCGGCCTCGATGAACAGTTCGCGCGCCTGCACGAGCGCTCGGTGGCGCTCGTGCGGGCCGTCCCCGCCGAACGACTCTACTGGCAGCCCGCGCGCGAGCCGGGCGGGCGCACCTTCCCCGTCTACTCCTGCGGCGAGCACCTCCTGCGCTCGGCCGCCTCCGTCGAGCAGACCTTCGGCGGCATCACCGTCAACCTCTGGGACGACCCCTTCGAGTGGACCCTGCCCGAGTCGCTCCCGACGCCGGCCGACGTCGCCCGCTATCTCGAAGAGGCCGAGGCAACGCGCCTTCGCGCCTTCGAGTTCCTGCGCTCGGACGAAGACCTCTCGAAGGAGATTGCCGTGCCCACGGGCGGGATGCGGACGCTCTTCTCGCTCGCCGCCGAGACGCTCGCGCGCGCCGCGCATCACCAGGGGCGGGCCTACGCGACCTTCCGCCTCTTCTCTGACGCGCGCCTGCCGCGGGTCTGAGGCCGCCGCGGCAAACGCGGTTGCGCGCGAACCTCACGCGTGGGATAGTCGTAGAGAGAGCCGAGGCGTGACCCCAACCCGCGGGAGGAAAGTCTAAAAAATGTTCTGCCCACAATGCGGACTGCAACAGCCGTCTGAAGCAGCGCGCTTCTGCTCGCGCTGCGGCTTCCAGCTCGAAGCCGTCGCGGGGCTGCTCCCGACGAGGGGCGTGCCGCTCGCCTTCGCGGGGCAGGCCGAGCCGGCGCCCGAAACGCCGCGACGTGTGGGCGCGCGCCTCGGTGGCAAGCTGATGCTGTCGGGCATGTTCCTGGCGCCGGTGCTGGGGATGCTGAGCGAGGTGATCGGCACGCCGGGTGAGCTGGCGATCATCGGCGTGATCGTCTTCCTGGCCGGGCTGTTCCGCCTGCTCTACGCCCTCATTTTCGAGGAGGGCCCCTACCGCCGGCAGCCCGCCAGCCCGCAGGGGTTCGCTCCGCCCGCGCAGTTCGCGCCGCCGCGGCAGGCTTCCGCCCTGCCCCCGCCGCAGCAGCAGGGCGTCCCGGCGCGCGGTTACGTCCCGCCGCGCGTGAACACGGCCGACCTCGCCTACAGGCCGAGCGTGACCGAGAGCACGACGCGCCTCCTCGACAGGGAGCGCGACGAGTCGTCCCACTGAAATCCGCCGAGCCCGAAGGAGTCCGTCGATGTTCTGCCCGCGCTGCGGCCAGAGACAGAGTTCGAACGAGGCGCGCTACTGCGCGGCCTGTGGCTTCCCCCTGGGGGTCGTCGCGGAGCTGCTGACGAACGGCTCGCAGCCCGCATGGCACCCGCCACACGCCACAGCCGCGGGGCAGCCCACCCCGCGCTCACGCGGAATCAAGCAGGGCGCCTTCATGATGCTGAGCACGTTGGTCGTCATGCCCATCGTCATCTTCCTCGGCGTCAGCCTGGTCGGCATGCCGGGCGAGCTGATCCCGCTCGCTGGGGCCGTCTGCGTGTTGGGGGGCCTGCTGCGGATGCTCTACGCCATCTTCTTCGAGTCGGACGCGCCGGCCGGCGCGCAGGGCGTCCCGGCGCAGCAGTACGTCCCGCCCGCCGTCGCGCCGAACTACCTCGGCACCCCCAACAGTCGCCCGTGCTCCCTCCCCGCCGCGACGCGCCGGTCTACGGCAGGCCGCAGCGCTTCAACACGGGCGAGCTGGTCGAGCCGCCCGGGTCGAGCGTCACCGAGCACACCACGCGCCTGCTCGAAAAGCAGCCGGATGAGCCGCCGAGACGATAACGATTCGTTCGCGCCTGCGGCGTGGAGGGCGGAGCCCGGGACGGATGCCCCGGCCGCGGACGAACGCACGCTCGCCGTGCGTCTGCGTGAGCGCATACGCGTCGGCGGGCCTCTGACCTTCCGCGAATGGATGGGCGCGGCGCTCTATGACGAGCGCGGCGGCTACTACCAGCGGCGCGGCGCCGAGCGCTGGGGGCGCGCGGGCGACTACCGCACGAGCCCCGAGCGCAGCGCACTCTTCGCCGCGACCTTCGCGCGCCACTTCGACAAACTCTTCGAGGAGCTGGGCCGCCCCGCTGTTCTGCACCTCGTCGAAGCGGGCAGCGGGTCGGGGCGCTTCGCACACGGCCTCCTCTCCACGCTGCGGCGGGACGCGCCGCAACTCTTCAACTCGCTCCGCTACGTCTTCGACGAGGCGAGCGCCGACTCGCGCCGACGCGCCGCCGCGCTCCTCGCGCCGTTTGCCGGGAGGGTCGAGTTCCGCCCCATTACGTCGTTCGAGCGCCCGCTCGACGCGGCCGTCATTTTCTCGAACGAGCTGCTGGACGCGCTCCCGGTCCACCGCGTGCTGGTGCGCGGCGGACTTCTGCGCGAGGCGTACGTCGGGGTGGACGAACGCAGCGGTGACTTCGTCTTCGTCGAAGGCGAGCCCTCGACGCCGCGGCTCGCCGAGCACTTCCGCCGGCTGGGCGTGACGCTGGCCGAAGGGCAGTGGGCGGAGGTGAATCTCGCGGCGGGCGAGTGGGTGAGGCGCGCGGCCGGAATCCTCGGGCGCGGGTTCGTCATCACGGTCGATTACGGGGACGAGGCGGCCGGGCTCTACGGCGCGCCACACAGGCGCGCGGGCACGCTGCGCGCCTTTCGCCGCCACGGGCTGGTCGAGGACGTTCTGCGCGACCCCGGAGGACAGGACCTGACCACGACCGTCGACTGGACGCAGGTTAGGGCCGAGGGCGAGGCCGCGGGGCTCAAGACCCTCTCGCTCGAACGGCTCGACGCCTTCCTGCTCCGCGCGGGGCTGCTCGAACAGCTTGAGCTGGAGAGTGCGCACGCCTCGAGCGAGGCCGAGGTGGCTGCGCTGCGCGTCGACGCGCGCGAGATGGTCCTGCCCGGCGGGATGGCCGCACACTTCCAGGTCCTCGTCCAGAAGAGGTCTAAAGGCCGTCTGTTTCCGCCGGCGTTTTCCTGCTAAACTCGTCCCGCTCTACCCTTCAACTCGCACAGACACGCACACCGCAGGAGACTTCGATGACAAGGACTCTCGCGCTATCCGTCACTCTCACCCTCAGCCTTCTGCTCTCGCCCGCGGCGCAGGTTTGCCGGGCGCAGACCACGCCCTTCCTCTCGGACGAAGAGATACAGACGCTCTCGAACGAAATCTCCGGCGACCGCGCCTTCGAGCACATACGCTGGCTCACGCACTGGCACCGCGACTCGGGGATGGAGGGTTTCTTCAAGGCGCGCGATTACGTGATGCAGGCCGCGCGCGACGCAGGGCTCGACGAGGTACGCTTCGTCGAACAGCCGCTCGAAGGCCCGAACTACACGCCACGCGCGGCCGAACTCTGGATGGTCGAGCCCGTCGAGCTGAAGCTGGCGGACATCGGCGAGCACGCCGTCTACCTGGCCGACATGAGCCGCGACGCCGACCTGACGGCCGACCTCGTCGACATCGGCGACGGGACGGAAGAGGCGCTCAAGGGCCTGGACGTGAAGGGGAAGATCGTCCTGACGAGCGGGCCGCCGCAACGCGCCGTCGACAACGCGGTGGCGCGGCGCGGCGCGCTCGGCGTCGTCACCTACCAGCCCTCCGAAAGCAAGAACCCCCTCGACTACCCCGACCAGATCGGCTGGCATCGCATCGACGCGCAGCCGCCGGCCGGGACGAAAGGGACCTTCGCCTTCGTCCTCCCGCCGCGTAAGGGCGACACGCTGCGCCGCATACTCCAGACCAGAGAGATGCAGGACCTCTTCGCCACGGGCAGGCCCGCGCGCGGCGGGCGCGTCCGCCTGCGCGCGAAGGTCGACACGGAGTTCGGACCCTCGCCCGGCCGCACGGGCTTCGTCGAGGCCGTCATCCGCGGCACGCACCCCGACGCGCAGCAGATAGTCCTGACCGCGCACCTTCAGGAGGAGCAGGGCTCGGCCAACGACGACGGCAGCGGCTGCGGGAACCTTCTGGAGCTGGCGCGGGTCTTCAAACGGCTCATCAGGGAGGGGAAGATCAAGCGTCCCCGGCGCGACCTGCGTTTCTGGTGGACGGACGAAATCTACTCCGAGTACAGGCTCTTCCGCGACCGCCCCGATGAGGCGAAGAAGATTCTGGCCAACATCCACCAGGATATGACGGGCGCGAACCAGGCTTTGGGAAGCCGCGTCCAGCACCTCATCTTCGCGCCGCACTCGCGTACCTCCTACCTCGACGCCATCTTCGAGAGCATCGGGAACTACCTCATCCAGACCAACAACGGCTTTCTGGCCGCCAGCCGGCAGGGCGGGCTGCCGCGCCCCTTCACGCGCCCGCTCCTCTCGACGCGCGGGACGCGCCAGGGCTACAACGCGCGCTTCGTCCCACACTTCGGCTCCTCGGACCATCTCGTCTTCGTCGAGGGTGCGGTCGGCATCCCGGCCGTGGCCCTCATCAACTGGGACGACCCCTTCATCCACTCCTCAGACGACGACCTCCACCAGATAGACCAGACGCAGCTGCGCCGCAACAACTTCCTCATCGGCGCCATCGCACACTTCCTCGCGCAGGCCGACGACGCGCGGGTCCCGCTCCTGCTGGCCGAGACCCACGCGCAGGGGCAGAGGCGGCTCGCCAACGACCTCCAGGTGGCTCTGCGCATCCTCGGCGAGTCGGCCGCCGAGCCCGACCGCGGCTGGAAGCGCGCGAGCATCATCGTCGAGCAGGGCGGCGAGCGTGAATCGCGCGCGCTCGCCTCGGTGCGCGCCTTCGCCGGCGAGAACCGCCAGGCCGCGCGGATGGTGGACGAGATGGCCGCGCGCGCGGTCTCAGCCAACCCGGCGGCCGCGCAGCTCGCCGCCTTCTACCGGCAGCTCTACGGCGCCGAGCCGCCCGCGAAGGCCACGCTGACGCAGGCCGAGCTGGCCGCGAGCCGGAAGGTCCCTGCCAACGCCGCCCCGCTCGAACAGTATTTCGCCAACCGTGCGAAGGTGCCGGGCTCGGCGGCCGGCAAGCTACACGGCCTGATGCGCACGGAGGTCTACAACTTTGTCGACGGCCGCCGCTCCTACTACGACATATACAGGGCCGTCTACGCCGAGGCGATGGCCGCCGGGAGCTGGTATTACGGGACAGTCACGCTCGAAGACGTGGTCCGCCTGCTCGACGCGGCGGTCGAGGCGCGGGCTGTGACGCTGCGTTAGAGCGGCGCTCAAGGAAATGCGGGCAGGGGCGGGGGGCAGGAGGAATGAAACAGTACACGCGGTCTCGCCGCGCGGCCGAGGTTTGCAAGGGCTAAATCTTGCAGTAGAATGATTTCAGCGGAAATCCCCCCCAACCCCCGTGCAGAAGGAACGGCGCTTGCTGTAAGCCCGCCTGATTCCCGCTTTCCCATCGGTGTGCCCCCTTCTGGCCACGGGTCGGGAGAGGATCGGTCGGGACCATTTTCGAGATTGGCGTGGGAAGCTTCCGGCTATCGCCGAGGCGTTTGCGGGCATCTCAGTTAAAAGTTCTATTGCCAGAAACTCTGGAGTCAGGTGAAGCGCGCGTCGGCGGTCTCGCAGTCCGCACGCGCCGAGACGAATGACAAGGCTTACAAACACACAGCCCTCGGATGGCGGGCCGGACGATGCGCCCGAGGTGCGCAACCGGCAGGCGCGCCCCGAGCCGCTGCCCCTCTTCAACCGCGAGTTCAGCCAGATCGAGTTCTACGGGCGCGTGCTCGAAGAGGCGCTCGACCCGACGCAGCCGCTCCTCGAACGCCTGAAGTTCCTCTCGATCTTCGCCGAGAACCTGGACGAGTTCTTCATGATACGCGTCTCGGGCTTGCAGGAGACTTCGGCCAGCAAGGTTGCCGAGCTCTCGCCCGACGGCATGGGGCAGGTCGACCAGTTGAAGGAGATTCGCGCGCGCCTGCTCCCGCTGATCGAGGAGCACTCGCGCTGCCTGGTCGCGGACGTCCTGCCGGCGCTCGCCGGCGAGGGCATCCGCGTGGTCGCCTACAGCACGCTCTCGCTCCCGGAGCGCCAGCAGTTGCGTGAGTACTACAAGCGGCAGGTCCACCCCGTGCTCACGCCGCAGGCGGTCGACCAGGGGCACCCCTTTCCTTACATCTCGAACCTGAGCCTGAACCTCGGCCTGATGGTGGAGCCGCTGCCCGAGCACGGCATCACACGCTCGCTCACGGGCAAGGTCGAGCCGCGCTTCGCGCGTGTCAAGCTGCCGCCGCTCGTCCCGCGACTCGTCCCCGTCGACGAGTCGGGCACGAAGTTTGTCCTGCTCGAAGAGCTGATCGTGGCGAACCTCGAATCGCTCTTCCCGCGCATGCGCGCCAGCGCGTGCTACGCTTTCCGCATCACGCGCGACGCCGACGTGGACGTCCGCGAGGACGAGGCCAGCGACCTCCTCGGCATGATGGAGCAGACGCTGCGCGAGCGGCGCTTCGGCACGGCCGTCCGGCTCGAAGTCTCGGAGGCGATGCCCGCCGAGATGCGCGACTACCTGGCCGCCGAGCTCGAACTCGGCGCGGAGGACGTCTACTCGGTCGAAGGGCCGCTCAACGTGCGCGACCTGATGCAGCTCTACAAGCTCGAACGGCCGGAGCTGAAGGACGCGCCCTTCTCCCCGAAGCTGCCGGCCGTCTTCCGCGGCGCGACCGACTACTTCGAACGCATCCGCGAGCGCGACGTCCTCGTCCACCATCCCTACGAGTCCTTCGAGGCCGTCACGCAGTTCATCGACCGCGCGGCGCGCGACCCCGACGTCGCCGCCATCAAGATTTGCCTCTACCGCACGGGGCAGCACTCGCCCATCCCGCAGTCGCTCATCGAGGCGGCGGCGCGCGGCAAGCAGACGACCGCGCTCGTCGAGCTGAAGGCGCGCTTCGACGAGGAGAACAACATCGAGTGGGCCAAACGGCTCGAGGAGTCGGGCGTCCACGTCGTCTACGGTATCCTCGGCTTAAAGACCCACTGCAAGGTGGCCCTCGTCGTGCGCCGCGAGGACGGCGAGCTGCGCCGCTACGTCCACGTCGCCACGGGCAACTACAACCCGGTGACGGCGAACTTCTACACCGACCTCGGGCTCTTCACCTCCGACGAGGAGATCGGCGCCGACGCGACCGACCTCTTCAACTTCCTGACCGGCTTCTCGCGCCAGAAGGAGTATCGCCGGCTCCTCGTCTCGCCCACGGTGCTGCGGGAGAAGACGCTCGCGCTCATTCGCCGCGAGTCCGAGCACGCGCGCGCCGGGCGCCCCGCGCGCATCGTCGTCAAGATCAACCGGCTGGCCGACACCCGCGTCATCGCCGCGCTCTACGAGGCCTCGCAGGCAGGCGTCCCCATCGACCTCATCGTGCGCGGCATCTGCATGCTCAGGCCGGGCGTGCCGGGCCTCTCCGAGAACATCAGCGTGCGCAGCGTCGTCGGCCGCTTCCTCGAACACAGCCGCGCCTACTACTTCCAGAACGGCGGCGAGGAGGAGCTCTACACGGGCAGCGCCGACTGGATGCCGCGTAACTTCGACCGGCGCGTCGAGACGGTCGCGCCCGTCAACGACGAGCGGCTGAAAAAGTACCTGAAGGAGGTGCTGCTCGGCGCCTACCTGCGCGACAACGTCAAGGCGCGCGTGCTCGGCACCGACGGGCGCTACCGCCCCGTCGAAGTCGCGCCCGACGCCGAGCGCTTCAACAGTCAGCTCTTCTTCATGGACGCCCCCGCGCCCGAGTGAAACGGGACGCGGGCCCTCGCCGGAGGAGTTTTTGATGTCGAACAGGCTCTATCGCAGAACGTTCCTGATGCTGCTGGCGGCGGCGCTGAGCCTCTCGGCGTGTGCGCCGGCCGCGGGGCAGAGCGAGGCGCAGCAGGACGAGAAGGCGGAAGCGAAGGGGGAGGGGAAGCGCGGTGCCGCGCCGCAGGGCACGTCCGTCTTCTGGCGCGAGCCAGCCGACATCGCCTCGCGCAACCTCTTGCTCGGGCCCGGCGGCGAGGAGATGAAGCCCGACCTGAGCCAGGTCATCTGGGAGGAGACCGAGCAGGGCGGCTACTCGGTCAAGTGGCGCGTGCGCGACGCCTCGGGCAAGAAGTGGGTCGTCAAGGCCGGCAACGAGGCGCAGCCGGAGACGGCCGCGGCACGGCTGGTCTGGGCGGCCGGCTACCCCGTCGAGGTCAACTACCTCGTCCCCTGTGTCCACATCGTCAACGCGCCCAAGCCGAAGAAGAAGGTCAAGCGGTGTGAGGGCAAGGGCTACGCCAACGTCCGCTTCGAGGCGAGGCCGGAGAACTACCGGCGGCTGGAGAACTGGAGCTGGAACAAGAACCCCTTCACGGGGACGAAGGAGTTCGCGGGGTTCGTCGTCCTGATGGGGCTGCTCAACAACTGGGACCTGAAGGACTCGAACAACAAGATCATCCACGTGCCGGGCGAGGGCGGCGAGGGCGAGCTGCGCTACATCGTCAGCGACCTCGGCGCGACCTTCGGCAAGACCGGCAACTTCATCACCCACAGCCGCAACGAGCCCGAGAAGTACGTCAAGACCGGCTTCGTCGAGAAGGTCGAGGGCGACCTCGTCCGCTTCGAATATAACGGCAAGATGGGCGGCCTCTTCGACGGCGTCACGGTCGAGCAGGCGAAGTGGATCGGCGACGTCCTCGGCGGGCTCAGCGAAGAGCAGGTCAAGGACGCCTTCCGCGCCGCCAACTACACGCCCCAGGAGGTCGAGGGGCTCGCGCAGGAGGTGCTCGGCCGCATCAACGCCCTGCGCCGGCTGCCGGCGCAACGGTCGTCGTCTGCGG
>Ga0216309_1000009_pt1 | contig 26944 bp, 17 predicted proteins | sample Total_DNA_C_FD_161284 | JGI IMG/M metagenome (GOLD analysis project Ga0216309, IMG submission 161284) | Terrestrial sediment cell enrichment communities for BONCAT metagenomics from Utah, United States - Total_DNA_C | ecosystem: Environmental > Terrestrial > Deep subsurface > Rock core/Sediment ...
GTCGAAATGCTCCACGGCAAACTCCCCCTTTTTAAGTCCGACGGCTCCGCCAGCCGCCGCCCCGATCTCTTCACCCGTGATCTCGGCGTACGCCCCCCGCCATCCGCACGACGACGCGCCCGAAGCAAAGACCTTTGCATTACAAAGCAAGCGGGCGAAAAAAATCGGGCTCCCGGCGGCCCGACTCTCCTTCCCCAGCTTGTCTCACCCCCCGCGCGCGGCGCGGATGACGCTCTCCATGTGCCCGAGGTAGCGCTCCAGTGCGCGGCGGCCGGCGGCCGTGAGCTTATACTCGGTCCGGGGGACGCGCCCCTCGAAGGACTTGGTGCAGACGACGTACTGCGCCTCTTCGAGCTTGCGCGCGTGCACGCTCAGGTTGCCGTCCGTCGTGTTCAGGAGTTGTTTGAGGTCGTTGAAGGTGAGCGATTCGTTGACGGCCAGGGCGCTGACGATGGCGAGCCGGACGCGTTCGTGTATGAGCCGATCCAGCTCGGCGGCGGCGGCCGGCCCGTCCGTGGGCCTGTTGCGCCGGGGCTCGCGTAAACTCTGCTGCGGCGGCTCCTGCACGCCCGCCTTCGCCTTACCCGCCCGATCCTTCGCAAGTGCGTTCTGTCTAGCCACCGTAGTTCCTCGCTATGTGTAGTCCGAAGATGACGTGGAGCAGCCCGAAGCCGGCCGCCATCAGCGCGTCGCCCCAGGCCGCGGGCAGGAAAAGAGCGCCCGCCCCCAGGAACATGAAGCAGAGCCCCATGAAGGGGACCGGGCGCACCGAGAAGGCGCCGCCCGTGACGACGCCCGTGCCGTAGAGCAGGAGCCAGAGACCCGGCAGTTGCGCCGTGAGCCCCGCGCGCCAGAAGACGACCGTGAGGAGCGCGCCGACGAAAACGGGCGGCGCGAGGTTGACGAGAAGTTTTCTGCCGGGGCTTGAGAGGAGCGGGGTGTCGGAGGCGTGCGCCTTGCGGTACATGGTCCAGCCGGCGATGGCGGCGGAGACGGCCGCCTCGGCCATCCAGACGGCGAGCCATTCGAAGGGCGAGCGCTGCTGCGAGGCGACGAGCGCCGCGAACATCGCCGTGACGCCGATGGCCACCTGCCCCCAGCCGGGGACGGCCGTGAAGGCCGAGGCGCGCTCCATCGTCTCGCGGATGAAGCGTAGGTTGTCCATCGCCCGGTCATGTAGCGCCGGGGGCTCGTCTGTGCGTGGCTTCTCGAAGGTGTGGACGACTGCCATCTCGCCGCCGAAAATACACCGGGGCGGCGACCGCTGTCAAGTGCTTTGCAAAGTAAAGCCACTGCGACCCCGCCGCCTTTTCCTTCGCGCCCGCTGATTTGTTAGCATGACCGCGCCGAACAGTCGAGGTCTGAAGGAGAGTAGGTTTTGAGCGTGAAGAACGTTGGTCTACCGGGCGGGGTCGGGTTCGTCGCGGAGGAGGAGGGGGTGCGCGAGTTCCGGCTCGCGAACGGGCTGAAGCTGCTGCTGGTGGAGAACCGCGTCGCGCCGGTCGCGACCTTTCTCGTCCTCTACCGTGTGGGCTCGCGCAACGAGGCCGTCGGCCACACGGGGGCGACGCACCTGCTGGAGCACATGCTCTTCAAGGGGACGCCCACCTTCAACAAGGCGCGGGGCACGCAGGTCGCGGCCACGCTCCAGAGGGTCGGCGCCGACTTCAACGCGACGACCTGGTACGACCGCACCAACTACTTCGAGACCGTCCCCTCGGACGCCCTGGAGCTGGCCGTCCATCTCGAAGCCGACCGCATGCGCAACTCCTTCATCGCCGACGAGGACCGCCGCTCCGAGATGACCGTCGTGCGCAACGAGCTGGAGCGCGGGCAGAACGAGCCGATGCTCGTCTTAGACGAGGCCGTCTACGCCGCGGCCTTCCGCGAGCACCCCTACCACCACCCGACCATCGGGTGGCGCTCGGACGTCGAGAACGTGCCCACCGCCCGGCTCAAAGAGTTCTACGACACCTTCTACCACCCGAACAACGCGACGGCCATCGTCGTCGGCGATTTCGAGGAGGCGCATGCCCTCTCGCTCGTCGAAAAGTACTTCGGCGCCTTCCCGGCCTCAGCCTCCCCCATCCCGGAGGTCTACACGGACGAGCCGCGGCAGGAGGGCGAGCGCCGGCTGTTGGTGCGGCGCGCGGGCGAGCTGCCGCTCGTGCAGGTGGCCTTCCGCACGCCCGCGGCGCTCGGGCAGGAGAGAGTGCTCTCGAACGCGGAGCTGGCCGCGCGCGCCGCCGCGCCCCCGGACGCCAACGACCTCTACCCGCTCGCGGTGCTCGCGGGCGCGCTGACGAACGGCGTGACGAGCCGCCTCTATCAGTCGCTCGTCGAGACGGAGCTGGCCGTCTCGGTCGACGCGCGCGTCGACCAGTTCCGCGACCCCGGTCTCTTCAACGTCTACGCCACGGCCGCGCCGGGCGTCGAGCCTGCGCGGGTGGAGGAGATCATTCACCGGGAGCTGGCGCGGGCGGCCGAAGACCTGAGCCCGGGGGAGGTCGAGAAGGCGAAGCGGCAGATCGCCGCACACGTCGCCTACGAGCGCGACGGCACGCACAACGTCGCGATGCAGATGTCCGAGGCCGAGGCCGTCGCCGACTGGCGCTTCTACAACTCTTACGCGGGGAGGGTCGCGCGCGTCACGGCCGAAGAGGTGCGCGCGGCCGCCGCCGCCTACTTCCGCGAGGACGCGCGCACGGTCGGCCACTTCGTCCCGAAGACCGGCACGGGGGGCGGCGGCGGCGCGGGCCCGAACGGCGCGGGCGCAACGGGCGCGAGGCCGGCGCGGCGCGCGCTCGTGCCGCACGCCCCCAGGTTCCACCACGACCCCGACGGCGGGGCGGGGCGAGACGACGCGCCGGGCTTATCGGAGCCGGGCGGTAAGGCGTCGGGCGCGTCTGGACGTACGGCGCAGGGCAGCGTGGGCTTCGCCTCGCGCGTGGTGCGCGAGGAGCTTGAGACGGGCGCGGTGCTGCTCGTGTTGGAGAACGCGGCGACGCCGACGGTCGCCGTCACGGGGAGCCTGCTGGCGGGCTCGCACTTCGAGGAGGAGGGGAAGCCGGGGCTCGCGCGCATCACGGCCGAGATGCTCAAGCGCGGGACGCTCAGGCGCGGCAAGCTCGAACTGGCGGGCGCGCTCGAAGGGGTCGGGGCCGACGTCGAGTTCGACACGGACGCCTTCGCCGTGCGCATCGGCGCGCGCTCGCTGGCCGGGGACTTTCCCGCCCTCGCCGCGACGCTCGCCGAGATGCTGCGCGAGCCCTCCTTCCCGGCCGAAGAGCTGGAGAAGCTGAAGCAGCAGACCATCGCCGCCATCCGCGAGCAGCAGTCGGACACGGCCTGGCGCGCCTACGAGCGTCTGACGCAGGCGCTCTACGACGAGCGAAATCCCTTCTACACACACGCCGGCGAACGGCTCGCCGAGAGCGTCGCGTCACTGACGGTCGAGGACGTTCGCGGCTTCTACGAGCGCCGCTACGGCGGGCGTACGCTCATCCTCTCGGTCGTGGGCGACGTGAGGGCGGGCGAAGCGGTGCGCGTGCTGCGCGAGGCGCTCGAAGGCTTCGGCGGGCCCGAGGGCGTGAGCGTCGAGGTCACGGACCCGGAGCCGCCCGCCGGCGCGAGGCGCGAGGTCGTGCTGGTGCGCGAGAAGGCGAACGTGGACGTGCTGCTGGGGACGGCCGCGCCGCTCAGGCGCTCGGCTTCGGACTACTACGCGGCGGTGCTCGCCAACCGCGCGCTGGGCGAATCGACGCTCTCCTCACGCCTCGGGCTCAAGGTGCGCGACGCCGAGGGGCTCACCTATGGCATCGCCTCGCGCTTCCGCGCGCCCACGCTCGCGGCCGGGCCCTGGTACATCGCCGTCTCGGTCAACCCCTCGAACGTCGAGCGCGCCATCGACTCGGCCCTCGGCGTGCTGCGCGACTACGTCGAGCACGGCATCCGCCCCGAGGAGCTGGAGGACGAGAAGAGCTCGGCCGTCGGCTCCTTCAAGGTCTCGCTCTCGACGAACGCGGGGCTGGCCGCGGCGCTGTGGAACGCGGAGTTCTACCGCCTGGGGCTCGACTACGTCGAGCGCTACCCGGAGCTGATCCGCCGCGTCACGGTCGAAGAGGTCAACGTCGCCATATGCAAATACTTCCACCCCGACCGCCTGACCGTCGTCGTCGCCGGCGACATCGACCCCGCACGCGGCGAGTCGGCGCCCGTCAGTTAAGAGAGTAGACAGTAGTCAGTAGAAAAAGGGCGGCGCGCTCGGTTTGTGACCGGACGCGCTGCCTGTCTTTCTACTGTCTACTGTCTACTTCCCACTACCCCCACCTAGCTCGGGCCGAAGCGCTGGCGATACTCGGTCGAGTTGATGAAGGCCTTGACCATCTCGGCGTTCTGGAAGTTGCCGCCGAAGCTGTTCAGCTTGTTGAGCCAGAACAGGTAGCCGGTGAAGTCCGAGTCGGGCGGGTCGTTGGGGTTGCGGCGCAGGTAGCCGAAGTACTCCATCAGGACGAAGGCGGAGTTGAACTCGCGCGTCCGCATCTCCTCGGCCTCGGCCACCTTGCGGAGCACGGTCGCGCGCGTCTCGGTCGCGGCGTTGAGGCCGGCGATGAGCGAGTCGCGGAAGGCGGTCGCCGCGGGGAAGTTGCCGCGAATCTCACCGCCCGGGAACTGGCGCGTGTGGAAGTTAAGGTAGGCGCGCCCCTCGCGCAGGTTCGAGAGCTGCGCGGCGAGCGTCGTGTTGTTGCCTTCGGGCGCGTCCCACTTGCCGCGGAACGTGCCGCCGACGCCCGCGTTGGGGAAGAAGACCTGGTCGTTCGGGTTGTTGTCGTTGAACGGCGCGCCGAAGAAGCCCCAGACGACCCCCGCGTTGGTGCTCGGGCTGGCCGTCGAGCTGGCGTGGATGTGCGCCGCGGTCAGGTTGTCGTTGGTGTCCTGGGTCTGCGAGCCCGTCACGTCAATGTTGGTGATGGTGGCGTCGAGCGTCATCGCCGTCTGGGCCTCATTGAACTGGACCCTCGCCGTGCCGAAGGAGGCGGGGCGGGCCTCGCCCGTCGTGGTCCGCAGGTTCGTGGCCGGCGGGTTCTCCTGCGAGTTCGTCAGGTTGATGACGAAGAGCCTCACCTGCGACGGCGACAGCCCGGCCGAGGCGAGCAAAGCGTCGATGTACTGCTCGTTCGTCATGCTGGCCGGGTACTTCGAGACGAACTCGGGGCGCGTGACGAACTCGTTGAAGTAGGCCGCCTTGTTCGCCTCGAGCACGGCCAGGGACCCGGGCCGCCCGAAGACGAAGCCGCGCTGGAGCGCCTGCGTGTCGCGCATGAAGTTGCCGTAGAGCACCGGGACGGGCGACCCGGGCACCCCGCCGGCGCCGAGGCCGAAGGCCGCGCGGTGTGTCCGGTAGACGAGGAAGCCCGTCTCCTGGAACTCGATGGAGAGGAAGAAGGCGGCCGAGACGTTGACCCGCTTATTCTCGCGGCACGCCGCGTCCGCGCCGCACGAGTTGATCTCGGACGTCCAGAAGGCGAGCCCCTCGGGGTCGGGCTCGCGGTTGAGGAAGTCGAGGTAGTGCTGGCGGACGAAGAAGGCCGGGTCGTCAATGGGGTTGGTCGTGGGCGGTGACGTGTCGTTGTCGTTGATCGTCAGCTCGGCCACGTTCGGGGTGCCGAGCCCGACGCCCGCGCCCGTCGGGTTCGAGAGCATGAGACTGACGTTCTCGAGGCCCTCGTTGAAGAGGTCGTCGACGAGCAGGAGGCGGAAGGTCTTCGAGGTCTCGCCCGGGGCGAAGGTGAGCGTGCCGAGCGCTATCTCGTAGTCGCTTCTCTGCGAGGCGTTGCCCGGGCCCGGCTCGTCGAAGGTGTTGAAGTTGACCGTGGCCGTGCCCGAGGCGTCGCCGGCGCGCGTCACCGTGATGTCGATGTGGCCGGAGCCCTCGCCGATGGCGAAGGAGTCTGCGGCGAACTGGATGAGCGAGGTGGCCGAGGCCGTCGTCGGCTGGAGCTTGCCGAAGAGGCCGTGCTGCTCGTGGCCGATGCCGGCGGCGAAGTAGAGCGTGCCGGGGTCACCGCCCTGGCCGCCGTTGCCGAACTGGAGGCCCCATAGCCCGTCGATGCTGACGGGCTGGCCCGCCTCGTTCTGGAGCGCGCCGCGGAAGGCGCCCGTCGTCTTGTCGAAGGCGTTGATGCGCCCGTCGCTGTCCAGGAAGGTGAAGTTGCCGACGAGCAGATTGCCCTGGTGGACGCCGAAGGAGGCGGGCGCGAGCGCCACGCCCCACGGCGCGCTCAAAGGTCCATCGAGGTGTATGCGCCGCAGGAAGGCGCCGTTGAAGTCGAAGACGCTGACGGCGCCGCCCGGCCGCAGGTAGAAGTCGCCGGGGAAGGCCGGCGAGGGGTTCGGGCGCGCGTAGGTGACGTAGAGCTCGCCGCCGAGCGCCTGAATGTTGTGCGGGTGGTAGCCGGCCGGCAGCGTCGGGTCGACGAACGGGAAGCTCGACTCGGGCTGGTCCACAAACGAGCTGTTGAAGACGTCGATGTTGCCGTTGCGGAAGTCGGCCGCGTAGAGGAAGTTGCCCGAGCCGTTGTTGCCGATGGCGAGCCCCGTGTAGACGCGGTCGTTCTTATGCCTGACGACGATGGCCGTGGTCGGCAGCACGTTCGGGCTCCAGCCCGTGATGTTGCCGGTGAGCGAGGCGAAGAGGAAGCGCGCCGGGGCGCTCGGGCACGGCGGGTTGACGCACTGGAGCGTGATGACGAAGTCGTTGGTCGTGTTGGCGACCGTCCCCGTCGGCAGCCCACCGGCGACCTGAATGCGCGCCAGGCTGGGGTTGACGACCAGGGGGCTCCCGCCCACGTCGCCGCGGTAGAGCCCGGAGGTGCTGGTCCCCGTGTTGGAGACCCAGAAGGGGCTCGTCGCGTTCATCGAGATGCCCCAGGGGTTGACGAGGAAGGGGTCGAGCACGGGCGCGAGACCCGGGGTGTCGCTGACGAGGTTCGTCTGCCGGTAGGCCGCGCCCGGGGCGATGACGGGAATCAGCGCCTCTTGCGCGCGGGCGGCGCGCGGCGCACGGGTGGCGGCGCGCTGCGGCGGCGGCGGCAGGAAGGCGAGGACGAAGAGGAGGGCCAGCGCGGCGCTGACGTGTTTTCTGGCGCGGCCCGAGTGTGACAGCGGACGAATCATAAGTTCCTCCTTGAGCCGGACTGTCGGATGAGAAAGTGGCCTCAGCATGTGGAGTGGTCGCCGCCGACGGCAGGCGTTGCCGTGCGGGAGAAGCGGGTGGGCGGCCACCGCCTGTGCGGGGACGCCCGCGTGGGGAGAGGTTTTCGTTCCGGAGGGGCGGCGGTCACCGCCCCCTCCGCCCGTCTGTCTGAATCGTTTAAAAGGAGAGGGCGCGCCGGAACTCTATGACCGGTGCGCCCGCGCTGTCAAGATTTTTTCAGGGCGCCGGCTCGCGCCCCGCGCCCCGCCCGCCGCTCACTCCATCGCCTCGACGACGGCGCGTGCGAACTCGTCGGTGTGGGCCGTGCCGCCGACGTCGCGCGTGCGCACCTCGCCGTCGGTGTAGACCTTGAGCATCGCGCGCTCGATGCGGTCGGCCGCCTCGCGCTCGCCGAGGTGACGGAGCATGAGGATGCCGGACTGGAGGAGCGCCGTCGGGTTGGCGATGCCCTGCCCGGCGATGTCGGGCGCCGAGCCGTGGACGGCCTCGAAGACCGCGCCCAGCTCGCCGATGTTGGCGCCCGGGACGAGCCCGAGCCCGCCGATGAGGCCGGCGCAGAGGTCCGAGACGATGTCGCCGTAGAGGTTCTCCAAGAGCATGATGTCGAACTGCTCGGGGCGCATGACGAGCTGCATGCAGGCGTTGTCGACGATCTTGTCGTCGGCCTCGATCTCGGGGTATCCCTCGGCGACTTTGCGGAAGCAGTCGAGGAAGAGCCCGTCCGAGAGCTTCATGATGTTGGCCTTGTGGACGGCCGTCACCTTTTTGCGCCCCTCGCGCCGCGCGAACTCGAAGGCGTAGCGGGCGATGCGTGTCGAGGCCTTCTCGGTGATGATTTTGATGGACTCGACGACGCCGGGGACGACGACGTGCTCGATCCCCGCGTAGAGGTCTTCGGTGTTCTCGCGCACGACGACGAGGTCGAGCTCGGGGTAGCGCGCCGGCACATTCGGGAGCGCGCGCACGGGTCGCAGGTTGGCGTAGAGGTCGAGCGCCTTCCGGAGGCCGACGTTGACCGAGGTGAAGCCCTTGCCGACGGGCGTCGTGATCGGCCCCTTGAGCGCGACCTTGTTGCGCTGGATCGATTCGAGCAGCTCGTCGGGCAGCGTCGAGCCGAACTTCTCCAGCGCCTGAGCGCCCGCGTAGTGCGTCTCCCACTGCACCTGGACGCCCGCCGCCTCGATGATGCGCACGACCGCCGAAGAGACCTCGGGCCCGATGCCGTCGCCTGGAATCAGTGTGATAGTATGTGTCATGTCAGTTTTCAGTTTTCAGTCTTCAGTTTTCAGTCCTCAGAAGTTGGTGGGCACAGCAAAGACAGCTCTGCCTCGGCTGAAAACTGAAGACTGAAAACTGATTACTTTTTCCGCATCATACCAGCAGTCCTGTCAAATGCGAAAGAGTTCGGACGAGAGGGCGGACGTTGCCATCGTGGGCGGCGGCGTCGCGGGGCTCGCGGCGGCGCGCGAGCTGGCGCGGCGGGGCCTCGCGGTCGTCGTCATCGAGTCGGCACCGGCCTGCGGGGCGGGGGCCTCGGGCGCCGCGGCCGGGATGCTCGCGCCGCAGGCTGAGGCCGACCGCGCCGACGACCTCTTCGAGCTGCTCTGCGCGAGCCGTGAGATGTATCCGGACTTCGCCGCGGCGCTCACTGAGGAGACGGGCATCGACGTGGAGCTCGACCGCACGGGCACGCTCTACCTCGCTTTCAGCGAAGAGGACGCGGGCGAGGTCGAGCGGCGTTTCGCCTGGCAGTCGCGCGCCGGCCTCGCGGTCGAGCGCGTGTCGACCGCCGAGGTGCGACGGCTTGAGCCACAGGTCTCGCCGCACGTCCGCGCCGCCCTCCGCTTCCCGCGCGACTGGCAGGTGGAGAACCGCCTGCTCGTGCGCGCACTCCGTGCGTCGGCCGAAGGCTCGGGCGCGCGCGTCGCCTCGGGCACGGAGGCGCTCGGCCTGCACGTCTCGCCCGACGGGAGGGCGCGTGGCCTCCTGACGGCGCGCGGGACCCTTTGGGCCGACGCCGTCGTTTTAGCGGCGGGCGCGTGGTCTTCGAGGCTGCGTAAGCTCCCCGACCCGTGCGCGAGCACACAGACGGCGGGGACCGCGCTTGACGACGACCCGCGGGTCGAGCCCGTGCGCGGACAGGTGCTCTGTTTCCGCGGGCATGAGTCTCGGGCCCCGCTCGTCCGGCACGTCGTCTACAGCCCGCGCGGCTATCTCGTCCCGCGCCGCGACGGGCGGCTTCTGGCCGGCTCGACGACCGAGCGCGCGGGCTTCGACTGCCGCGTGACGGAAGAGGGCGCGAGATTCGTGCGCGCGCTGGCCGCCGAGATCACGCCCGGCGTCGCGTCGCTGACGCAGGCCGAGGCTTGGGCCGGCCTGCGGCCGCGCGCGGCCGACGGGCTGCCCGTGCTGGGCGAGTCTGCCGACGTTCGCCGTCTCTTCTACGCAACCGGCTACTACCGGAACGGCATCCTGCTCGCCCCGGCCGCGGGGCGCGTCGTGGCCGACCTCGTCACAACGGGGGCAACCACATTGCTCCCACGCACTATCTCAAACTTCTCCCCCGCGCGCTTCCGCCCGGCGCTCGCCGGCTCACACGCGAAATGATCTACGGCTTCAGGCTCCGAGGGTTTATGAAGAGAGTCAAGACCCACAAGCACACGCACACGCTCCTCCCGCTGCTGCTGGCGGTCTGCGCCGCCGCGGCCGCGCCCACGGAGGCGTGCGCGCAGTCCGGCGTGCAGCCGCGCGCCGCGCAGACGGCGAGCGGCGCCGCCGCGGCCCCCGGCGACGCGAAGGCTTCCGAGGCGCTCGCGCTCTACGAGGAGGCCGCCGGCTACGTGCAGCGCAAGTACGAGGAGTTTCGCAAGGCAAAGCTCCCCTTCGACCGCACGCTCGAACAGAAGACCCTCCAGGAGCAGAAGGACCTCGCGCTTCAGAACGCCGCACGCCTGGCCGCCCGCGGCCCTCTGCGCGGCGCCGACATCTACTACGCCGGGCTGCTCTACTCGCTCGCCGGGAAGGGCGAGGGCGCGCTCGACTCGATGCGCAAGTTCCTCGCCGACACCGAGCCCGCGCCCGCCGACCTCAGGCAGCGCGCGCGCGCGCACGCCGCGCAGCAGGCCGCACAGCTCGGCCTGATGGATGAGGCCGAGGGGCTGCTCTCAGACTACGCGCGCGCCGAGCCGCGCACGACGGCCGACCTCCACCGCACGAACTTCCTCCTGGCCTCGGCCTACATGAAGAAGCGGGAGTTCGCGCGCGCCGTCCCGCGCGCGGCGGACGCCTACGCGGCCGCGCTCGCATACGCGGCCACGGCCGCGGCCAACCCCACGCAGCGCGACGCGACCATCTTCGGCGCGGGCGCCTACTACACGAACGCGCTCCTCAGGTCGGGGCGCCGCGCCGACGCCGTCCGCGTCATACAGGAGATGCGCGCGCGCGCCGTCGCGCTCCCCTCGGCGCGCCTCTACGGCCAGGCGACGGAGCTGCTCCTTCAGCAGGGTGAGAAGTTCGACCTGCCGCCCGAGCTGCCGGGCATCGGGCCGGTCGCCTCGCCCGAGATCAAGGTGGCCGAGACGCTCGGCGCCGGCCCCGTCCGGCTTGCGGACCTGCGCGGCCGTGTCGTGCTCCTCGACTTCTGGGCGACTTGGTGCACCTACTGCGTGCAGACCATGCCGCGCCTCAACGCGCTGCACCGGCGCTACAAGGAGCGCGGGCTCGTCATCCTCGGGCTCAACGAGTTCGAAGGCAACATCGAGGGGCGCGACGTGACGCGCGCACAGGAGCTGGAGTACTTCCGCCAGTTCAAGCGCAAGATGGGCGTCGCCTACGACTTCGCCGTCGCCGCCGACGCCGAGAACGACCGCCTCTTCGGCGTGGCCGGCCTCCCCACGGCCGTGCTCGTCGACCGCCGCGGCCGCGTCCGCTTCATCACCGTCGGCGCCAGCGAGGAGGAGGCCGAACTGCTCAAGAAGATGATCGCACGGCTGCTCGACGAACAGCCCTGAGGGGTTTCGGGCGGCGTGCGGCGGGCGATAAGGGGGGGAGGCGGGACGGCCCCCACAAACTCCCTCGCTTACCACCCGACACTTTCTGTTGTAATCTCTCACCGTTATGGAAGGCTCTAACATCACCATCCTGATCGCGTTCGCCGCAGGGCTCCTGTCTTTCCTGACGCCCTGCGTGCTGCCGCTCGTGCCCGGCTACATCTCGCTCATCTCGGGCGTGAGCGTCGAACACCTGAAGGGCGAGGGCTCGCGCTCGGCCGCGCGCCGCGCCGTCATCATCAACTCGCTCGCCTTCAACGCGGGCGTCTCGCTCATCTTCGTGCTCCTCGGCGCGACCGCCGGCTGGGTCGGCAACGTGCTCTTCTCGACGCCGTGGGTGAGGATTGCCGGCGGGCTCGTCATCATCCTCTTCGGCCTCCAGATGATGGGCGTCCTCAAGGTCGGCGCGCTCTACCGCGACACGCGTAAGTTCTCCGAGGACAAGCCGAAGGGGCCCTTCGGCGCCGCCCTGCTCGGCGTCGCCTTTGCGGCCGGCTGGACGCCCTGCATCGGGCCCATCCTCGGCGGCATCATCGGCCTGGCGGCCACCAGCGGCGGGTGGAAGAGCGGGCTCGTGCTCTCGGCCTTCTACGCCGCCGGGCTCGCCATCCCCTTCCTCCTGACGGGGCTCGCCCTCAACCAGTTTCTCGGCTTCTACTCACAGTTCCGCCGCCACCTCCACAAGGTCGAGGTCGTCTCCGGCGTCCTGCTCATCGTCATCGGCCTGATGGTCGCCTCGAACAGCCTGACGTGGGTCGCCTCGGTCGCCTCGCGCTATCTGCCCAACGCCGAGGAACTGGTCAGGCAGGACGAGCCGGCGGTTCCGCCCGCGGGGAACCCGACGGCGCCTGCGGCGGCACAGGTGCCCGCGACGAACACGCTCCACGGGAGCGCGGAGCCCGCGCCCGACGTCGAATTGAAGACGACCGAGGGCAAACCCCTCAGGCTCGCGGACCTGCGCGGCCGTGTCGTGCTCCTCAACTTCTGGGCGACTTGGTGCGTGCCCTGCCGCTCCGAGATTCCGAGCCTCAACGCCATGGAGCGCGACCTCTCGGGGCGCGGCTTCACGGTCCTCGGCGTGACGACGAGCGACTCGGCCGAACTCGTCCGCGAGTACCAGCAGGACGTCCGTCAGGACTACACCGTCGCCGTCGGCGGCGACGAGGTAGCGTCCAAATACTCGGTCGGCGTCCTGCCCACGACCTTCATCATCGACCGCGCGGGGCGCATCCGCCACCGCGTCATCGGCGAAAAGTCCCGCGCCCACTTCGAGGCGCTCGTCAACCCACTGCTCGACGAGCAGCCGGAGGCCGCGGCGCTCAAGGGTGAGTGAACGGGGACGGCGCGAGCCCGCTGACCGGGACGCCTGCACGAGCCGGACCGCACGAACGGGAGAGAAGCAGTATGTTCCAGAACCTCAAGCGCAACGCCGCTGCCGCCGCCCTCCTCATCCTCGGCCTTTTGGCGTCCGCCCCGGCGGCGCGCGCGCAGGCCACGAGCGGCGACGGGCACGAGTGGGCGCCGCTGCTGGAGCAGAAGCTCGACTACAAGGACTGGACCTTCAAGAGCCTGAAGGACGGCGCGCCGGTCTCGCTGCGCGAGCTGGCGCGCGGCAAGAAGCTGATGCTGGTCGTCTACTTCGCGCCGTGGTGCGCGAACTGGCGGGCGGAGGACCCGGTGCTTCGTCGCCTCTACGATAAGTACAGGGGCGCGGGCTTCGAGGTGGTCGGCGTCAGCGAGTACGCCACGGTCGAGGATTCGCGCAAGTACTTCGAAGGGCAGGGCGGCGCGCCCTACCCGGTCGTCGTCGAGTCCGACACCACCTCGGCGCGCGAACAGACGACGCACTACGGCTACCGGCGCGCGACCGGCGACGCGCGCCGCTGGGGTTCGCCCTACAACGTCTTTCTCGAACCGGCGAAGCTCAAACAGACGGGCGAGGTCTTGACCGAGCGCGCGTGGGTCGTCGGCGGAGAGCTGATAGAGAAGGACGTCGAGCGCTTCATCCGCGAACGGCTCGGCATACAGGAGCAGGGGACGGCCGCGCCCTGCAAGGACGAGCCGCCCGCCGCGCCCCGGAAACCATAGGCCCCCCCGCCTTTCGGTGCGGTTCTTTTCACCTCCCTCCTGCCCTTTGGCGCGCCACGCGCGCGGCTGCTATGATGTCCCGCTTTCATCGACCTTGATTTTCTTCGACCCGCTTCCGAACGGATGAGACTTCGCCTGCTCTACCATGGCCACTGCTTCGACGGCGTGGCCTCCGCCGCGGTCTTCACGCGGTTCTACCTCGCGCGCGTCGACGCACGGGCCTCCGTCGCCTACGCGCCCCTGCTGCACACGGCCGGCGCGCTCTTCGACGAGGGGATGTTCGACGGCGACGAGAACGCCATCGTCGACTTCAAGTACAGCCCCTCGGAGCGTCTGACCTGGTGGTTCGACCACCACCAGTCGGCCTTCCTTTCGCCACAGGACGAAGCTCACTTCCGCGCCGACTCGACGGGGAAGAAGTTCTGGGACCCCGAGAGCAAGTCCTGCACCGAGTTCATCGCCCGCGTCGCCGAGGAGGGCTTCGGCTTCAGCGACCCTTCGCTCGCGCCGCTCATCGGCTGGGCGCACACCATCGACGGCGCCTTCTACGAGTCGGCCGCGCAGCCCGTCGAGCTGCGCGAGCCCGCCCTGCAACTGATGCAGGTCATCGAGAACGTCGATGACGAGTTCATCGAGTGGGTCATCGGCGAGCTTGCCCGGCACCCCCTCGATGAGGTCGCCACGGGCGAGGAGGTGCAGCGACGCTTCCGCCCGCTGCTCGCGCGCCACCGCGAGACGCTGGAGACCGTCCGCCGCAAGGCCGCCTACGAGCGCGGGGCCGTCACCTTCGACCTCGTCGACGAGGGGCTGGAGGGCTTCAACAAGTTCATCCCCTACTACGTCCACCCCGAGACGACCTACTCCGTCGCGGTCACGCGCGGCGCCTACCGAACGAAAATCTCGGTCGGCTCGAACCCCTTCAGCCCGCGACCGCGCCGCCACAACATCGCCTCGATCTGCGAGCGCTACGGTGGCGGCGGCCACGCCGTCGTCGGCGCTGTCTCCTTCAAGCCCGACGAGGTCGAGCGCGCGCGCCGCGTCGCCGGCGAGATTCTCGCCGAGCTGCGCGAAGGGTTCGAGGAGTAGGCCCCGCGAGCCGCACACGCAAAAGACTGCCCGCGCACGCGCGACGAAAAGCGCCCCCTTCCCGAGATGGAGGGGGCGCTTTTCGTTGCGGGGAGGTTGCGATTTGAAGACATCGCGCCCGGCCGCTCCCCTTTCCCCGCCCCTCAAGGATTCCTCAACCCGTTTCGTTAGAGTGTGAGCATCGGGACGAAGGGGCTGCCCGGAAGACGGCGCCGCCTCGAAGGACTCACTCGGAAGGAAACGCGTAGGAGGTAGTTTGGCATGAGGTTTCAGGTACAGAGCCATTCGCGTCGCGGGCGCGCCCGCCTGCTGCTCGCCGTCCTGTCGGCGGCGATTCTCACACTGTCGGGTCTGACGGGCCGGCTCACGCCCGGCGCGTCGGCGCAGAGCGACCCCATCAACCCGCCGACGCGCACGGCCTCGGGGCCGGCGCGCGTGGTCGTGGCCGACCTCGACTCCAGCATCAACGTCTACCACTCCTTCTTCTATGCGGGCGGCGAGCCCTATCAGTCGAGCGCGCCTTCGAGCGTCACGCCCGAGGTGCTGGCGGCCTTCGGCATCGACGCAGAGCACCAGATAGAGCTGACGCGCACGGGCAACTTCGCCGCCGACTACGCCGCCGACAAGGCGCGCGTCTGGAACAAGATCAGGCGTGGCGAGCCCTACTGGTTCAAGGGCACGAACGTCATCGCCGTCACCTTCGTCCCGGGCTCGCGCCCGATACTCCCGGACGACGCCGCCGACACGCACGGCTTCGGCACGGCGGCTTCCGTCGTCCGCGCCAACCCCGAGGCCATCATCCTCTTCGTCGAGGGAACCCTCGACAACGACGCCGAGCGGTACGCCTTCACGCATCCGGAGGTGGACATCGTCACGACGAGCTACGGCATGCCCGGCAGCCTCCCCGTGACCTCGGTCGTCTTCGGGACCGAGTACGACCACCTCAACCAGAGCTTCTACGGCGTCGTCGCCCTCGGCAAGCTCCACTTCGGCGCGGCCGACAACACCCCCGCGCTCTCACCGCCCGACGGCACGTCCGGCCCCTGGTGGAGCATCGGCATCGCCGGCTTCCAGGAGGCGACCAACAGCCCCGCGCCAGGCGACCCCGGCAGCGAGGGCAAGCAGGTCTTGAGCGGCTCGCTCCCTGACTTCGTCGCGGACTACACGCAGGTGCTCCCCTACTGCTTCGACTGCGAGACGGGCGGCTACCAGCGCATCTCCGGGACGAGCTTCGCCACGCCGACCAGCGCCGGCACGGCCTCGAAGATTCTGCTCGAAGCCCGCCGCGCGCTCGGGCACGTCGGCGGCATGAACTATACCGACCGCGGCGAGCCCGCGATGGTGCTGGGCTCGAACCGGCGCATCACCAACTGGCAGGTGCGGCGCGCGCTGGAGCAGGCCGCCTACTATCCGAGCGTCTTCGACTACAAGGTGACGACGACCGGGACTTCCAACCTGACGGCGCTGCCCGTCCTCGACCTCGCGCCCTGGGCCACCGTGGGCTGGGGCGTCATCACGCCCGCGCCCGAGCACCAGGTGGTTGAGCAGACGCTCGCCTTTCTCGGGGTGCGCGGCAGCGCGCTGCGCACGAAGGACGCCAACGCCTGCACCTTCATGACGACCCTCGTCCGCGCCCGCCACGTCTTCTGGGACAACTGGATCAACAGCCAGGGCAACGGCTACATGTTCACCGGGGAAGACCCGTTCATCTACTGCGGCCGGTAGGGATTACGGCGGCCGCAAACAGGGCGCAGGCGCGGGAACTCTCCCCCTGCGCCCGCGCCCTTTCGCTCGCCGGGAGAAGAGCGTTAACGCGACGGGGCGCGCGCATTGCCGAAGCAGTGCGCGCGCCCCGTCTCTTCATCACCCCTTCAGTCGCTACGCTGCCTGCCCACGGCCCCGCCCCTCGGCCATCAGCGCCTCGATCTCTTCGATTTGCTTGGGCGCCTTGTCGGTGAGCACGCTGAAGCCCTCGGGCGTGACGAGCACGTCGTCCTCGATGCGGACGCCGATGCCGCGGTATTTGTCGGGGATGTCCTCGGCGTCCTCGGCGACGTAGAGGCCGGGCTCGACCGTCATCACGATGCCCGGCTCCATCGGGCGCGGCCGCCCGTCCGCGTGGTAGGCGCCCGCGTCGTGGACGTCCATCCCGAGATAGTGCCCGAGGCGGTGCATGTAGAACTTCTTGTACTGCTCCTCTTCGATGAGCTTCGCCGGCTCGCCCCGCAGCAGCCCGAGCCTGACCATACCCTCCGTCAGCAGCTCGACCGAGCGCTGGTGCATCTCGTCGAGCGTCACCCCGGGGCGGACCATCCTGATGCACTCCTCCTGGCAGTCGAGCACGAGCTGGTAGATGTCGCGCTGCGCCTCGCTGAAGTGGCCGCCCACGGGGAAGGTGCGCGTGATGTCGGAGGCGAAGCCCTCGTATTCGGCGCCTGCGTCGACGAGCAGCAGGTCGCCGTCGCGCAGCGTCGCGTCGTTGTCGACGTAGTGGAGGATGGTCGCGTTCGCGCCCGAGCCGACGATGGAGTTGTAGGCGGGCGCGGCCGCGCCGCTGCGACGGAAGACGTACTCGATGAGGGCGTCGATCTCATACTCTTTCATGCCGGGGCGTGCGGCGCGCATCGCCTCGCGGTGCCCCTCGGCGGCGATATCGGCCGAGCGGCGCATGAGCGCGACCTCCTCTTCCGACTTGATGAGGCGCATCTCGTGGAGGAGCGTGCCCGGGTCGACGATGGTCTGCGGCGGGCGCACCCCGCGCCGCCCCATCATGCGCATGCGCGCGAGCTGGTTGATGACGGCCTGGTCCAGCTCCGCATGTCCGCCCCCGAGCCGGTAGTAGAGGACGCGCGCGCCGTCGAGCAGCCCGGTGAGCTTCGCCTGGAACTCCTCGACCGCGAACGCCTCGTCCGCGCCGTATGTCTCCCTCGCGCCCTCGACGCCCGCGCGCCGTCCCGTCCAGATCTCCTTCTCGCGGTCCCGAGGCCGGACGAAGAGCGAGAAGCGCGCCTCGCGCCCGGGCGCGACGACGGCAACGGCGTCGGGCTCGCGGAAGCCGGTCAGGTAGTAGAAGTCTGAGTCCTGGCGGAAGCGGTACTCCGTGTCGTTCGAGCGCGTCACCTCGCGCGCCGCCGGGATGATGGCGACGGAGTCGGGCTCCATCCGCCGCATGAACTCCGCGAGCTGCGGTCTTGGCATCTTAAAATCTCCCGTCTTTTCGTCTGGAACGTCCGGCCGCGATTTTAACCGACGCGCGCGGCGGCGCGGAAACGCCGCGACCCCGCCCTGCGGCTTCCCACCTTCGGCTTTACGCGCGATAATCGCGGCAGAGGCTACAGGGATGGCGACACGACTCACACAGACGCCCGAGGCGCCGACCGAACCGGCGCGAGAGCTGGTCTCCTACGACCCTGCGACGGGCGAGGAGGTCGGGCGCGTCCCGCGGCGCGAGGCCGAAGAGGTGGCCGAGGCGGTCGCGCGCGCGCGGACGGCGCAGAAGGCGTGGGGGGCGCTCTCTTTCCGCGAGCGGGGCGCGGTCGTGTTGCGCGCGCGCTCGCTCGTGCTCGAAGCGTTGGACGAGCTGGCCGAGCTCGTCTCGCGCGAGTCGGGGAAGCCCGCGGCCGAGGCCGTTGCGATGGAGCTGGTCCCCACGCTCGACCTGATGCAGTTCTTCGCGCGCAAGAGTGAAAGGATGCTGCGCCCCGAGAAGATAGACATCGGCCTCTACGGCCTGCTCGGGCGCACCTCGACGGTCGAGTACCGCCCGCTCGGGGTCGTCGGCATCATCTCGCCCTGGAACTTTCCCTGGGCCATCCCGCTGGGCGAGGTCGTGATGGCACTCATGGCCGGCAACTCCGTCGTGCTCAAGCCGAGCGAGCTGACGCCGCTCGTCGCCGTCAAGCTCGGGGAGGTCTTCGAGCGCGCGGGGCTCCCGGCGGGCGTCCTCGAAATCGTGACCGGCGACGGGTCGACGGGCGCGGCGCTCGTTGAGGCCGCCCCCGACAAGCTCATGTTCACGGGCAGCGTCGCCACGGGGCGCCGCGTGGCCGAGGCCGCCGCGCGAAGGCTTATCCCGGTCGTGCTGGAGCTGGGCGGCAAAGACCCGATGCTCGTCTTCGAGGACGCCGACCTCCCGGCCGCCACTGAGGCCGCAGTCTGGGGCGCGTTCGCCAACTCCGGCCAGGCGTGCGCCTCGGTCGAGCGCTGCTACGTCCACGAGCGCGTCGCCGAAGAGTTCACGCGCCGCGTCGTCGAGAAGGCGCGCGCGCTCAGGCAGGCGGGAGGCGGAGTGTCCTGCGACATCGGGGCCATGTCGAGCGAGCGGCAACTGCTGACGGTCGAAGAGCACGTCGCCGAGGCGGTCGAGCGCGGGGCGCGCGTGCTCGCGGGCGGCGGCCGCGCCGTCGGGTGCGGCGAGCGCGGCTGGTTCCACGAGCCGACCGTCCTCGCCGGGGTCGACCACTCGATGGCCGTCATGCGCGAGGAGACCTTCGGGCCGGTGCTGCCCATCATGACCTTCCGCGACGAGGACGAGGCCGTCCGGCTCGCCAACGACAGCCCGTTCGGGCTGACGGCCAGCGTCTGGACGCGCGACATAGGGCGCGGCCGCCGCGTCGCGCGCCGCATCGAGGCCGGCACCGTCATGGTCAACGAGGTGCTCTACACCCACGGCATCGCGCAGACGCCCTGGGGCGGCGTGAAGCAGAGCGGGCTCGGGCGCACGCACGGCCGCCTGGGTCTTCTGGAGATGGTCGCGCCGCACCACATCCACGTGAACCGCCTGGCGCGCCTCCAGGACGTCTGGTGGTTCAGCTACACGCCCGGCGCGGCCTCGCTCTTCCGCTCGCTGGCCCGGCGGTTCGCCACGGGGTCGCTGCTGCAAACCCTCCTCATCTCGCCCGCGATGCTGCGCCGCTATCGCGAACGCAAAGGTCGCGGCGCGAAGCGCTGAAAGGCGGCGCGCGCCGCGCCTACTTGCGCCCGGGCGGGAATCTGCGTATATTCGCCTTCCCCCGAAGCAGTGTTTTGTACGGCCTCTCACGGGCCTTGCCTTGTCCCGCTACCTCTCTTCGTTCGACACCCGACTGTCGGATTAACCGACCGAGGCCCGGAGTCCGCCCTCAAGCAGGGCTTCGCGCCCCTTCACGCTCATAATTTCCCGCGGTCCAGGCATGCATCTTCTGCCTCAGGCTCTCACTTCCACGGCAGCGCCGGGGCGCCCCCCCTTCGCGGGGCGGGTCCGCCGTGTGCCGCCACGACCCAAAGCCCACCAACACACTCGGAGGTTTGAATGAAGAGACTCTCAGCTTTCACGGCGGCAGCGCTGCTGCTCGCGTTCGCCGTCGTCCTCTCGGTCGCACCCGCCTCGAAGGGGCAGAGCGAGAATGCCCGCGTCAGACGGAAGGCGCGCGCCGTGCCCGGCCAGTACATCATCACGCTCAAGGAGTGGGCGGCGCAGCCCTACGGCGAGCGCTCCTTCGCGCCCAACGTCGCCGCCGACATCGCCTCGCAGCACGGCGGCCAGGTGCTCGCCGTCTACCGGCACGCGCTCCTCGGCTTCGCCGCGCGCCTGCCCGAGCACGCCGCCGAGGCGCTCACGCACGACCCCCGCGTCGAGTCGGTCGAGGAGGACGGGCTGGTGACGGCCTCGACCACGCAGACCAGCCCGCCCTGGGGGCTCGACCGCATCGACCAGCGCAACCGCCCCCTCGACGGTCAGTACAACTACACGCCGACCGGCGCCGGCGTCCACGCCTACATCATCGACACCGGCATTCGCAAGACGCACGCGCAGTTCGGCGGGCGCGCGAACGGCACCTCCTACTCCTCGATCAATGACGGCAACGGCTCGAACGACTGCAACGGCCACGGCACGCACGTCGCCGGCACGGTCGGCGGCTCGACCTACGGCGTCGCCAAGGGCGTCACGCTCCACGCCGTCCGCGTGCTCGACTGCGCGGGTAACGGGTCTGACTCGACCGTCATCTCCGGCGTCGACTGGGTGGCGGCCAACCGCGTCCTGCCCGCGGTCGCCAACCTCTCGCTCGGCGGCGGCGCGTCGAGCGCGCTCGACACGGCCGTCCAGAACATGATTAACGCGGGCGTCTCGACCTCGGTCGCCGCCGGCAACGACTATAGCCAGAACGCCTGCAACTACTCGCCGGCGCGCGTCGCCGCGGCCATCACCGTCGGCTCGACCACCTCGACCGACGCCAAGTCGGACTTCTCCAACATCGGCACGTGCCTCGACATCTTCGCGCCCGGCTCCTCGATAGCTTCGGCCTGGTACACCTCCGACACGGCGACCAACACCATCTCGGGCACCTCGATGGCGACGCCGCACGTCGCGGGCGTCGCGGCGCTCTACCTCCAGAACAACCCCTCGGCCTCCCCCGCGACCGTGCGCGACCAGATCGTCAACACATCGACGACGGGCGTGCTGACGGGCATCGGCACGGGCTCGCCCAACCGCCTGCTCTACTCGCCGCTGACCACGGGCGGTGGTGGCGGTGGGGGCGGCGTGCCGGCGGCCTGCACGGGCGGCACGCTCCACACCGGCTCCCTGACCTACGCGGGCGACTACGACTACCACCCGAACGGGAGCTACTACTACAGCTCGGTCTCGGGCTACCACAAGGGATGTCTGGTCGGGCCCACCTCGGGCGCCGACTTCGACCTCTACCTCCAGAAGTGGAATGGCTCGGCCTGGGTCATCGTCGCGCGCGGCGAGACCGCCACATCGACCGAGAACATCTCCTACTACGGCACCGCCGGCTATTACCGCTGGCAGGTCTACTCCTACAGCGGCACGGGCAGCTACAACTTCTGGCGCCTCGCCCCGTAAAAGGGCGGAGACGTTGTGAGGATAAGGCCGCACACGCCCGCCGTGTGCGGCCTTTCACTTTCGCGCGCGGGGCCTTTCTGCTTGTGAGCCGCCCGGCGCGGCTGTATCATCCGGCCCCGGCGAAAGGCCGGCCGTCATCCCCGTTTCACTTTCCGCTTCAAAGAAAGTACGACCAAATGAAGTTCACCCTCGCGCAAGCACCCTCCTCTCCAAGGGCGCGGTCTCTCCGTACGGCCGCGGCGACGCTGCTCGCGCTCCTCATCCTCTCAGCTTCGGTCCCCGACGCGCCGGCACACGCCGCGGCGGGCGACCCCGACTCCTCCTTCGGCTCGAACGGCAGGGTGACGACCGACTTCGGCGACATGGAGTCGGCCAGCGCGGTCGCCGTCCAGCCCGACGGCAAGCTCGTCGTCGTCGGCATCGGGGGCCCGGGCGGCGGGCCCTCGACCTACGGCAACTTCTGCGTCGTGCGCTACAGGCCCGACGGCTCGCTCGACGCCGGCTTCGGCGCCGGCGGACGGGTCTTCGTCGACTTCGGCGACACGGCCGACGGCGCGTCCGACGTGTTGATACAGGCGGACGGGAAGATCGTCGTCGTCGGGTCGGCCTACACGCCCGTCACGTCCCGCTCCGACATGGCGCTCGTGCGCCTCAACGTGGACGGGACGTTCGACGCCTCCTTCGGGACGAACGGCAGGGTGACGACCGCCTTCCCTAACGGGAGCACCTCGTCCGCCTCGTCGGCCGCCGTCCAGCCCGACGGCCGCCTCGTCGTCGCCGGCATCCTGGTCACCCGCTCGCTGCACGATAATTACGCGAGCGACTTCGCCGCCGTGCGCTACAACGCGAACGGGACGCTCGACGCCTCTTTCGGCGCGGGCGGGCGCGTCGCGGTCGACTTCGAGCAGAACGACGGCGCGACGGGCGTCGCCGTCCAGCCCGACGGCCGCATCGTCCTCGCCGGGAGCGCGAGCCGGATCGCGGGCAACATCGGCCTGTCGTCGGCCTTCGCGCTCGCGCGCCTCAACGCCGACGGCTCGCCCGACCCGGCCTTCGACGGCGACGGCAGGGCAACGCTGTCCATCCTCGGCTTCGACTCCTGCTCCTCGGTCGCGCTCCAGCCCGACGGCCGCCTCGTCGCCGCGGGCAGCTCGATGGGCGGGATCAACCGCACCGAGCCCGACTTCGCCCTCGCACGCTTCAACGCCGACGGCTCGCCCGACCCGACCTTCGGCAGCGGCGGCAAGGTGCTCGCCGACTTCGACTTCGGCGGCGACATGGCCGCCGGCGTGGCCGTCCTGCCCGGCGGCAGGATAGTGGCCGCCGGCCCCGTCTTCCCCTACAGCTACATCAGCTCTTCGCCCGAGTTCGGCGCGGCGCGCTTCAACGCCGACGGCTCGCCCGACAACACCTTCGGCGTGGGCGGCCGCGCCTCGGCGCGATTCGGCCCCGAGACACACGCCATCGCGCGCGGGATGACCGTGCAGCCCGACGGGAAGGTGGTCGTCGTCGGCGAGGTCGCCTCCGCCGGCTCCGACATCGGCCTGCTGCGCTTCGACGCCGCGGGCGCGGCCGAGCCCACGTCCTTCGCGCGCTTCACCTCGCAGACCTACGGCGGGGCGGAAGGGTGCACGGCCGCGCTCGTCACGGTGGCGCGCGAGGGCGACCTGAGCGCGCCGGCCACAGTCGAGTTCCGGACGCGTGACGGCTCGGCCATTCAGAGTTCGGACTACACGCACTCGACCGGCGCGCTCCACTTCGCCGCCGGCGAGACGAGCAGGACCTTCGCCGTCCCCATCAACGACGACGGCTACGCCGAGGGGGACGAGACCGTCCGGCTGGAGCTGGTCGGGGCCTCGCCCAACGTCAACTTCCGCACCCCGGCGGTCGCAACGCTGACAATCGCCGACGACGACGGGACGGACGGGGGCGCGAACCCTTCGGACGACTCGCGGCGCTTCGTCTGCCAGCACTACCATGACTTCCTCTCGCGCCAGCCCGACGCCGCTGGCCTCCAGTTCTGGACCCGAGGCATCGAGCAGTGCGGCACAAACGCGCAGTGCCGGCAGGAGAAGCGGGTCGACGTCTCGACGGCCTTCTTCCTCTCCATCGAGTTCCAGGCCACCGGCTACCTCGTCATCCGCGTCCACAAGGCCGCCTCCGGCGACAACAAGTTCACGCCGCGCTACTTCGACTTCCTGCGCGACACGCAGCGCGTCTCGCGGGGCGTCGTCGTCGGCACCGAAGGCGCGGCGGCGCGGCTCGAAGCGAACAGGCAGGCGTTCCTCTCCGAGTTCGTCGCGCGCCCCGAGTTCCGCGCCGCGCACGACGCGCAGAGCGCCTCCGAGTACGTCGACTCACTTTTCCGGAACGCCGGGGTGGTGCCGACCGGGGGCGAGCGCGCGGCGGCGGTCGCGGCCTTCGGCGCGGGCGGAGACGCGGGGCGCGCGGCGGCGCTCGGCAGCGTGGCCGAGAGCGATTCGGTCTACCGCAAGCTCTACAACGCGGGCTTCGTCCTCGCGCAGTATTTCGGCTACCTGCGCAGCGACCCCGACGGGGCGCCCGACTTCAACTTCGAGGGCTACGACTTCTGGCTCGGCAAGATGGATCAGTTCAGCCTGCCGGGCGAGAACGTGCGCGACGAGGCGGTCGCGCTCGCGCGCATCCGGCGCGCCGAGATGGTCAGGGCCTTCATCGAGTCGGCCGAGTACCGCCGCCGCTTCGGACCCTAGGGCGCGCGGCGGCCGCCTCGCTTGCCTTCGACGCCCCGCGCCTTTAGGATTCAAAGCCTAATCAACGGCAGAATTTTTCCGAGGGCTCGGACGCGAAACGCTTGCTGGGGAAGATCATCAGGGCACAGGAGCGGCAGCGCGCGACGCGCGACACCAACCGCGTCGTGCGCCCCTTCGAGTGGGGCGCGGAGTTCGTCTCCGAGCACCCGAACGGCGACGACCCGCGCGAGGTCGTCCTCGCCGCGGCGCGCGAGGCCGTCGCCCACAGCGACGACTTCTACGCGCTCACACCCGTCAAGGACTACGAGCTCAGGGACGACCGCCTGAGCTGGACGAGCGCCGTCCACACCCCCACGCCCGAGAACAACACCGCCCGCGCGCGCTTCTTCCCCGCGCGCCCGTCCCGGCGCGGCTCGGGGCCACGGCGCGCCGTCGTCGTGCTGCCGCAGTGGAATGCCGACGCTGAGAGCCACGTCGCGCTCTGTCGCCTGCTCGCGCGCCTCGGCATCGCCGCCCTGCGGCTCACGCTCCCCTACCACGAGGAGCGCCGCCCGCCCGAGCTTGAGCGCGCCGACTACATGGTCAGCTCGAACGTCGGGCGCACGCTCCAGTCTCTGCGGCAGGGCGTCATCGACACGCGCGCGGCCGCGGCCTGGCTCCGCGCCCGTGGGTTCGAGCGCGTCGGGGTGACGGGCACGAGCATCGGCTCGTGCACGGGCTTCCTCGCCTTCGTCCACGACGAGAGCATCGACGCCGGGGTCTTCAATCACGTCTCCGGCTACGTCGCCGACGTCGTCTGGCGCGGCATCTCCACGCAGCACGTGCGCGCCGGCATCGAGGGCTCGCTCGGCATCGAAGAACTGCGCGAGGCGTGGCTGCCCATCAGCCCCCTGAGCTTCACGGGCCGGCTCAAGTACCTGCGCCCGCGCCCCATCCGGCTCATCGCCGCGCGCCATGACCTGACCTTCCCCGCCGACCTCTCGCGCCAGGTGATCGAGGGCATCCGCGCCGCGGGCACACGCGTCGACGTCTCCTGGCTCCCCTGCGGCCACTACACCTCCGGCGAGCGCCCCTGGGTCTACCTCGACGGCTGGAAGATCGTCGGCTTCCTCAGGAAGAATCTCTGAGGGGTAGGCAGGAGGCGATAGGAAGTAGACAGTAGACAGTAGAAATACTTTTCAACACGACCGGTCTGCACGCAAGCGCCAAGGTCCATCAAGCGGAGCCTACTGTCTACTGTCTTCTTGACTCCCCGCGCGATTTGGCATAGAACCGACTCATCTCTTCAACCACAGCTTAACCCGGAGGAACAGCGAAGATGGCCGACGAGACCGTGAGAGACCCCGACAACAAGGGCGCAAACACCTGTAAGAACGCGCCCTGTAGCTGCCCGGTCGAGGGCGGCGAGAAGTTTTGCAGCGTGCACTGCCAGAGCACCTCTGGACACACGCAGATCGACTGCGACTGCGGCCACAACACCTGCAGCGGGGACTTCTAAAAAGTAAAAAGGCAAAAGTAAAAAGGCAAAAGTGTGGACGCGCCCCCGGCGCGCGGAACTTTTATTTAAGTTCCCTCCTCCACTTTTGCCTTTTGCCTTTTTACTTTTGACTTCCCGTCAGGCTGGCGATGACCGAGACGAGGGCGGCCGGGTCGACCGGCTTGGCGACGTGGAGGTGGAAGCCGGCCTCCAGGGCGAGGGTGCGGTCGGCCTCGCCCGCGTAGGCCGTCAGCGCCACGGAGGGGAGCGAACGCCCGCTCTCCGCCCCGAGCGCACGTACGCGCCGGATGAGCTGGTAGCCGTCCACGCCCGGCATCCCTATGTCGCACAGCAACAGGTCGGGCCACGCCGCCTCGAGCGCGCCCCAGGCCTCTTCGGCCGAGCCCACGGCCCTCACGCCCGCACCCCTCATCTCGAGTATCGCCTTGACGAGAGCGAGCGTGTCTGGCTCGTCGTCGACGACGAGCACGTTCAGCCCCTTCAGGGTCGTGGTCTCCGCGTCGAGGGCTGTGGATTCACCGCCTGCCTCACCCCGGTCTTCAATCCACGTCCCCCGCTCCGCGTCCCGCATCTCGATGAGCGGCAGCTCGACCGTGAAGGTCGAGCCGCGCCCCTCGCCGGGGCTTGAGGCCGAGACGGTCCCGCCGTGCAGCTCGACGAGGTGGCGCACGATGGAGAGGCCGAGCCCGAGCCCGCCGTGGACGCGCGTCGTCGACTGGTCGCCCTGCCGGAAGCGGTCGAAGACGTGCGGAAGGAAGTCGGGGCGGATGCCCGCGCCCGTGTCCTCGACCGTGAGGCGCGCGTGCGCCCCCGCGCGCACGAGCCCGGCGCGCACCTCGCCCCCGAAGGGCGTGAACTTGACGGCGTTCAGCAGGAGGTTCCAGACCACCTGCTGAAGGCGGCGCGGGTCGCCCATGACGGGCGGCACCCCGGGGTCGAAATCCGCCCGCAACGAGATGCTCTTGGCGGCGGCCGCGTGGCGGACGGTGTCGAGGGCCGCTTCGACGACCCGGCGCAGGTCGGTCGGCTCGGCGTCGAAGCGGAGCTGCCCCGTGATGATGCGCGAGACGTCGAGGATGTCGTCGACGATCTGCTGCTGCGTGCGCGCGTTGCGCTCGACGATCTCGACGGCCGTCCTGAAGGTCTTCTCGTCGAGCCGTCTCTCCCGCAGCATCGCCGACCAGCCGAGGATGGCCGTCAAGGGCGTGCGCAGCTCGTGCGAGAGCGTGGCGAGGAACTCGTCCTTGAGGCGGCTGGCCTCCTCGGCCGCCTCGCGCGCGCGGGTCTCGAACTGGAGCAGCCGCATGTTCTCGATGGCGACGGCCGCGAGATTGGCGGCCATCCTCATCGCCGTCACGTGCTCCTCGCGGTAGGCGTGGTTGTCGTAGGACTGCACCTCGATGGTGCCGACGATGCGCCCCATCAACGCCA
>Ga0216309_1000010_pt1 | contig 26316 bp, 29 predicted proteins | sample Total_DNA_C_FD_161284 | JGI IMG/M metagenome (GOLD analysis project Ga0216309, IMG submission 161284) | Terrestrial sediment cell enrichment communities for BONCAT metagenomics from Utah, United States - Total_DNA_C | ecosystem: Environmental > Terrestrial > Deep subsurface > Rock core/Sediment ...
TCTCGCGTTGCTGCCGCGAGAGGAGTACGAACGCATACTCCCGCACCTGGAGGGCATCTCGCTCAAGCTCGGCGAGGTCGTCTACGAGTCGGGCGGGCGGATGGGGCACATCTATTTCCCGACCTCCGCCATCATCTCTCTGCTCTACCTGATGGAGAACGGCTCGTCGGCCGAGATGGGGGTGGCGGGCCGGGAGGGGCTGGTCGGCGTGGCACTCTTCATGGGCGGCAATACCATGCCGAACCGCGCGGTCGTGCAGAGCGCCGGGGACGCGTTCAGGCTGAAGGCCGAGGTTTTGCGGGAAGAGTTCGCGCGGGGCGGCGCCTTCCAGCGCCTGCTGCTGCGTTACACCCAGGCGCTGCTGACGCAGATGTCGCAGACGGCCGTCTGCAACCGCCTCCACGGGATAGAGCAGCAGCTCTGCCGCTGGCTGCTGCTCAGCCACGACCGCCTCGCCACGGACGAGCTGGTCATGACGCAGGAGCTGATCGCCAACATGCTGGGCGTGCGCCGCGAAGGCGTCACGACCGCCGCCGGGCGCTTGCAGGAGCAGGGACTCATCAGCTACGTGCGCGGCCACATCCACATACTCGACCGGCGCGGCCTCGAAGCGTCGGTCTGCGAGTGCTACAAGGTGGTCAAGGACGAGTACGACCGCCTGCTCGGCTGAGGGTTCCGAGCCGCCGCGCCCGCCCCTCTCTCCCATAAGTGGCCTGTCGCACAGACCCGCCTGCCCCCCTCGTGTTACATGTATAGGGTCATCTCTCGGCGAGCGCTCGGCCCCCGCGGCCGGTAACCGGCCCGCCACTCTTATTTCTTCAAGGCTTTTGAGCCCTTCTCATTCGACCCGACATGGAGTAATCCCGATGTGCGCAGCAATAGGTCAAACCGTGATGGTCGCCCATTACGACCAGGACACCCGCTCGCTGTTGAGGGTCTGGCTGGAGGCCGAAGGCTACGGGGTGGTTGAAGCCGCCGACGGGCGCGAGGCCGTCGAGCTGAGCTGTGGCGCGTGCCCCGACCTGATTCTGATGTCTTTAAGAATGCCCCGGCTCGGGGGGCTGGAAGCCGCGCAGCACATACGCCGTGACCTGAAGGGGTGTGCCTTCCCGATCGTGGCGCTGTCCGCCTACCCGACGCCGGAGACGCAGGCCGAGGCCGTCGAGGCCGGCTGCGACTCTTTCGTCCCACAGCCGATTGATTTCGACTTCCTCGGCGACCTCCTCAGCCGCCTCCTGCCGCCCGTCCTGCGCTAAATCCGCCGCCGGCGCCGCGCCGCTCACGCTTCCCTTCCCGGGTCCGCGCTCAAACACGAAAACACCCCGACCGGCGTCACGCGGTCGCTACGCCCAGAGCCTGACGGCGCGGGGTTCAGGGGTGCGGGTTAGCGTCTATGTTTTTGCACGTGGGTGGTTCCAGCCGGGGGTTTTGGGCTTCGCGGCTTGAGTCTGCCGGTCGTTGGGGTTACACCTTCTCGACATGGAGTACTACAAAGACCTGCTGCACGTGCGCTTCGCGGAGGAGGTCATGGGCTGGTCGGGGGTCGAGCCCGCGCGCGAGGGCGGGGCGATGAGGTTCTACGGCACCATCCACACCAACCGCGGGCCGCAGCGGCGGGAGGTGCCCGACTATTCTCACGACCTCGACGCCATGTGGGGCGCCGAGCAGTACATGAAGAGCCTGGGACTGGCCGAAGGCTATCTCGAAGCTCTCAAAGACCTCGTCGGCGCGGCCGACCTCTCCACGCCCGAAGACCTCTTCAGGCTGGTCAGCGCCTCGCCGGCGCAGAGGTGCGAGGCGGCGCTGACGGCCTACCGCCTATCCAGAGGGTGAATCGCCCGACGCCTCTACACACGGGTCGCCTCCGGCGGACCTCCGACGGTCGCCGGGAGAATGCCCCTCCCCTGCGCCTCGACCCCGGCGGCACGCGAGAGGCCGCAGAACCATCTTATTTCAGCAGCGGGCCGGCTCGGTGCGGGATTGTGTGTGAGGGTGTGATTTCGCCCCACGTTTTGTAACCATCGGGGAAGGGTCTAACGGGGTTGCGGCCTCGCGCTTATCCTGTTCCGGACCAGGACGACGATGGACCCGAGCACGATACCCGCGGCGTCAGGTATCAGGTCTCGCAGACGGCAATGGCCTCCGCCGGTGACACCCTGCGCAAGCTCCACCAGCATCCCCATGGTTAGCGTCGCCGCGGCCGCCCAGGCTATCGCCCGCGGGACGGACATGCGAAGTTGCGCACGCGTCATCAGGAAGAACAACGCGAACAGCACGATATGCGCGTAGTTGGTCAGGGAGTGTGTGGCTAGCTGAAGGCCGAACGTGAGTTCACAGGGCCGTGGGGCGAGGCGGAAGCCCGCGCTCGCGGGGAAGTAGAGCAGGGACAGCACGACGAAAGTGAAATAGGCCCAGCGGACGCCACGCAGCGACAGAACACCGAGCACCAGGAACACGAGAAACCCGAGCAGCTTCATACGTTGCCTCCGTCGCCTCAAGGCGCCCGGCGATGATCGAGCGTATCGAGGGCTGCTGCCAATCATCGCCCCCGAAAGGCTGTGGCGTGAGGGTGGCGGAACTGCGCGAGGGAAGATAGTGTCGGAGGGGCGGGGTGTCAACGATTCGTCCGACGTCTGTAAACCCAAAGTAGAGATGTCACCCTTTTGCCCCAAGTAGAGATGTCACCTCCCTACTTGCGCACCCGGCATAGCTCTCCTCGCTTCTCCCGCGCCGCGACCGACTTCTCCGAGTAGTCGAAGTCCCGCCACGGGTGACTCAGCGCCACTCCCTTGCGCTCTTGCTTCCAAGCAGCCTCCGGCCTTGAGAGCGCTGCATCTATCGACTTCGGCTCTACTACTCGCCCCTGCTCCCGCTCCTGTTCTTGGTAGAGTTGGAAGGGGAGCGCTTTGCCCTTGTACTCGATCCGCACTTCGCCCCCGGCCGCCTCCCGCACCTCGACTCTCGCGCCTCTCATCGTGTAGGCGGCACGCTCCGTCTTGACCTGGTAGATACGGCCGTCGTAGGAGAGCGTCAGGTTCTTCGAGAGCACCCGCTGCTCGCACCAACTCAGGATGCGTGTGATGTCTTCTGTGGCAGAGAGCGGGCGGTGCGCGTCCGCAGCGGAGCGCGGGGCAACGGCGAAGCGGCGGTTGTAGTCTCGGATGAACTCCGGCAGGTAGGCATTGGCCTCCTCAGCCGACGAGATCGAGCGCAGCCGCAACTCCTTGACCAGCCGGTCCTGCAAAGTCTGGTTCGCCCGCTCGACACGGCCTTTAGCTTGTGGCGAGTGGGCGCACAACAGCTCGATGGCGAGTTCCTTCATCGCACGGCCGAACTGGGTGAGCCCCGTCCCCGAGACGGGGTTGGGCATGTTGACGCGGAAAACGCCCAACTTGTCGCTGTAGAAGGCGCGGGGCTTGCCGTGCTCAAGGAGGTAAGCGCGCACCGCCGCGAAGTAGTTGAAGGTGCTCTCACACTCGGCGAAGCGGAGGTGCATCAGGCGCGAGGTGGCGTCATCGACGAAGTTCAGCAGCACACAGCGCTCGGCTCTCCCCTCGAACCAGTCGTGCGGCGAGCCGTCGAGCTGGACCAGTTCGCCGTACGAGGCCCGCCGCTCCCGCAACTGGTGGATGACGAGCTTACGCGCTTTGCGCGCTCGCCACAGCCCTTCGGCGATCATCAGCCGGCGCACCGACTCGACCGAGAGTCGCAGGCCGTGCTCCTCGGAGAGCTTCTCGCGGGCGAGGGTGGGGCCGAAGTCATAGTAGCGCTCGCGCAGTAGTGCGCGCGCCGTGCTGAGCAGCGCCTCGGCGAGCCTGTTGTTAGAGGGGCGGCCCCTGCGCTTGGAGACGAGCGCCGAAGCGCCCTCGCGCCGGAAGGCTTCAGCGAGGCGGATGACTTGGCGGACCGAGAGGCCGAGCAGTTCGGCGGCCTGGCGCTGACGGAGCCGCTTCTGTTGGAGCTTCTGGAAGACTTCGAGGCGGGACAACTCGCGCTGACTCATCTGAAGTAAGTGGCTCACTTTCTCCACCCCTTTCGCCAAACTGAAGATGAGGAGCAGTATGGCGAAAAGGTGACATTTTAACTTTGGAGAAATGTGACATTACTACTTTGGGCTAACACGATTCGTCCGACGTCCCGGCTACGCTCGAAAGGGAGAGCCCGCCCGGTTCGACCGGGCGGGCTCTCTTGCGGTGTTAACTTGAGGCGAAAGTCAGTTGCGGTTGCGACGACCGAAGACGGGGTGGGTCGGCGAGCCGGCTCCGCGCCGGTAGTAGCCGTTGCCACGCCTGCGGTCGCGCCGGTCGCCGTCGCGCATCTCACGACGAATCCGGCGGTCGCCCCGGCGCTCGTCGCGCCGGATGTCGCGCCGCTCCTCGCGCGTCAGCGTGCCGTCGTTACGGTAAGCGCGGCGCTCCGCGCGGTTGGCGCGCTCCTGCTCGCGCAGCACCCGCGCCTCTTCGCGCGTGAGTCTGCCCGAGCGCACGCCGCGACGAATGCGCGCGCGGTCGTTGTAGCGGCGGTTGCCGTAGTGCCTCTGGTCACCATCCCGCCGCTGCGCGAGGACACCGGCGGGCAGCCCGACGAGCAGCACGGCCGCGAACATCAGTAATAGCTTCTTCATTGCAAAACCCTTCCCTGGTCAAATTTATTTTTCGACGACACGGGTAGTTGGCGGCTGTTGCCGGACCGGCCGAGGAGAGGTCGTGTCGTGGCATCAGGCTAAAGAATGCATGCCCCGTGCCGCAGACGAGAATCATTCGTTTAACCGGGGTTTGCCGCGAAGTCACGGCGAGGGCGGGGCGGGTGGCGGCGCCAGGTTAGTACAGAGGCGTGGTCCGCCGCCCTGAATCAGGGCACCGCCATTCTGCGTTCAGGAGACGCGGCGGGCGCCCCGAGCCCCGTGTGAACGCGGCGGCTCTCCTCTATCTTGCGGGCGCGGGCACTTCCCTGTAGCCGCCCGCCCTCCAGGGGCAGATGGTGTTACCGGGCAGGAAGGAGCCGCCGACGCTTTCGAGGCGCTCCTCGATGGGGGGAAGACCCGTGTCACACACCTCGGCGGCAAGGTCTCCGAATCTTATCGACTCTGGGTCGAGGTGGAAGCTCCAGGGGCGGTTGTAGTAGATAGGCTCCTTCAGGACCGTGGCGATGATGATCTTCGAGCGGCCAACGAGACCCCTGGCTTCGGCGATCCGGGCCGAGTCGGTGAGCCTGAAGACCACCTTCTCCGGGCTCGGGCTGACCGTGAACTCGAAGAAGACCTCCTCCAGCCTGTCGCTGCGTGTGAAGCGCTCGCGGTACTCGTCCGACGAGATGAACGCTTTGACCATCTCGGCCTCGATGTAGTTGCCGCCGAACGAGTTCAATTTGTTGAGCCAGAAGTTGTAGCCGGCGGCGTCGGGCTCGCGCCGGAGGTAGCCGAAGTACTGCATCATCACGAACGCGCGATTGAGCTCACGCCGGATAAGCTCGGGGTGGTCGGCGACCCTGGCGAGGACGCCGGCGCGCGTCAACGCCCCCGCGTTCAGCCCGTCCACGAGCGCCTGTCGCTCGGCCTCCGCGGGCGTTACCGCCACCCTCCGGAAGAGCGCCGCCACGTACTCGTCATTAGTGAGCGAGGGCTTACCGGCGTTGAGCTGTGACTCCAGCACGGCGCGGTGGCGCGCGTACCAGTCCTCGACGAAGACGCGCCGGTTGGCCGCAAGCCTCTCCTCCCAGCCCGGGTCGCCCACGACGACGCCGCGCCCCAGCTCCTGCGTGTCGCGCATGAACTCGCGCCAGACGGGCGAGATGCGCGCCTGGTAGAAGAGGTAGAGGCGCCGCACGAAGTAGCCGGTGGTCTGGAACTCGATGGAGAGGAAGAAGGCCGCAGAGACGTTGATGCGCTTGACCTCGCGGCACCGCGCGTCAGCACCGCAGCTCTCGATCTCGTTGGTCCAGAAGCTCAGCCCTTCCTCGTCCGGCTCGCGGTTGAGGAAGTCGTGGTAGTGCTGTCGGACGAAGTTACGCGAGTCGTCGGCGGGGTTGGAGGCCGGCGGCGAGGCGTCGTCGTCGCTTATCGTCAGCACGGCCGCGCCCGGCGAGGCGACCGACGCCCCCCCGGTAGGGTTGAAGAGCGTCAGCTCGACGGTCTCCGACTCTTCGGGCGTGCGATTGTGTGTGAGCAGGACTTTGAAGGTTTTCGTCGTCTCGCCCGGGGCGAAGCGCAGCGTGCCGAAGGCGGGCGTGAAGTCGGAGCGGCGCGAGGCCGTGCCCTCGCTCGTCGCGTAATCGACCGTGGCGGGCGTGGAGGCGTCGCCCGCGCGCGTGACGTTGACGAGGGCAGCGCCGTCCCCCTCGACGGCCGCGTAAGCCTGTGCGCTGAAGCTGAAGGCGGATGCGGCCTGCGCGAGCGCGGGCCCGGCGCAGGTTGTGAGAAGTATTAAGGTCAGTGCAGGCGCAAGGTAATAAACTTTCCTCATGTCCGTAACGGCGTCCCCGCACGGGGGAGTCAGGTCAGGTTGCAGGCGCGGCTCGTGCCCCTTGAGATTTCGCGCGGGACTGTTTGTCCAGACGATTCGTCGGTCGCCCCCGGCCCTTTGACGTCGCGGGGCGGCGAAACCCCACGAACGGAGAGTGCTTTTTTTTGAGGCGACGCCCGGCGCTTCTTACTGTCTTTGACTTGCGATCCCGGAGGATGAGGGGGGAATGGACTGCGCTAACCGGTCTATCTCGTCTATCCAGGGCCCACGCGTCTCGAAGAAATCCGTTATCTCGCCTTTCGGGTCATGGCGAAAGACCAGCGAGCCTCTGAAGAAGACGTCGATGACACCGCGTTTGCAGCTGATGTTGACCTCCCCTTGTTCGTAACTGACCCGAGACGAGTCCGACGTTTCGTTCCGGCCCCGGACATCGAGGATGCGCCGGGCCAGAGATAAAATAGACCGGAACTCAGCCTCTTCAATCATTGTGTCTCCGCCTCTCTCGCCCCCGGGCGGGCCGCCGTCAGGCAGCGGGGGTTAACTTCTCAAGGTTGCTCATGTAGCAGGAACTAATGCGGCCGTTCACGAGCCTGACCATCACCAGGCTGTTTTCCGCCGGGTAGTTCTTATCCGGGTGAACGCTCACCACCGTGCCGGCGGCGCCCGCATAAGGGCCGGAGCGGAGACGGACGGCATCGCCCGGCACGGCGAGATACTTCTCTGCGCTCACCCCTTACCGCCTTTCGTCCGGCGGGGGCAGATGAGCGTGCAGGAGTTTTGCGAGCGCCTCGCCGCCCTCCTTGAATCTCACCCCGAGGAGGACGCCTGAGCCGAGACCGAGGTCCCCGAGCGGCTCCCAGTGGACGGCCTCGGCCTCAACCTCGACGCCGCCTTCCGGGAGCCCCACCATGACGCGTGCGGGCAGGGCCTCGCCGCTGTGGCCCGGCCCGACGTCGACCGCCGGGATGACCACGCCCAGGCCCGAAGGGCTGAGGTCGTGTGTGTGCCCGTAAAGGGTGAGCGGCCCGAGGCTGCCCGTACCGATCTCCCGGTCGAGGATGGCGGTCCCCACCTCCACGCGGGCCTCGTAGCGCGCCGTGACGCGCTGTTCGCGCCGCCTGTCCGTCTTATACTCGTTCAAAGCTTCCCCCCCTTTTCTGCTTTCCCCGTCAGACTGTCTGACTCCTTGATCCAGCCGCCCGGCTCTTAGACGCGGGCGCTGACGAACTCAGCGCCCCGAATCTGTTTCAGCTGATGTGAGAACAAGAGATGCGTGAAGAGGATATTAGCCGGAGGGGCCGGGTGTCAACGGCTCTCAGGCGTCGAGTGGTGCGAGTCGTAGGTCGCGCCCTCGGACGAGTCAAGGCCCCCTTTATCTACTTCGTGGGCGAGGTATCCCTCCCCTTCCTATACACGGGCTCTTTCTCCCTCTCCCGCACCTTCGGCCCCAGCAGCTCCGTGGGCCCTTCCGTGACGTAGGTCTGGGTCGGCGGGGGCAGGAGGGCCGCGGACTCCTTCGAGGGGCCGGCCTGTGCCCCTCCATTGCTTCCCGCCCTGTGTTGAGGCGAGGCCGGGTTGAGCGTCCGGTTCAGACGCCGCTCCCCCGCAAACACCAGGAGCAGCCCCAAGGCCACCTGAGTCAGCAGCAAGCCCACCGCCCACCCTGCCGCCTTATCACTTAAAAAGATGAGCGACAGCGCGACGAGCAGGCTCAAGGCCGCCCAGGCGGTCCCCGTGATGATGAGGTGCTGTCCCGCGCGCCCCCCGGCCGTCAGCCGCAGCACCTCCATCTCCGCGGGCGCCCCTCCCGCATTCGGCACGCCGCAGACGCGACAAAATCGCGCGTCGTCGGTCTGCCTCGTCCCGCACGCGACGCAGACCGAGGTCGTCGTGTCAGACGTGGCGAGGGCGATGATCGCCTCCGCCTCCCGCCTGACCGTCTGCTGGTCGCCTTTAAAAGAGACCGAGCCGACATGCTCGACCGTGTAGTCGAAAGTGGCGAGCGTGGCGTGGGGGCTCAACGTCTTAAGCCCGACGGTCAGCTTGATGGGGTACTCCAGGATGTCGGCCGAAAGGTGGTAAGCCGCCCTCCCGCGCGCGCCCCGCCGCGCGTAGAGGGGCTCTTCGGAAATAACCTTGTAGCCAAGTTTGTCGAGCGCCTGTGCGAGGCGCCGGCGCACACTTTCGATGTCACTGTTCAGCACACTTCTCAAAGCGTGCTCGGTGCGTGAAAGCCCCCGGCTACCGTCCACCTCTTCGACGAGATCAGTCATTTGAAGCCTCCACGGAACGGGCGGCGCAATCTTTTCTTCGTCGTATATTACGCCGCAACTCCTACTCTTGTTTTAGACGCTTAGGGTCCTGATGTCCCAAGATAAGGAGCAGGTCCATGGTACGCAGTATCTTCCCACGGAAAGCGGGAGGTTCGTCGTTTATCGGCTTTCCGACCCCGAGGGCGTCAACGCGCGCCGGCAGGCGGTCGGGCTGTGCTCTTTAGAAGAGAACACGAAAAGGATACATCGTGAAGATGAGCTGCTCGACAAGAGACTGTGAACGGAGAAGGGCGCCCCGGTCGAGCGCGCGCGGCCCGCTAACAAACGCATGCACCCGACCCGCGACGCCGGAGGCTCTCATCTTTAGCGGATGGGCTGGCGGGCGGTGCCGGGCGCCGGAACGGCGTCAGGGACTATTCACCTTCGGCGTCCTCGGCAATCAGACGCGAGAACTCTTCCGGAGTATCAACGTCCACCTCGCCGCCGCGGAAGGGTAGGAAGTGCGCCCGCGCGGAGTGCCTCTTGATGACCTGCTTGGCGCCGGCCGCGCCTTCGAGCCGCGCCAGCTCGGCGAAGAGCGCCCTGTCGAAAAGCGCCGGCACGCCGAAGCCCCCGCCGTACTCCGAGGCGACGACGACGAGACTTGCGTCGGCGCGGTACGCCGCGATGAGCCCTTGGATGACTTCGGCGCCGACGTGTGGCTGGTCGCAGAGCATCAGGACGACCGCGGCCGCCTCCGGTTCCGCGCCGATGAGACCCTCGACGCCCGCGCGGACGGATGAGGCCATCCCGGACTCCCAGAGCGGGTTCGACACCTCGAGCACGTTCAGCCCCCGCAGCTCGCCTCTCGTCTGTTCGGCGTGCGCGCCGGTTACCACCAGGACGGGGCGGCACCCCGCACCCAGCGCGGCGAGGGCGGAGCGCCCCAGCATGGACTGGCCGCGGAACCGCAGGGTCTGCTTCGGGACGCCCATGCGGGAGGATGAGCCCGCCGCAAGGACGACGGCGCCGACTCGCCCACGGCCGCCTTCAACTGTCTGAGGACCACTCGCCACCTTAGCCCTCGACCCTCACGCCGCGGCCACGGGCCGTGCCAGCTCCTCCGCCGGCGGGACGCCCTCGCCGTCGCTCGCGGAGCCGTGGATCGAGCCCTGGCGCTCGCGCAAGCTGCCGCCGCGCCGCCCGTCCAGGACCGCGCGCATCTCGGCGACGATAGACAGGGCAATCTCGGCGGGCGAGCTCGCCCCGATGTCGAGCCCGGCCGGCGAGTAGAGCCGCCCCCTCTCCTCCTCCCCAAGCCGGAAAGCTTCGTCGGCCGCCGCCAGCTCACCGAGCATCCGCTCGGTCCGTTTGCGCGGCCCCACGACCCCGACGTAGCGTGCGGGCGACGCGAGCAGGAATTTGAGCAGCTCAAGGTCGTGCGAGTAGTTGTGCGACATCAGCAGCGCGAGGGTCCGCGGCGTAAGACGGACCTGCGCCGCCACAACTTCGGGGCGCGCGAGCGTGACGCGGTCAGCCGCGGCGAACCGTGAGAGGCTGGCGGGGCGCGCCTGCGGGTCGACGACCTCCGTCTGCCATCCCAGCCCGCGCGCCAGCTCGACGACCGGCAGCGCGTCGTGCCCCGCCCCAAAGATGACGAGCGGGACGGGCGGCAGGAGCGTTTCGACGAACACTTTCACGCCGGCGCCCTCCACCTCAAAAATGTGAACGCCGGAGGCCGCCCCCCCGAACGACAGCGCCCGCACCTCGGCCTCCAGAAGAGCGGCCGCCTCGTCGCTCAACCTCTCGCGGTCGACCTCGCCGCCCCCGCCGATGAAGAGACGCGCCCCCGTTTCGAGCCGGGCCGCGTCCGGGCTCGAAGGCGTGTGTTGATAGACGGTGGCGACCCGCACTGGGGCCTCATCCGTCTGCCCTTCGCACGAACGCCTGAGCGCGTCGAGGTAGGGCGAGTCCGGGGCGAGCGGCTCGACCAGCACGCGCACCACGCCGTTGCAGCCGAGCCCGAGGCCCCAGGCCATCTCGTCGCTCGTCGAGGCCGTGTCGTACTCGACGAGCACGGCCTCGCCCGCACGCATGATGCGCTTCGCGTGCTCGACGACGTCCGCTTCGAGACATCCGGCGCTGATCGTGCCGGTGCTCCCGCCACCCTCGCAGACCAGCATCCGCGCGCCCGGCCGCCGGTAGGAAGAGCCTTCGACGCTCACCACGGTCGCCAGCGCGCACCGCCCGCCCCCCGCGCACGCACGGTCGAACGCCTCGACTAACGCCCGCACTTCGTTCATCGCTCGCGCCCCTTTACAAAAGCTTGTCCGGCGTGATGGGCAGATCGCGCACGCGCCGGCCCGTGGCGTGGAAGACGGCGTTGGCGATGGCCGCCGGGATGCCGACCATCCCCAGCTCGCCCATGCCCTTGACGCCGAGCGGGTTGACCACCCTGTCGTCCTCCTCGACGAACAACGTCTCGACCGCGTGGACGTCTGCGTTGACGGGCACGTGGTAGTGCTGGAGGTTCGGGTTCATGATGCGCCCGTAGCGGTGGTCGATCTCGGTCGCCTCCTGCAAGGCCATGCCGATGCCCCAGACGACGCCGCCGATCTCCTGGCTGTGCGAAGCCTTCGGGTTGATGATCTTGCCGCAGGCCGTCACCTCGATGGCGCGCGTGACGCGCACCTGCCCGAGGTCCGGGTCGACCTTGACCTCGACGAACTGCGCGCCGTGCGCCATCGTCGCGTACTTCCGGCGCTCCTCCGAGGGCTTCGACTCGAAGGTCTCGGTGACCTCCGTGAGGTTGTTGCGCCGCATCAACTCGGGGATGCTGACGGACTTCGACGGGTCGCTCTTGAGCCGCAACCTGCCGTCGAGCATCTCGACATCGGTGGCCGCCGCCCCCTTCAGCGGCGAGGAGGCGTCCTGGTTCGCGAGCGCGAGCAACTTCGCAGTGACGGCGAGGGCCGCGCCGTGGACGGCCGAGCCGACGCTCGACGTCGTCTGCGAGCCGCCCTGCGCGGGCGCGCGCGGGAAGCTCGTGTCGCCCAGCTCGAACTTCACCTGCTCGGGCCTGTTGCCCAGATACTCGGCGGCGATCATGGTCATTACCGTGTAGGTGCCGGGTCCGATGTCGCTCGTCGCGCTGGTGACGTGCGCCGTGCCGTCGAGGCGGTAAGTGATCCTGGCGCTGGCCGGCCGCTGGAACGCGCCCCAGACGCCGGTCGCCGTCCCCCACCCGACGAGGAGCCGGCCGTCGCGCATCGAGCGCGGCTCCATCCTGCGCTGCTTCCAGCCGAACTTCTCCGCGCCCAAACGGTAGCACTCCCTGAGCGCCTTGCTCGAAAAGGGGCGGCCGCTCTCCGGGTCCACCTCGGCGTAGTTGATGAGCCGCAGCTCCAGCGGGTCGATCTTGAGCGCGTAGGCCAGCTCGTCCATCGCGCATTCGAGCGCGAACATCCCCGAGACCGCGCCGGGCGCGCGCATCCACGTCGGTGTCGGCAGGTCCGTCGGGACGATCAACGTCGGCGCGAGGAGGTTCGGGCAGGCGTAGACCTGTCGCGTGAAGCCGGTCGTGTTGTCGTTGAACTCCTCGAAGGTCGAAGTGTTGTGAACGGCGTGGTGAATCATCGCCGTGAGTTTCCCCGACGCGTCGGCGCCGAGCGCGATCTTCTGGATGGTGTGGGGGCGGTAGCCGTGCCCTGTGTACATCTGCGTCCGCGTGTAGACGACCTTGACCGGACGCTTGAGCTCGCGCGCCGCCATGGCGGTGAGCGCCGGGTAGTAGTTGGGCCTCAAGGACGCGCCGAAGGCCCCTCCGACATAGGGCGAGACGACCTGCACGCCCGCCTCCGGCACGCCGAAGGTCGAGGCGAGGTGCTGGCGCACGCCGTAGACGTCCTGCGTCTTGTCGAAGATGGTGAGCTTGTCGCCCTGCCAGGCGGCGATGGCCGCGTGCGGCTCCATCGGGTTGTGGTGCTCGATGGGGATGCGATACTCGGCCTCGACACGGACGGCCGCGCTCTTCATCGCCGCCTCGGGGTTGCCGCGGGGTTTGGGCGGCGGCCCCTGCGAAGGGGCGCGCGCGCTCGCGCGCAGGGCCTCCGTGTCGGTCGCGTGCCGCTCGGCGTCGTAGGAGACGCGGACTAAGCGGGCGGCGTAGCGCGCCTGCTCGTAGGTCTCGGCGACGACGAGCGCGACGGGCTGCATGTTGAAGTAGATTTGGTCGGACTGTAGCGCGCGGAACGACTTGTCCTGCTCCCTCGTGTTCCGCGGCGGCGCGTACTCCGTCGAAGCCTTCGGCCCGAGCTTCGGCGCGTTCAGGTGCGTGAAGACACGGACGACGCCGGGCGCGCGTTCCGCCTCGGTGGTGTCGATCTCCTTTATCCTGCCCTTGGCCGCCGTTCCCAGCACGATGAAGCCGTAGGCGAGGTTTGGCGCGCGGAACTCGGCCGCATACTTCGCCCTGCCCGTCACCTTCGCCACGCCGTCGACGCGGCTCATCTCTTTCCCGATGTATCTAGCCATCCCTTCACCTCCGTCGCGTCAGGCCAGCCTGCTCGCGCGCATCAGGGCGCGCACGACCGCTCGCTTCCCCAGCTCGACCTTGTAGGCGTTGTGCGCCAGCGGCCGGGCGCCCGCGAGCGCCGCCTCGGCCGCGCGCCGGAAGCTCTCCTCCGATGCCGGCCCCCCGACCAGTGCGGCTTCCGCCTCGCGGCTGCGCCACGGCTTGTGCGCCACCGAGCCGAGCACGACGCGCGCCGCACGGACGCGGCCGCCGTCGAGTTCGAGCGCGGCGGCCACGGCGACGAGCGCGAAGGCGTAGGAGGCGCGGTCGCGGACCTTCAGGTAGTAGGAGTTTTTAGCGAAGGGCGACTTCGGCAGCTCGACGGCCGTGATGAGCTCGCCGTGCTGGAGGTTGTTATCCTTCTCCGGCGTGTCGCCGGGCAGGCGGTGAAAGTCGTTGACGGGAATCGTGCGCTCCTTCCCCGCGGCGCCCTTCACACGGACGACGGCGTCGAGCGCGTAGAGCGCGTTGGCCATGTCGCCCGGGTAGGTCGCCACGCACTTCTCGCTCCAGCCGAAGATGGCGTGGATGCGGTTCAGTCCTTCGAGCGCGCCGCAGCCCGTGCCGGGCTCGCGCTTGTTGCAGGGCATCGCCGTGTCGTAGAAGTACTGGCAGCGCGTGCGCTGCATCAGGTTCCCGCCGTTGGTCGCCATGTTGCGGAGCTGCCCCGAGGCGCCGGCGACGATGGCCTGCGTCAGCAGCGGGTAGTGCTGGCGGATGCGTGGATGGTTGGCGGTCGCGGAGTTCGTTGCCAGCGCGCCGATGGAGACGCCGCCCCCCGACTCTTTGATCTCGGCGAGCTTCAGACGGGTCAGGTCAATCAGCTCGTTGGGGCGCTCGACGTCCTCCTTCATCAGGTCGAGGATGTTGGTCCCGCCCGCCAGGAACTTCGCGCGCGGGTTCGCCGCCAACGCGCGCGCGGCCGCCGTCGCATCACTCGCGCGCGTGTACTTAAACGGTCTCATCGGCTTCCCACTCCTTCCTGACCCGCGCCAACTCCCCCTCTTCGACGAAGCCCCAAGTCCGCGCCGACTCGCGCCCCGAGTGGACCTCCTGGATGGCCGCGACGATGCCGGGGTATGCGCCGCAGCGGCAGATGTTGCCGCTCATCCGCTCGCGTATCTCGTCGCCGGTCAGACGCGTCGTCGAAGCGGTCACGTCCTCGGTGACGTGGCTCACCTCGCCGCGCTTGGCCTCGGCGAGCATCCCGACGGCCGAGCAGAGCTGCCCCGGCGTGCAGTAGCCACACTGGAAGCCGTCGTACTTGATGAAGGCCGCCTGCACGGGGTGCAGCTCGTCGCCTCTGGCCAGCCCCTCGACGGTCGTGACCTCCCGGCCCTCGACCTGCGCGGCGAGCGTCAGGCATGAGAGCACGCGGCGGCCGTCGACGAGCACCGTGCAGGCGCCGCACTGCCCCTGGTCGCAGCCCTTCTTCGTCCCCGTCAGCTCGAGTCTCTCGCGCAGAGCGTCCAGGAGCACCATGCGGGAATCGACTTCGAGCGTTTTGGCCGCGCCGTTGACCTTCAGTGCGACCCTGACCGGGTTCTCCACGGCGGTCGCGGCGGCGAAGACCGCGCCGGGCTCCGCGCCGAGCGCGGCCAGCGCCTGCTCCTTCTCCAACAGCATGAGGGCGAACAGCCCCATCCCGCCCGTGAACGTCTGCCCCAGGAAGGTGCGGCGCGCCTGCCCGACTTCGGTCAGCGACGGCATCTCCTTCAGCAGCGCCTCCTCGTCGGCCGTCAAGCCGGGCCCCGAGCCTTCATCGAATTCGTCACACATTTGTGGTTCACCCCCTGACTTGTCCAAAACGGTCTCCCGGCCGCCGGGGCCGCGCGATGCGAAATCGCGCCGCGCGGCCGGCGGCGTGAAGAAAACCCCGGACGGCAGACGCGCCCGCCGCCGGCGACGCCCGTTTTCGCTCCCGCCCGCATCCCCCATGGCTCGCCCGGCGAGCCCCGCATGACTGGTTGGTCACTGTCGTGTGCCCCAGATAATACCACTCGGCTCCCGGTGTTGAAATCAAGTCAGGGGCTCATTTCTTCTCGAAGACTTCCCTGGCCCGGCATCGGACTCGGCGTTAGCAGGTTATTGGAAAGAAGGGGCGTGGCAGGGCTTTAGATACTTCGTTGAATTCTGTGGCCGTCCCGATGACGGCGCGCGTCCGCTCGAACTCCTGCGAGTCGTCCGGGGTAGGACGCAGGGGCCGGTCTTTTCCGGCGCGCGGCGCTCATTTGAAGTCGCCGATCAGGACGAGGTCGCTGGTCGTGTTGGCGCGGACGACGGCGAATCGCTTGCCGTCGGGTGAGAGGGCGTAACGAGCTATGTTCGGCAGCGAGGTGTCGCGGAAACTGGTCAGGGGCGCCGGCTGACCGCCGTCGAGCGGGAATTTCCAGATGTTCTCCGTGCCGCCCTGGAAGCGGTGGACGGTGAGCGCCCTGCCGTCCGCCGTCCACCTGAGGGGGGGCAAAAACTCGATTGGCGGTTCGATAATTTTTGTCGGCTCGCCGCCTTCGACCGGGAGGAGCACGAACTTCCAGGTGCCCTGCTCCTGGAAGGTGTCGGCACAGGCGATCAGCTTCCCGTCGGGGGAGACGCCGTTGCAACGCAACTGCATGTCGCTCAGTTGGACGGGCCGACCGCCGTCGACGGGCACCTTCCAGGGCGTCAGCTTGCCGGTGCTCCACGTGCTGAAGATGACCCACTTGCCGTCGGGCGTCACCAGCGGGTCCTGTTCCTCGTTGTCGCTGAAAGTCAGTTGTTTGAGATTGCTCCCGTCCATGTCGATCCGCCACAGATGGTAATCGCCCGAGGCGAAGACGACGAACCGCCCGTCGGGAGAGACCGCCGGGCTGTTCTTATCGCCGCCCACGCTCGTCAACTGCCGCCGGCCGCCGCCGTCCGCGTTCATCACCCACAGCTCCCGGATGCCCCCCGCCATCGACGTGAAGACGATCTTTCCGTCGGGCGTCCACGCGACTCCCCTCTGCCCGTCGCCCTTGGTGAACGTCAACTGCCTGGGCGGCTGGCCCGGGTCGCCGCCCGCGGGCGCCACCCAGACGTCCGCCGAGCGTTTCTGTTGCGCGGCCAGCAGCGTCCCGGAGTCGGCGGTCAGACCCGCCAGCTCGTAGTCGTTCAGGTCGTTGGTGATCTTGCGCGCCGCGCCATCCGGGTAGGACACGTGCCAGACCTGTATCGGCGCCGTTCTTTTGTCGCCCGCATCCACCAGCAGTCCGCTCCCGTCCGGGAGCCAGACCGCTCGCCACGCGCTGAACCATCTCGCCGCGCCTATCTCTTTTTCCGTGCCGTCCTCGGCATCCACGACGAGAAGAGTGCGGGCGCCGCCGCCCGCGAAAGTTCCGGCGAAGCAGGCGATCTTCTTTCCGTCGGGCGACCACGCGGGCAAGCCGTCGATCCACCCCTTGCTCAGGTCGCGCGTGGTAAGCAGCCGCTCGCCCGTGCCGTCCTCGCTCGTTACCACCAGACTGATACTCCCGCCCCCCTCTTGCCGCGTAAAGGCTATCCGCTTTCCATCCGGTGAAGGGGCGAAAGATGCCCTTTTGATATTGTCGATCAGCTTTTTCGGCGCGCCGCCGATGACCGACATTTTGTAGAGCGAAAGCACCAGACGCTCGTAGGAAGCGTGAAAGTAGTAGACGTAATCGCCGTCCTGCGTGAAAGAGAGACCGCCGTAGTGGTCCTTTGAGGGCGGCAAGAGCTGCTTGACGTCGCCCGTGGGGCGGTACATCTCCCACAGGCTTTGTAGTTCCTCGCCCTGTTCGTCGTGCGTGAGCAGCACGTAAACGACGTACTTGCCGTCGGGGGAGATGGCCGCCCGACCCTGGCTTAAATCGGCCAGGACACCGTTGACCGGCAGCGGGGTGATCTTCGCCGCGCGTGCGGGGGCGTCGCCGCCGACGTTCACCCCCGATCTGCCGCGACTCCAGAGCCCGTACGACGCCAGCCCGACGACCGCGACGAGGGCCGCGAGCCCGAGGAGCAACCCCTTCCGGTGCCCCCTCAGTTCGCCGACAAGGTACTCGGCGCTCGAACTCGTGTGCCCCGTGGGCGCCGCGCCGGTCGCCGCCCCGCCGGCGCCTGTGGAAGCGGCGTGGCCCCCGCCCGTCGAGACTCCCGCCGCCGCGTACTGCGCGCTCTCGCCCGGCGGCAGGGAGCGCTCCTGGTCCGACTCCTGCTCGTGGCGGCGCCTGAACCGCCGCAGGTCGGCGTGAAAATCCTTCGCCGTCTGGTAGCGCTCCTCCTTCGACTTGTCGAGCGCCTTCGAGAGGATGCGCTCAAGCTCCGCGGGGGCGCCCGTCATGACGGCGGAGAGCGGCGCAGGGTCGCGCCCGAGGATCATGGCGATGATGTCGCTCGCCGTCTCGCCCTCGAAAGGCTGCCGCCCCGTCAGCATCTCGTAGAGCAGCACCCCTAAGCTCCACGTATCGGCGCGCTCGTCGACCTGCTTCCCGCGCGCCTGCTCCGGCGACATGTAGTGCGGCGTCCCCATCACCATCCCCGGCGAGGTCTCGACCTGCATCCGCGTCTCGGCCTCGCCGAGGTCATCCGCCGTCGTGCCCGCAGCGCGCCGCTCGGTCAGCTTGGCGATGCCGAAGTCGAGGACCTTCACGTAGCCGTCGGGCCGGAGCATGACGTTCTCCGGCTTCACATCGCGGTGGACGACCCCCTTCTCGTGCGCGTAGGCGAGGGCGCCCGCGACCTGTAGCGCGATATCGACCGCTTCCGTGACCGTCGTACGTTCACGCGCCATGCGCTCGCGCAGGGTCTGGCCCTCGACGAACTCCGTCGAGATGTAGTGAACGCCCCCGTCCTCGCCGATGTCGTAGACGGTGACTATGTTCGGGTGGTTCAGGGCGAGCACGGCGCGCGCCTCCCGGCGGAAGCGCCAGACGCGTTGAGCGTCGTCGAGAAAATGCAGGGGCAGAATCTTGAGGGCGACCTCGCGATTCTGCGTCGCGTGCAGGGCGAGGTAGACCTCGCCCATCCCGCCGCGCCCGACCGGGCCGGTAATTTTATACGGCCCGACCAGGTCCCCCTGCTTCAGTTTCGGCCCGTCCTCGAAGGCGTCGCCGCTCGCCCCAAGCGCCGGCGCGGCCATAAAGCTCCCCGCCCGCCCGTGGGCGGCCAATAGGGTCAGCACCTCGCGGCGCAGCTCTTCGTCGCCCGCGCAGACCCGCGCGAGGTATGCCTCGCGCTGCGCGGGCGCGCGTTCGAGGACGGATTGTAAGATTTCGTCTACTTCGTTCCAGCGCTCAGGCTTCATGCGGGGTGCCTTTGCTGATCGCGTGTTGGAGCCACGCCCGGGCGGATTCCCAGTGGCGCTTGACCGTGCGCGACGAGAGCCCCATGACCTCCGCCACCTCATCAAACGTCAGGCCGAGAAAGTGGTGTAACTCGACGACGCGGCCCTTCTCCCGGCTGTGCGTCTCCAACTCGGAGAGGGCGCGGTCGAGCGCCAGGAGGTCGGCGGCGCGTTCGGGCGTCAGCGCGGGCGCGTTCTGCGCGAGCAGTCCCGCCGCCTCTTCCAGCGTCAGCCGGCCCGTCTCGTCGAGCGACGCGGGGCGCACGCCCGCGTTGCGCTTCGCGTAGCGGCGAGAGCGGGCGTGGTCGATCAGGATTTGCCGCATCGCGCGGGCCGCGACGGCGAAGAAGTGTTGCCGGTTTTTCAGCTCGATGATGGGACTGCCGGCGAGCTTCATGTACGCCTCGTTGACGAGGGCCGTCGTCTGCAAGGTGTGGCCGGCGGCCTCGCGCCTCATGTGACGGTGCGCCATCCGGCGCAGCTCGTCCTTCACCAGGGGGATGAGCCGATCGAGCGCCTCTTTGTCGCCCTCGCCCCATGCGACGAGAAGCCCTGTCACATCCTGTTCGTGATTATCCATCGCTCAACGGGGCGTCTTGCGCCCGCGGCCGGGTCCGGGTCGTGGCGCCGGGCATGTTAGCACTTCCGCGGCCGTTTACCGATGCCCGTTCGGCGGCGCGCGAAGGCGCCGCGGGAGATAAAGACGGTCGTGCTGTCACTTTTTTTCGACCTTTACCGCATTACTCAATAGACGAGGGCCACGCGAAAAGAATCTGCACTCGTCACGCTCGAAGAGGAGAACATCAATGAAAATCAGGAGCACTTCACTGGCGGGACTGTTCATGCTGGCCGCGTGCCTGTTACAACCTTCGACGCAGGCTCAACAGGGGCGAAGCATACCGGCGCCCTTCGCGGCGCTCGACAGCTCCACGAACGGCGCGGCAGTCGCCACCGTCGCCACGGCGCCGGGATGCGTCGAAGCCATGGTCTCGGAGCACGTCAACTGGCTTCAGCAACAGGCGCCGAACGGGACTCATGTCGTCAGGGTGACCGCCGCTTCCAACCAGAGGAACGGACTGGTGAGTTACTCGGAAGGTTTGCTGACGATCAGCAGCGCGCCGTTCCCCCCCGGCCCGGGACAGCCGCCTTCCAACTCATACACGCTCGCGGGCACGCTCACGCAGTATTTCAGCGACCGCAAGTTCGGGATGCCGTCGGGCAGCGGCATAAGTCTGCCCACAAACCCTTTCGCGCCGCAAAAGACGGACCAACTGGGCCTCAGCATCTCGACCAGCGGGCAGGTCTCGCTCACGCTCAAGAGCTGGGGCAATAAGAGCGTCGGCCTGACGGGGGTCGATTGCGCCTCCGGGGTCCTGTACGGGCTGACCAACACGGGCCGTCATCAGTCCTTCTACGTGATTAGCCTGCGCAAAGATACCTTGGAGAATCCGCCGCCGGTCAAATAAACTGTGGGAACAGGGCGTCGGTGTGCGGAAGAAGACCTTTGCAAATCGGTCAAACCCATAACCAGAAGACAGGAAGATGATGATGAAAAATAGAACGTTACTCGTGGGCATTTTATTCACCCTGGCGCTCCTGCCCTTGCCGGCCGGGGCGTGGGACTTACGCGCGGACGGCGCACAGGACAAGGCGGCGGAAGCCGACGCCGACCCGGCCGCAGGCATCAAAAAGCGTCTGGTCCAGCTCAAGGCCGGGCTCAAAGAGCTGCGCGCGAAGCCGCACGCGCCCGCGCCGGGCGAAGAGGTGGGACTCAATCCGCAGCCGGAGCCTCCGGGCAAGGCGCGTACGGGGAAGGTGAACAGCAAGGGCGAAGAGGTGGGACTCAATCCACAGCCCGAGCCGCCGGGCAGCGCGCCCTTTATTCTCCGCAAGATGCGCTCTTCTCTCGCGAGCGTGCGGGCGAATTTCGGCAAGCTCTCCCTGGGCTCGACCGCCGCCGTTCAGCTCACTCGCAAGCTCGACGAGTCGCTGGCCGCGCTGGGCCGCTACGAGAAGGCGGGAGACCAGAAAGCCGCGGACGGCGCACTGGATGATTTCGCGCACGCGCTCGACGCCCTTTCGAAGCTCTCGGGGTCCTACGTCAAATAGCTCGGCGGTCAGCCTAACGGTCATGACGCTCATGCATGGAAGCACTGGCGTTGCCGGCTATATATCAACCTCGGGGCCTCAGAGCTACAAGACTGTTGAATATGTGCCGGGTCAGACGTGGCCCGAAGAAATAGTCCTGCCACGTTGACGTGTGAGTCCGGCCGGCATGCTAACATCGGCATGCGCCCGCCGCCCCGCCACGCTCGCCTCTCATAGAACTCGAACGGCGGCGCGGGCGTTGCCGGGCGTTAGGCGGCTATCGCTAATGAATCTTAAGGTGAGGCAGGCCAGTTCGTGGCGGTCAGGGTCGTACCGAATGCCGGGAGGTCAACTGAATGAGGAGTGATGAGAACAAGCCTCATAAGGCGTCGTTTGCGGTGGTGGGGTTTGGAGCCGGGGTACTGACCGTGCTCCTGGTGCTGCTGGCGCTAAAGGGGTGCTGAGGTAGCGGGCGAGGAGTCAGGCTCAGCGGGCGACCGCGCGCAGGCGAGGTGTAAGTGGCTTCGGACGGTCGCCGCCTGACAACCGGATGCACCCGACCCGCGACCCGCCGCTTGTTAAATTAAACCAATGGCTTGGGCGGGCGAGTGCTGCCGGGCGTTAGACCTCTTACTCTTGGTAATCACTAGGATTCTTTCGGAGGTAGTATGCAGGCGCTCTCGGATATGATCTACATCGAAGTTGATACGGGCGGCGTCATTCTGCTCGGTGCCCTCGTCTTCGGCGCGGGACTTCTGATCGCCATTTGGCGGCGTCGTCGTCGGCCGCTCCGCTGAGACGGCGCGGCACGCGCCTGACAAACGGCATGCGACCCGACCCGCGACACGACGACTTCCAAATTAAACCAATGGGGTCGGCGGGCGGGTTTTGCCGGGCCTTGGGCGGCTGAAACCTACCACAGGTCAATCCGTATATAAGGCGAGTCGTCCGAGGCAAGGTTAAATCGGCTTACTTCTCAAACTGGAGGCGCTCAATGGGAAAGCTGAGTCAAACCCTCATTAACGGGGCGGTCATCCTCCTGGTGGCCACCTCGGCGGCGGCGTTGATGCATCTGGTCACGCCGGGCGGCGGCCTTGTCGGGGTCGCACTGTGGGCTATCTTCTTCGTCACACTACAGTGTTTCCCCCCGAAGGAGTGCGCTGCGAAAGTTCAGCGCATCTGGAGGCGAGGCTGAAGGCACTCCCCCGAGGGACTAGTCCGCGGGGCGCGCATTGACTGCCGTGCAGGATGAGGCTCAACGCACGGTGGCGGCGGCGTGTGCCGCATTTACCCTCGGGGCGCAGCCTGAGAACGGCATGCAACACGACCCGCGGCACGCTGCCTGTCAACTATCTCTAACCCTTGGGCGGCGGGTGATACCGGGCGTTATGCTGCTTCGTGGCAGACGAGTTGGGTAATTGATGAGTCCTAATAGAGATTGGGGTCTGTTAAATAGTGTCACTGAAGGCTCATATTAAAGCGCTGGGGTACATTTACGCAGGGCTGGCATGTTTCGTTGGCCTGCTGGCAGTTCTGATTTTGATTGTGTATGCCACCCAGGGGAAACTCTCCCAGGCGGGGGTGGTCGTCCCGATACTCGCCGCGCTGGCGCTGTGGTGGCTTCAGACCGGGCTTGGTCTACTGCGCTACCGTCAGGGGGTGAGGGTCTATGCCGTCATCGTCGCCGTGGTGTTCATGGTGGGCTTAAACGCGCTACTTCTTTTCGCCGGAGGCAAGCCTTTTTCTTCCAGCCCCGGGTGGATAATTTTCCATCTCAGCTGCATATCGGTCGGCCTGTACACACTAGTGGTGATGCTGCTACCGGGCACGGGCGAAGTTTTGCAACGGGGGCCACAGGCGTAGCCGAGCGTCATCGTCGGGCGCGGCCTCGCAACGGCCTGCGCCCGGCCCGCGACACGAAAGCTTTCATGTAAATCAATCTCCTGGGCGGGCGGGTGATGCCGGGCGTTAGGTCGCTTCGACTTTCTGTGTATGCCTGCGTCAGCCACACTATCCAAATATGTTAAGCGGCAAGCAATAGTGTGTCAGCTAACAGGCTGGGCGCCTGTGACGTGGGCGCTTATCGCCTTAAATCTCATCAGTTGGTTCGCAGTGGCGTGGCTCTACGGGTTGCCGTCGTTTAAAGCACATAATTCCTATGTGCTCCTTCGGGCCGGCGCTGTCAACGGAGATTTATTGTTTGCGGGGGAGTGGTGGCGGGTCATCACTTCTCAGTCCCTTCACGTCTATTTTCCCCACCTTGTTTTTAATATGGCTGCGCTGCTCTTGTTAGGTGCGGCTCTAGAGCGCGCGTTCGGCTCATTAAGGTTTGCTTTGCTGTATGTAATTAGTGGCTCAGTTGGTCAGGTCGTTAGCATTGTCGCCACCCCGTTGCTTATCAGTTCCGGGGCTTCACAGGCTGTGATGGGAGTCGCCGGAGCAACGGTCATGGCATTTCTCAGGGGACACGTGGCTGGCGGAATTCTGTTTATCGTCCTGTTAGGTATCACAGGCATCCAGGTGGGACTGGATATAATGGTGGCACACACTGTTAAGGCGGGGCATTGGAGTGGCCTATGTGCGGGCGTGGTGATGGGTTATATATGTAGTTGGAACCTGAGAAGGCATAGCTAAAATCAGTGGCAGGCGCGGCGCAACAACGGCGTGCACCCGACCCGCGACACGATAGCTTGATGTTCCGGCAACCGGGACGGCGCGCGGGTGATGCCCAGCGTCAAGCGCTTCGACCTGGCGCAAGGGGGAGATGAAGGAGAACGTCGAAAGGAGAAGTCAGTCATGTCTGATACTTGGTCCTCGCTGATGTGGCTCCCCGGGACGCTGCTCGGGGTAGGTATCGGGCTCCTCGGCGCTTTCATCGGGGTGCAGGCGTCGCGAGAGAGGTTGCGCCGCGGGGCGGTCAGGTTAATGCTGGCAGCGGCCGCGGTCTCGGCCATCTTCGTGCTCGCCGGGGTGGCGGCGCTCGCGGCGGGGTGGCCGCGAGGGTTGTGGTATGGCTTGCTCCTGCCGGGGGTGATCGGGTCGGTGGCCGTTGGGGCGAACTTGCCGGTCGTGATGAAGCGCCTGCGAGAGCAGCCAGTGCGCAGCGATTGAGGCCGCCGGTCGCGTGGGCGCTGGTACCGTCGAGAGGAGTTAAGCCTGAGGACGCGCCCAACAACGCCATGCACCCGATGCCCCTTCTGCGTGCCTCTCATGAAACTTGAATAGGGGCGCGGGTGGTGCCGGGACTTACACCGCTTACAATGATCGGAGATGATGAGGTATGGGAATAGCCATGAGCGTAGCCGGATTGGTCATACTCGGGTGGGGCGGTCTGCTGCTCTACCACCTGGCGTCGGGGCGGATGCCGCCTCGGCTCCGGCCGTTCGTTCGCGTGTGGGTCAGGAGGGACCAGCCCGGTGATGACGGGGCCAACGTCGCCCTGTGGGCGATCTTCTCATTGCTCGCCGGGACCATGCTGACCATCGTCGGGTTCTCTTTCCTTATGGGTCGGCCCGGCTGAGCGCCTTCAGCAGCTCAGCTCCTACTATAGCGGTGGCATAACAACGGTATGCGCCCGACGCCCCTCCACGCTGCTTGTCATGTTCATTAATCGCTCGTGGCGGCGGGCGTTGCCCGGCCTGAGAACACTTAAATACACTTCGGAGGATGTGGACATGAGAAGCATTCTGATGGTAATCGCCACCTTTGCTCTCTGCGCCAATGCCGCCTTCGGACAGTCTGCCTCGGAGATTGAAAGCAAGTACGGCAAGCCCGCCAATGTTTACTCTGTTAGCGAGCGTGTCTGGATGACGCCGGCCTACGATGCCGAGGGGCAGGTCTGTTTTATGCGGCTCTACCCTAAGCGTATCTCCACCAATACCAATTACCTTGACGACACTCTCGCCATGGGCGAGGTTCTGAAGGTCATCGACGAGTTGATTCCAGTCGGCTCAAGGGGCGCCCGAAAGGATGCCTTCGGGATGACGAATACAGGGGGCGGGGTCGCCTGGACCCATTTCGACTACGATCACGTTACGTTTACTTTCGTCTCGTCCTTTAGACTCGACAAAATCCCTGAGAGCGGCTTTGGAGATTCCTTTGACTTTAAATTTGATGCGATAGACGAGCAGGCACTCACCGAAGCATTGCGCAGGGAGGCCATGCGGCCGGACAGCGAATTGATGCGCGAACGCGCCGCTAAACCCAAAGTCCTTGAAATCAGGTGGGCGGGCCGAAAATGTGCTGCTCCATAGACGCGATCTGACACCTGACTTCAACTTTGAAGTGCAACACTGACTAAGACTCTTTGGAGCATTCTAGCGGCGTCCGGAAGCCGAGGCGCTTCCACACTCCGCACAGGCGTATCTTCACCGAGGCAAATCTGCGTCATGCGAACCTCAGCGGGCGAATCTACGCGGGGTGTTCCTCGGCGATGCGGACCTCGGCCGGGCAAATCTTATTCGCCGATAGGCTCTACGCAGGTCTACAAGCCACTGGCGTCCGCGTCTAGTTCGCTCTGCACGACATGAAGATAAGCGCGCACATTACTCCGCTCCAAAAGGTTCATCGCCGGCGGCGACTCGCCGGCCTCACGTCCGGCCGACATCGCTGAAACGTTTAGCTCCTCGAAGTCATTAGAGGGCAGGTAGTCACTTCCAACGCCGAAGGCGGCTCCCGACCGCTGGCAACAACCCGGAGGAAACCTTATGACTTTATCCCGCGCTCGCCACGCCCTTACCTGTGTAAACCTTCTCCTCGCCTTCAGGCAGACACCTTAAACGCCGCCGGCGTGCATGACCGATTACCGTCGGGGCGGCCGGTTCGGGGTGAGGATGCAGGCGCCAGCCGGCGCCGGGGGAGATAGATAAGGAGGAAGACGATGGAACTTAACGCGGCCAGCATGAAGCTGATACTCGATTTCGAAGTGGGCGGCGGGGAGGCCTATTACAACCGTTTTCTCAAGTCGCCGATCTGGCCCAAGGGGGCGTCGGGCGTCACCATCGGCGTCGGCTACGACCTCGGATACAACACCGTAGCGACCATCCGGCGAGATTGGTCGCCGCACCTGAGCGCGCCTACGGTGGACCGCCTTGTCACTGTCGCGGGCAAGACCGGGACCAGCGCGCGCGACGCGCTCGGCTCGGTGCGTGACCTCGTCATCCCCTGGGCGCCAGCCTTCGCGGTCTACAAAGGTGTCACGATACCGAAATTCTGGGCGACGACGCAGCGGGCCTTCCCCGGCGTCGACGAGTTGCACCCGAACGCGCAGGGGGCATTACTCTCGCTGGTCTTCAACCGCGGGGCGGCCATGAGCGGCCCGCGGCGGACGGAGATGCGCGCAATCCGCGGCCTCGTGCCCGCGAAAGACTACGCCGGGATCGCGGCGCAGATTCGCCTCATGAAGCGACTGTGGCTCGGGACCGACATCGAGCGGGGCATGACGCGACGGCGCGACGCCGAGGCCGCGCTGGTTCAGGCTTCCGTCTAGCCCCGGAAGTGGGAATCGACGACGCGAGACATCGAACGAGCCATTCGAGCCAACGGCGGACGGCGAGACTTTCATCCGCAAGAGCTGAATCCTCGTTCGGTCGTGCGCGGCGGCCGGGGCGGGGTTCGTCGCGG
>Ga0216309_1000011_pt1 | contig 25956 bp, 19 predicted proteins | sample Total_DNA_C_FD_161284 | JGI IMG/M metagenome (GOLD analysis project Ga0216309, IMG submission 161284) | Terrestrial sediment cell enrichment communities for BONCAT metagenomics from Utah, United States - Total_DNA_C | ecosystem: Environmental > Terrestrial > Deep subsurface > Rock core/Sediment ...
GCTTGATGAGGCCGTAGAGCACCTTGAGCAGCGTGCTCTTGCCCGCCCCGTTGGCCCCGATGACCGCGAGCGATTCGCCGCGCCCAACCTCGAACGAGACGTCGCTGAGTGCCCAGAACTCCCCAGGGCGCAGCCCCACCGAATCGCCGACGGCCGTTCGCCCGAGCAGCTCGCGCGCGACATCGCCCAGGCCGTAGAACATCGAGCGGCGCAGCTCGCGGCAGAACTTTTTGGAGAGGTGCGAGACCGAGATGACGGTCTCACCCGCTGGTCGCATGGTCTGGGTCATGAAATGGGTCAGAGCTGGGTCAAAGGCCCGCCCCGTCACACGGAAGCCTTTCACTCCGCCGCGACGAACAGCTCATTCAAAGTGCGAGAGTGATATTCCTCGAAATAGGAGATGGTGTGGAGGGGGCGCGCGGCGCTGAAATCGGGCCACTCCGCGAACAGAGTTTCCAGTGCCACGCGCACCTCCATGCGCGTCAGTGCGGCCCCGAGGCAGTAGTGCGGGCCGGCGGCGAACGAGAGGTGGTTGTTGGGGCTGCGCCGTAGCGAGAGTCTCTCGGGCTCCGCGAACTGTCGCGGGTCGTGATTGGCGGCGGCGATGCTGAGTCTGACCTCCGCGCCCGCGGGGATTCTCACGCCAGACAACGCCACGTCGGTCCGCGCCACGCGCCAGGCCATCAGCTCGGGCGCGTCGAACCGCAAAGCCTCTTCGACGAACTGCGGCAGAAGACCGGAATCCCGCTGCACCTCCGCCCGCGCGGAAGGGTAGCGCAGGAGCAGGAGCGCCGAGGTGGCGATGAGCCTCTCGGTCGTGTGGGTCCCAGCGGCCCAGAGCAGTTTCAGCAGGGTGACGACCTCCTCGGGCGTGAGCGCCGACTCGCCCTCGCCCCTCAAGAGCCGGCCGCCCAGGCTCTCGTCAGGGCGTTCTCGCAGGCGCCCCACGTGCTCGCGGACCCACTCCTCCAAAGTGATAAACAGAAGGCCATCGGCGGAGCGACGGTGCGGGGCGAGAACCCGCCGCAGTTCTTCAGTGTCCTCCTCCGAGAGTCCCAGCAGGCGTGTGATGGTCAGCTCGGTTAAAGGCTGCGCGAAATTTTTGACGAGGTCGAAGTCCGCCGGGCGCCCGCTCTGCCGCAACAGCCTGACGGCGCAGTCCCGGACGTAAGCCTCCAGCGCCTGGACCGACTGTGCGGAAAAGTAAGGGGACAGGATGCGTCGCACGCGCGTGTGCGCGGGCGGGTCTGACTCGGTCAGGACAGGGTCGAACCTTACGGCCGGCCTCACGCTGGAGAAGAGTTGCGGCTGTTTAAGACCGTGAAGCACGTCGTCATAATTGAGCACCAGCCAGAACCCGTGCTCGCGTAGGTAATGGACGGGGCCCGCGCGGCGCAGGGCCGCGTAATGCGGGTAGGGGTTACGCACCACGTTGGGGCTTAAAAGGTTGAGGCCGGATACGTGGTCGGGGTCTGTCGCGGCCGTGCCGGAGTCACGGGCCGACCTCGCCGCGGGCGGCCCGTTCAAACCAGCCACACGCAGTCGGCGCGACGCGTCTTTCCACGTCGTCAACTCGGACTCGCCCGCGCGCATCGTGTCGAGGACCAGCGTTTGCTTCTGCAACGCCGCGGCCGACTGCATGAGGCCGGTCTTGAGCGAAGTGTGGCCGCAAAGGTTTAGAATCACGTCATAGCCGTCGGCCAGCGCCGCACAGGTCGCGAGGCCGTACATCACCTCTTCGACCGCCGCGCGATACCAGTGGTCGTCCGGCAGGAGTGTGCCCGCTGGGAACAGGCCGCCGGCGCTCGAAGAGTAGAAGGGGCGCGTGAGCGGGCGCGGTTTGGGCTGAAATAACCCGGCCGCCATCCGGCCGAGTTCGTTCGAGCCGGGCGTGTGGTAGGCCCAGCCCGACTCCGCCGCGTGATAGCTCACGCCCCTTCCGGAGAGGTATTGCTTCAGGTCTTCAAACTCCGGCGCAGCGCAAAAGACCAGGGACGAGACGGGGCTGAGGTCCACGACCAGTTCGAACCCGGCCGGGGAGAGGCGGCCGAGACGCCGCGCCTTATCGAAATTAACGTCGAGCCAGAGGAAGTGGCCCTTCGAGGGCTTTTGCGTGACGAGATGGGAGATTGAGCAGGCCACCTCCGCCGCGTCTTCGATGGATAGAGCCCCGGCGGCGTATGCGGCCGCGATCTCACCGCTGCAATTCCCGACGACCCCATCCGGCTCGACCCCCTGCGCCTGCCATAGATCGACGAGTGCCAGCCCGACGGCCGAGAGCACGACGATGTGTCTCCTCTCGCGCTCCTCGGGGCTGTTCACCGGCGCGCCGTCCCGGCCCGCGAAATAATCCGAGAGGCTGAACCCCAGCGAACGCTCGGCGGCGGGACTACACCGTCGGACGGCCTCACGGAAGGGCGCGGCCTGCGCGTAGAGTTGCTGCCCGATGCCCGGCCAGGCCTTGTTACCCCCGTGGGAAGAGAAGAGGAGCCGCGGCCGCACGGAGGGCGGGGTGCCCGGCGGACGGCTCCGCCCCAGCGTTGCGCGGACCGGGTCTTTGAGCAGGCGAAGAAGTTTTGAGAACATTTATCAGGGTGCCTTCGCGGACGAGTGTTGCGTGGGCGCAGATGTTCAGAGGCGCGCGATCAGGTGCGGCCGTGCGAGCCGGTAGAAGAGCCACGCCGCGCAGAGGCAGAGCAGGCTGAGAAGTAGGACTGGGGCGAAGGCGCGCGCGGGTGTTGCCTCCCCGCGCGTGAGCCAGCCGCGCGTTGTCAGCAGGAGCGGCGTGACGGGGTTAAGCCATCCGGGCAGCGACGCCGCCCAGCGCGCCGTGGGTGGGTAGATCACGGGCGTGAGGAAGAACCAGAACCCGACGAGAAGACCGAGGCCGCGCGAGATGTCCTGGTAAAGCAGCCCCGTCGGCGTGAGCAGCAGCCCGAGCGAGAAGCCCAGGAGCAGCAGCGCCGCCACGCCCACCGGCGCGAGCAGCACCGAAGGGCCCCACCCGACACCGAACCAGAAGAAGACCGGCAGCAGCATCACGACGCGCACGGTGAAGTTGAAGAGCACCTGGTAGAGCCCGGCCAGCAACAGCGCCTCGTGCGGGGTGCGGCTACGGGTCAGAATGTTGCGTGCCGACGAGAGCTGTTGCAGCGGGGATTGGAGCGCCTCCGCAAAGACCTGCCACAGCACCGTGCCCGTCAGGACGTAGACCGTGTAGGGCACGTCGGTCGGCCCCACGTCGAGCACGCGCATGTGGTTGAGGTAGACCCAGGTGGCCGTCGTCGCCAGCGGCGGAATCAGCAGCCAGAGGTAGCCGAGCCAGCTCCGCCGGTGTCCCGCGCGCAGGCCGTGCAGGAATAGGCGCCAGCCCACGGCGGGCGCCACGCGCAGGTCTGCGCGCAGCTCGGCGGCGAAGCGCCCCGGGGCGCGCAGCTGTGAATCCGCCGTGTAGACGACCTCTTCCAAGAAGGCCCTGCGACCCCACGCCACCTTGTCAAATCGCCCGCCCACGGCGGCCGACTTTTGAAAGCAGCCTCGAAAATATAGACTACGTGCGGGCCGTTCTGCGGGCCCGCCATGTGTTCACACACGCCCGTCGCGGTCGGTAATTTTAACGGGGCGCGTGTTGGCGCACAACCACAGGCGCCGCGGGGCCCGTTGTGAGCCCCGCCCGACGAAAACGAGACCGAACCATAGATGAGTCTGCTGATAAACCCGTATGGCGGGAGTTTGATCGACCTCGTGGCGGACGCCGAATCGGCCGCCGAGCTGAAACGGCGTGCCACGCGGCTTCCCGCCGTGCGCCTGTCCGAGCGCCAGACCTGCGACCTCGAGCTGCTGGCCACGGGTGCCTTCTCCCCGCTCGAACGTTTCATGGGGGCGGAGGATTATCGGCGCGTCCTCGGCGAGATGCGCCTGGCCGACGGGCACCTCTTCACTATCCCCATCACGCTCACGGTCGAGCCCGACCCCTCGCTCCGGCTCGATGCGGAGGTCGCGCTGCGCGACAGCCATAACGAGCTGATGGGGGTCATGCGCCTGGAGGAGATTTACGAGTGGGACAGGGACGAGGAGGCGCAGAGCGTCTGCGGCACGAGCGACACGCGCCACCCGCTCGTGGCCGAGATGCACCGCTGGGGCGTGCTCAACATCTCGGGACGCCTTGAGGTCTTTGCGCTTCCGCTGCGCTTCGACTTCCGCGGGCTGCGCCTGACTCCGGCGCAGACGCGCGCGCGGCTCGGGGCGCTCGGGCGTGCCAACGTGGTCGCCTTCCAGACACGCAACCCGCTGCACCGCGCACACGAAGAGCTGACCAAGCGTGCCATGGAGGAGGTTGAGGGGGCGCTGCTGCTGCACCCTGCTGTCGGGATGTCCAAGCCGGGCGACGTCGACCACTTCACGCGCGTGCGCACGTATCAGCTCATGGCCTCGTCTTATTACGACCCGGCCCGCATCGTCCTCGCGCTGCTGCCGCTGGCGATGCGGATGGCCGGCCCGCGCGAGGCGCTGTGGCACGCGCTGATACGTCGCAACTTCGGCGCCAACCACATCATCATCGGCCGCGACCACGCCAGCCCCGGCAGCGACTCGGCCGGACGCCCCTTCTACCCGCCCTACGCCGCGCAAGAGGCCATGGAGGAGTTCGGCGCCGAGCTTGAGATGAAGGCCGTCCCCTTTCAGGAGGTGGTCTACCTTCCGGACGATGACCGCTACGAGGAGGTCTCAAAACTTCCGGAGGACGCACGCACGCGCACGCTCTCGGGCTCTGAGGTGCGCGAGAACTATCTCGACCGCGGCGTGCCCCTGCCCGACTGGTACACGCGCCCCGAGGTCGCACAGATACTGGCCGAGTCCTACCCGCCGCGCCACCGCCAGGGGGTCTGCGTCTGGTTCACAGGGCTGAGTGGGGCGGGGAAGTCGACCACGGCCGAGGTGCTGGCCGTCCTCCTGCTCGAACACGGGCGCCGCGCCACACTGCTCGACGGCGACGTGGTGCGCACGCACCTCTCGGCCGGCCTCGGCTTCAGCAAAGAGGACCGCGACGTGAACATCCGCCGTATCGGCTACGTCGCCTCGGAGATCGTCCGTCACGGCGGGCTCTGCATCTGCGCGGCGGTCAGCCCCTACCGCGCCGCGCGCAACGACGTGAGGAACATGGTCGGCGCTGACCGCTTCGTGGAGGTCTTCGTCGACACGCCGCTCGCCGTCTGTGAGGAGCGCGACCAGAAGGGGCTCTACGCGCGCGCACGACGTGGCGAGATCGAGAATTTCACGGGCATCTCAGACCCCTACGAGCCCCCACACAACCCCGAGATAGTGATCGAGACGACGAGCCGGCCGCCCGATGAGAACGCCCTACGCATCCTCCGTCATCTGACCGAACAGGGCTTCCTCCGGGGCTGAGACGGGCCCCGGCAGGCGCTTGCGTCCGGGGGCCGGCGCTATAGGGGTTTGCGAGACTTCGGCTGAAAAAAAGATGGAATTCCGGTCGCGGGCGAGGCAATAGTTTAACGTGCGCTCGCATCAGACTTACCGCGAGTTTCAAGACCAAAGAAAACCCCTCTGCCCAAACGGCTGCCAAACTGTCTGAAGGTATGCCTGCGAGTTTCTCCTGACAACTTGAGGTTTTTCCTGACAACTTAATAAAGGGAACAGAATCCGAATGAAGAGAGCAGCTACCGCCATAGCCGCAGTCTTGTTGTGTGTCCTCGCGTCCGCCTCCGCCAGCGCCCAGAGCGTTGTCGTTAACAAGTATCAGAATTCGGGCACGACGGCCGACATCGTCGAGCTGCTCGTCATTCAGGATGCGCTGGACATGCGCGGGATGTACCTCAAGGACTTCTCGTCGAGCATGGCCAACGACGGGGGCGGCAAGTTCCAGTTCTCGACCAACTCGCTGTGGAGCGCTGTCCCGGCGGGCACGCTCATCGTCCTGCGCAACAACAACAGCGCGGCCGACGTGACGGCTGGCGGCGGCGACTTCAACCTCGACCTCGGCCTTCAGAACACGACCTATTTCACGAACGCCGGCGGTGCTTTCGACATCGCCACCGTGGAGATGGTGATGATTAAGACGGCCGCGAGCGGCGCGGCCGGCGTGACGGGCAACATCCACACGCTTGCGGGCGGGACGGCCGGTGCGCAGTTCACCTCGACCACGGGGCCGAAGCTCCGCGCCTCGGGCTCCTCCGGCACGGGGCAGTTCGTCTACGCCAACAACAGCACCCAGACGCTCGCGGACTTTAACGGCACGGATGCGACGGGCGGGGCCACCGGCCTCACCTTCGGAGCGGGTAACAACGCGAACAACACGGCCTACATCGAGTCGCTGCGCAACACCGGGCCCGTGGTCGAGCCGACCGTACAGGCTTCCAACCTCGTCTTCACGAACGTCGGCGCCACCTCGCTCACAGTGAGCTGGACGAACGGCAACGGCTCAGCGCGTCTCGTCCTCGCGCGGCAGGGCTCGCCCGTGGACGCCGCGCCCGTCGACGGCACCGGCTACACGGCCAGCCCTTCCTTCGGCTCCGGCTCCGAACTGAGCCCGCAGGCGCAGGCCGCTCCGGCCACCACGACCACCAGCGTGACGCGCGTCGCCTCGACTACGAGGAGCGCACCCGTCCGCGGCAGGGTGTCACAGCCCGCCACCAGTGTCGCCCCCGCGTCTTCGACGACGGGCGCGCCCACGGCCGCCGCCGCTGCCGGCGGCAACTTCGTCGTCTACGCGGGAACCGGCAACTCCGTCACGGTGACGAACCTTCAGCCGAGCACCACCTACCACTTTGCCGTCTTCGAGTTCAACGGCTCGGGCGCAACCGCCGACTACCTGACGAATGACCCCGCCAGGGGGAGCCAGACGACCGCCGCCGCCTTCCAGATCAGCGGCAGCGTCCGCACCCGCGGCGGCGCTGGCTTGAGCGGCGTCACGGTCACGCTCTCCTCGGGCGACATGGCGCTCTCGAACGCCGTCACCGACTCGAACGGCAACTACACCTTCTCGAACGTCGCGGCCGGCGGCGACTACACGGTCAGGCCCTCCTCCCAGAGCTTCACCTTCTCGCCGGCCTCGGCCAACTTCACGGCCCTCTCGGCGAACCAGACCGCGAACTTCACGGGAGTGCCGCGGGTCATCATCAGCGAGTTCCGTTTCCGCGGCACTGACGCCGACGGCGCCGGGAGCGCGACCGCTTCCGCCAACGAGTTCGTCGAGCTTTACAACCAGACCGACGAGAACGTCACGCTCACGGGCTGGACGCTTCGCACTTCGGACGGCACCACGCTCCTGACCTTCCCCGCGGTCCTCATCCCCGCGCGCGGCCACTACCTCGTCGGCGGTGCGGGCTACGGCCTCGCGGTCTATGCCGCCGCCAACTCGACTTTCGCCGTGGACATCCCGGACGGGGCCGGCGTGGCCCTCTTCAACAACGGTACGACCTTCGACGCGAGTACGCGGCTCGACGCGGCCGGCTTCTCGGGCGTCGGCGACCCGACCTACCGCGAGGGCGCGGGCATCACCCCGGCCGGCGGCGTGACATCCGACGCCGAGTTCGCCTTCGTGCGACGCTGGGCGGGGGCCGTGCCCGCCGACACGGACGACAACGAAGCCGACTTCGCACTGCTCTCGACCGATGGCGGCATCTATGATTCGCGCCAGTCTGCGCTCGGCGCCCCCGGCCCCGAGAACACTTCGAGCCCTATCGAGCGCAACGCGCAGGTGTCGCTCCTGCCGCTGGACCCCTCGGTCGCTGCGTCGCAGCCGCCCAACCGCGTGCGTGACCTGACGCAGGACCCCGCGAACAACTCATCCTTCGGCACGCTCTCCATCCGCCGGACACTGACGAACAACACCGGTTCGAACATCACACGGCTGCGCTTCCGCATCGTCGACATCACGGCCTACCCGATGCCCGCCGGCTACGCCGACATCCGCGCGCGTGACTCCGGCCCCATCAGCGTCACCGTGACTAGCGGCGAGACTAAGAACGTGCAGGGGACGACGCTCGAACAGCCGCCCACGCAGGCCAGCGGCGGTGCGCGCAACTCGACCCTCGCGGTCGGCACCGTCACCCTGGCCGCACCCCTCGCCAATGGCGCGAGCGTCGACCTGCAATTCCTGCTCGGCGTGCAGCAGACGGGGAACTTCCGCTTCTTCCTCAACGTCGAGACGGTCACGCAGGCGCCCACCTCCTCGAGCGTCCACCTGACGATGGGCAACCCCTCGAACGCCGTCGCCGACCCCGCACAGCCGACCAACTACCTGATGGAGAAGACGCAGTACGCGCTCTCCTACCACCGCGACCGCGGCACGCCCGTCTGGACGAGCTGGCACCTCGACTCTTCCTGGCTCGGCTCGACCCCGCGCCAGAACGACTTCCGGGCGGACACCACGCTGCCGGCCGGCTGGTATCAGGTTCAGGGGACCGACTACTCGGGGTCGGGCTACGACCGGGGACACATGACGCCCTCGGCCGACCGCACGAAGACGGTCTCGGACAACTCCGCGACCTTCCTGATGACGAACATGATCCCGCAGCTCCCGGCCAACAATCAGGGGCCTTGGGCCGACCTTGAGACCTACTGCCGCACGCTCGTCGGACAGGGCAACGAGCTTTACATCATCTCGGGCGGCTCCGGGAGTCAGGGGACCATCGCCGCCGGGCGCGTGACGGTGCCGTCGCAGACCTGGAAGGTCATCATCGTCCTGCCCGCCGGGACCAACGACGTTTCGCGCGTGACATCCTCCACGCGCACCATCGCCGTCATCATGCCGAACTCCGGCTCGATCAACGCCGACTGGCGCTCCTACCGTGTCAGCGTCGATTCGGTCGAGACGCTGACCGGCTTCGACTTCTTCTCGAACGTGCCGGCCAGCATTCAGGCCCCCATCGAGTCGGTGGTCGATAACCAGTAGTCCGCTGGGCTTTTTGCCCCTCGGCTTCCTAATAGAGAAGGAGACGCAGCTGGATTCTAATAGCTGAGTCTCCTTCTCTTTTTGGCTAACTGTTGTAAGCTTGTCCGCGAACGCCGAAGGACGGAGGAAGACTCGACATGACCGACGCACAACTTATAGACGAGCTTGAGGGGGCGACGCGCGGGCTCACCTACATGAGCGAGTCGGACCACCCCTTCGAGGTCTTTGACTGGGGAGCGAACGAGCCGACGCCGGAGTTCCTGCGCCGGCTCGGCGGCGGCGACGCCGATGCGCCCGTCGAGACGCAGACGCCGGCCGAGTTCTTCCGCGCGGCCACCTCCGAGCCCGACTGGAAGGGCGCGGAGGAGCTGGCGCTCGCGCGGAGGTTTCAAGCCCTGCTGCGCCTGCTCGAAGAGAATCTGTCCGACCTGAAAGTCTTCCGCGTCGGCACTATCAACATGCCCGTCTACGTCGCCGGCCGCACCCCTTCCGGCGTGTGGCTCGGGGTCTCGACACGCGTCGTCGAGACCTGAGCCCTGGACGCTACTTCATCAACAAAGCTCTAAAGAGTCCGGTCCCCGACCGCCCGGAGCAGGTACTGCCTGCGGCGGACGGGGTGCGCGAGATTGCGCCAGCGTGAGAGGGCGCGCTCCGAAACGACCTCGAAACCGGCAGCCTCGAATAGCTGGCGCCAACCGCTTTCGAGCCGGAAGCGGCAGGGCCCGGTGCGCCCTCGCCAGGCGCGGTCGTGTGCGGCGCACACGGCGCGGTCCCAGCCTCGCTCGGGGATGTCTTCGTAGACGACGGCCAGCCCGCCGGCCCGCAGAACCCGTCGCACCTCGGCGAGGAATGCAAGCTGGTCCTGCGCGTGGTGCAGGACGTAGCAGAGCAGCAAGGCGTCGTAAGAGCTGCCGGAGGCTGGGAACCGCACTCCGTCGAAGGCAGCGTAGTCGATGGGCGCGTCGGTCTTCCTCCTGACGTCGATGCCGAGGACGCGTGCGCCGAGAATCCCAGCCAGATGGTGCGCGATGTAGCCGCTGCCGCAGCCCACGTCGAGCACGCGCGAGCCGCGCGGCAGCAGGCGCGAGATTTCGAGCGCCATGTCGTATGAGCGGCCGACGAGACGCCGCCTGCGCTCGCGCCGCCAGCGGCGCTGTAACCCGCCGGCCAGCCCCTCGACCGCGTAGACGAGCGGGTTCAAAAGAACCTGCGCGTAGCAGAGCAGCAGCCGCCCGGGTAGAAACCAGCCCTCGGGCCCGTACTCGCGCGCGTCACGTTGCGAAAAGGAAGATGCTTCTGACATCGGTCTCTCCTCGGGCTAAGACCTCGACCCGCGGTGAGTGTGTGCAACCGGCGGGCCGTAGAGGGCAGCGCGTTTTCGGCGGGAAAAGCCGGGCGCCGCGAAGTGTCGCGACCGTCAAAGCATCGACACCTGAAAAAGTTTCGCCCGACGCTTGAAAGATGAATGCTGCGGACTGACAATGCGTCGACATATGAGTGAAGAGAAACAGCATGTGACTTCGACGCGGCGCGGTTTCCTGCTGGCTGCGGGCACGGGCGTGCTCGGCGCCGCGCTCTCTGAAAGGGCCGTGGGGCTCGTGCGCGGCTCGAACGCTTTGCGCGAGATGCTCCTCTACGTCGGGACATACACTTCGGGCGGGGGCGAGGGAATCTACCGCTACCGGCTCGATCTCACGGACGGCTCGCTCACGCACGCCGGAACGACCCGGGGCGTGGTCGAGCCCTCCTACCTGACGCTAGCGCCCGGGCGGCGCATTCTCTACGCGGTCAACGAGGTGGAGGATTTCGAGGGCGCGCGGAGCGGCAGCGTCAGCGCCTTCGCCGTGGACCAGCGGACGGGCGACCTCAGGCTCCTCAACCGACGCGCTTCGAAGGGCGGCGCTCCCTGCTACATCACGACCGCGGACTCGGGCCGTTTCGTGCTGGTGGCAAACTACTCGGGGGGCAACATCGCGGTCCTCCCCGTCCTCGGGGACGGGAGCCTCGGCGAGGCCGTGGACGTCGAGCAGTACACGGGCTCGGGGCCCGACCGCGGGAGACAGGAGGCACCGCACGCGCACTGCATAGTGCTCGACCGCGCCAACCGCTTCGCATACTCGTGCGACCTCGGGACCGACAGGGTCATGGTCTACCGCTTCGAACGGCGCACGGGGCGCCTGACGCCGAACACGCAGCCCTGGGTCGCCGCGAAGCCGGGGGCGGGCCCGCGCCACCTGACCTTCCATCCGGGCAGGCGATTCGCCTACGTCCTGAACGAGCTGGACTCGACCCTGACGGCCTACTCGCAGAGCGCCGTGCGTGGGACGCTCAAAGAGTTGCAGACCCTCAGCACGCTGCCCCGGGGTTTCGGCGGGGCGAACACGGGAGCGGACCTCCACGTGACACCCGACGGCCGTTTCCTCTACAGCTCGAACCGCGGGCACGACCACCTGGCCTGCTTCCGGGTCGACGCGCGGACGGGCACGCTGACTCTGGTCGGCCACACGCCGACGGGCGGGAAGACCCCGCGCAACTTCACCATCGACCCAAGCGGCCGGCTGCTGCTGGTGGCGAACCAGAAGTCTGACAACATCGTTACCTTCCGCCTGGACCCGCGGACGGGTGCGCTCGAACCGACGGGCCGGACGGCACGCGTGCCGGCGCCCGTCTGTCTGAAGCTGACCGCGCCCTTCTCTTAAAACGTCCGGAAGCGAATACGGCCCCCTCCGCCCGCCGGGCGGTGCCTGAAAACCCCGCGGTCCTCCACGCCGTCGGGAAGCTGCGGCTCGAACCGGCTCGGGCCGGAGTGCTAGACTGAACGCAATGGCATCGGTGAAAGAGTACAGCGGTGAGGAGCGTCGGAAGGCCGTGCGTTACAGGGTCAACCTGCGCGCGCGCTGGGAGGGCCGGCGAACCTGGCGCGACGGAACCATCACCGACATCAGCACTGCCGGGTGCTTCGTCCTCACCGAAGACCTCATCGAGACGGGCGAGCTGGTCAAGATCGAGCTGATTTTGCCCGCAGGCGTCCTCATCCTCTGGGGGCACGTCATCTACACGGCCGAGGAGATCGGCTTCGGGGTACGCTTTTCGCCCTTCTTCCCCGAGGCCGACCGGCGCAAGCTCGAACTGCTGGTGAAGGCCGAGGCGCTGCGCTCTTTGAAGCGGCAGCGTGGTTAGAACGGTCGCCTTTTCCAACTCCCACACAGTTTCATCCACCGTTTTGGAATCAACGCGCCGCACCCCGCGCGTTCGATTCCGCACGCCCCTACCGTCTCGTCACGTCAAGGCGGCGGTTCGAACCATGGTTCCCGCAGGTCGTCACATTCCACGAACCGCGTCGCACCTCCCCCCGTAAGTTGCGTGTGACCGCGGCGCACCAAGGAACGTCCAGAGGTGCCGCCCGACGAGCCTCGTACACAAGGAAAGGAACCCCAGATGAAAAAGATCACGACCAGCATCGCCACCGCCCTCCTTCTCGCACTCGTTTGCGTTACGCCCGCCTTCGCCAAGGTGAAGAGCCGCGTCATCACCGTCGGCCAGGACTTCGCCGTCGGCGGGACGGCCGTCAAGGCCGGGACCTACCGCTTCAGCTTCGACGACCAGACGAACGAGCTGACGGTCGCCGACCGCAAGACCAGGCAGGTCATCGCACGGGCTGAAGCCCGCTCCGAAGCGCGCACCGAAGGCCCGCTCATCAACAATATCCAGCTCGTCGACAGCGGCAGCTCAAAGGTGCTCGCCAGCGTCGCCTTCGAAGGAGAGAAGCAGTCCTACGCCCTCGCGGGCAGCACGGCCGCGCGGTAAATAAATTGCCGCCAATAACCCCCCGATAGCAGTTGACAGGCAGGCGTGGTCCGAATGCTTGGACACGGCATGACGCAGCGCCGCGGGGCCGTGTGACAGAATCCTGAAAGAAGAAGAGGCACGGCTTTCTAACGAAAAGCCGTGCCTCTTCTTCTTTGCCCGACTTTATTGCCGCCGCCGCCTCAACCCCCAACGGGAACCCTCCATCGGCCCTCCCCGTTTGAAGCGCGAAGAGTCCCTTCCGCCTACCTACTCGCCCTCTTCGAAGACCTGCACGGTCGTGGGCGATAGGTGCGGGGAAAGGGCTGCGTAATCTCGAAGAGGCCGCCACCGAGCGCCCTGCACCCCGGGCGGGCGCAGCGGCGACTTCGACCTCGAATCAGTTGGTAATGGGCTGCCGTGCGACGGAGAGCGTAACGCTGTAGCGTGCGGCGCTGGCGAGCAGAAGGGAGAACCTGCCGGCGAGATACTTTTGTCTCAGGTGTCGGAGCGTCGGCGCAGGGAGCGGCAGTTAGTCGCGCCGCAACGGCACAACTCGGGGTGGTAGGGGTCGCGGTAGTCGATGGTCAGCTCTTCGCCGGGCCGGATGTCGCGCCGGGCGAAGATGGCGACCTTGCGGCCGGGGATGATTCTCATGAAAGCGTTGGGGTCGCAGGAGTGGTTGATGTAGGCCGTCTCGTTCCCGCCCACCGCGCCGTCGATGGCCGTGTCGAGGTCGAGGCGGATGATCTTGATGGCATCCTGCCTGCGCAGGCGTGCCTCGATCTTGCGGCTGCCCAGGACGAGCTCGCCCGCGTAGTCGGCGATCTTCTTTCGCGCGGGAAAGTGTGCGAGCGCGAAGCACCCCTTCCCGTAGATGTTGCTCTTCTTCACCTCGAGCTGAACGGACACAGAGATTCCCTCCCCGAAACGAAACGGACGTGGCGCAGAGCTTACCGGCAGTGCTCATTATAAACGTCAGGGGCCGCCCGCGCGTCTGTTCGACTGCGTACGCGCGAACCCCTGGTTAGCTGTGGCGCACTCACTCATTCAAAAGGGCAGGGCTCAAGGGGCACGGCTGACCCCTCGGAGGGGGCTCACGAAATGGCGGCGCACGGGCCGGGCACGTCACACGGCCCATAGATGTCTGTGTTAAGCACTCCGGCTTTGCCTGGCGCGTGCGCGCGGCAGAGTCGGTTAAACAAAATTTTGGGGGACCGCTGGACGCCGGACGGAGTTTCGTGTATTGTGTTTTCAACCGGGCGGTTGGTGAATCCTTCCGCCCAGTGGTTTGCTGGGGTGAGGACAGTGAGCCACATAAGAACAGGCGCGAAGCCCCCAAGGCTGACGCGCCTGTTCGCTTTTTACAGGTCATGCGTCGGCGGCGGGCGGCAGAGTTTGTGGCCCTCGGGCGCACTTTTCAGACAAAGCAACGGTCGGATGGACAGAAAAGACCAGAGGGCCATCGCGTCGGTCTGGAGGCTTGGCGGGTTAACGCGTCGTGAGCTGGCGCGCCGCGTCTGGCAGGACCTCTATGACGGAGACCTCCTCACGCGCTCGGCCGCGCTCTCCTACTATTTCCTGCTGGCTCTCTTCCCGCTGCTTCTGTTCCTGACGGCGATGCTCGGGTATTTCGCCGAATCGGGGACGGAGCTGCGCCGGAGCCTGCTCGGTTACCTGGCGACCGTGGCTCCGCGCTCGGCCTCGCAGCTCGTCCGCGAGACGGTCGAGGAGGTGACCGAAGGGGCCGGGGGCGGCAAGCTCTCATTCGGGCTGATGGCGGCGCTGTGGTTCGCCTCCTTCGGCATGGGGGCCGTCGGCGACACGCTCAACTCCGCCTACGGGGTGAGGGAGACGCGGGCCTGGTGGCGCGTGCGCCTGATCTCGCTCGGGCTGACGGTAGCGCTGGCGGCGCTCATCATCTCGGCCCTCGCGCTCCTGCTCTACGGCGGGGAGATCGGCGAGGGGCTGGCCGGGCGCTTCGACCTCGGCGGGGCCTTCGTCGCCGTCTGGAATGTGCTCCAGCTCCCCATCGTGCTGGCCTTCGTCCTCTTCGCCTTCGCGCTCATCTATTACTACGCGCCCGACCTGCGCCATCAGAAGTGGTACTGGATCACGCCCGGGTCGCTCGTCGGCGTCCTGTTGTGGCTGCTCGTCTCTTTCGGCTTCCGCCTCTACCTGAGCTACTTCGACCGCTACAGCGTGACCTATGGCTCGCTCGGGGCCGTCATCATTCTGCTGCTCTGGTTCTACCTGACGGGCGCGGCCATCCTCGTCGGAGGGAAGGTGAACGCCGAGATCGAGCACGCGGCCGCCGAGGAGGGAGCCCCCGAGGCCAAAATGCCCGGGGAGAAGAGTCCTACGTGAGGGCGGCAGGCCTGACGCGGTTGAAAGTCCGCGGTTGCCCTTATGTGCCCGAGCGCTCATAAGAAGGGAGGGCCGGGTCAGAGTTTGCATGCGCGTGGCTAACTTGTCTGGTATACTCCTGCGCGACCTAGAGGAGGCGTGGACACAGCGGAAGGTGCCGGCCACGGCTCACACGCGCTCTGCCGAAGGTTATTCCCCCGTCGGTCACGTCTACCAAGTCTCAACACTGGCAGTCAGAAGGAAGAAGGCGTTTTGAAGATACTACTCTATAACCCTGACAATGGCGTGACCCGTAACTTCATGCCTCACCTCTGGATGTTCCTCCTCCAGTCGATTACGCCGCCGGGCCACGAGGTCGTCCTTATCGACGGCAACGCACGCGCGATGGACGACGAAGAGCTGGTCCGGTTCGTCGGCGAGCAGGGGATTGAGCTGGTCGGCATCGGTGCCATGACGCGCATGATCGCCAAGGCCTACCGCGTCGCCGACGCGCTGCGTGCCGCAGGGGTCAAAGTCGTGATGGGCGGACCACACGTCACCGAGTGCCCGGACGAAGCGCTGGGCCGCGACGGCGGGCCCCGGCACGCCGACGCCGTGGCGCTCGGCGAGGCGGACGAGACCTGGCCCCTGCTGGTCGAGGACGCGGCGCGCGGGGAGTTGAAGGAGGTCTACCAGCCCGAGACCGACGCCAAGGGCAACGACCGCAAGCCCTCCCTCCAGCCCTACCCGACCATCCCCTGGGACACTCTGCCGCTCGAACAGTTCAGCCTCGTGCCCGGCGTGGCGCGCCCGCTGCTGAGCCGCCTGGGCGGCGGCTGGGGCTCTTTCTACGTCGTCCCCGTCGAGACGGGGCGCGGCTGCCCGTACGGCTGCGAGTTCTGCACCGTCACGGGCTTCTTCGGCGACTCGATCCGCTTCCGCACCAACCAGTCGGTCGTCGAAGAACTGCTCAGGCTCAAGGAGCGCGCCAGCCGCGAGCGCGGGCAGATCGCCGTCTTCTTCATCGACGATAACCTCGCCATCAACGTCAAGCGCACGAAGTCGCTGCTGCGCGACATCATCGACGCCGGGGCGCAGGTGCCCTGGGTGGCGCAGATCAGCGCTAACCTTCTGCGCGACGAGGAGCTGGTGGACCTGATCGCGGCCTCGGGTGGCAAGTGGGTCTTCATCGGGATGGAGTCGATTGACCCGGCCAACATGGCCGATGTCAACAAGAACTTCAGCAAGCCGGGTGAGTACGGGGCGGTGCTTGAGCGTCTGGCGCGGCGGAACATCTTCGCCATCACCTCCTTCATCTTCGGGATGGACAACGACACGCCGGGAGTGGCGGAGCGGACTGTGAGGGAGATCGAGTCGTGGCCGCCGGGGCTGCCGGTCTTCGGGCAGTTGACGCCGTTTCCGGCGACGCCGCTCTATGACAGGCTGGAGAAGGCCGGGCGGCTGGCGCGTCCCAAGCACTGGCTGGACTTCGCCCCGTTCGTGATGGCGCACGCACCCCTGAAGATGACCATCGAGGAGGCGCGGCAGGAGACGAGGCGTGCCTGGGAGGCCTCATACAGTCCCGAGAGGAACGCGCAGGCCGTCGCGGCCATCAGCGGCCACGACCTTCAGTACCGCATCAGCATGCTGGTCTCGCGCCTCTTCTTCCGCGGCATCTACTTCCCGCAGATGACGAGGCGTGCCTGGCTGAAGCTGCTCTTCGATAACCGCCGGACAATCAACGCGCTCGTGAAGGAAGGCTTCTCGAAGTGGCGCGCGTCGCGCAAGCGCTCGTCCGAGGTGCAGGGCGCCGTCACCGCGCCCATGACCGGCGGCGACTAAGCTTTACCCCAACCCAGTTTCCCCGAATCGAGCTTCCCCGGAAGTCGGATGTTTCCGTTTGCGAGGGTCGGCGGCGCCGGCCCTCGTGTGGAAGACGTGAGATGAAGGTCGAGATTCAGTCCTACGGGATGGAGATGATGGCCGGCCTCATCGTCTGCTTCGACAACGACCCCGAGGACATCTTCGACCGCCAGATCAACTTCATCCGCGAGAGCGCCATTCCGCTCGCGATGGTGGGGCTCCTGACGGCGCTGCTCTAACAACGAATAAGGGCGGTCCCCGCCCCGCCGCCGTGTCGGGATTTCGCCACCCGGTGGTAGGATGGCTGACACGTCACAGAGATGGGGAGGAACGTCTTTGAGTAGGGAATCCGGGGGGATGAGCGAGCGCGAGATGCGCGAGCGCGTGATAAGGCTCGCGTTCGGTGGCGACGAGCGGAAGCTGGAGGAGTTCTGCGAAGTCGTGCGCGGGGCGATACCCGACGGAACGGCGGTCGTCCTGCGCGGGAGTTCGGTCACAGGCGAACGCTGGGACGACGGCGCGCCCTTCGACGCCGACGGACCCGGCACGAGCGACCTCGACCTCACGTTCGTCGGCCCTGAAATCCTCGGCGAATACATCCTCGACGGCTTCTACCTGCCCGGGGTCCACACCAAGCCTCTAAGCGACAAGGACCCGGACATCGCGCCCAACCTCACGCCCCTGCGCGAACGACTGGTGGCGATGGTGAAACGGCCGGTCAACATCCAGGCCACGCGCGACATCGTCATGAAGTTCCGCGGCGAGTGGATGGGGCAGCCCTACCTGACACTCATCGGGAAGGTCGGCGAGGAGTGACCCTCAGGCTTCTCAGCTACAACGTCCGCTTTGGGGGCGCGGGGCGTGAGCAGCAATTGGCCGCCAACATCCGCGAAGCTGAACCGGACCTCGTCGTCCTCCAGGAGGCCACCGAGCCCCGCGTGGTCGAGCGCCTGGCCGCCGAGACCGGCTTAATCCATTGGGCCGCCCGCCCCGGCTACTCGCTCGCATACCTGAGCCGCGCGCCCGTGACGCGACACGAATGGCACAGGCCGCGCGGCTCGAAGCGTCACTTCGTCGAGATCGAGCCCGAGGGGCTCGGCCTCCACGTCTACGGAGTGCACCTGAGCGCGGTCCACTCGAACCTGACGGAGCGTCGCCGCATGCGCGAGCTACGGGCGCTGCTCGCCTGGGCCGAGTCGAAGAGGGAAGGCTTTCACGTCTTGGTGGGCGACTTCAACACGCTCGCGCCCGGCGAGCTGCTCGACCTGCGACGCCTGCCGCCGCGCCTTCGCGCCTTCGCCTGGCTGACGGGCGGACGGGTCCGTTACCAGACGATTCAGATCATGCTCGCCGCTGGCTACGTCGACGGTTTCCGCCGGCTGCACCCGGACGAACGCGGCTTCACCTTCCCCACCTGGGACCCGCACGTGAGACTCGACTTCGTCTTCCTGCCCGCCGCCTTCCAAGGGCGGCTGTCTGAGTGCCGCGTGCTGACTAAGAGTCCGACGGCCCGGGAAGCCTCGGACCATTTCCCGCTACTCGTCGGCCTGCGGACATCTTGAATGTAGAACGTGGGGGGCACACGCGTCTCAAAAGGTCTTCACCCAGCCGCCCGCGGTGACGAACACTCTCTCCGTGTCTACCACAACAGGCGCTCCTTCGGCGTCAGCAACGGCGGCGGCTGCGCTGCTGCGGGAGCAGACTCCTGGATGAGACCGTGCCAACGTGCGTGGGCGCTGGTCGTAAAGAGCATCGTGCCGAGTGCAAGTGTGACGCAAAGCCCTTTGAAGAGGAGGATGGAGATGCTTGACATGGGATGTCGACGCGTCCGTTTCGAGTGCGAGACTTCTGAGATGCCCGGGGATTATTCGCGCGGGAAGGATATATACAACTGCCCCGCACACCCTACTCGACCCGCCCCGAACCCGCTTGCGTCCACACCGGTTCGACGGTCGTAGACGCCAAAGGGCGCGGGTTTTGGTAAAGTAGCGGGCATGTGTTTGGGCTGGAAAGCAATCCTCGCAGCGCTTTTGCTCGCGCAAGGGCCGTGCGCCGTATCCGCGCACGCGCGGCAGAGGGCGGGCTCGTCACAGCGCCGCGGGAAGGTGGCCGCGCCGGCGAAGGCGAAGAAGGCGGAGGCTCCCGTCAGCGACCTCGCGCGGCTGCGCACGCAGCTGGTCCAGGCGACGCGGGAGTATAAGCTGAGCCTCGAACAGTTGCTCACGCTCTACGAGGCAGAGGTGCGGAGGGCGGACGACCGCGTTTTCAAGACCCGCGAACTGTTCCGCGCTGGGCTCGTCTCGAAGCGCGACCTGGAACGCGACGAGGGCGAGGTCGAGCAGGCGCGTGCGAAGGTCGCGGGTGTAGAGGGGCAATTGAAGAGCGCCGACGTGCAGATCGCCGAGACGCTGGTCGAGGCAGAGGCCGAAGAGGCTGCGGCCAGGACGCTGGCGAAGGCTAAGGTCGCCCCGCGCGCGGCGGGAGGACTCGTAACGACGACCTCCTACGTGCGCTACGGCGGGACGCGCGCGTGGTCCATCAACGAGGCCGGGAGCGTGATGCAGTTCTACGCGCGTAGCTTCGGGCGCCAGCTCCCCGTCAGCTCATTCGGCCAGTCGCCCGTGCACGACCGCTGGGGCTATGCGCACCATCACGCGATGGACGTCGGCGTCAACCCTGACAGCGCGGAGGGTCGCGCACTGATGGACTTTCTGCGCGGCGCCGGCATCCCCTTCACGGCCTTCCGCTTCGCCATCCCCGGCACGGCCACTGGCCCCCACATACACATCGGCCGCCCCTCACACAGAATCACACCCCGTTGAAAGGCGAACGCCGAGGGCCGACCTCCAAGCCGAGCCGGAGGTGGCACGCGCCAGGCTGATGTCGCAGGTCTTCTCGATTCTTACGCCGGAGCAGAGGGCGAAGCTCGCCGAGCACCCCCGGCGTTTCGAGCAGCACCGACGAGCGCCACACCGGAAGGGCGGCGCCGAGAACTGAAGGGCCTGCATCGTCCAAGAAGAAAATTAATAAAGGGGGCCGCGTGTTTTTCATCCGGCGGCCCCCTGTTTATTGGTTTTTGTCCCGGCCGCGATGCCGCCCCGGCTCGAAAGGTTCGGGGCGTGACCGTGGCTTTTACAAATCGTTACAAAAGGGTGACCAACTCGTTACTTGTCCACGGGGTCGGAATTCATCAAAACGGACGGCAAAGTGTGGCGGGGCTGCCCGCGAGACCCCTGCGCGACTTTCAACGTGCAAAGGGCTGAGTCAATTCATATTCCAGGGGGGCGTTTACAATGGGGCGTTTGGTCATTTCACTGGTTTTCGCATTAATCCTGCTGGCATCTTCGGCCGTCTCGGCGGCGCAGACACCGGCCGCTGCTCAGGCGGGGGGGCAGGCGGTCGACGTCGGGGCCATCGTCCGGGCCTTTACGGCGAAGGAGACCGAGTTCCGCCGTGCGCTCAACCGGTATACCTTCACGAGGGACGCGATGCTCCAGACCGTGGGGATGGGCGGGCAGATCACGGGCGAGTACAACCGCATCTCCCAGTTCATCTTCAACGACCGCGGCGAGCGATTCGAGCGCATCACTCGCTTTCCGCTGCCCACCCTCACCGAAATCAGCTTCACGCAGGAGGACCTGGAAGACCTCGGCGGTGTCCAGCCCTTCGCCCTCGAAGCCTCGAAGATAAACCTCTACAACTTCAAATACATCGGGCGCGAGCAGGTGGACGAGCTTGAAACCTACGTCTTCGACGTCGCCCCGAAAGTGATGCCGAAGAAGGTGAGCGAGCGTTTCTTTCAGGGCCGCGTCTGGGTGGACGCGGCAGACCTGCAGATCGTAAAGGTGCGCGGCAAGGGCGTGCCCGAGGGCGAGCAGCGCTTCCCCACCTTCGAGACCTACCGCGAGCAGATCGACGGCAAGTACTGGTTCCCGACCTACACCTACGCCGATGACGAGCTGGTCTTCCCGGGCGGCCAGACCGTCCGCCTCCGGATGAAGGTCCGTTTCGCCGACTACAAGCTTTTCCGCGGCCGCGTCAGGGTCGTCGAGGAGGGCGAGCCGGGCGAGACACAGAATTGATGACCGGGGCGTAGACGATTTCACGGCTGAACCGCCTGACGTCCAACCACGTGCTGATGCGCTCCCGCCAAAACCGGGCGCGGAGGGAGGGTGCGCTGGAGGAGGACGAGCCGCGCGCCGCCCGGCGTGCTTCGACCCTCATTGCACTGCGGTATGAATAGACGAGCCGTGTGGCCGCGCGCCTGACACAGCTGCGCCAGAAAGAGAAAGGCCGCCCACGTTCACAGAACAGGGCGGCCTTTCTCTTTCGCGCGATACCTTGTTTAGTATGATGTGGCCGAAGGTCTCATGTGTCGACGGGTGGGAAGGGAATCACGCATGAACGTTTTGCCGAAGGTGCTGCTGGTCTTTCTGGCCTGTGCCGGTGTGTGCGCCGGGGCCGTCGTACAGGAGAGTTACGTCCTGCGCTCGCCCGACGGGAGGGTTGAGCTTCGCGCAAGCGCCGCCGGGCGGGTCGGGTTCGACCTGCTCTTCGACGGTAAGACGCTTTTGCGAGACTCGACGCTCTCGCTCGACGTCGACGGCCTGACGCTCGGCGTCGCGCCCAAGGTCCGGGCGGCGAAGCGGCGCAGTTACGACGGCCTCGTCGAGCCTCACGTCAGGCAGAAGTCTGCGCGGCTGCGTGAAAGCTACAACGAGCTGCGGCTCGAAATGGAGGGCGGTTACGCCGTCGTCTTCCGCGCATACAATGAGGGTGCGGCATACCGTTTTGAGACCGCACTCCCGCGGCCCGCGGTGAAAGTCTTCCGGGAAGAGGTCTCACTAAGATTCGTCGATAACTTCCGCGTCTTTTACCCGCAGGAGGAGAGCCTCTACTCACACAACGAGAGGGTCTACGCACCGCGCACGCTGCGGGAGATTGCCCCGGACCACATCGCGAGCCTCCCGGCCGTCGTGGACGCCGGAGGGGTCAAGGTCGCGGTCGCGGAATCCGACGTCGAGGATTATCCGGGGATGTGGCTGCGCGGCACGCAGGGTCAGGGGCTCGGGGCGCTCCACCCGCCCTACCCTTTAAAAGAGAAGCTTGAGAAGGACCGCGACTTCAAGGTGACGGAGGCCGCCGACTATATCGCGCTGACGAAGGGGACGCGCAGCTATCCCTGGCGGCTGCTGGGGCTGGCCGCCAACGACGGCGACCTCATCACGAACCAGCTCGTCTATCTGCTCGCCAGCCCTTCGCGCGTCGCCGACACGTCCTGGATCAAGCCCGGCAAAGTGGCCTGGGACTGGTGGAACGCCAATAACATCTACGGCGTCGATTTCAGGGCGGGCGTCAACACCGCGACCTATAAATTCTACATCGACTTCGCCGCGCGCAACGGCATCGAGTACGTCGTGCTGGACGAAGGCTGGTACAGGCTGGGCGACGTGCTCGACGTCGTCCCCGAAATCGACGTCGGGGAGCTGGCCGAGTACGGGAGGCGCAGGAACGTCGGACTCATCCTGTGGGTCGTGTGGAAGACGCTCGACGCGCAGCTCCAGCCCGCGCTCGAACGGTTCGAGAAGTGGGGCATCAAGGGCATCAAGGTCGACTTCATGCAGCGCGACGACCAGCCGTTAATGGACTTCTACCACCGTGTCTGCCGCGAGGCCGCGAAACGCAGGATGCTCGTCGACTTCCACGGCGCGCTGCGACCAGTGCTCCTGACACGGACATGGCCCAACCTCATCACCAACGAAGGCGTGCGCGGGCTGGAATGGAACAAGTGGAGCGCCGACGCCGACCCGGAACATAACGTCACGCTGCCTTTCACAAGGATGTTTTTGGGCCCAATGGACTACACGCCCGGTGCGATGCTGAACGCCACGAAGCGGAGCTTCGCGCAGGTCTTCGAACGCCCGATGAGCCTCGGGACGCGCAGCCACCAGCTGGCGATGTACGTCGTCTACGAAAGCCCACTTCAGATGCTCGCCGACAGCCCCTCGAACTACCTGCGCGAGCCGGAGGCCCTGGAGTTCCTCGCGCGCGTACCGACGGTGTGGGACGAGACGAGGGTGCTCGACGCGCGCCTGGGTGACTACGTTCTGGTCGCGCGGCGTAAGGGGCGTGAGTGGTACGTCGGCGCGATGACCGACTGGACCTCGCGCGAGCTGACCGTCGACTTCTCGTTCCTGCCCGAAGGCGACTTCCGGCTTGAGTATTTTCAGGATGGGGTCAACGCGGACCGTTTCGCCGGCGACTTCAAGAGGGTCCGGACCCGCGTGAACAGGGCAGGGAAACTCAAGATCAGGCTTTCGGAAGGCGGAGGCTGGGCCGCGAGAATTCAACCCTGAGGCGGAGAGACCCGCACGACCTCTCTCGGGCGAGCCCCTCCGCGCGCGTCCGTTCGCCTTCACGCCGTGCGTTTCAGCTCGTCGGAGAACTTCAGCCCCTCCCTGAGCACGTGGTCGGCGAGGAGCGGGTGGATAATGCTCTTGATCTGTCCGGCCTCAACGCCCGCTTGCGCCGTCTTCTTGAAAGCGATGAGCGAGTCGAGCGAGTCGTCGACCTTCTCTTTCGAGCCGCCCTTCATCTCGCGCCACGCTCCGGCCGTCTGCATCGCCTTCTGGACGAGCGCGCGCTCCTCGGGGTCGAGGAGGTGAGCGACGAAGTCGGCGTGGTCGGCCATGATCCGCGACCAGAAGTCCACGACCTCATTGCGTTCATACTCGACCTTGCCCGCCGAGAACTTCTCCAACCGCTTGGCGAAGCGCTCGCCCTCGAGCGCCACATGCTCGAAGAAGGTCGGCCATGCGAGACTCTTCAGCCGCCCCGCCTTCTGGGCCTTCTCCATCTGGAGCTTGAGGTCGAGGAAGCGGCGGACGAGTTCGATGGTCGGCCGGTTGAAGCTCGCCAGGTTGCCGCCCGTGGACCCGCTCTTTCGCACCTTCGACAGTTGGCTTCCGAGGCTGTCCTGCATCTGCAACACCATCCGCCGCTGCGGGTCGAGGTCCGGCGACGGCATGTGCATGACGAAAAACTTGGCGTGCTCGAACTCCTGGTCCAGCCAGAAGAGGCTCTCTGCCAATGAATGCGCCACCGGGTCACGCGAGCCCATCGCGGGGACGTGGACCGGCTTCTTCGCTCCCGAAAGGGTCGTCACGCCGGGCAGGGCGGCGTTCTGCACGGCGAGACTGGTGAGCGCACGCCCGACCGCTTCGCCGCTCAGCGTGAGGCCGACCAGCGCCGTGCCGCCCGCCGTCAGAATGTCGCGCCGGGTCACAGCGGCCCCACGCCGCCGCACGGCGTCAGAGCCGTCCCTTCCCGCTTCACCTTTCATCTGCTTCACCTCCGTTGAAAATTAGAGTCCGCCAAGCCTGTTAAAAAAACCCCCACGATGGTCCCGAGAATTTGCGACGCAAAAGCTCTGTGGAGTTTCGACAGCCCCGAAGATACACGCCGGCGCTGACGTGAAGATTAAAAACAGATGAAAATTTTTTCAGAAAGCGGAATGGGCCTGAGGCGCGCGGTGGTACGTGCTAGAATGCGGGAAAATTCCAGCCATTCGAGTACGAGGCCCGACTTTTCGGGCGCACATCCGACGAGCGTTTGGCGCGAGGCACCTATGCGTTTGCTGGTGGTGGAGGACGAGCGGACATGGGGGGCTGCTCCAGCGTCAAGCCTCTGACCGCCTGCTCCCCGCCCGCGCACGGGTTGTTGACCGTCAAGTCCGCCGAGGTGCGCACGCGCAGGTCGGCTGCCCCCCCGCCCTCCGGGCTGGTCGTGATGTCGACGATGCGCAGGCGCAGTGAGCTCAGGCTCGCGCCCGTGTTGTTGGTGAAGCGGCGGCGGATCTCGAGCGTGCCGGCCGCGCCCGCACTCGTCGATGACTCGTCCCGCACACGGTTGGGCGGGTCGGAGGTGTCAAGGCACGCGGCGAAGGGGGCCGGGGAGACGAGCCCGGCCAGAGGCAGCGGCGAGGTGGTGTTCTCGGGACCGGGAGAGCCGAGGTGAGCGCCGGCAATGCCTGCGGGGGAGGTGGCGACGAAGAGCAGGTCCGAGAAGTTATCGCCCGAGTCCTGCGGGCGGCCGCCGACGACGACGCGCACGAGCGCGTGCTCCGCAGAGGGGGAGGGGACGGGCACATAGCCAGCGCCCTCGCGGTAGAGGGGGTTGGACTCGGCGGTGGGTCCGGCGGCGTCGAGGCGGTTCTGGAGGGTGAAGGAGGAGGGCAGAGAGGTGCGGAAGAGCGCGACGCCGGAGGAGGAGGGGATGTCTCCCGTGAAAGCGGCGTCAGCCGTCGCGTAAGCGGAGAGGGAGTAGGCGTCGGAGTTAGCGCAGAGGAAGTGCCCACGGGCCGGGATGACCGAGCCGTTCGGGATGAGGCAGCGGAGCGTGCCCCCTGAGGCCAGAGCGTAACCTGCGGAGCCGTCGGGTGCGAGGACCTCGTGTGGGCGGTCGGAGTTGTTGACCACCTCGACGTACTCGTCCGAGGCGCCGCCCGGTCCGGACAGACGTAGCTCGGAGATGGAGAGAGAGCCGGAAGAGACGAGTTCGGCGATGATGGTGCCGGTGGCCTGTCCGTCGGAGATGGTGGCGCCGGAGGGGGAGGAGAGGTTAAGGAGCAGTGTCTCGTTCGACTCCTCGGAGTCGGAGTCGGCAAGGACCGAGACCGGGACCGAAAGGGAGGTCTGCCCCGGAGAGAAGGAGAGCGTGGCGGAGGTGGCGGTGTAGTCGGAGCCGGGGGTGGCGGGGCGCGCTCCGCCCGGCGAGGTGGCGTAGCCAACCGTCACGGTCTGCGCGGAGGGGTGAGAGAGCGAGACGGAGAAGGAGAGCAGGGCGGAGCCGGAGAGGGGCTCGACGATGAGGGCGTCGGAGATGGAGAGAGTGGGCTGCGACTCGTCGTCAGTGATGGAGAGCGTGGCGGTGGACTGCGCGCCGAGGGAGGCGCCGCCGGTGGGGGAGGAGAGCGAGAGGTTGATGGTCTCGTCGCCTTCGAAGAGGTTGTCGTCGAGGATAGAGACGTTGAAGGTCTTGGAGGTCTC